>JADMIO011426278.1_pt1 | contig 14009 bp, 7 predicted proteins | sample 8958161 | NCBI WGS metagenome assembly JADMIO01 (sample SAMN16585339, study PRJNA669376) | soil metagenome | isolation source: Crop rotation soil | place: USA: Cullars Rotation, Alabama | collected 2011 | reverse complement strand
CACCGGGTTGATCTGGTAAGCAAACTTGACGTAAACAACCCGATAGTGCAGCAAAGGGTTGCAGGGATGCAAAGAAGCTTTATGAGTAAAGGAAGGACACCCGACATTGCCTTAAAAAGCGCATACCAGGCGCTCGATCATTCGGTTTTCAAGCAGGCCTCCATATTATCCTATATGGACGTATTCCTTTACCTTGGGGTGCTGTTTTTATTATGTATTCCCTTCGTGCTGCTGGTGAAAGGAACGCGTAAAAAGAAAACCGATCTGGCTGAGGCGATGCACTAACAGCATACTGTCAACCTTTTTATAACGTTGGCCAGCAAGTCATTAGGTCATTTGAACGGGCTGTCTCCGGAGCTGTCAGCCTATATTCGCCAATGCCTCCGCACTTATTGACGATTGGCTGACTTCAGAGTGCTCATACCTCGCGTCTTACTATTATATTTGCAAGTTCAAAACAGAAACGACAACAGTTGAGCAATACGACTTCGGAAAGGAAAGCTTTTTTTAAAAAGATCAGAGGGTCCGAGACTCCCGATACAGAGATGAGTTTTCTCGATCACCTGGAAGTTTTGCGGTGGCACATCATGCGTTCGGCGATAGTTTTGGTGATAGTGGCTATCGCCATCTTCGTTTACATAGACTGGGTATTTGATCATATTATTTTTGCACCGGCACGCAAAGATTTTGTAACCTACCGGGGCCTTTGCAATTTTGGCCATTTCCTGCATTTGGGCGATGCGCTCTGTATGCCCCCTATTGACATTACCCTGCTGGGAAATACGGTAAGCGGTCCTTTTATGTCTGCAATTACAATTTCTTTTATGGGGGCTATCATCATTGCATTCCCTTACCTTTTCTGGGAACTATGGCGCTTTGTTAAGCCGGCGCTGTCTCCCAAAGAGCTTAGCTATGCCAGAGGCAGCATCTGGTGGGTGTCGTTGTGCTTTTTTACCGGCGGCGCTTTCGGATATTATTTACTGGCCCCTTTTACATTTAATTTTCTCGCCAATTTTCAGTTGGGCACCGTGGGTGTTTATAAATACCTGCCCACCCTTGACGACTTTATAGAAACGCTCACCGATATCATACTGGGCTGCGGCATCGCCTTTGAGCTGCCTATTTTAGCTTACGTGCTTTCAAAATTGGGAATCATTAGTCCTGATTTTCTTAAAAAACACCGGAAATACGCCTTCGTAGTTATATTGATCCTTGCCGCCGTTATAACTCCTTCTCCCGACTGGACAAGCCAAACCATCGTTGCGGTACCGTTGCTTCTTTTGTATGAAATAAGTATCCTCATCAGTAAAAATGTGGATAAAAAAAGGATAAAAGAGGAAGCGGAGTGGGATTAACGGTATTTCTGTCCGGTTGTGCAAAAAAAGTTAAATCATTGGATAGCCTGCGAAATAATTTTGCAACAAATACCGTTTGAAATATATTGCAGTAAGCTTCCGTACATGAACAAACATACCCTGGTAATATTTTCTGCGATAGCTATTTCGCTGTTGTTCCTTTCATTTGTTCCGGGTTCAACGAGCCACACGAACCGGGTAAAAAGACCGTTTAAAAAAACGGGTGACAATCCATATTCGATCATTATTTCTAAAAAAGATTACGAGTTAAAAGTATACGATGACCAGGGTTGGTATGCAACCTATCCCTGCGTTTTTGGAAGCAGTGATCTACGGGATAAGTATATGGAAGGTGATAAAAGGACTCCCGAAGGAAAGTTTAAGGTGCTGCTGAAAAAGATTCATCCCAAATGGGGATTTGAGCTATTGCTGGATTATCCGAATGAAGAAAGCATCCATAAATTCAAAGAAAGAATTGCGGAAGGACTTGTTCCCCGCAATGCCAGGATCGGCGGCGGTATTGCCATCCATGCTACGAGGCCTCAGGAAGAATGGACTGTTGACTATTATCAGAACTGGACAGATGGATGCATTTCTTTAAAATATTCTGAAGCAAAGGATTTGTATAGTTATATTCCCGTAGGTACGCCCGTAACTATCGTTGAATAGTTTTTCTGCCTGTAGTAGCGCCGCAAAAACACATTTTTACAAATTCACACCTGGAAGGTTTTTTCGTTGAAAATTAAACACCCGTCGCCATAGGAGAGGAACCTGAAATCATTTTGAAGCGCATATTGATATATGGCTTTCCATTGCTTGCCGGCCATAGCCGCTACTAACAATAGCAAGGTCGATTTAGGCTGATGGAAATTTGTAATCATCCCGCTGATAACGCGGAACTGATAGCCCGGTGCAATGATGATCCGGGTCTTCGTGAAAAGCCTGTCTGTCTTCCTCTCGCGAAGAAAATTCAATAATGAACGTAGGGCGTCTGCGGTTGTGATCGAAATGTTGGCCATGTTGCTTTCATAAACTTCCCACTGGTCAACCGCAAGCCTGTCCAGGGCTATCTCCGGATGCAAAATAGTTGTAACACCCAGCCAATAAAGGCTTTCAACCGTCCTCACTGATGTGGTTCCCACACAAAAAATTCCATATTTAATATTTTTGATGAGGTCATCAATAAATGACAGGGATACATCGATCCATTCCGCATGCATGTCATGGCCTTCCATGGTATTACTTTTCACCGGCTTAAAAGTACCGGCGCCCACATGAAGCGTAACAAATCCTGTATTAATATTTTTTGGCCTTAATGAGTCGAATATTCTTTTTGTAAAATGCAACCCGGCGGTAGGGGCTGCAACGGAACCTTCGTGCATTGAATAGATGGTCTGGTATCGTTCCATGTCACTTTCCACGGCTTTCCTTTTTATATACGGCGGCAATGGAGTTTCCCCGGCGTGCATTATTATTTCTGCAAATGAATAATTAAAGGGTTCCCAGCTTAATTCAGCCACATAGGCATCACTTAATTTTGCTATCAGCTCTGCCTTAAGAATTACGGAAGTGCCATCAATTATCAATTTCTTTTCAAGGTACTGCTGCTTCCATTTACCGGCGCCTCCGATCATGCACTTCCACCTCACCGATCTTTTTTTCTGCAGCACCACTGCGTAGTCAATCACATCTTCATAGGGCTCCAGGCAAAATATCTCTATAACGGCCCCCGAAGACTTCGCAAATAAGATCCGTGCTTTGATTACTTTTGTATCATTAAAAACAAGAAAAGTTTGCGGGGGCAAATGACGTGCAAGATGCAGATAGATATCATCCGTAATCAACCCGTTTTTGTAAATCAATAATTTGGATTGATCTCTTTCATCCAGGGGGAAGACTGCAATTTTTTCCTTCGGAAGGAAATAATCAAAATCATGTATCGATAAATTTTTGGGATGCATGTTGCGCCGACTAGAATTGTACAATGCTTTGTTTGAAACTTTTTGAGACAATAGAACCAGCGTCCGCAAAAATTATTCCCCGATGTAAAAGTGTCCCTGGCAATGCGGATCTGATTTAGGGTCACGGGAATAGTTTATCAAGAGCGATGCCTTTGTGCTTCTCTGATCCTGCCTGAAAAAAAATGCAAAAAAATTGCAAACCGGCAGACATCCTTCTCCTATGCCGGCACCTGCCAATATAAAAACACAATTGCGTGCCTGCGGCACGCAATATCTTTTATTCTTCAAATATTTTGTTTGTCTAAAAACAAAATCACACCTTATTATTTTTGATATCATCCACAACGGCCGGATCAAGAAGTGTTGTGGTATCACCAAGATTCTCCATTTCACCTTCGGCAATTTTGCGAAGTATCCGGCGCATAATTTTTCCGCTTCTTGTTTTAGGCAGGCCGTTTACAAATTGTATCTTATCGGGCTTTGCAATGGCACCGATAACTCTCGTTACTGTTTCCAGGATGTCTTTTCTGGCACGTTCTTCATCGGGCTGTTTTTTTTCTGTAATGACAAAAGCATATATCCCCTGCCCTTTGATATTATGCGGATAGCCCACGACAGCGCTTTCCACAACATTTGTGTGCATATTGATCGCATTTTCTACCTCGGCGGTACCGATGCGGTGGCCGCTTACATTCAAGACGTCATCCACCCTGCCGGTTATCCTGTAATTCCCGTCTTTGTCTTTCAATGCGCCATCGCCCGTAAAGTACAGGTTCTCATACGTTGCAAAATAGTTGGTTCTGCAACGTTCATGATCGCCGTAAGTCGTCCTTAATATTCCGGGCCAGGGAGCTTTCATGCAAAGATTGCCTTTGAGCAAGCCGTGCTCATCCGTTTCAGTTGCTTCCTCACCCTTTTCATTTACGAGAACAGGTTGAACACCCGGCATAGGCAAGGTTGCCCAGCTGGGTTTTGCCGGAGTTACGCCGGCCATATTGGATATTAACATCCCGCCTGTTTCGGTTTGCCACCAGGTATCCACCACCGGGCATTTATTTTTACCGATATTATCATCGTACCAATGCCATGCTTCTTCATTGATAGGCTCACCAACAGTGCCCAATACTTTTAGCGATGATAAATCCTTTCCCTTTAACGGCTCTAACCCATAGCTCATTAAACTCCTGATGGCTGTTGGGGCGGTATACAGTATGTTTACTTTATATTTATCAATGATATCCCAAAACCGGCCGGCGTCGGGATAGGTAGGAATGCCTTCAAACATTACACTGGTTGCGCCCGCACTTAAAGGGCCATAGAGGATATAGCTGTGCCCTGTTATCCATCCGATATCGGCCGTGCAAAAATGTATGTCGCCCGGTTTATATTGAAATACATTTACAAAAGTATAGGCTGTCCATATCATATAGCCCGCAATTGTATGAACCACCCCTTTTGGCTTACCCGTAGAGCCCGAAGTATATAAAATAAATAACGGATCTTCTGCATCCATTTCAGTTGCCGGCATTGTTATGACGTTATCCTTTTCTATCTGGGCTTCCGCATGCTCCATCTCCTCTTCCCACCACACATCCCTTCCCTTGATCATAGAAACCGGGATCCGGGTTCTCGTGTAAACAATCACCTTTTTAACAGTTCTGTTGCCAATCAAGGCATCGTCGATAATGCTCTTTAAGGGAATATCCTTACCGCCGCGATAGGCTCCATCGCAGGTAACAATATACTCTGCCTGTGCGTCTAACAGCCGGTCGGAAATGCTTTGCGCAGAAAAACCGCCGAAAATAACACTATGGATTGCCCCGATCCTTGCGCAACCCAGGACTGCATAGGCCAACTCAGGCACCATCCCCATGTAAATACAAACGCGGTCACCTTTTTTGACGCCGTTATTGCGCAATACCTGGGCAAACTGGCAAACTCTTTTGTGCAGTCTTGAATAAGTAACTATCCTGGTTCTTTCTTCAGGGTTATTTGGTTCCCAGATGATGGCAGGCTTATCCCCCAGCTTCTCAAGATGACGGTCAATACAATTTTCGGTAATGTTCAACTTACCGCCCCTGAACCATTCAACTTTCGGCTCCTTAAAATTCCATTCAAGGACCGTATCCCATTTTTTATGCCAGTAAAAATTTTCGGCAACATCCCCCCAGAAGGAATCGGGATCAATAATACTTTTTTGATACTGCTCCTTATACTGTTCAATTGATGTGATTTGAAACGGATATTCCATTGTAGAAGTCTTTATTTATTTGCGCAATCGTTGTGCTCTTTCAAAAACCCATGTAACAAAAATAAAACATTCTGTTAGTGTTTCATTGCATTATATATGGCTTCCTGTATTCTCCCGCGTATGCTCATCTGGCTGAGTTTTAAATTCTCTCCGCCGTCGGGGTTTACCCGGTTGCTTAAAAAAACAAACGCGATATTATATTTCGGATCGGCCCAAACGCAGGTTCCCGTATAGCCGGTATGCCCGAAGGCGAGGGGTGACACCGATTTTGCCGGGTAAGGTTCGGCCCGGTATGCATTATCTTTTTCGGGTTTATCAAAACCAAGGCCACGCCTGCTAACAGTACTGTTATAGGACGTAAACAATTTAATGGTTTCTTTTTTAATATACCGCTTTCCGTTAAAGGTTCCGCCGTTCAATAACATCTGCATAATTACAGCAAGGTCTTCCACATCGCTGAACAACCCGGCGTGACCGGCAACCTCACCCAACATCGCCGCTCCGGGATCGTGTACATCGCCATGAAGATGCTGCATCCGAAATTCGGTCTCATATTGCGTAGGTGCTATTCTATCTGTATCAAATTTTTCACGTGGCCTGAAGCCGGTAGCCGTAAGCTGCATCGGCTTATAAAAATATTTATCTACATATTTATCGAGCGGCATTCCCGAAATTGATTCAACGATCTTTCCCAAAAAAATATAATCATTATCGCTGTACACATATTTATTTACAGGCCCCGTTTTGCTGTCCAGTATGCGTTTGTATATGGTATCCTTCCAGTCATTGCGCATGTACAAGTTCCCGGCAACCCGTATGCTAAAAGAATCCTTTTTGTAATGTGAATAAATGGAAGGCAACGGCTCTTTCGTAAGGCTGTCTAAGGTCTCCTTATAAAACGGAATAAATGCAACTAGGCCGGCCTGGTGCAGCAAAATTTTTTCAATTTCAAGCTTTGCCTTGTTGCTTTTTTTAACCCAGGGCAGGTAATCGCCAAGCCTTTTGTTAAGTTTAATTTTCCCTTCGTCATACATCTTCATCACGGCTAGCGTAGTTGCACATATTTTTGTTACCGACGCCAGGTCATAAATGGATCGTAATGTCACCAGTTCGGGGGTATCATAGTTATATTTCCCGTATGCTTTTTCAAATACGATCTTGCCATCTTTTGACACCAGTACTACACAACCCGGCGTGGCTCCGGCTGCAATTGCCGCTTCTGCAATGGTATCAATCGCCGAAAGCCTGGCTGTATTAAGGCCTGCAGCGCCCGGGGTAGTCACGGGGAGCAGGTTGGCAGCAATGATGCCGCTTCCATATTTGTATGATTCACATACCGTGACAGGCAACATGCCCTTTACAATTATCCTTCCTTCCAAAAAATCGGCTGCTGCTTGTTGGGTTACAGTATCATCATCATAACAGGCAACGAGGTTAGGTGCCGCGCAAAAATTTTTAATTGCGTAAGGATTGCCAAAATCAAAAAGGATTGTTGTATTGTTTTGCTGAACCTGGTTTATCAGATCAAGCGCATAGCGGCTTATTCCAAAATTGCCGGCGGGAAAGCGCGAATAATTGTGAACGCCTATGACTACAAATTTGTAACGGTTCTTAATTAATTCAACGGTCGACAAAATCCTTGATGCGTCCTGCCTGTAATCAAAATAAAATACGGCTGCATGATAATCGTCTTTCATTCTTTTTGAAAATGTATTATCAGCATTAATACCAATTCCTATATAGGCAATATCGTTTTCGTTCTTCCGGGAGGCTGTTAATGGAAAAAATTTTTTATCCCTGTCACTCAATACGGTGATTGCATTTTCGGCAACGAGTTTTTTCATAGTATTGATGCCGGCATTGAGATCACTGGTAATATTACCGGTATCCACTTTTGTTGCATGGGCCACCCCATATATATATTTATAGCCAAGCACTTTTTTACATTTCGCATATATATCGTCCCAGCTTAACTTTTTATCCTCAATAGCTTCCCGGATTTTAGCAATGGCAGAAGGAACATCGGCAGGAAGGCAAAGGATATCATTACCTGCAATGAGAGACTGGGCGGCGATTTCACCCCCCGGGAAAAATTTAGCAACGCCCTTCATATCCAGGGCATCGGTAAAGGTGAGGCCATGAAAATTGAGCTGGTCACGCAATAAGCCCGTCACATTTTTTTTTGACAAAGAAGTGGCGGTATTTGCGGCGGTGTCAATAGCCGGAATATATAAATGGGCTATCATAACGCTTCCCACGCCTGCAGAGAACATGCGCTCAAAGGGATATAATTCCATTGAATCCAGTTGCCGCATGCTTTTGTTGATGACGGGAAGATCTACATGTGAATCAACTGAAACATCCCCATGACCCGGAAAATGCTTGGCACATGCGAGCACCCCTTCTTCCTGCATTCCTTTCATGTAGGCAACCCCATAGCTGGCAACTTTGTGCTTGTCTTCTCCGAAAGAACGGTCATTGATAACAGGGTTATCGGGGTTATTATTGATATCAACCACCGGGGCAAAATTTACCTGTATGCCTTCCCGCTTACATTGCGCACCTACCAGTTTGCCAAAGGCAGCAACAATGGACGAATCCCTGGTGGCTCCCAGCATCATCTGGTGATTGAGCGGAAGCACACTATCCTGCCGCATGCCCAGTCCCCACTCTGCATCGATGCAAACCATCAAAGGCGTTTTTGCAATACTTTGAAAATAATTAATAAATCCCGCCTGCCTTACCGGCCCACCCTGGAAAAGCACAATGCCGCCGATGTTATATTTTTGAATGGCCTCTGTAATGGCTGAATCATGGAATACAACTTCCCCTTTTGAAATTTCACTTTCACGCAAAACCATCAGCTGGGCAATGCGTTCATCATCGGTGAGGGTAGCGAAAACACTGTCTGCCCAATGTTTGGCGTGGATATTTTGTTGTGCCTGCGAAAATGTTGCCGGGAGTATTGCGAGCGATAAAAAAAAGGTGAGCCAACGTCTATTCATCAGGAAATATTTAAAATAAATGCACAAGGTAAACAAATAAGACCTCGGGCAAATCTTTGGAGTGTTTAGAATTTTCGCAAACGCTAATACCCGCCAATAATCATTATTTTTACCAATAAAAAATGAGGAACACGTGGCTGATATCATAACCTTATTACCTGAGAACATTGCCAACCAGATTGCTGCGGGGGAAGTGATTCAACGGCCGGCAAGCGCGGTTAAAGAATTACTTGAAAATGCCGTAGACGCAGGCGCCACGGAAATTAAGCTTTTTGTCAACGATGCCGGCAAAGCGCTGATACAGGTAATTGATAACGGAAAAGGAATGAGTGAAACCGACGCCAGGATGTCATTTGAACGGCATGCAACTTCCAAAATAAAAAGCATTGAAGACCTGTTTCATATAAAAACCATGGGGTTCCGCGGTGAAGCGCTTGCCAGCATAGCGGGTGTTGCGCAGGTGGAATTAAAAACAAAAAAAGAAGGAGAACCTGTAGGTACGTGCATCGAAATTGAAAACAGTGTAGTTATCTCCCAGGAGCCGGTGGCTACGCCTGAAGGAACTAATATTTCGATGAAAAATTTATTTTTTAACGTTCCGGCGCGCCGCAATTTTTTAAAAAGCAATGCTTCTGAACTCAGGCATATTGTAGATGAATTTATTCGCGTTGCCATGGCATTTCCCGGCCTGTTTTTTTCACTTACCTCCAATGGCCAGGAGGTATTTCATCTGGAAAAAGCTTCACTAAAGCAAAGACTTATCCAGGTGCTGGGAAATAGTTACCACACAAAACTCGTGGCTGTAAGAGAGGAAACGGATTACTTAAATATTTACGGCTTTGCAGGTAAGCCGGAAACTGCAAAAAAGACCAGGGGCGATCAGTATTTTTTTGTGAACAACCGCTTTATTAAAAGCGCTTATCTCAACCACGCCGTCATGAATGCATTCAGTGATTTGATTGCAAAAGACAGTTTCCCCATGTACGCTTTGTTTATTGACCTGGACCCGTCAAGGCTCGATATAAATGTGCACCCTACCAAGCAGGAAATAAAGTTTGAAGACGAAAAAATTATCTATGCCTTTGTTCAATCTGCCGTAAAGCACGCTCTTGCCCAGTATAGCGTCTCGCCCACTTTGGATTTTGAACTGGATCCAGCCATACAGCACAGCGATGCCGTTAGCCAGCCCTTTACTGCTGAAAAACAATATTCGGCAACAGCTTCTCCCTTGTATAAAACTTTTACCCAAAAAAACCAGGCACATTTTATCGACAGTAAAAGCGACCTGGAAAATTGGAATAGTCCCGTTGGCAGGCACGAGGAAGCTGCCGGTAATGAAAAAGCGGGTACTCCCAATGCCGGTACTCCCAATGCCGGTATTCAAACCTCCTCAAATAGTTTTTCATCGCACTTAAAAGATATTCACCAGGTCAGGCTAAATAAAAAACCATCTTCAGAAGAATTTATTCAGGCCCATAAAACCTTTATCCTGGCACAAAATGACAATGGATTCCTGGTAATCCACCAGCAAAATGCACATGAGCGTATACTATATGAGCGATTTGCCGGTGCGATGAAAGGCAAGCCCGTCGCAATACAAAGAAGCCTGTTCCCGGTAACCCTCCAGCTTACCCCAGCCGATGCGGTGTTAATAAATGAACTACTGCCGGATCTTTATTTACTGGGCTACCAGGTGGAACCGTTTGGCAACAATACTTTTGTGATACAGGGCGCTCCTGCCGATGTAAGCGATGGCAATGAAAAGGGCGCTTTGGAAAAAATGCTGGAACAATACAAACATTTCAGCATGGACGTAACTTTTAGCAAGAGAGAAAAGTTATTGCGTTCCATGGCCTGGCAGCAATCGGTAAAGGCAGGCACCTTCCTCTCTGAAAAGGAGATCAAATCGCTTGTAGAAGATCTTTTTGAATGTGAAATATCCAACACCACCCCCAATGGAAAACCGGTTTTTCTTGAATTTAAAAGGGAAGAGATGGAGAAGTTGTTTGGACGGTAGACCTCACCTGCCTAGAATTTACCCTCATCCCTGCCGGGAATGTCGCCGCCCCAATTCTACTGTTTTAATACACTTACTTCCTGCTTCTAAATTGACCCCCGGCTTTTAGAGTTACTTCCTTTTAAAGCGGTTGGGATGGGCTTCTTCTTCGTAACTTTACACCTTATGCAACCGTACAGGGATATATTAAAAAAGAAGTTCGACGAAGAGTACAACAGGCTCAATACTGAACAGCAAAAAGCTGTGGATACCATAGAGGGCCCGGTAATGGTAATTGCCGGCCCGGGCACCGGTAAAACGCAAATTCTTGCCGCGCGTATCGGAAAAATTTTATTGGAAACCGATGTGTCACCCCGCAATATTCTATGCCTTACTTACACGGAAGCAGGCTCGCTTGCCATGAGAAGGCGGTTACTCCAGTTCATAGGACCCGATGCCTATAAAGTGAATATCTATACTTTTCACGCTTTTTGTAATGACATCATCCAGGAAAATTTGTCGCTGTTTGAAAAGACCTCTCTCAACCCCGTTTCTGACCTCGAAAAAATTCAATTATATAAGACGCTGATTGATAACTTACCTAAACATAATTTACTCAAAAGATACCGCGGTGATGTGTATTACGAGATCAACAACCTGCAGCATTTATTTTCAGCCATGAAGCGCGAGGGATGGACGCCTGAATTTATTACCGAACGTATAGACGTTTACCTGGAACGTATAAAGGACGATGAAAATTTCAGGTATAAAAATTCGCGCAAAGGGGTTTATAATAAGGGAGATTATAAACCATCATATGAAGAAGAAATAAGCCGGATGGAAAAATTGTGTGCTGCAGTTAATGAATTCAACAATTTCCAGGCATTAATGAGGCAGAACAACCTGTATGATTTCGATGACATGATCAACTGGGTGATTACCGTATTTAAGGAAAATAAGAATATACTGGCCAACTACCAGGAACGCTTCCAGTATATCCTGGTCGACGAATACCAGGATACAAGTGGCACCCAAAACCAGATCGTACAACTGCTCATCAGTTTCTGGGAGTCGCCTAATATTTTCGTGGTGGGTGATGATGACCAGAGTATCTTTCGCTTCCAGGGCGCCAACATCGAGAATATGGAAAATTTTGCCAGCAGTTATGAAGCCCTTCTCAAAATTGTTCTTACCAATAATTACCGGTCTACCCAACCAATACTGGATGTGTCAAAATCGCTGATCGACAGGAATACCGAACGTCTGATCAATAAGCTGGAGGGTCTTACCAAGAATCTTGTTGCTGCCCATGAACGGGTAAAACATTTGAAACATCAGCCGGTGATTGTGGAATACAATACGGCGAAGGATGAAATGGCCGACATTACCAATAAAGTCGAAAGACTTATAGAAAGCGGCACCGAGCCGGGCAGAATTGGCGTTATTTATAAAGAGAACACGTATGGCGAACAGCTGATAAAATATTTCAGGCTAAAAAACATACCCGTTTTTTCAAAGAGAAATGTCAACATTCTCCAGGATCCTTTTGTAAAAAAAATCGTGCAGATATTGCGGTACCTTGCTGCAGAGCATGATATACCCTATGGCGGCGATGACCTGCTTTTTGAAATCATGCATTTCGACTTTTATAAAATTCCGCCAATAGAAATTGCGAAGCTCAGCGTTGAGGTAAATAATAAGAAATATGGCGGCCTGTTCACATCAATAAGAAAATTGTTATATGATAAAGCCAATGCAGCGCCAAAGGACCTCTTTGACACCGGCGCACATCCAGGCCTGAAAAGGTTTAGCAAAATGATCGAACAGCTGATTGCCGATGTTTCGAATTGTACCTTGCAACAGCTTTTTGAAAATATCATTTGCAATGCCGGTGTGCTGGGTTATCTGATGAAAAGTGATGAGAAAATCAGGTTGCTGCAGATGCTCACCGTATTATTTGATTTTATTAAAGAAGAAACGGCCCGCAACCCTTTGCTGACGCTGCAGGGCCTGGTCTCTGTATTTGAGTTGATGGAAAAAGAAAAACTTCCTTTACCCATGGTGCAGGTCTCGGGAAGCGATAAAGGTGTGAACCTGCTCACAGTACATGGTTCAAAGGGCCTGGAATTTGAACACGTATTTGTAACGGGTGTTAATGCCTATTTATGGGAGAAAAAAAGAAAACCGGGCGGCGGCTATAAATTCCCTGACACGTTATTTTCCTCTATGCCGGGTGGCGATCCCGATGAAGAATTGCGTCGTCTGTTTTATGTGGCCCTCACACGGGCCGAAAAAAATCTGCAGGTATCTTATGTAAAATTCAGGCCCGACGGCAAGGAAGCGGAACACTCCATGTTCATCGCAGAAATAGTGCAGGGAAGGGATCTGCCTGTAGTGCGTATTGCCTTACCCGAAGAAGAGCTTATGGAATATGAAGCCTTAAACTACACGAGCCTGGCACCTGAAATAGAAAAATCGGAAGAAGATTTTATTACGGCGCTGCTTGACAAATATGTAATGAATGTAACGTCGCTCAATAATTACCTCAATTGCCCGCTGGAATTCTATTTTAAAAATCTGTTGAAAATCCCCTCCGGGAAGTCGGAGAATACAGAGTTTGGGAATGCCGTTCATCTTGCCTTACAAAAGCTTTTTGAAGACATGCAAAAAAATGAGAACCAGCAATTCCCTGCGAGGGAGACTATGATTGGCTATTTTAAGGGATATATGCTGCGACATCGCGAAAATTTTACCCGCGAGGCATTTGAACGAAGAATGGAATACGGCGAAAAAGTGCTTGCCGAATATTATGATCATTACATAGGGTCGTGGAACAAAATAGTTTCAGTAGAAAGAAACATAAAAAATATCGTATTAAACGGAGTTCCCGTAAAAGGAAAAATTGATAAGCTGGAATTCAATGGTAAAGATGTGAATGTTGTGGATTATAAAACCGGGGACGTCAACAGCAATTTCGCGACCCAAAAGCTTTCACCGCCAGACGACAAACAACCCAATGGCGGGGACTACTGGCGCCAGGCCGTGTTCTATAAAATGCTGGTGGATAACCTGGACGGCAAAGGATGGAACGTGGTCAGCACTGAATTTGATTTTATTGAACCCGATAAAAAGAAAGGGTATCAGAAAAGAAAGATATATATAGAGCCTTCCGATATTGATACGGTTACCCGGCAATTAACAATGGTGTGGCAGAAAATACAGGCACGCGATTTTTATACGGGCTGCGGCAGGGAAGATTGTCATTGGTGTAATTTTGTAAAGAACAATAAGCTGGAAATAGCCTTGCATGAGATTTCGGCCGAGGCCGGGCAGGAGATTTAAAATTATTTTAGGAAGAAGAAAAATCATTATCAGTTCAAAGCAATTATGTTTGCTTTTTTTCTGAAATGAATAAAGGGAATGTAACCGTCTTTATCGGGC
>JADMIO011385408.1_pt1 | contig 14013 bp, 11 predicted proteins | sample 8958161 | NCBI WGS metagenome assembly JADMIO01 (sample SAMN16585339, study PRJNA669376) | soil metagenome | isolation source: Crop rotation soil | place: USA: Cullars Rotation, Alabama | collected 2011 | reverse complement strand
CGACTTCAAGTCACGTGAATTCCAAGCTTCGGATCCCACTGTGCTGGAAAGATCGCGGCCCTCGCCGACACGATCAACGGGATGATCGAGACCCTCGACATCTTCGCCGACCAGGTGACGACGATGGCCCGCGAGGTGGGCGTCGAAGGCAAGCTGGGCGGGCAGGCGAAGGTGCCCGGCGCCTCCGGCACGTGGAAGGACCTGACCGACAACGTGAACCAGCTGGCCGCGAACCTGACGACCCAGGTGCGAGCGATCGCCGAGGTGGCCGTGGCCGTGACCAAGGGCGACCTGACGCGGTCGATCACGGTTGAGACGCAGGGCGAGGTGGCGGCCCTCAAGGACACCATCAACGAGATGATCCGCAACCTGCGTGACTCCACGCAGAAGAACACCGAGCAGGACTGGCTGAAGACCAACCTGGCGAAGTTCAGCCGAATGCTGCAGGGGCAGCGCGACCAGACGACCGTCGGCCGACTGATCCTGTCGGAACTGGCGCCGGTGGTGTCGGCCCAGCTCGCCGTTTTCTACGTGCTGGACCAGGCCGAGGGCGAGCCCGTGCTGCGCCTGCTCGCGAACTACGGCGGCAAGGGTCAGGAGCACGCGGGCGAGGTGGTGGGCATGGGTCAGGGGCTGGTCGGCCAGTGCGCCCTGCAGAAGCAGAAGATTCACCTGACGAACATCCCGAGCACGTATTTCCACATCAGCTCCGGGCTGGGCGACGCCCCGCCGCGGACGATCCTGGTGCTCCCGGTCGTGTTCGAGGGCCGCGTGAAGGGCGTGCTGGAACTCGCGTCGTTCGACTCGTTCAGCTCGACGCACCAGGACTTCCTCGACCAGCTCACCGAGTCGATCGGCATCGTGCTCAACACGATCGAGGCGAACATGCGGACCGAGGGGCTGCTGAAGCAGTCCCAGTCGCTCGCCCAGGAACTCCAGAGCCGCCAGGAAGAGCTCCAGCAGACCAACCTCGAGCTGCAGGACAAGGCGAAGCTGCTGGCCCACCAGAACCAGGAAGTGGAGCGCAAGAACTCCGAGGTGGAGCAGGCGCGGCAGGCGCTCGAGGAGAAGGCCAAGCAGCTCGCGCTCACGTCCAAGTACAAGTCCGAGTTCCTGGCGAACATGTCGCACGAGCTGCGCACACCGCTGAACTCGCTGCTGATCCTTTCGGACCAGCTCTCGAAGAACCCCGAGGGGAACCTGACGCCCAAGCAGACGGAGTTCGCCAAGACGATCCACTCGTCGGGCAATGACCTTCTGATGCTCATCAACGACATCCTGGACCTTTCGAAGATCGAGTCCGGCACGGTGGTCGTGGACGTGGGCGAGGTCGGGTACAACGACCTGTCGCGGTTCGTCGAGCGCACGTTCCGGCACGTGGCGGAGCAAAGGGGCCTGGAGTTCAGCGTCCGCGTGGACCCGGCGCTCAGCGGCTCCATGCACACGGACGCCAAGCGCCTCCAGCAGGTCATCAAGAACCTGCTCTCCAACGCGTTCAAGTTCACGCACCAGGGCGGCGTGACGCTCTCGATGAGCCAAGCCAAGGACGGGTGGAACCCGGAGAACGACGAGCTCAACCGGGCCGCGCGCGTCATCGCCTTCACGGTGCAGGACACGGGCATCGGCATCCCGAACGAGAAGCAACAGATCATCTTCGAGGCGTTCCAGCAGGCCGACGGCTCGACCAGCCGCAAGTACGGCGGCACCGGCCTGGGGCTGGCGATCAGCCGCGAGCTCTCGCGCCTGCTGGGGGGCGAGATCAAGCTCGCCAGCACGCCGGGCCGCGGGAGCACGTTCACCCTGTTCTTGCCGCAGGTCTACACGCCGACGCGGAGCCTGCGCAAGCCGATCGAGCTCTCGCCTCGGCCGGCGCCGCAGCCGTCCGCGTCCCTGGCGACCATGGAGCCCGCGGCGGACCCGATGGAGACGCCGGTCCTGCTCAACGAGGCGGGCGACGACCGGGACCGCATCGTGCCGGGCGACCGCGTGCTGCTGATCGTGGAGAACGACCTGGGGTTCGCGAAGTTCCTGCTCGACATCGCGCGGCAGCGCGGGTTCAAGGGGCTGGTGTCGTCGCTGGGAGCGGCGGCGCTGGCGATGGCGCGGGAATACAAGCCCGCGGCGATCACGCTCGACATTTTCCTGCCGGATATCGAGGGTTGGCGGGTGCTCGACCGCCTGAAGCACGACGTGACGACGCGGCACATCCCGGTGTGCGTCGTGTCCACGGACGACGCCCGCGACCGGGCGTTCGAGTCGGGGGCGATGGCGTTCCTCGCCAAGCCCGTGCAGAGTCAGGACGCGCTGCAGGGCCTCCTTGCCTCGCTGGAAACGGCGGCAGCTCTCACGGAGCGCCGCCTCGTGGTCGCCGGCCCCGCCGGCGCCGCCCGCGACAAGATCTCTTCCGGGCTGGCGGGCGATGACCTCTCGGTCGCCGCCTACTCCGACCCGATGGAGGCCGCCCGCGCGGTCGTCGAGCAGAAGGCCGACTGCCTGATCGTGACCGGCGAGATGCCGGGGCTCGCGGACGCCCTGGCCGGGAAACTGGAAGTGGTCGGCGGGTTCGGGCGCCTGCCCGTGCTGCTCTACGGCAAGTCGGCGTTGGACGAGCAGGCGGCGTGGGGGCGCCTGAAGGAGATCGCGACGGTCCGCCCGGTGCGCTCGCAGGACCGCCTGCTCGACCAGGCCGCCCTCGTCCTGCACCGCAACATCACGCGCCTGCCGGAGGAGCAGCGGCGCTCCATCGAGGAGCTGCACCTGTCTGACAAGGCGCTCGCCGGGCGCAAGGTGCTGGTGGTGGACGACGACATCCGCAACATCTTCGCGCTCGCGACGGTGCTCGAGGACCACCACATGACGGTGCTCTCCGCGGACAACGGGCGGGCCGCCATCCGCACGCTCCAGGAGAGCGAGGACATCGAGATCGTCATCATGGACATCATGATGCCCGAGATGGACGGGATGGCGACGATGCGGGAGATCCGGCGCATCCCGCGCTTGAAGGACCTGCCGATCGTCGCGGTCACCGCCAAGGCCATGAAGGGCGATCGCGAGAAGTGCATCGAGGCGGGCGCGTGGGATTACCTGGCCAAGCCCGTGGACACCGACCAGCTGATGGCCGTGCTCCGGGCGTGGCTGCACCGGTAGTAGGATCGTGGGACCCCCATGCCGTCACCCAGCAAAGCCCGCGTCCTGATCGTCGACGACCTGCCGGAGAAGCACCTCGTCTACCGGGCGATCCTCGACAACCCGGAGTACGAGCTGGTGTCGGTGCGCTCGGGCCCGGAGGCGCTGCGGGCGCTGCTGGACGAGGAGTTCGCGGTCGTCCTGCTCGACGTCAACATGCCGGACATGGACGGGTTCGAGACGGCCCGCATGATCCGGGCGCGGAAGAAGTGCGCCCACACGCCCATCATCTTCGTCACCGCCCACGCCGACGAGCTGCACGCGGTGCGGGGCTACGCCTACGGGGCGGTCGACTACATGCTCGCCCCGATCGTGCCGGAGGTGCTGCGGACGAAGGTGGGCGTCTTCGCCGAGCTCTACCGGCGCGAGCAGCAGATCAAGCGGCAGGCGCAGGACCGCGTGGCGCACGCGGAGGTGCAGCGGGCCTACCTGGCCGACACGCTGGAAGCGACCAGCGACTTCGTCGCCCGCTTCGACGCCGAGGGGCACGTCATTTACATGAACCGCGCCGGGCGCGACCTGCTGGGGATCTCGCAGGACTCGACGGTGAGCCTCGCCGACTGCATGCCCAACTGGGCCTACGAGATCGTGATGTCGGAGGGACTGCGGGCGGCCCACGAGCGCGGGGCGTGGTCGCGCGAACTGGCCTTGGTCCGTGCGGACGGGTCCGAGGTGCCGGTGTCGCAGGTGATCGTCGTCCACCGCGACCCGACCGGTCGCGTCGAGTTCTATTCGACGATTGCCCGAGACATCACGGACGTGAAGAAGACCGCCGAGGAACTGGCCGCCCACCGCGAGACCCTGGAACGCCTGGTCCAGCAGCGCACCGCCGAGCTGGAGGCGTCCAACCAGCGCCTGCGCCTGGCGGACCGCATGGCCGCCGTCGGCACCCTGGCCGCGGGGCTCGGGCACGACATGGGCAACCTGCTCATGCCCATCCGCCTGCGGCTGGACGTGCTGGAGGGCGCGGGGTTGCCCGCCGCGAGCGCGGAGGACGTGGCCGCGATCCGCAAGGCCTCCGATTACCTGCAGCGCATGACGCGCGGGCTGCGGCTGTTCGCGCTCGACCCGGATTCCGCCGCGGGGCTCGACGAGGCAACGAAGCTCGAGGCCTGGTGGGACGAGGTTTCGCCCTTCCTCCGCAATGCCGTCCCCAAGGGCATACCGGTCGAGGGGAAACTCGATGCCGGGCTGCCGCCCGTGGCGATCCCGCCCCACCGCTTCACGCAGGCGATCTACAACCTCGTGCAGAACGCGGGCGAGGCCCAGCGCGGGCGCGAGGGGTCGTGGGTGCGGGTCGCCGCATCGCTCGCACCCGGCGGGCAGAGCGTGATCGTGGGTGTGCACGACAACGGCGCCGGCATGACCGACGAGGTCCGCCGCCGCTGCTTCGAGCCGTTCTACACCACCAAGGCCCGCGGGCTCTCGACCGGGCTGGGCCTGGCGCTGGTCCACGCGGCGGTGGCGCAGGCAGGCGGGAGCATCGACATCCAGTCGGAGGCGGGCAAGGGCACGTCGTTCCTGCTCACGCTCCCGGCGCGGCGGCCGAAAGCGGAGCCGAAGGCGGCGCCCGCGCCCGCACGTCGCGGCGTGGTCCAGGTCAAGGATGCGAGGGTGCGGGCGTACATCACGTCGGTGCTGAAACACCACGGCGTGGAGGTGCATGCGCCGGAGAATGGCGACGCGAACCTGGCCGTCGCGGTGCTGGAGGGGGCGGCCGGCGCGGAGGAGGCGACGAAGTTCTTGTCCGCGGCCCCGGGACGGGCGGCGATCCTCTACGGCGTGGCGAGCGGGCCCCCGGGCACGGTGACCGTGCCGGACCGGGCCAGCCCCGCCGCAATCCGAGAGGCCGTGCGGGCGGCTTTGGGTGTCCAGGGAGAGCAAGCCAATGGGCATCCGGCTGCTGTGTGTTGACGACAACGAGCTGATCGCCCAGGCGCTGTGCCGACGCGTGACGCGCGAGCCGGGGATGACCTGGTGCGGGTGGCTGGCGCGCGGGAGCGACCTCCCGGCCGCGCTCGACGAGTCGCACGCGGACGTGGTGCTGCTCGACGTCGACCTGCCGGGGGAGGACGCGTTCGAACTCCTGCGCCAGACGGCGCACGACCATCCCGAGGTGCGGGTCGTCATGTTCAGCGGGCACGTGCGGGCGGACTACATCGACCGGGCGATCGAGTGCGGGGCGTGGGGGTACATCTCGAAGAACGACGGGACCGACGACGTGATGCGGGCGGTCGCGCAGGCCCACGCGGGGGAGCTGGCGCTCTCGCCAGACGCGAAGCTCACCCACAACGAGCGGCGCTAGCCACCCGGAGCGGGGCCAACCCGTCCCCGGCCCCTAGACTCCGGGCGTGCCCGGGTAGCTCAGTTGGATAGAGCAGCTGTTTCCTAAACAGCAGGTCGGCGGTTCGAGCCCGCCCTCGGGTGCTTTGCAAGACCACCGGGGGCGGGACGCCCCACCCTCCGGAAAGAAAGGATCGAATGGAAGTCGGCATCGTCGGCCTGCCCTACACCGGCAAGACCTCGCTCTTCAAGGCCCTCACGGGCGTGGAGCCCGACGCGGCGACCGCGGGGGTGAAACCCAACGTGGGCGTCGCGGCGATCCCCGACCCGCGTCTGGGCGTGCTCTCCACGCACATCCCGACGAAGAAGATCACGCCCGCAACGCTCAAGGTCGTCGACATCCCGGGGCTGGTGCGCGGCTCATCGGAGGGCGCGGGCCGCGGCAACGCGTTCCTGACGCACATCCGAGAGGTGGACGCGCTGCTGCACGTGGTGCGCTGCTTCACGAAGGCCCCGGGCGGCGAGGAGGTGCCGCATGTCGACGGCTCGCTCGACCCGATCCGCGACATCCACACGGTCGAGACTGAACTGATCCTGGCGGACCTTCAGCAGGCCGAGGGGGCGATCCCGCGGGCCGAGAAAGCGGCCCGGCAGAAGTCCGCGGAGGCGGCCGCGCGGCTGTCGGTGCTGCAGAAGGTGATGCCGATTCTGTCTGAAGCGCGCCCGGCTCGTGACTTGAAGCTCGACGACCCGGAGGAGAAGAAGGCCTACCGCGGGCTGTCGTTCGTGTCGGGCAAGCCGATCCTCTACGTCGCCAACGTGGACGAGGACGACATGGAGGGCAAAGGCCCGCTGTCGTCGAAGGTGGCCGCCCACGCTGCGGAGCAGAAGGCCGGGTTCGTCCCGATCTGCGCCCGCGTGGAGTCGGAGCTCGCGGAACTCCCCGAGCCCGACCGCAAGGAACTGCTGGAGTCGCTGGGGCTCGCGGAGCCGGGGCTGGGGCGGCTGGCGCGGGCGGCGTACCAGCTGCTCGGGCTGCAATCCTTCTACACGGCCGGAGAGAAGGAGGTCCGGGCGTGGACCATCCCGCAGGGGGCGACGGCGCCGCAGGCGGCGGGCGCGATCCACACGGATTTCGAGCGCGGGTTCATCCGCGTGGAGGTCTACGCCGTCGCGGACCTCGAGCAGCACAAGAGCGAGAAGGCGATCAAGGATGCCGGGAAGATGCGCATGGAAGGCAAGGCCTACACGATGCGCGACGCGGACGTGTGCCACTTCCTGTTCAACATCTAGGGTGCCACCGCTCGCCGGCTTTGCGGCGCAGCGGTGAGAGACGCGTCCATCCATTGCTGCGCTCGAAGACTCGCGAGCAGTGGCACCCGACTACAACTCCACGACCTGCATGTCTGGCGTCGACTCGGCCCGCGACGCCGGGACTGTGATCGGCCCGAACGCCGCGAGCGCGACATGGCCCCGTGCCATCTCGGAGCGGGTCGCGGCCGCGCTGAACTCGACCTGCGCCGTGCCATGCGCGGCGGCAAGCAGGTCGAGCCCGATCTGGGCCTCGGCCCGCGCACCCTCCGGCGGTGGAACCGCCTGCGCGAAGGCTTGGAGCACATCGCGGCAGTTCTGGAACGTGCCGGCTTTTTCCAGCCAAGCGGCACCAGGCAGCACAACGCTCGCGCCATCCACCAGCGGTCCCGGCAGCGTGTCGATGAGCACCATAAACGGAGCCCCGTGCGGAAGCAGGGGGTTCGACCCGCTACTCCCGTGGCGGGCTCCGACGTGCTTCACCAGTTCCTCCGTCGCCCACTCGCTCGGGTAGTTGCCGGTAAGGACCACCGCGCCGAGGCTCCCGCCGCGCAGGTACGCGAGGAACTGGTCGAACGACAGGACGCTCTTTGCCCCGCGCGCGCCCGCCAGCGCCTCGAGCACGCGCCGCACGCCACGCGCGTTCGGGGCCTTCTCCGCCCGCATGACAAACGCCTTCGGGTCGTCGGCCTTCAGGTTCGGCGGGAACACCTTGTCCGCGCCGAGCGTCGGCACCGGCCCGACCGCGAGCACCGCCGCCGCGTCGATCGCCAGGGCCGCCCGCCCGAGTTCGTACGCGTCCTCGCACGAGAGCATCGGGCTCACGAGCAGCCCGAGACGCTTGCCGCCCTCGACCGCCTGGCGCAGCCCCTCGACCGCCACCTCGACCGCGCGCCGGTAGTCGCTCTCGATCAGGTTCCCGAACTGCCGCCGCTGGGCGTGCCGCAGCCGATCCTCGCGCTGCGTGAACTTCCAGCCGTACCGCACCTCGTCGGTGATCCACCACTTGTTGACGCTCGGATTCTCGCGCGGGCGCAGGCGGTACACCCGCCCCTCGTTGTGGCTCACCCAGATGTTGTCGCCGCTGGACGTGATGCCGTCAACCGATGGCGTCTCTTTCAGGAACCACACGCGCTGGGCGAACAGGAAGTCCTTCTCGAGCAGCGCCCCGACCGGGCACAGGTCGGCCACGTTCGCCGACAGCTCGTTCGCCAGGGCCTTTCCGGGGAACACGTCGATCTCGTTGCGGTTGCCACGGCCCTGGATCAGCAGCTCGGCCGTGCCCGTCACCTCGCGGGTGAAGCGGACGCACCGCGAGCACAGGATGCAGCGGTCGGCGTAGAGCAGGATCGTCGGCCCCAGGTCCTTCTTGGGCTGCTTGACCTTCGTCTCCTCGAAGCGCGACACGCCCCGCCCGTACTCGTACGAGTAGTCCTGCAGCAGGCACTCGCCGGCCTTGTCGCACACCGGGCAGTCAAGCGGGTGGTTGATCAGCAGGTACTCCATGACCTGCTTCTGGTTCTGCACGGCCTTCGGCGAGTCGGTGTGGACCACCATGCCGTCGGCGGCCGGGGTCTGGCAGGTCGGCATCAGTTTGCCGCCCATGTAGGGCTCGAGGGCGTTGTTGTTGCGGGGGTTGGGGGCCCAGATCTCGCCCAGGCAGATGCGGCACGACGCGACGATGGACAGCGCGTCGTGGTAGCAGTACTGCGGGACCTGGACCCCGGCCGCGTTGGCGGCCTGCAGGATCATCTGACCCGGGGTGAACTCGCACCGCCGCCCGTTGATCGTGATCGTCGGCATGGGGGAGGATGGTATTCCGTTCTTTGGGTGGCGTGGCCGCGGCTTTGGGCGGCTACGGTGAGACTTTGGACACGTCGTGGCCCCCAAAGCCGCGGCCACGCCACCCGTCCGCTCACCTCCGCACACATCCCCGCCGATACACTCGGAACATGCCCCAACCCATCGTCGGAATCGACCTCGGCGGGACGAACATGCAGATCGGCGTCGTCGCCGTCAGCGAGAAGGATGGCGCCAAAGTCCTCGGCAAGGCCAAGAAGAAGACCAAGGCCGACGAGGGACGCGACGCCGTCATCGACCGCCTGGTCGCCGGCGTGAACGAGGCCTGCGCCGACGCGAAGGTGAAGCCCGCCGACCTGGCGGCCGTCGGCATCGGCGCCCCCGGCGCGATCGACCCGGGCGAAGGAATGGTGCTCGAAGCAGTCAACCTCCGCTGGGACAACGTGCCGCTCGCCAAGATCCTGAAGGACAAGCTCGGCGTGCCGGTGTTCCTCGACAACGACGTGAACGCCGCGGTCTATGGCGAGAACCGCTGCGGGGCGGGCGACAACTCGCGCGATCTGCTGGGCGTGTGGGCGGGCACGGGCATCGGCGGCGGGCTGATCCTGAACGGGTCGCTCTACTACGGCACGAACTGGACGGCCGGCGAGATCGGACACATGGTCGCCATGCCCGGCAGCCAGCCCGGCACGCGGTCGCTGGAGCAGAACTGCTCGCGGACCAGCGTGGTGGACCGGCTGACCGACCTGATCCTGTCCAACCACAAGTCGATCATCCCGTCGCTAGTGGACGGCGACCTGTCGGAGATCCGGTCGAAGGTGATCGCGAAGGCTTACGACGCGGGGGACGAACTGACGCACGAGGTGGTGAACGGGGCCGCCGACCTGCTCGGGACGTGCATCGGCGGCGTCGTGACGCTGCTGTCGCTCTCGCGCGTGGTGCTCGGCGGCGGGCTGACCGAGGCGCTCGGGCAGCCGTTCGTGGACCTGGTGAAGAAGGCCGCGAGGCGCGAGGCGTTCCCGGAGCGCTGCCGCCAGGTGAAGGTCGTGATGACGAAGCTGCTCGACGACGCGGGGGTCGTCGGCTCCGCGCTGATCGCGGCGGAGCGGCTGGCGGGGCGCATGCCGTGATGGGTGCCACCGCTCGCCGGCTTGGCGGCGCAGCGGTGGTGGAGCCGGCTTCCAACCGGTGAGTACCGCCCACTGCTGCGCTCGAAGACTCGCGAGCAGTGGCACCCGAACGCTCCCTCACGGTCGAGTCTCTTGTGCCTCGATGAACACGTCTACCGCCTGGCCGGGGTAGAGGCGAAGCCGCCCCTCGCCGGGCACGACCTCGAAGACGACCTCGACCACGCGGGTGTCCACGAGCTCCGTCGCCGAGCCGGTGATGTTGGTCTTCGGGATCGCCAGCGGCTCGATCCGCAGCATCCGCAGCGGCACCTTCTCGTCAACGGGCCCGCGGACCCGCGCCACGCCCTCGGCTCCCTCGCGGAGCATCGGCGTGTCCTCCTCATCGACCTGCGCCCGCACGTGCAGCGTCGTCAGGTCGCCGAGCGCGATCGCCAGCGGCGCCGGGCCCATGAACGACAGGTACTCGCCCGGCTCGACGTACCGCTTGAGTACGGTGGCGTCCACCGGGGCGGCCACGGTCAGGCGCTCGAGCCGCACCTGGATCGCCTTGACGCCGGCCTCCATCCTCTCGACCTCCGCCTGTGCGGCGGCAAGGTCGGGCGCCCACGCGCCGGCCTTGGTGCGGTCGAGGTCCGCCTGCGCGACGGCGAGTCCGGCCCGGCCCCACTCCATCTCCAACCGGGCCTGCGTGACCTGCTCGCTGGTGGCGGCGTTGCTCTCGCCGGCTTCCGCGATGCGGTTGTACCTGGAGGTCAGCCGGTTCAGGTCCGCCGTCGCCTGCAGCACCTTGGCTTCCAGCGGCGGGATGTCCTCGGCGCGCGGGGCGGCTTTCAGGCGGGCGAGGTCGGCGGCCGCCTTGTCGCGGGCGGCCTGCGCGGTGAGGAGTTCGGCCTGCAGGGCGCGGTCGTCCATCGCGAAGAGCTTGTCTCCGGCGTGAACCGAGTCCCCGACGTTCACGAAGACCTGCGTCACCAGGCCAGGCTCGGGCGCGCCGACATCGACCTCCCGCGACAACGGCTCGACGAACCCGAGCGCGGCGATCCCGTGCGCGTACGGGTTCACCGCGGGCGGCTGGGCCGGCGGCGGGTCGGGCAGTTCCTGCTTGGCGGTGGCAACGACGATGATCGCCACCACCAGGCCGAGCGCCGCGATACCGATGGTGATGATGCGGATCATCGGTCGTGGTTCTCCGGGGGGCGGGACGCCCCCGCTCCGGCTTGCTCCATGATTGTTCGCGAGACGTGGTCCTTCAGCCTGCCGTCCTCCATCTCGAAGATCGAGTCGGCGTAATGGAAGACCCGCGAGTCGTGGGTGACGACGATCACGCAGCGCGGCTCGCCAATGTCTCCCGACGCGGCGCGGCGGATGAGTTCCATGACCGCCTGCCCGGCCTTGCCGTCGAGGCTCGCGGTCGGCTCGTCGCACACGAGCAGACGCGGGCTGGCGACGAGGGCCCGGGCGATGGCGACGCGCTGCTGCATCCCGCCCGAGAGCTCGCCGGGGAAGGCCTTGCCGCGGTCGCCGAGCCCGGCGGACTTCAAGGCCTCGGTCGCGCGGTCCAGCGCCTCACCGCGCTCCATGCGCCGGATGAACAGCGGCACCGCGACGTTCTCCGCCGCGGGCAGCGTCGGGATCAGGTTGAACTGCTGAAAGATGAACCCGACCATGCGCGAGCGGGCACGCGTGCGCTCGTCTGCGGACATCTCCGTCCACTCCTCGCCGAACACCGACACGCGGCCCGCGGTCGGGTCGAGCACGCCGGTGATGATCGAGACGAGCGTCGTCTTGCCGCACCCGCTGGGGCCCACGAGCATCGAGAGGCGGTTGGCGGGGATGTCCACATCCACGCCGCGGAGCGCGTGCACCGCGGCGGCCCCCTTGCCGTAGACCTTTGTCACCCCGCGAACGACGACGGCGGCGCCGGCGGTCGCGGCGCCGTGGGTGGGCTGGCCCTCGCTCGCGGTCACTTGAACACCACCGCGGGCTCGAGCGTAATGACCCGGCGCAGGCTGAGGACGCTCCCCAGGCTCATGCACACGATCATCGCCGCGAACGAGAAGACTAGCATCGGCCAGGGGAAGTACACGGCCAGTTCCGCGCCCGGACGGCGGCCGGTGAGGCTGAAGAGGGCTGCGGCCCCGGTGCCGATCCCGAACCCGATGAACCCGACGAGCACCGCCTGGAGCAGGACCATGCGGACGAGCACGATGTTACGGGTCCCCATCGCCTTGAGCACCGCGAAGTGGCGCAGGTTCTCCAGCGTGAACTGGTAGAACACCGCGGCGACGATCGCGAGCCCGACGATGAACCCGAGCGCGACGGTGATCCCGAAGTTGATCCCGATGCCGGTCTGCTTGAGGATGAAGTCGACGCTGCGGCTCTGCATCTCGCCCTGCGTGAACGCGCCGAGCCCGGTGCGGGCTTTGATGTCCACAGCGACGGCGGCGAGGTCCGAGCCGGGCTTGGCTTTCACGAGGAAGAAGCTGATCGCCTCGCGCCCGACCGGCGTGTAGCGCAGCGCGTTGTCCACGGTCGTGTAGATGAGGGCGTTGGACTCGAAGCCGGTCTTCGCGCGCGCGATGCCGACGATGACGGCACGCTTGTCGTTCAGGCGGAACGTGCCGCCGATACCGGCCCCCGCCAGTTTGTCGCGCGAGGACTCTTCGACGATCACCGCATCGGGTGCCCGCAGGTCGTCGAGCGTCCCCGCGACCATCATCGGCGGTTGCCCGATGAGCGTCGAGCGGTCGATGCCGATCAGTTGGGCGCTCTTGTACGAGCCGTCGGAGAGTTCGACGACCGCCCGCGTGGTGACGAAGGGCTCGGCCCAGGCGACGCCGGGCGTGGAGCGCACGCGGGCCAGGTCGCGGTCCGAGAGCGGGCGGATATCGCCGATGTAGTGCGTGTGCGGGTCGGCGACCCACAGGTCCGCCTGCCCGATGTTCTGCAGCGGGCCGGTCGAGCGCAGGATGAGCCCGAGGAAGATCGCCCCCTGCTGGGCGATGAGCAGCACGGCGAACGACAGCCCTACCACGAGGCTCAGGTACTTGCCGCGATCCCCGAAGAGCATCCTGAGGGCTATGCGGTTCATCGTGCTTCGCTGCGGGCTGCTGGACGGCCGCGCGGTCCGGATGATAGGAATGCGGGCGCAGCGCACGGGGCGACGCGAGACGCCGGGGCAACCGAAGGTGGGCGCTGTCGGTGTTGCAGCCGGGGCTTGCAGGAGCCCGAATGAGGGCGGCGCGGGCCGACCAGCCGGGCGCAAAACCCTACGGCACCATGAAAACCTGGACTTGAAGGCTGTTGTTGTCCTCGACCATGAAGAACCTCGAGCCGTCGGGTTCTGTCATTTCGCGGCCGATGAACTTGGCCTCGGTCTTCCGCAGGCGCGTGAGGATCGCTGTGTACGTCGGCTCATCGACGAACACGCCGATCTTCTCGACGCCGAAGTCTGCCGGGGGTCTTGCTCCCTGGGGAGCATTCTTCGGCATGAAGAGCTCGACCTCAAGCCATGCGGTTACCAGGTGCGCCTGCTCGATTTCGCCCCCTCCCGGGGCGTCCCGCCGGCGAAGCTCGAGCCCGAGCTTGTCCTGGTACCACGCGATGGTCGCGTCCATGCTGGGCACCGTCATTGCGAAGAAAGCAGCACGGACGCGGGGCTGATCGTGGTCGAGCGCAACCCCGGCGCCGGCGGCAATGGCGAGCAGGGCGGAAAACAACTGGATCGTGCGGATCATGGCTCGTATGTCTCCTGACGTAAGGTCACCAGGAACACCTCGTGATCTCGCAATTAGGGACACCCCAGCGCGAATCTCGTCTGGAAACAGCCGAAGTCGGAGAGGTTGCGGGCACCGTCGCCGTTGCAGTCGGCGTAGGCCTCGCCCAGGGCGAACTTCGTCTGGAAGCAGCCGAAGTCGGCGAGGTTGAGGGCACCGTCGGAGTTGCAGTCCGCGTAGCAGGTCGGAGGGAGGTGCGCGATCCAGGCTTCACGGGCGCCGCCCGGGTTCGTGCCGTACCCGGCGAACACGGTGGTATTGGCCGACAGGCCGCCGTGGTGCCCATTGAGCAGCCACGGACCCACCGCGCTCACGCCCAGTGAGAGCAGGCGGTCGCGGATGCTGCGCATGCCCGTCGCGGGAGTCCAGACGGCGTACTCCTCACCCAGCGCGCTGGTCCCGGCGCACAGGATGGTGTTGCCGTCCGGGCTCACCGCGATCGCGGTGCTATCGAAGTCGCCGCCGGGCAGATCTTTCCAGCACATTGGGATCCTAAGCTTAGAATTCCACGTGGACAAGTTGTCGCG
>JADMIO010983923.1_pt1 | contig 14014 bp, 11 predicted proteins | sample 8958161 | NCBI WGS metagenome assembly JADMIO01 (sample SAMN16585339, study PRJNA669376) | soil metagenome | isolation source: Crop rotation soil | place: USA: Cullars Rotation, Alabama | collected 2011 | reverse complement strand
AAGTGCATGAGCTTCACGCACGATCTCGGAAAAGGTGCGCGTGCCGTCGAGTGAGTTGAAGATGTAAGAAAGTGTGCCGGAGAGCACGCCTTCGATCTTTATGATCTCATCGCCTGTTTCGACCAGGCCGCGAAGCGTGTGAATGATCGGCAGTCCCGCGCCGACGTTTGTTTCGTAAAGAAAGTATCTCTGATATTTGCGAGCGACTTCGCGCAGGCTGCGATACGCGTCGAAAGGCCCGGCGTTACTCTTCTTGTTTGGCGTGATGATGTTGATTCCCCTGGCGAGCCAGCTTTCGTAGTGCCGCGGCAGCTCGGCGCTCGCGGTGGCGTCGATCAGCACGGCGTGCGGTAGGTGAGCGGTATGAACGTGATTGACGAAACTCTCGACGTCCGCTTCCGCAGCGCTCTCACGCAACTCATCGCGCCAGTGGTCCAAAGCGATTTGCCGGTCGTGAAGAATCATCCTGCGGCTGTTCATAATGCCGCGCACGCGCAGGTCAATGCCGCGCTCGCTGCGAAGCTCTTCGATACGCGAGGTGAGCTGGTCCAGAAATGTGCCGCCAATCAAACCCGCGCCGATCACGCCGATTGAAAGCGTTTGGCTGGAAAGATAAAAAGCCGAGTGCAGCGCGTGCAACGCTTTGGTCGCTTCGTGTTGTTCGACGACAGCGGAGATGTTGCGCTCCGACGATCCTTGCGCGATCGCTCTCACGTTGACGCCTGCTTTGCCGAGCGCGCTGAAAAACTTCCCGGCCATGCCGAGTCTTTCGATCATGCCGTCGCCCACCATCGCGACGATGCAGCAGCTCTCTCTCAGATCGACCGTCTGCACCTCGCCTCGCTGTATCTCGGCGTAGAACGTTTCCTCGACAGTCTTCTTTGCGAGCTCCGACTGCGCACGTGGCACGGCGAAGCAGATCGAATGCTCGGAGCTTGCCTGCGAGATCATGACGATCGAGACGTTGACAGCTCGCAGCGCGCCGAAGAGTTTGTGGGCCACACCGGGAATGCCGATCATTCCTGTGCCCTCGACGTTTATCAGGGCCATGTCTTCGACCGCGGCAAAGCCTTTGATCGGGACGTCGAATGATGAAGACGCCGAGATTCTCGTGCCGCGAGCTTCGGGCTTGAAACTGTTTTTGATCCAAACGGTGATGCCGTTCGCGATTGCGGGCGCCATCGTGTTTGGGTGAATGACTTTGGCCCCGAAGTAGGCGAGCTCTGCTGCTTCCTGGTAAGAGAGTTCCGGTATCACGAGCGCATCCGTGACGCGACGCGGATCGGCGCTGAAGACGCCGTCGACGTCGGTCCAAATGATCACTGAATCGGCGCCGAGCAACGCGCCGAAGATCGAAGCGGAGAGATCGCTGCCGTTGCGCTTCAATGTCGTGGCAATGCCATCGTGTGTGGCGGCGATGTAGCCGGTGATTACGAGAAGATCGGTATCGGACTGCCAGGCTCGTAGCTTCTCTCGCGAGAGCTGCCAGTCGACGGCGATGGTAGTGTTGCTGTTCGGCTCGACGATGAGCACCTTCCGCGCGTCGAGCCAGTTTGAGGAGTGGCCGCGAGCTTCGAGATAGGTGTGCAGCAGTTGAGCCGACCAGAGCTCGCCGTGGCCCGAGACGAATTCCATGATGCGCTCGGAAGGCAGGCGTGTGATCCAAACTCCTCTCAACACTTCTTCGATTGCTTTGAAGTCGGAAGCGAAAGCGTCGCGGAGTGAGCCGGTTCGCGATGGGCCAAGATCGAGTGCTTTTATTGTCTCGAGGTGGCGGTGCTGAAGTTCCTGGAGCTTGCTTAGATAAGAGTTGTCGTTGTTCGCGGCAAGCTCCACGGATTGTATGAGAATGTTGGTAACGCCGCTCATCGCGGACACGACAACTGCCGTGCGTTCGCCGGGCGCGCGCGCAAGCACGATTTCAGCGGCCGCCCGATAACGCTTAGCATCGGCTACGCTCGTACCGCCAAACTTGTGAACAACCCAGTTCATAGACGCAATAAACCACAAAGACACTGAAACGCAAAATTAATTCTATTTCGCGGTTTAGAGTTCAGCCTTTAGGCTGCTGTTTTTAGCAGGCAAGCTAAGCTTGAACTCTAAACTTGCGGTTATCCTCTCAAGCGTGTGGCGAGCAGGCCGGTGGCGGCGGTGAGATCGAGGTCGGCGATTAGTAAGCCTTCTTTGCCGTAAGGTTGATAGCAGAGCAGCGTGCCGTCCGGGTGGACCACTGCGGAGGTGGTGGGCGATTTTGCGCTCGCGTAATTCACTGTTGCGAAGTAACAGGTGTTCTCGGCTGCGCGGCACAGGGCTGCTTTTTCGTGGAATGTGTTTGCAGGATCGGCGAACTGTGATGGCACGTATGCGCCGGGTTCGTGTTGATGAAAATGAGGGTGAAAGACGATCTGTGCTCTGCGTCGCGCGGCCCAGCGAACAGTCTCCGGATAGCGCCATCCTTCGTGACAGATAACCACGCCGAACTTCACCACGCCGGCTTCGAAGATGCGCCTTTCTGAGCCGGGCGAATAGATGGTGTCTTCAGAAGGGTCGAGTTGGACCTTGTCCTGAAAACCCGCGCGCGTGCCGTCACGGTTGATTACGAGTGCAGTGGGTACGACCCGATCTTCGACGATGCGCTCCGTTGCTAAAACAACCGCGACAGTTGCTTTCGCGGCGGCTGCGGCAATGTTGGACCACGCCTCTTCGAGAAAAGCAGCATCCGGCGGAGCCACCTGTTTGCCCATGCCGCGATATCCTGGAACGAAGCATTCGGGAAAGCAGACGACGTCCGCGCGCGCGGCGCCTGCCTCGACGATTGCCTGTTGGGCCAACGTAACTGACTCTTCGCGAGTCTCGGGAAAGCGGATGTTTGCCAGTGCGACTCGAAACATGACTCAAATTATATAGCCACAAAAAGGCACATAAGTCACAAAAAAAGATCTTCAAGAATTTCCGGTGCCTCTTTGTGGCTGTTACGTGAAGAGCGAGTTGATCGAACGTGGAGTTGCGGCGTCTTCGATAAAAGAAAACGTACCCTGCTCTCGCATCTCGCGCGCGCCGCGCAGAAATGCGCCGAGCGCGCAACGGGCGAGCGCGCTGCCGACGCTGATTCGCTTCGCTCCGGTCGCGGAGAGCTCGGCGAGAGTAAATTGAACTCCTTTTATACCCATCAAGACATTCACCGGGCGATCCACGGAACTGACGACGGCGGTGATATCTTCTTTCGTCGTGAGACCGGGCGCGTAGAGCACGTTCGCACCGGCTTCCTGATACATCTGCAATCGCTCGATCGTGTCTTTCAGATCAGGCTTGCCAACCAGGTAATTTTCCGCGCGCGCCGTTAAGGTGAATTGAAACGGAAGGCCACGGACAACTTCCGCCGCCGCTCGGATTCGCTCGACTGCAAGCTCGCGCTCGTAGATCGGATCGTCGGCGCGCTTAGTCGAGTCTTCGATCGAACCGCCGACCGCGCCCGTAGCTGCCGCGAGCCTGATCGTTTCGGCCACAGTCTCAGGCTCATCTCCGAAGCCGTTTTCCATATCGATACTGACGGGCAGATCGGTTGCAGCCGCAATCGCCGCCGCGTGCGCCAGCGTACCATCGCGACCGACATTGCCGTCAGCCTTTCCGATCGAGAACGCATACCCGGCGCTGGTCGTCGCGAGCGCCTCGAAGCCGAGGTGTGCCAGTATCCGCGCAGTTCCGACATCCCACGGATTAGGAATAATGAACGCCTCAGCGCGCTTATGAAGCAGATCGAAAGCCGCGCCTTTTTCAGTTTGAGTCAACATGCGGCTAGTTTAGTCATAAACGAAGATATTGAAAATTCTTCGCGCGGTGGTCAGGCAAGTGCCCGCGGAGTAAACTCTTATTAAAAAAGAACGGACTCATGGCTACGAAGACCAGAGATTATTACGAGGTGCTCGGCGTCAAGCGCGACGCCTCGGACGACGAAATCAAAAAGGCTTATCGCAAGCTGGCGCGAAAGTTTCACCCTGACCTGAATCCAGGCGATAAAACCGCGGAGGATCAGTTCAAGCAGTTGCAAGCGGCTTACGACGTACTTTCCAATCCCGAGGACAGAAAACTCTACGACCAGCACGGCGAAAACTGGCGCGCGGTTAAGGCCGGCGCTGAGCCGCCACCACCGGGATGGCAACAACCCGGAGCGAGAGGCGCGGGGTCACGCACCGGCGGCGGCGGATACGATTTTAGCGATTTTGAGTTTGGCAGCTTCGGCGGACGCGGCGGCGCGGGCTTCGACATTTTCGAAGAGTTGTTTGGCGGCGCGAGAGGGCGAACTCAACGAAGTGGTCGCGGTCAGGATGTTGAAGCTGAGCTCGAGATGTCGCTCGAAGAAGCGCATCGCGGCGCGCGGCGCACGCTGCAAATGCAGGTGGCGGAAATCTGTCCGGCGTGTAATGGCTCCGGAGTTAAAGATGACGGGCCATGCGATACGTGTGGTGGCGCGGGACAAGTTTTAAAGCAGAAGAATATTGAAGTAAACATCCCCGCGGGCGTGCGCGATGGATCGACCGTGCGCCTGGCTGGACAAGGCGGGAGTGGTAACAACGGCGGTGAGCCAGGCGATCTTTATTTGCACATTCGCGTCCGCCCACATCCGGTCTTTACGGTGAAGGGCGACGATCTGGAAGTGGAATTGCCGGTTGCGCCGTGGGAAACAGTTCTCGGAGCGAGTGTTGAAGTGCCGACGATCGATGGCAGAGTTGATTTGAAAGTTCCGCCGGGCGCGAAGAGCGGCCAACGGTTACGTCTGCGCGGGCAGGGTTTGAACAAGCGCAAGGGAGGCAGAGGCGATGAATACGTACGTTTGAAGGTGGTGGTACCGAAGGAAGTGAGCGCGGAAGAACGTCGCCTCTACGAAGAGTTGAAGCGTGTTTCGAGTTTCGATCCACGAAGGAGCTAAAAAATGTTGGCAGCCGATTTCGATCTCGATGAAACGTTAACCTTTGATGTTGTTGCTACGACGGTCGGCGCGCGGCGCTCGCTCGTGGTGCGACTGGCCAAAGAAGGATTGATTGAGACGGTTGACAGTGGAACGGATGAACCGTTGTTAACGCGACGTGCAGTGTTCCAGCTACGTCGCATGCAGAGACTGCGGCGCGACCTTGGAGTGAACTTCAACGGCGCTGCGATCATTCTCGAGCTGGTCGGCCGAATCGAAGAGTTGAACCGTGAGCTGGCGGAAATGCACCGCCAGTTGCAGTGAAGAAAATAGGGGGGAACGATGAAAATAAAAACATTGCTATTGTACGCCGTTATTATTACGACTCTGGGAGCCTGTAATCGCGGACAGCGTGGTGGGGACTTTCACTTGACGACTACGCCAAACGCGACAACTCCGGCCACAGCAACCAGCAATCCTGCGGTCATGCCAGTCAGCTCGTATGCTGATGTCGTCAGCAAAGTGGCGCCTGCCGTAGTAACGATTCATTCGCAAAGCCGTGCGCGTGAGCCGCAGCAGTATCCGTTTATGGACGATCCGTTCTTTCGCCGGTTCTTCGGCAGTCCACAGTCGCAACCGCCGGCTGAGCGACAACGTTCCGGCCTGGGCTCAGGCGTGATCATCGACGCGAACGGTTACATCCTCACAAACCATCACGTGATCGACGGCGCTGATCAAATCAAAGTTGACTTATACGACAACCGCACGCTTGACGCGAAAATCGTCGGCTCGGATCCACCGAGCGATTTGGCGGTGCTAAAAGTCGACGCGAGCAATCTGCCGGTGCTGACGTTGGGCGATTCAGATCGCATGCGCGTCGGCGACGTGGTGTTGGCATTGGGAAATCCTTTGGGCGTTGGACAAACCGTCACGATGGGAATCATCAGCGCCAAGGGACGGCAAACTGGTTTGAGTAATGGCAGCTTTGAAGACTTTCTGCAAACCGACGCGCCGATCAATCAAGGTAATTCAGGTGGCGCTTTGGTTAGCACTAACAGCGAGTTAATCGGAATCAACTCGCAAATACTTTCGACTTCGGGCGGCAGTATTGGATTGGGATTTGCGATCCCTTCGAACATGGCTCGCACGGTGTTGGAGCAGTTGATCAATACCGGCAAGGTAAGACGCGGGCAACTCGGTGTCGTCGCGCTGAAGATACCGTCGGAAGAAGCTGCGAAGATGGGTGTCACTCAGGGACCAGGAGTGGTCGTGTATCGAGTGCAGCAGGGAGGCGGGGCTGAGCGCGCTGGGATACGCGAGGGCGACGTGATCACGGCGCTGAACGGTGAAGCAGTCAACGAGCCAAATACGTTTCGCAACAAGATCGCGAGCACACCTCCGGGAACTGAGATCACACTCACCGTCAAACGCGATGGAAAAGAGCAGCAAGTCCGCGCCACGTTGGGCGAGTTCATTCCGCAAGCCGAACAGCAGCGCTAGCGAACGATGGCGTTTCTAGAAAAGACATCAGCATTCCTGAGTATGCGTGCGCTTCGCGACCTGGTGTCGGATTCCATGGCAATTGACATGGGATCGGCATCAACAATTATTTCCGTGCGTGGGCGTGGCGTCGTAGTCGACGAGCCATCTCTTGTTGCAGTCGATACGTTAACGGGAGAAGTGATCGACATTGGCAGTGAAGCGCAACAGAAGTACGGGCGTGAGGCGCGTGGCGTGGCGGTGGTCGCTCCATTGCAGAACGGCGTAGTCGCCGACTTTGAACGGACCAAGCAGATGTTGGCCCATCTGGTTGACAAAGCTCGCGGCGGCATATCGCATTTTAGCCGCCGCGCGCTGATGAGCGTTTTTTCTGACGTTACTCCGGTCGAACGGCGCGCTTTGCTGACTGCCGCGCAACATGCGCGTGTCGGGCGCGTGGGCATGATCGAAGAAGGTTTGGCGGCAGCGTTTGGCGCCGGTGTCAGCCCTGATGACAGTAGCGGTTCTGCGGTTGTTGACATCGGCGGTGGGACGACTAACGTTGCCATCATCGCGAGCGGCAAGGTCATCCGCGCACGCGCCGAGCGGATCGGAAGTTCGAGTATCAATACCGCGATCATTAATCATGTCCGCCGTCACCGTGGACTCCTCATCGGAGCGCGGACCGCTGAGCGTCTCAAGCTCGAGCTGGCGTCAGCAACGCTTCCTACTGAGCTTGGTCGTCAAATTCCGATTAACGGACGCGAAGTGCTGACAGCGATGCCTCAGTCTATTGAAATCACGGCGGGTGAGATTTATCCCGTTGCCCAGGAAGTGGTTCGTAAGATTGTGGCCGGAGTTAGCATGACTCTCGCTGACCTCCCTCCTGAAGTCGCAGCCGACATATACGACCGGGGCATCATCCTTACCGGCGGTGGAGCGCAGTTTGGTGGTCTCGACGACTATTTGCACGAGGAAACCGGATTGCCCGTTCGCATTGCCGATGAGCCGAAATATGCGATTGTGCGCGGGCTCGAGCAGATGTTCGACGAACCGCTCTGGTTGCGCCGCGTCGTACGAGGAGAGCCTCAACTCGCCTTCGATCTGGTCCCTGAATCACTCTAAAAGATCCCCGAAAAAATCTTTTCGCGCCCCGCGAAATGTTTTTTGGGTTTCTCACATATGTCATTGAGCGCCGGTCTCTGTAAGGAGAGCCGCTCACCTCAAGCTTTACTTCAAATCCAGCAAAGGACGCCCCGATATGAAACGCCGCTCCATATTCGGAATCAACGCTTTCTGCCGGATCCTCGTGATCTGTGTACTGGTCGCGAGTTTCCCTCTGACGCCCGTACTTGCGGTTCTGAAGAGGAAGAAGGATCCCGCGCCGAAGATTGGCAAGATTTTTATCGTCAGCCCGAAGAGCAACAACATAATTGCGAGCGGCGGCGCAATCACGCTTCGCTACAACGTAAACGACGCTGACATTACGTCCATCAAGATCAAGGTCAGCAACGGCATCGATGCGTCAAGCGGTATTGCCGGCATGAATGATGCGCGCGTGCACCTCTATCCGGGCGTAAACACGATCGATGTGTTTGGATTGAACGCTTCCGGCCCGGATGCTGAAGCTCGCGCGACCATCAACGTCGAATGTAATTCCGAATGTATTTCCGGCACGTTGCCGCCCGGCGGAATGGTACAGCCAGCTTCTGGACAGCCGGTTCCCGCGGCTGTTACGACTCCAACGCCGGCCGCAGGTCCGAGTCCGGCGGCCGTTTCTACAACACCCAAAAACATAGCGCTGAGATTACCCACAACGATGCCGGTCAATGCGGCGACAGTGGAGCCGACCGTCCTTATCCAGGAGAAAAGTGGGATCACGCGTCTGGTTATCGACGTCTATCAGAACGGCCAGCGTCTCGACTCCGCCGACGTCAAAAAGATCGACTTTCAAGACGGTTTAGCTATCGTCACGGCCAAGTTGAAAATCGCGGACGGCGCCAATGAGGTACACGCGTTTGATCCGCTTCACTTTGGCGAACAAGGCTTTTTCACTTCCGCGACGCTGACTTGCAAAGGCGATAAGTGTGTAACGGCTGCTCAGGCGTCAACGTCGGGAGCGACTGCTGGCGGAGCTGAGACTCCACCGATTACGATCCTCAGGCCTGAGAATCCGACCAAGGTCAATGCCTCGAAGATCGACGTGTATTTGAAAGTCGCTAAGGCTGAAATTAAGAAGCTGAGATACGAGGTGCTGAACGGCGAGACTGTTCTGCTCAGCGACACAGTCGATATCCAGGACAAAAATGAAGAAGCGAGAAAGGAATTTCCGGTCTCGGTAAGGATAATCAAAGGAACGAACACGATTGCGTTTTTCAACGAAGCCGATCGGAAAGAATTGAAGCAACGAGACGCGATAGATGTTGTTTGCGAAGGCGATCACTGTCCTGAAAACTTCGACGTCGCACAGTTTTCCAGCAGCGGCCAGAACCGGCGCGTGATTGTTGGTTTCGAACAGGCTGGAGGAAGCTCAGCTCTGAGTGAGACTAAGCCGGTGCTCGACTTTTTCTTCATGTTGCCGTTTATTTTCGACCCGCAAAGACGTTGCGCTAAGCTGCCTGACAATCCGACTGAAGCGCAACGCATCATCTATGACGACTGCGTAGCCAGGAATCTACGCCGGCGACAGGAGCCTCGGTTAGGTTTTTGGGGTGACGTGCGCCTGGCAGCGACTCCCGATCAAATTGCCGCCGCTCAGGTTTTTCCGACCAGTCTCGTCAATCAGGTGGACAAACCCAAGTCTATAGATCTGGTGCAGAGTTTTGATTTTCTCGCCGGTGTGGAAGGGAAACTCAAGTCTGCCACTGGCACTTTCCTTAGTCCCATCCCGGGTCTTCGTCAGAAGATGGTTTTGTATTTTGCGGCTGGCGCCGGCGCAATCAGTCCCTTGACCACCCGAAAAGAATCAATCCAGATCTTCAATGTCCCGGGTGTGAATGATGCGCGACGCGCAGAGTTTATCAATCGCTATGGAACACCGCCTGACGGAAAGGAATTCATCGCGGTCGTGCCGATCGATCGAGATCGCTTCCTTCGCCAGTGGTATGGAGGGCTGAGGCTGAAGACGTTCTATTGCGACGACTCGGAGTGTAACCGTTTCAAGAACAGCTTTCCTGCTATTGTCGATTTCATGTTTGGGCAGAACGAGGCAGTCACGGGAGGAAGCCGAAAACACGGTGGGACACTCGATCCAAATAACCCGGACAAACTGATCGGGCAGAAGAACGCTTATGTTCTCCGTGTCGATGGCTTTTATCCGTTCCCGATCAAGGAAGCCAGTTTCATTTACTTCTACGGTACGGCCATCATGAAAGTTGGCGGTGGTGGCGCCAAAATCACGACTCCGCTGTTTCTCGATAATCCCGGCACGACGGTAGAAATTTCTGATCCGAAAGTTTACATGCCGCCAACGAACATACTGAGACTTCAACAACCGGATCGCGACTATTACAAGTTCGGAGTCGGCGTTAATCTCACCGATCTCTTGAATCGTAAGAGCTCTCCGCAGTAGACGCGCTGTTTGGCTAACAGCGCGTCAATGGACCACCGGCCTGGTCCATCCACCAGTAAAAAAGCACAGGTTAAGAGTTGCGCGAATTCCGATCGGATCTCGTGCAACACTGCCCAGAATCCGATCTGCGGCGGCACTGGCGGCAGTGGCAGCGGAGATGTTCCGAGATATAACGGGATCTTCGTCGATGCCATCGCGACAATCATCTCGATGATGAATGGCACTGCGATTAGGCGCGTCAACAAACCCGTGAGTAACAGCACGCCGCCGATGATCTCCAGCCAGCCGTCGGCAGTTGCAGTGAAATGAGGCGCTGGAAATCCGAGTTTGGTAAACCGTCCGACGCCCTGATTCAGGTAGACAAATTTCAGAATTCCTTCCCACAGGAAGACAGATCCCGCCATTAACCTGAGCAAAAGAGTAGCTCGTGGACCATCTGTTGGTGGATTCAAAAGCCAATCGATCAAATTGTTCATTTCTTCACCTCGTCTTCGAAAATTGCATTCAGCTATACAGACCAACAAGGCTGTGTGATTATTCCCCGGCGGCTTGGATCGGGTCAATACCGGGAGCGATAGCGACCGGGTCGTGACGCATCAGTCACCTTGGGTATCTGCCGGACCCGGTCGCTACCGCTCCCGGTACTGACCCGATCCAAGCGTGGCTCCTGACCCGGCGACTGCTGAAATTCGGGCGGGAATAAAAAAGCATCCGCTCCAGTCTTTACTTAGAGAAGGAGCTTCGTTGTCAGACCAAAGCAAAGTAGTTCGATTTGAAGAGATTGCTTTGCCGCATCTCGGCGCCGCGTACAATCTCGCCCGCTGGCTGGTCCACAACGAGCCTGACGCTGAGGACATCGTTCAGGAAGCTTACTTGCGCGCGTTTAAGTTCTTTAAAGGTTACTACGGCGGCGACTCGCGAACATGGCTGCTGACAATCGTGCGGAATACGTGTTACACGTGGTTGCAGCGGAATCGTCTCCTCCGCCTGGCCGATCCGATCGACGACAAGCTCGACGAACCCGCCATGGAAGCTCCCGACCCGGAGATGTTGTTCATACAAAAGCTCGACTCCGAGATCGTGAGACATGCTTTGCAGGAACTGCCGGTCGAGTTTCGCGAAGTGGTGGTGCTGCGCGAAATGGAAGGTCTCTCTTACAAAGAGATCGCGAACGTCGTCGACATCCCGATCGGAACCGTCATGTCTCGACTAAAACGCGGGCGCACACGACTGCACACGCTGCTCGCCAGTCGCATGGGAAAGGAGGCAAGCATTGAGCTGTCAACAAACGCATGACCTGATTCACGGCTATGTCGATGGTGAGTTGGACCTGATGAAGAGCCTCGAGATCGAAGCGCACCTCAAGGATTGTCGCGCCTGCGCGCAAACTTACAAAGGAATTCGCGATTTGCAGCCGGTTGTGGGTAACAGCAGATTCGATCCTCCCGCGAATCTCGAAAAACGTTTGCGAACCGCGCTGAGAAAAGAAAGCACGCCCGATCCGCAACCGTTGATGATTCGCTGGCGCTGGCTGATCGCGGGAATTTCGTTGCTGGCAGTGGTTGCTGTTATCTGGATTGTGGCGGCAACGCGCGAATCGCCCGGTGACGTGTTGGCCCAGGAGATTGTTTCAAGCCACGTGCGCTCGCTGATGGCCGATCATTTGACTGACGTTCCGTCTTCGGATCGACATACTGTAAAGCCATGGTTTGACGGCAAGCTCGACTTCTCGCCGCCAGTGAAAGATCTAAGTCAGCAGGGATTCCCCCTGAATGGCGGGAGACTGGACTACATCGGCAATCGTCCCGTCGCGGCCCTCGTGTACCAACGTGGACGACATTCGATCAACCTGTTCGTTTGGCCGGCGAATGAAGCAGCTATGACTGAGAAGATGTCGGTGAGCCAGGGTTACAACGTGATACGTTGGTCCAACGGAGGCATGGCCTACTGGGTCGTCTCGGATCTCAACCTCGCCGAGCTACAGCAGTTCGTTCAATTACTCAAGGAACAAAGCCAAGCCTCCATTTCAAAGCCACAGTAAGCCAGAACAAGTCAGGAAGAGGGGCTTGCCCCCGCTCTGAGGTGAGTCGGATCAGCGGGGGCAAGCCGCCCTTCCTGACTTGTTACTTTTCTATTTGCGTGACTATGCGTGGGTGTATAATCTCCGCCCCGGCAAACGAAACACTCATGAACTCAGAAGCTTCTGATCCGATCTGCGAGTTTTACACTAGCCATCCGTTTCCGCCTCCAGTGGAGAACCTGGATCGCGCTCGCGAGCAGTGGCAGAGCGAGCACATGCATCGCGCCGAGTTCCATCTGCTGTGGCCGCACAAGGAGTACCGCGCCGATCTGGATATCCTCGTCGCCGGTTGCGGAACGTTTCAGGCCGCGAAGTACGCGATCTGTCATCCCAAGGCACGCGTCACCGGCATCGATGTCAGCACGACAAGTCTCCAGCACAATGAATCACTGAAACAGAAGTACAACTTAGCGAACCTCGAAATGCGGCAGTTGCCAATCGAGAACGCCGGCGACCTGGACCACAGCTTCGACCACATCGTTTGTACCGGCGTGCTGCACCATCTCGCCGATCCCGACGCGGGTTTGCGCGCGCTCCGCTCAGTGTTGAAGCCCGATGGCGCAATGTACTTGATGGTCTACGCGCCTTACGGTCGCGCCGGCGTCTACATGCTTCAAGAGTACTGCCGCAGGCTCGGCATCGGAACGTCAAAACAGGAGATTAGCGATCTGATTAAGGTGTTGAAGCTGTTGCCTCAACATCATCCACTGCTGGCTTCACAGGGCGGCTCGAGAGAGTTCGCGAGCGGTGATGCCCTCGCTGACGCCCTCCTGAATCCGCGCGATCAATCGTACTCAGTGCCGCAGCTATTCGACTTCATCGAACGCAATGACCTGACGCTGGGTCGCTGGTACTGGCAGGCGCCTTACCTGCCTCAATGCGGCTCCGTCGCAACGACCCCGCACGCGAGTAGACTGGCGGCACTTCCCGAACGCGAGCAGTACATAGAGATGGAACTGTTGCGTGGCTTGATGGCTAACCACAGCTTCGTGGTCCATCGAAGTGATAGCGATGCCCCCAGGTTTCACCTCGACGACGAGCGCTATATGCGTTACGTGCCGGTTCGTCTGCCATGGACTATCTGCGTTCAGGATCGAGTTCCACCTGGCGCCGCGGGCGTCTTAGTGAACCAAACACACCTATTCAACGATCTGTTTATCATCATCAATGAGCATGAGAAGCGGGCGTTTGAAGCAATGGACGGACGTCGCAGCATTTCAGAGATTGTTGAAAAGGTGGAAGGCATCGCCCCGGTCGCTCGAGAGTTTTTCGAGAAGCTCTGGCGCTACGACCAGGTGGTGTTTGATACGTCAAAGTCTCAGTGAGTTCCAATGATGAAACGCACACTCTTGATCGTTTTACTGTTCGGACTGGTTACCGTGGTACGCGGGCAGACGCCTACGCGCACGATGGCGGTGACGTTTGACGACCTGCCTTACGTAAACATTGCCGGCGACCGGTATGTTCCGCGTGCGCAGGCGGCAACTGCAAAGATTCTAAAGACACTGAAGAAGTACAAAGTGCCTGCCGTCGCGTTTGTTAACGAGCGCATGCTGGAGACGTCGGGCCAGCGTGAGGCGCGCATCGATCTGCTGCGACAGTGGGTTAAGAGTGGGATGATCCTCGGGAACCACACGTATTCACACCCTGATTTCAATAGTCTGACAGTCGAACAGTTTGAGGAAGAGATTGTGAAGGGTGATGTCGTGTCGCGGGAGTTGATGCGGTCACGGCAGCCGTATCAACTCTATTTTCGACACCCGATGACGCACACCGGCGACACGCGCGAGAAGAAAGAAGCCATCGAGAACTTTCTCACGGCGCGCGGGTACAAGGTTACGCCGCACACGATCGAGAATTCTGATTTTGTATTCAATGTGGGTTATGTGGGGGCGGTGCAAAAGGGTGACGAGACGCTCGCGAAGCGTTTGCGTGAAGAGTATCTGAATTACACGATCGCGGCAACGGAGTTTGCGGA
>JADMIO011070365.1_pt1 | contig 14015 bp, 8 predicted proteins | sample 8958161 | NCBI WGS metagenome assembly JADMIO01 (sample SAMN16585339, study PRJNA669376) | soil metagenome | isolation source: Crop rotation soil | place: USA: Cullars Rotation, Alabama | collected 2011 | reverse complement strand
CAAGAGTGGTGTTACCCCGTGCCGCGAGCCTGCCGATCTGTGAAAAACTTCTTCCATCCGAGCTGCGCTCAACAATAAAATGACTGGTATTCAACTCCTGGCTGGTACTCCAGCTTACCAGGTTTGTTTTCCCGTTGCGGCGGGCATTAAAATCCACCAGTGTGACAGGGGAAGGAACCGGCGGTTTAAACTGTACCACTAACGGCAACCCGGAGCCTAATGTTGGTCCGCCATTCCCGTTACGACGGTAAAGTATTCCTGCTGTACCGGTGAAATTTTCAATACCAACGGTACTCGTATTTGTCAATGATGCAGGCACAGGGTTGGTGGTTTCCGCGTTGTTGTACTGGATGAAAATATTTCCATCAGGTTTCAGGATGATCTGGAAGGTAATAAAGTCGCCGGGATCGCCTCCTTTGAGATGTGCATGTTTATAAGTGATCACGAATTGTGTGGCATCCCCGCCAAAATAAGTGTGTGCATCCGAAAATACCGCTGTTGTCATATCGAGGTCAGTGAGCATTCCCGCGATATAGTTTCCGAGGCCGCCAATTGCCGGGATGTTAGCCGGCAGTTTCTGCACATTCTTTGGAAATGGGGTAGGATCAGAAAGTGCTACCCAGCCATTTGAGCTGACCCATAAATAGTTGTACTCAGCCCCAAAGAAAGGAAAGCTGAATGGCAATAAAATAGAATCTACTCTCACGCTGTCATCACCGTTTGGCCCCCAGTTTATTTCGGTCATCGAGGTTTCGGGCACCCAGTTATACACAGGATGAAACGGAGAAGGAGATGCACAGGTAGTGGAGTTGGCAAACATATATCCGCCTGTATTGGGGCCGGTACCGTCACCATAACTGTAGTTGCCGGTAGTGAAAGCATTTACAATGGTATCATTTCCTGTTGAACCGTCAGTCGCCAGGCTTGTAAACACATAAGATGAATCAGCGCCACTGACAGAGCCGGTAAAGGGTGCAAAGAACAGATCCTGTGAAACTCCCGAATTCAATGCCACTGATTGTGTATTCGTATATACAGTAGCACCTGCCTGCCTGATATTAAACGTAATATCAAACGGGGTGGTTTGGTCACTGGAACCATAATTTGTTACCGTTGCCTGTGGAATAAGGCCGCAATTATCAACGGCACCAGCAAAGGGTGGATTATTTATAAATGACACTCCTACGTCATTTGCGATGGTCAACCGGGGTTCTATCATGAACCTGAAGGCGCTTCCTGTAGTAGCAAAATCGGTCCAGGTAGTACTTCCCGTCGGTTGTGCAAAGAAGAATGTATTCGGCCTGATCGGCGTTTCGCTCTGGTAGGCAAACTGCACAATTGTCGTGGTGGTTTGTCTTACCCCTACATAAAAGGTATCAGTAACGGGAACGGGTGGGCTAACCGGAAGCGTAAACACTCCCGGCGTTGTAGATTGCAGTTCGGATTCCCATAATAATGTACCCGGAACGCCGTTCCCTGATTTATCCCAGATACCGATCTTAAAGGGAATTCCCGCTGCGATAAAATTAACGCCGACCTGGTTCACCGAAGTGGGGGCCGAAGTAGTAAACTTAGCCACGAGGTCACCTGTTTGAGGGTTACCGCTATTGCCTACTCCCACACTGCCCGATGCATCTGCGCCGTAGGCGTAGGTATACACATTGTTGGTAATTAACTGCGGAACGCTAATGGAATTATCTGCCACAAAATCATCTGCCGGAACAGAAACCGTAACAGTGTTTGCACCTAAATTAACAGGACTGAAAGCTGCAAATGTTACATTAGCAGAGGCCCCTGGTGCCAATGAAGGAATTGTTTGTACATTGGTAAAGCTGTTTGCACCTGTTACATTTAGCGTAACACCCAGATTAGTTAGTGGTGTTGCCCCATAGTTAATAATGTTAGCGTTAATGGCATGCGGTGTTCCAAAAGGAACAGGCAGTTTGCCCAGGGTATATACATTTAAAACTGCTGCGTCAACAGCGCTGACATGCCTGAACTGTATCGCTGCCCGGAAATTGGTAGTTGTCGGTAATGTGGTGACACCAGGTGTGGGGGGAGCCGAGCTATTAAATCTCCTGCATGATAAAGCGGCGCTGCTGGTATTATTTCCATTGGCAGTCTTAAACGCATACGCTGCTCCATGGTTTACGTTATCAACCCTTTCGATCAACAACTGGAGGTTATTCCCGCTTGTCCTGATGAAACTGGTGGTGAGATCCACCCCAACCCAGCCGGTGGTGTTGGCATTATATGTACCGTCGAATACCTTGGTATAACCGGTAGTAGTATACACTCCTGCGGTAAATGTGGTGGTAGTAAGAGGAACTTCTTTAAGATATAACCTGAAATTGTTAACTGTGGTAATTGTTCCCAATGCGGCCACATTAAAATCAATATGATCTATCGAGGTGGCCGAAGTGGTGAAATTAGCGGCACCGATCTCTGCTTCTGTATAAATGTGCTCACTCACATGGTAAAAATTACCGCCAATCACCACGCTACCCGAAGAATTGGCATTGGCAGCTATCTGTACAACCTGGGCTGTAACCAGCAATTGTAAAAAAGCAAAAAAAACAGTGAATACAAATGGTATGAAAACAGGAGGTAGATATTTTCGTTGCATAATAGGTGTAGTTAAAATATTAGAGGAATTTGTTTCTACAATAATGGGGTTCGTTATTATATAGGAAGTTAATATATTTTTTATTCAAATCAAAACTCTTTTACTAACAGTAACAGGCGTTTGCATTTATTTTTTGTTGTTATTTCCCGTTAGATTTTATTTTAATTTAAATTTTACCGTTATATTTATGCCCCGCTCAACTCCCACGTTATGGCCCTTGATCAAAAAACGAATAGCGAACTACCTTTCTCAAGGGAAGAAATATTTAAGCAACTGGACAGGATCTTTCTCAACCACGTATTTAAGAAATCAGCGATCCTGCGGCAGTTCCTTTTATTCGTTGTGGAGGAAACGTGCAAGGGACACTCCACCTGGATAAAGGAATATACGATCGCCGTAAATGTATTGAATAAGCCGGCAGATTTTAACACGCAGGAGAATTGCATTGTAAGGATACATGCCGGCCGGTTAAGAAGAGCTTTGAACCGTTATTATAATGAAGCTGGTGCTTTTGATCCATTGCGGATCACTATACCCAAGGGCAGTTATATCCCTCTCCTCAATGAAGGAAACAAGTCAGTTGGAGACGTATTAAAAATGGAGGACAGTATCCCTCATAGTTCGGATATAATTGCCGTGCTTCCTTTTCATCATGTTCACAAGAACGCATTCGAAATTTCATTGACGGATGGATTGGGTTTACAGTTAAGTTCCGCATTAATGCAGATCAGGCATTCCAGCTTTTCGGTGATCGCTTATCCTATAGCACGCAGTTATATGCAACAACTGGATGATAATATCGGCAAGTTCTTAAAAAATGTCCCGGCAAAATATATTGTTACAGGCGATATACAAACAGTTGGAAAACTGATCCGGGTCTTTATACAGGTCATTCATACGCCCACCAATAAACAACTGTGGAGCCGGATGTATGATAAAGAATTTACTACCGGGAATATTTTTGAACTCCAGGATGAAATTGCAGGGCTGATCCTGCCAGAACTTGAAGCTGCCTTCGATCCGAAGAAAGCCAGGCATAGAAAATTAGTGGCTGCCATTGCCTGATCATTCGCCCCCAGGCATTTTACTGTAAAACGATATTATGTTAACATTAAACACGATGCCCTCACAAGATATTCGCCTTTTTAGATTTAACTTCATTACGTATAAATAAACGCTTAACGATTGATAAACAGCCATTAACCTTTCTACTAACTAAAATCAACCACTTATGATCCAAACAACAAAAAAACTACTATTCGCGGCGATGTTGCTTTCTATTACATCAATCGCAATAGCACAGGATTCCACAAAGCAAAAAACGATGGACATTTACGGTTTCATCATGATGGACGCCGGTTACAATTTTGACCAGATACATCCAGACTGGTTCGACGTGGTAAGGCCAACTAAATTGCCGGTAACAAGAAATCAATATGGAACTGACGGGAACACTTATTTCTCTGTTCGCCAGACACGTTTAGGTTTTAAGAATTATTTCCAGACGCCGATGGGTGAACTGAAAACCCAGTTTGAATTTGAAATGTTCGGTACAGGGGCTGATGCGGGACAAACCACTATCCGTTTACGTCATGCTTATGCCGAACTGGGAAAATGGGGCGTTGGTCAAACATGGAGCCCCTTCATGGATATTGATGTATTCCCTAATACTGTAGAATACTGGGGCCCCACAGGAATGGCCTTTTTCAGGAATGTGCAATTACGTTATATGCCGATCCAGGGTGCTACCCGCCTGACGATCGCATTGGAAAGGCCAGGTGCAAGTGCAGACCAGGGAACTTATGCAGGCGGTCCGGATATAGATAGTGTAAAAGCGAGGTTTGTGGCGCCGGATCTCTCAGCAGAATTTCGTAAAGCAGGCAAATTCGGTTATGTTGAATTGGCCGGTATCCTGCGCAGCATGAAATGGGAAGACCAGGATAATACGGGCCCGGATTATTCAGGAAATGCACTGGGCTGGGGTTTGAACCTGAGTACCAATATCAATATTGGAAAAAGTACCGTTTTCAGGGGCGCAGCTCTTTATGGTGAGGGTGTTGAAAACTATATGAATGATGCGACAGTTGATGTTGCCATTAAAAATCCAACCAGCACTTCGCAGGCAAAAGGCGTTGCATTGCCTGTGTTAGGTGTCACTGCTTTTATAGATCATAACTGGAATTCAAAATTCAGTACTGCTATTGGATACTCAATGATCGATATTGATAATTCGGATGGACAGGAAGCCACTGCTTTTCACCGGGGTCAATATGCAGCAGCTAACCTGATGTATTATCCTGTGAAGAATGCCATGCTGGGTGTAGAGTTCCAATGGGGCGATCGTGAAAATTTCAAAAGTGTAACTGATCCTGATGTATTGAATAATCCTTCCATTACAAAGGTGCAGTTATCTTTTAAATATAATTTTTCTCAATCATTCTTTAAAAAAGCAAACGACTAAACTAAACTATGTAAGTAGCCCTTTATAAGGGCTACTTACTTCTCAATTATACACACTAAAAATAGATGACCATGAAAAAATTACTCACTCTAATAACAGCTTTTATTGTAATGGTGCAGGTACAGGCACAATTGCCCAAGGTGATCATCCTTGCCACCGGGGGAACAATTGCCGGTGCAGGCGCTTCGGCTGACCGTGCCGGTTATACTGCCGGAAAAATTCCTATTGACGATTTAATCGGCACCATCCCATCGGTGAAGAAAATAGCAAGTATCACCGGCGAACAAATCGCCTCTGTGGGCAGCCAGGATATGACCGTTGATATCTGGAAAAAACTGGCTGTGCGTATCAATGAAATTGCCAAGAATAAGGAAGCGGATGGAATTGTGATCACACATGGTACCGATACGCAGGAAGAAACCGCTTATTTTTTAGACCTGGTACTGACCACCGATATCCCTGTTGTACTTACCGGTTCGATGCGCCCGGCAACAGCTATCAGTGCCGATGGCCCCAAAAACCTGTATGACGCAATTACCATTGCGATCAACCCCAAGAGCAAAGGCAGAGGCGTGCTGGTAAGTTTTAATGAAGGAATATTTGATGCGAGAGATGTAATGAAATTAAGTACCACAAAAACCAATGCTTTCGGTTCTCCTAATACGGGCCCTGTTGGCCAGGCTTATGATGGCAGGGTAGAATATTATTCAAGCTCTGACCGCGAGGTGAAACCCCAGAGTCCCGTGATGATCACCAATGATACTAAATTGCCCAGGGTGGATATCGTATACATGTATGCAGATGCACCATCCGACCAGATCGATATGCTGATCAGCAAGAAAGTAGATGGTATTGTGATTGCAGGCGTTGGTAACGGCAATTTCAACAAAGCTTATACTGAAGCTGTAAAGCGTGCTGTAGCTGCAGGCATTATTGTTTGCCGCGCCAGCCGTACTCCTTCCGGAAGAGTTGTGTTGCACGATGAGATCAATGATGAGCAACTGGGCACCATCGTCTCTGATGATCTTACCCCACAGAAAGCAAGGATCCTATTGATGCTGGGACTTACAAAATCAAAAGATAAAAAACAACTGCAGGAATTGTTCTTTAAGTATTGATCGCTGATGAAGCTGTTTACCTGATCCAAACTGCGCTCAGTTCTATGACCTGGGCGCAGTTAATTTAATACCGTCATTTTTTCAAACTAAAATTCACTAAAAAATGAAACCGTTACGATACATTCAACTATTTACATTACTCGGCACCGTTAGCTTCCAGGTTGCGCAGGCACAACAGACCCGCACAGAGCATGACCTGCTGGGTGATAAACAAATTCCGTTCGACGCTTACTATGGCGTACAAACGGCGAGGGCCCTCGAAAATTTCCAGATCAGCGGTGTAAAAACAAATTTTTATCCTGATTATGTAAAGGCTTATGCCATGGTAAAGCTGGCAGCAGCCCGTGCCAACGGAGAAGTGGGTCGTATGAAAAAGGACAGGCTGGAAGGCATTGAAAAAGCCTGCCAGGCTGTGATCGATGGAAAATACCACGACCAGTTCCTGACGGATATGTACCAGGGCGGTGCAGGAACATCAGCCAATATGAATGCCAATGAAGTGCTGGCAAATATTGCACTCGAAATGATGGGCCATAAAAAAGGAGAATACCAATATGTTGAACCCCATGATGACCTCAATATGGGACAGTCAACCAATGACGTGTACCCTACCACTATTCATGTGGCACTATTATTACATAATGATAAAGTGGTTAAAGAAGCAGAATTGCTTTCAGCTGCTTTTCATAAAAAAGGAGAAGAATTCAAAAACCTGGTAAAGATGGGCCGCACTGAAGGACAGGACGCTGTGCCAATGACACTGGGCCAGGAATTTCACGCCTTCGGTTACCAACTGGATGGAGCGATTGAAGCGCTGCGTAAAAGCGAAGCATTTTTATATGAAGAGAATATGGGCGCTACCGCAATCGGTACGGGATTAACTGCAAGTGCGGGCTATGCTGAAAAATGTGCCGTTCAACTGGCAAAGATCACCGGTAAGCCAATGGTACTCGCTAAGGATCTTATTGCCGCCACCAGCAGCATGCAGGCTTTTGTGATGTATTCGGCTGCATTAAAAAACCTTGCTGTCACACTTTCCAAGATGAGCAGCGATCTTATCTTCCTTGCATCGGGTCCACGCAATGGCATATTCGAGATCAACCTGCCCCCGCTTCAGCCAGGTTCATCCATCATGCCGGGAAAAGTAAATCCTGTGATGCCGGAAGTAATGAACCAGGTATGTTATAAAATTATCGGGAATGATGCAACTGTTTCAGTGGCATCAAGAGACGGTTTGCTACAGCTGAATGCCTATGAGCCGGTAGTTGCTACTTCTCTCTTTGAATCACAGGGGCTTTTCTATAAGTTGCTGCCCTTGTTCCGTAAAAATTGTATCGAGGGCATTACCGCCAATGAAAAAGTGTTAAAGCACTATATCGAAACAACCGTAGGGATTGTAACGGCGCTGAATCCTGTCCTCGGATATGAAAAGACAACAGAACTGGCCAAGGAAGCGCTTGCGAGCGGAAAGGGTATCCTTCAATTGATAAGGGAAAAGAAACTACTTACTGAGGACCAGATCAGGAAGCTGATGGATCCTGCTACTTTGACGGGACAGAGCCCGGAGTGAGTTGAAAGTTGAGAATGGAAAGTTGAGAAAATGGAAAGTTGAGAATGGAAAGTTGAGAATGGAAAGTTGAGAATGGAAAGTTGAAAGTTGAAAGTTGAAAGTTGGGTTATAAGTTATGAGTAGGATCATATATACTTTCAGGATCAATTTGCAGCACAGCATTTTATATTAAATTTTATTTCCTGCAACTACCCTGACCGGTTAGTTGCAGGAAATTTTAACGATCGATTCAACAGTTGCTGATGAAATCACTTATAAAGAAAATACATACAGGAAGACAGCAGGTTTGTTTATTACTGCTATCGTTTTTTTTGTTACCCTGTTTCTCTTATGCCCAGGAGGAGCCTAAAAAAGAGGTTCCTGATGGAACTACAGGTATTGTGCTTGAGGTTGGGCCGGACGATTACCTGAAAAAGAAACGCCTGCCCAATGAATTCGAAGGTACTTATACAACTTTCAGGATTGGTCTTGGATATATACTGGATGCCGCTACCTATAGCCAGGATGCCGTTTTCAAAAAGCAGATGGATTCTGCCGGTCTGTCTGTTGACCCTAAGATCGAGACAAGGGATTTTCGTTTTTTTGCGAGCGGGGTACTTAAAACTAAAAGAACACTTGCCTGGAAGGCAGGTTTTATGTATGACGGAGATAAAAAGATATGGTTGCTAAGGGAAACCGGGCTCACTATCGGGGTGCCGGAAGCATTTGGACATATCTTTATTGGCCGGACCAAAGAAGGCTATTCGATGGTGAAAGTAATGAACGGCCATTCTCCCTGGACAGCAGAAAGGCAGATGGCATTGGATGTGATCCCGATCCTGGCAGATGGAGTAAAATATTTTGGCTATGTGCCTACATCACGGGTATTCTGGAATGTTGGTTACTTTAACGACATTCTTTCAAAGGGACAGTCGTTCTCAACTTATGCATGGCAATATGATGCAAGGATCGGCTGGATGCCTTTTAATGATAAAGAAAAGAATCGTGTAATGCATATTGCTGCCAACCTGCGTTATGGCAAACCGGTAGATGGAAAGATAACTTTAAAGTCAAGGCCAGAATCAAATCCTGCGCCCCAGATAATCAATACAGGCTCATTTGCGGCTGACCATTCCACGCATATCGGTGGAGAAATATATTACAGCAGCGGGCGCCTGTTGCTGGGTTCAGAAGTCATGGTACATCAATTCAATTCCGCTACAGGAGAAGATCATGATTTTGTTGGCGGGGATGTTGTCGCCAGTTTTATACTCACCAAAACAAGACGACCCTACAGCACTACCCTGGGAAATATTTTTGGATTCGTCCCGGTAACGAAACCTGTATTTAAAGGAGGATGGGGCGAATGGGAAGCTGTATTAAGGTTTTCCTCCCTGGACCTTGAAAGTAAATCTATCCATGGCGGCAAATTCTGGCGCATCACTCCTATGGTCAACTGGTATATGACGAAGGTTATGCGAATGGAATTTGTTTATGGCTATGGTATACTTGACAGGTATAACATGAAGGGCACATTACAGGTATTCCAGGCACGTGTTCAGTTTACTGTAATGTAATTGGTAATGAATACTTTCACCCCGTACAGTTTACCGTTAAACGGATAGAATAGTTTACGGTTAACTTTTTTATTGGCCCTTATATTTCATCGAAGCCTTTAAATTTATAGATACTTTAATCCCTTACCATTAAACAATAATAAAACCATCTTACTACAACTTTTAAAAATAACCATTATGAGATACAAGTATGCAAACAACCTATGGCGAATCACGGTCGCTTTCTTTTTTATCGGTTTCACCCTACATGCATCTGCCCAGGGAACATTAACCAAAGCTAAAATTGACAGCGTGCTGAACGACGCCTATAACCAGTTCAAAGATCTAAAAGAAGGAAAGAATGCTGATTATATTAAGGAATTGGCTAACGTAGACCCCAATATATTCGGGATCGCTATCGTAACCACTGACGGACAGGTATATACGAAAGGAGATATTTCTTCCATGGTCTCTATCCAGAGTGTATCAAAAGCGTTTGTGATGGCCCAGGTCATTGAAGAGTCAGGACACCAGGCCATACAGGATAAGATCGGCGTGGATGCTACCGGTGAAGTATTCAATTCTATTGTTGCGGTAGAAAGAATGCGTGGCAAAGAGATCAATCCTTTGGTGAACCCCGGGGCCATTGCCGCTACCAGCCTTGTTAAAGGCGCTGATTCAGCAGCCAAATGGAAAAGCATCCTTGCCAAGCAAAGCGATTTTGCCGGAAGGTCTTTGTCTTTGAATATGCCTGTTTATATCAGCGAAGCGGGAGACAACCTGCGCAACCAGGCTATCGCTCATTTATTACTGGCTTACGGAAGAATGTATTTTGATCCTGTACAGGCAACTGATATCTATACCAAGCAATGCGCCATCAATGTCAGCGCAAAAGATCTTGCTACGATGGGGTCTACTTTAGCGAACGGCGGAGTAAATCCTATCACTAAGATGAAGGTAGTTTCTGCAGAAACAGTGATGTATACGCTTCCTGTTATGGCCACTGCAGGCCTTTATGATGATTCAGGCATATGGTACTACAATGCCGGCCTGCCTGCAAAAAGCGGTGTTGGTGGAGGAATTGTTGCCATATGCCCTGGTAAATTCGGTATCGGTGTAGTATCTCCCCCATTGGATGCAGCCGGTAACAGTGTAAAGGCACAAAAAGTGATCAAGTACGTTGTTGAAAAACTTGGCGTAAACCCATTTTTGATCCAACCTTATGTTGCTCCTCCTGTTAAGGGTAAGAAAAAGTAATGCAGTGATACTATGCAGAAAATTATCAAAATAAAGCAATAAAACCACCAGATGTTACCATATAAAACATTAAAAGCTACAGTGATCTTTACTGTAGCTTTTGTTTTTCCTTCTATAATTTTTGGCCAACGTGTTGTTCCGGGTGATTCAGTAAAATCTGTTTTGGCGGATACAACCCTATATGATCCTTACCGGATAATGCAAGGTCACAGGGTAGCACATTCGAAATTCGGAGAGATAAATATCAGGCCTTACACCTATTTCCGTTACCTCAACCAAAGAGCGATCGATACCAGCTATGTTGATGGGTTTGGAAAGACCCGAAAAGTAGATCCCCGCCAGGATATACAACTGCAAAAAGTCAGTATTTATTTCACCGGCTGGGCTTTTGATCCCAGGCTCAATTACTTTTTATATGTGTGGACAACCAATGCATCGCAGGGACAGGGAGCCCAGGTAGTTGTTGCCGGTAATCTTTCTTACACGTTCAGTAAATATTTCAAACTCACAGGAGGTATTATGTCGTTACCAGGGGTAAGAAGCACGGAGGGAAATTTCCCTTTCTGGTTATCCGTTGATAACCGTATGATAGCCGACGAATATATGCGGCCTTCTTATACCAGCGGAATCCAGGCAAGGGGTGAAATTGTAAAAAAACTTACCTATTCCGCTATGCTTGGAAATAACATGAGCACCCTGGGTGTTGATGCGGGCCAGATGGATGCCAAGCTCAATACTTTTGCCGGAGCATTGGTGTATTTACCCACTACGGGTGAGTATGGCATGTTCAATGGCAGCTATGGTGACTATGATAATCACCAGAAAGTTGCGACAAGAGTTGGCGCTCATTTCACCCGAAGCACTGAAACAAGACAGGGCCAACCCAATACGGATGTTTTTGAAAATACCACCTTGCGGGTGTCAGATGGCAATTCCATTTTCACACCGGATTTATTTGCTTCGGGTGCGCAGGTGGATGAAGCCAGGGATATGATGTTCTCCCTGGATGCCGGCGCAAAACTTAAGGGCTTTGCTCTTGAAGGAGAATACTACTGGAGGCGCATCGATCAATTCAAAGTAATAGGAGCTCACCTGCCCCTGAGCGAATTGAATGATAACGGTTTCCAGTTACTTGTTTCGGCGATGCTGTTTCCAAAAAAATTACAACTGTATACTACTTACTCTAAGATATTTGGTGAATACGGTGATCCATACGAAGTGAGAGGCGGGCTTAATTTCTTTCCTTTTAAAAAAACCATTTCTGCCAGGATCAACTCGCAGGTGATGTACCAGAGCCTGTGCCCGGTTGGCGGCCTGGCATATCCTTACGCAGTGGGTGCCAGGGGTATTATCTTTAACCTTGATTTCGAACTTAATTTTTAGCGTTATGAAACGTACTACTATTGCCAAATTACTGGTAGCTCTTATTTTTCTTGGAGAAAATGTAGTTGCACAAAATAATAAGAAAGTTGCTGATAGCTTCCTGTTCAACGATAGTCATTTCCACCTGACCAATTATATACAGGAAGGCATCACGGCGGCCCGGTTTCTTGATATAATGGGTAACAAAGCAGGACGTTCAACTTTGTTTGGTATTCCTTTGCAACAGCAATGGTCTTACCAGAATTCGGGCAAGAACGCTCCCTCCTATTATTTGCAAACGGATGCGCCCCTGTACTATTATTCTTTTACGGATGCATTTATTGCTATGCAATACAAGTCGCTCAACAAAGAGCAACAGGCGAGATTAGATCCCATGATAACCGGTTTTAACCCTGCTGATATGTATGCCGCAAAACATATTGAACGGGTACTCCGCACATTCCCCGGTGTTTTTACCGGCATTGGTGAATTCTCTATTCATAAGGAATTCGTTTCTGCTAAGGTAGCGGGAGAAGTAGCAAGTCTTACCAACCCGGCACTAGACAGTATTCTTGATTTTGCCGGCAGAAGCGGCCTGGTAGTGATCATTCACAATGATATGGATATGCCGATGGCAAAAGACAAAGCTGTTCCTGCTTATCTTACCCAAATGAAAGAGGTCTTGAGGCGGCATCCGAATACAACCATTATCTGGGCGCATATAGGGTTGGGGCGTATAGTCCATCCCGTTGGTTACGGGTCTGCTCCTGAAGAAAGCGGAAGATCATCCTCACATATTGATGTGGTCAAAGAGATCCTTGACGACCCTACCCTTTCTCATGTTTATTTTGATATCTCCTGGGATGAAGTGGCAAAATATATTATCGCTACTCCGAAGACCGTTGAGAACAGCGCGAAAATAATGAACAGTTATCCAGACCGTTTTTTGTTTGGAACAGATGTAGTAGCTCCTCCTGACCAGGAATTCTATACGGCGGTATACAGGATGTACGAACCCTTATGGAAAGCGCTGACGCCTGAAACCAGCAAAAAGATCAGGCTGGGTAATTATGCCCGTTTGTTTGATGCGGCGAGGGTGAAGGTCAGGGCATGGGAAAAGATTAATGTTTATTAGAGATAAATGTGTTGTACTATCAAAAGAAATTATTGAATAGCAATTGATGAGTTTCCCTGAACTAGTGTTGAACTCTTTCTTAATAACAGATTAACCCTGATATGTGAAAATTGCTATAAATTAAAGACTAGTAATTACCATTTTTGAAGCGCCTTTATAAGGCTAACGTATAATACAATAATTGATGAAACATTTATATGGTTTGATATTCTTTTTTGTTTGCTTGCTGCTGTCCTTGCCACAATACTCATTGTTTGCACAGCAGTTCAATTCGGACAGTTATCTTTCAAAAAAACACGGTACGATCACTATTATTCCCACTTTCGGGCAAAGAAATTCCATGCTGATGAATACCTATTCGCTTTTCCCAAGATGGGAATTCACCATGGCTGCTTATTTATATAATAACGATAATGACAATACTACCAATGACGGGTACTCGACATCGTTCTTTCTTAAATATATGTTTTATGAGAACAAAGCCAGGACCGGTGGTATGGCCGTTAAAGCAGGCACAGGGTTATTTCCCGGCAATCTCGACGGGGAAGAACGGGACAAGGATGCCTTCAAAACCTATTGGATGAACACACCTGCTACTATTCCTTTCCTGAAAAACAAACTGCAATGGGATATTATGCCCGGAGCAAGCGTAACCCGTCATTTCGGGCCCGAAGAAGAGACCGCTGTTAATTTCACTTATTCTACACGGTTAGCCTGGTATCCTTTTAACGATAAATGGTCGATTGTTGGGGAATTGTTTGGCGCAGAAGGGGCAGCCAGGGCCGTTCCCGAATATAAATTCGGTCCACGTTGGGAGCCCAGTCAATATGCTGTTTTTGCGATCACGTATGGCAACGAGATCAATGGCAGCAATGGCGCCGGATTCGAGCTAGGCGTAATGATGTTCACGCCTCCCTTTGCATGTCTCGGCGGCTGTAATAAGAAGGAGAA
>JADMIO011606087.1_pt1 | contig 14018 bp, 13 predicted proteins | sample 8958161 | NCBI WGS metagenome assembly JADMIO01 (sample SAMN16585339, study PRJNA669376) | soil metagenome | isolation source: Crop rotation soil | place: USA: Cullars Rotation, Alabama | collected 2011 | reverse complement strand
GCCGCGACTTCAAGTCACGTGAATTCCAAGCTTCGGATCCCACTGTGCTGGAAAGACCAGGCGGCGGATGGGAGGCGGGACGCTCTACGACATCGGCGTCTACTGCATCAACGCGGCGCGCTACGTGTTCGGCGCCGAACCGACCGAGGTGATGGCCCTCTCGGTGAACGCCGGCGGCGCGAAGCTGCGGGAGATCGACGAATCCACCGGCGCGCTGCTGCGCTTCGACGGCGATCGCGTCGCCGCCTTCGTGACCAGCTTCAACTCGGCCGACACCGGCTTCTACCAGATCGTCGGCACCAAGGGAGACATCTGCGTCGACCCGGCCTACGAGTACGCCGAGGGTCTCGAATACCGGTTGACCATCGACGGCAAGACGACGCGCAAGCGAATCGGCAAGCGCGATCAGTTCGCGCCGGAACTGCTCTACTTCTCCGACTGCATCCTGAAGAACCGCGAGCCCGAGCCGTCCGGTGAAGAAGGGATGCAGGACGTGCGCATCGTCGAGGCGCTCTACAAGTCGGCGAAGACCGGCCGCGCGGTCAGGATTCCGCCGTTCAGGAAGACGAAACGGCCCACCCGCGCCCAGCGGATCGTTCGTCCCGGCATCCCCAAGCCCAGGCTGGTCAAGGTCGAGAGCGCCAGCGAATGAAGGCGGTCGCGGCCGCGGCTGCCGCCCTCGCCGGCGCGGTCGCGCTGATAGCGGCGGCGCCCGGTCCGGCGCGGGTGCCGGTCCTCGGACAGATTTCCCTGCCGCACAACTACTACTACCGCGAGCTCTACCTCCCGCAGTTCACGAGTGGACCTTCGTCGGTCGCGTGGACGCCGGACGGCGGCACGCTGATCTACTCGATGCAGGGCAGCCTGTGGACGCAGGCGATCGACGGCACCCTCGCGCGGCAGCTCACCGATGACGCCGGCAGCGATTACCAGCCCGACGTCTCGCCCGACGGACACCGCGTCGCCTTCGTCCGCTACGACGGCCGCTCGATGGAGCTGATGCTGCTCGATCGCGAGCGGAACAGCGTTCGCCCGCTCACGTCGTCGCGCGCGGTCAGCGTCGAGCCGCGATGGTCGCCCGACGGGCGGCGCCTCGCGTTCGTCTCGACGGAAGGGACCGGCCACTTCCTGCTCTACACCGTCGAGATGCGCGAGGGACAGCTCTCAGGGCGACGTGCGGTCACGCCGGACCGGCGCAGCGCGATCGCGCGCTACTACTACAGCGCGTTCGATCATGCGATCAACCCGGCGTGGACCAGCGACTCCGCGAATCTCGTCTTCGTGTCGAACCGCGAAATTGCGCACGGCACCGGGGATATCGTTCGCGCGGCCGCCGACGGCAGCGGCGCGCCGCGCGTGCTCCAGCACGAGGAGACGTCGTGGCACGCCCGGCCCGACGTCTCACCCGACGGCACCCGCATCGTCTACAGCAGCTACCTCGGACGGCAGTGGCAGCAGCTCTGGTTACTCCCGACGGACGGCGGCTATCCGTTTCCCCTGACCTACGGCGACTACGACAACACCAACCCGCGCTGGTCGCCCGACGGCCGGACCATCGCGTTCATCTCGAACCGCTCCGGCAACACCGCGATCTGGCTCGTGGACGTCGCCTCGGGCCGTCAGCGGCCGCTGGAGATCGCGCAGCGCCAATACCTCGAGCCGCATCGCGAGCTGACGCTGGACATCGTCGACGAGGCGGGCCAGCCGCTGCCCGCGCGGATCAGCGTGACGGACAGCCGCGGGCGGTTCTATGCGCCGGACGATGCGTGGGTCCACGCCGACGACATGCTGATCCCGGATCGGCAGCCCGTGGAGACGCGGTATTTCCACTCGATGGGCGGCAGCCGCCTGTTCGTGCCGCTCGATCGCCTGACGATCACGGCGAGCCGCGGACCGGCGTACGAAGTGGCGCAGGTGACCGACACGGCTGGTCCGTCCGGCTGGGCCCGATCGAAGCGCGTGACGCTCCAGCGGCTGACGCTGCCGGCGGGGGTGCCGCGGCTCTGGAGCGGCGACCTGCACGTCCACATGAACTACGCCGGCCATTACCGCAGCACGCCGGCGCGCCTCGCCGAACAGGCGCGCGCCGAGGATCTGAATCTCGTCTACAACCTGATCGTGAACAAGGAGCAGCGCTTCCCCGACATCGCCAGCTTCAGGCCCGATCCCGATCCCGTGTCGACGAACGATCTGCTGATCCTTCACGGACAGGAGTTCCACACGAGCTACTGGGGACACCTGGCGCTGCTGAATCTCACGGAGCACCTGCTCCTGCCCGGATATGCCGGCTATCCGTTCACCGCCGCATCGAGTCCTTATCCGCACAACGCCGCCGTCGCCGACATGGCGCACCGGCAGCAGGCGCTCGTCGGCTACGCGCATCCGTTCGACGAGGACGTCGATCCGCGGAAGCCGGTCACCAACGAGCTGCCCGTCGACGCGGCGCTCGGCAAGGTCGATTACTACGAAGCGGTCGGATTCTCCGATCCGAGGGCGACGACGGCGATCTGGTATCGCCTGCTCGAGTGCGGCGTGCAGCTTCCCGCCGGCGCGGGCACCGATGCGATGGCCAACTACGCCAGCCTGCGCGGCCCGGTGGGGCCTCAACCGCGTTTACGTTCCCGCGAGCGGTCCGCTGACGCGGGAGGCATTTCTCGCGGCGGTGAAACAGGGACGGACGGTCGCCACCAATGGACCGCTGCTCTCGCTGCAGGTCGGCGACGCGTCGCCTGGAGACGTGGTGCAGATGCGCGGCGACGGATCGATCCCGTATCGCGCGGTGCTGCGCGCCAACTTCGCGGTCGATCACCTGGAGCTGGTATGGAACGGCGCGGTGGTCGCGACGCTGTCGATGGACACCGATCGCCGCGCCGCCGACGTTCGCGGCGAGATTCCGGTCCGCGGCAGCGGCTGGCTGATCCTGCGCGCGTGGAACGACGGTCCCGATCCGCACGTGCTCGACAACTATCCGTACGCGACGACCAGCCCCGTCTACGTACGGGTGGCAGGCCAGCCGCGCCGGTCGCGCGACGCCGGCACGTATTTCCTCCGCTGGCTGGAGCAGTTGCAGTCGGCCACCGAGCGCAATGGCGACTACCGATCCGCGTCAGAGCGACGGGCCGTCCTCGACGACATCGCCCGCGCGCGAACGTTCTACGAGGGCTGCGCGAGCGCCAGCCCGCGTCACTGACGCAGCGGCGCGAGCTGCCAGCCGGTGTTGACCCAGCGGCCGTCCGGCTGCTGGACGAAGATCTCCGTCGCCACGCCGCGCTCCGTCTTCGTCGCGCCCCCCGAGACGAGATCCATCTCGTAGGTCGTATAGAGCACCGCGGTGCGGCCGTAGACCTGCATCTCGGTCCGGGGGAAGGCAATGCGCGACAGCCTGCCGCCCGACGCCTTGAAACCACGCGAGCCGTCGAGATTCGACGCGAGCGTGCCGAAGTCCGGCGAGCCTTCGACGGTCACGAGCTCGGGCGGCAGGAGCGTGCCGAGCTGCGCGGTATCGCCGGCGAACCACGCGCGCCACACCGCTTCGCGCGCGGTGAGGAGCGATCGCTTTTCCTCGTCGCCGAGCTGCCGCCGCTCGGACATCAGACGCGCCAGCTCGTCGCCGTGCACCGACGTGTTCGACGCCACCTGGATCCATCCAGCCGGTTCCTTGTGAAAGACGTCGAGGATGGTCAGCTTCTGCTGCTGCTTGTCGCCGCCGCCGCGGGCCACGTCGGTCTCGAGCACGAACGAGGCGACTGCGGTATCGCCGTAGTAGACGACGTCGAAGTCGCTGAGGCGATAGCCGACCATGCCGCGCCCTTTCGGCGTGCCGGGCGGGAAGGTGGCTTCGTTCATGTAGCCGTCGCGGCCGCGGATCACGTGTTCATTGAACGGCGTGAAGCCGCGCCAGTCCTTGCCGTGCGTCGCTTCGAGCGTCTTCACATCCTTGTCCACGAACGCCTGGCAGATGACCTCGATCTGCTTCTTGATCGCCGCGGTGTCGGCGGCGCGATCGGGCGGATTGCCCTGCGCGGCCGCAAGCCGCGCGCCGGCACACGGGAAGAGGAGAACCGAAAGGCCCAGGAACAGCGCCGAGACGCGATGAGACATATCGCCTCCTCGAGGGATCAGGTGGTGACCGCCACGGACCGACCGCCGAAGAGCGCACGACCCGCGAGCCCGAGCAGCAGCAGGGCGACCGCGCCGCCGGCGCTGGCGCGATCGCCGGCCAGCGATCCCACGAGCAGCGCGAGGGCGCCGGCGAGGACGATGGCGGCCGACCAGGGATAGCCCACGGCGCGGAACGGACGCGCCCGTGCCGGCTCGCGCCGCCGCAGCACGAACAACGCCAGGCTGCAGACGCTGTAGTTCAGCGCCAGGAAGAACGCGGCAATCGAGACCAGCCGCTCGAAGGTGCCGGTGACGATGCCGAGCAGCGCCACCGTGGTGGTGACGAGCGTGGCAATCGTCGGCGTGCCGCCGGCGTCGACGGTCGCCGCGCGCCGCCACAGCAAGCCGTCGCGCCCCATCGCGTACAGGATCCGCGTCCCGATCATCACGATCGCGTTGAGCATCGGCGGCAGCGAGATCAGCGAGAGCACGGTGATGATCACGTGACCGGCGCGTCCGGCGAGGGCGCCGGCGGCGTCGGCGGCGGGCAGCGTCGACGCCGCGAGCACGCCGAGCGGCAGGACCCACAGCAGCGCGAGGTTGACCAGCATGTAGACGACGATCACCGCCGCGACGCCGCCGATCATCGATCGCGGGATGTTCGCCGCGGGGTCGCGATCCTCCTCGGAGAAGTACAGCGCGCTCTGCCAGCCGCCATAGGTGATCGCCACCGCCTGCAGCGCGAAGATGAAGCCGGCCGCGGAAGCCGCGATCGCCGGCGGCGCGACCGCCGCGGCGGCGCGCGGGACGACGAACGCGGCGATCACGATCGCGAGGAAGGCGAAGAATTTGATCGCGGTGGTGATCTGCTGGAAGCGGCTGCTCACCTGCACGCCGGCCCACTGCAGCGCGACCAGCGCGACGAGCACGGTGACCGCGATCAGCGTCGTCGACGGCGCCAGCGACGGCACGAGCACGCCGGCGAACTGGCCGAATCCGATCGACACGTAGCCGAGGACGGCGCAGTAGGTCAGCCAGTCGGTCCATCCCACGGCGAAGCCGACGCTGTCGCCGAAGGCGCGGCGCGCGTAGACGTAATAGCCGCCTTCCTGCGGCAGCATCGTCCCCAGCTCGGCGAAGCAGACCGCGCCGAGGAGCGTGTAGAGGCCGCCGGCGAGCCACACCAGCAGGATCGCGCCCGCGCTGCCCAGCTGCCCGGCGACCATGCCCGGCGTGCGCAGGATCCCGATGCCGAGCGTGCTGCCGACGATCACCGCGAGTCCGAAGCCGAGGCCGAGCACGCGGCGCAGCGTGTTGGGCGGCGTGGCGTGCGTGGATGTCGCGGTCATGGGCGGGTCATCTTACAGTGATTCGTCCGTCACGGTGAACGGTGGGCGGTGGACGGTGAACCGTTGACAGTTCACGGTTCACGGTCACGAGTCACGAGTCACGGGTCACCCGTCACCCGTCGCCGGTCACAGGTCAAGGGTCCCGGGTTCAGATGTCGAAGCAGGCTGCGAGCTGTGCGGCCTCCTCTTCGGACAGGTGCAACGGCACGGCGGCGAGGGCCGCGTCGAGGTGCGCCGGGGTGCGGGGCCCGATTACCGCGGCGTCGACGCGCGGGTGGTGCAGCACCCAGGCGATCGCCAGCGCGGTCATGTCGACGCCGCGCGCCTGCGCGTGGCGATCCAATTGCGCGAGCCCGTCGAAGACCTGTGGCGATTCCAGGTGGCGGTACGGTTCGGGACGAAGCGTCATCCGCGATCCCGCCGGGTAGGTCCCGGGCGCGCGGTACTTGCCGCTCAACCATCCGCCGGCGAGCGGACTGAACGCCGTGAAGCCGATGCCGCATTCGGCGCAGAGCGGGAACATCTCGCGCTCGGCCGAGCGGTCGAGCAGGCTGTAGGCGTTCTGCACCCACTCGAAACGCACCATGCGGCGCACTTCGCTGGTCCACAGGCTGCGCGCCAGCCGCCACGCCTCGATGTTGCTCGCGCCGACGTAGAGCACTTTGCCGGCTGCCACGGCATCGTCGAGTGCCCGCAGCGTTTCCTCCAGCGGCGTTTCGGGATCCGGTTCGTGAATGAGGTAGAGGTCGAGGCGATCGGTCTGCAGGCGCGACAGGCTCTCGTCGACCTGGGCGAGGACGTGGCGGCGCGAGAGCCCGCGATCGTTCGGTCCCGGGCCAACGGGATTGAAGACCTTCGAGCTGAGAAGGAGCTGTTGCCGGGCCGCGGCTCCCTTGTTCTTCAGCCAGCGCCCGATGAAGGCTTCGCTCCTGCCCCCGCCATAGGCGTTCGCCGTATCGAACACGTTGATGCCCGCGTCGAACGCGCGGTCCATCAGCGCGCACGCCTGCCGCTCGTCGTCGCCCATGCCGAAGAACTGCGGCGCCGATCCAACGCCGCCGAAATTGCCGCACCCAAGCGCAAGCCGCGAGATCTTCACACCCGTCGACCCGAGACGCCGGTACTCCATGCCGCGTGAGCGTACCGTACCGGCTGCGCGCTCGACGCATCCGGCACTCGGCAGCCACGAATCTGTGGCGCCACACTCCGTTTTGCAATCGACGGGCACTCCCGCGGCAGTCGTGGCCCGAAAGCATTCGCGTTTTTGCACGCGGGCTGGCACACCGCTTGAGGGGGAACCCGGCATGTCCACGACCCTCTTTGCGCTCCTCGTGCTCTCCGGTGCGGCGCTCTATTTCATGACGCCTGAGGAGCGCAAGAAACTGCTGCAGCGGGCGCTGGGCCTGGCGCGGCAGGGCGTGACGCTGGCGGCGCAATCGGCGACGTCGACGGATCCGTTCGACGAGTTCCTGCGCGAGCGCACCGGCTGGCCGGTCGTGACGCCGTTTCTCGCCGCCACGTATCTCATCGTCTTCACGATGATGCTGTTCGATCGCAGCGGCGGCAGCGCCACCGAGCAGCTGATCGCGTGGGGAGCGAACTTCGCGCCGCGCACCACCAACGGCGAATGGTGGCGCCTCGTCACGTCGACGTTCGTGCACGCCAGCTTCTTTCAGCTCGTCGTCTCGATGGTCGGCCTGCTGCCGGCGGGACTGATGCTCGAGCGCGCGGTCGGGCGGGTGACGTTCGCGTGCGTCTACGTCGCGGCGGGAATCGTGGCCAGCGTCGTGAGCCTGTGGACCGCCTCGGCGATGAGCGTGGCCGCCGGCCCCTCGGGCGCGATCTGCGGCGTCTACGGACTGCTGATCGCGGCCATCGTGTGGGCCATGGTGGGACGGCTGCGGGTCTCCGTGCCGATGTCCACCGTGACCCAGCTTGGCGGCGCGGCGGCGATCTTCCTTCTCGGGACGCTGGCCGGCGATCAGCTGGGCGGACGCAGCGAGCTGGCGGGGTTCGGCGTCGGCTTCGCCGGGGGCTTCGTGATCGCGCGCGGCGTGGCGCGCGAGAAGCCCGCGTTGAAGCGCGGACTGGTCGTCGCCGCGGCGGCCGCGCTGGCCGCCCTCGTCCTGTGCCTGCCGCTCGGCGGCGTCATCGACGTGCGTCCCGAGATCGTGCGGATCGCGGCGTTCGAGGAGCGCACCGCCGCCAACTACGACGTGGCGGTGGACAAGTTCAAGCGCGGCCGGATGACGCCCGATGCCCTCGGCCAGATCATCGACCGCTCGATCCTGCCGGAGCTGCAGGCGATTCAGGGCCGGGTCAAGGCGCTGCGCGGCGTCCCGCGCGAGCAGGCGCCGCTCGTGGCCGCGGCCAACGAGTATTGCAAGCTGCGGGAGGAGTCCTGGCGCCGCCGGTCCGAGGCGCTGCACAAGCGCAACATGAAGATGCTGCACGACGCGGAACTGTCGGAGCGGGCCGCGCTCGACGCCTTCCAGAAGCTCCGCGCCTCCTGACGCGCCGGGCGCCGCGCCCCCCCGCCGGCTTGACAGCCGTCCCGCCGGGGCGCAGGATCTCCCATCTTTCCTTGCAGTTCCGGGGCTGTCGCCTTTTCCCTCCGGACTTCGATTATGGATAGAGGGAGAACCATCGAAGTGAACGCCATTCTCGAAGCGCCGACGACCCGGCCCGGCCGGGCCGTGGACGCGGACGCCCTGTTCGATACGCTGTACGCGGAACTGCACCGGATCGCGCGGCGCGAGCTCAATCGCCAGGGACCCGGCGCCGGGCTCGGGGTCACCACCCTCCTTCACGAAGCCTACCTGACGATGTCGGGGCGGGACGGGACGGTGTTTGCCGACCATGCCCGCTTCATGGGCTACGCGGCGCGCGTCATGCGCGGACTGATCATCGACGAGGTGCGGCGCCGCCGGTCGCAGAAGCGCGGCGGCCTTTTCGAGCTGACCTCGCTCGTCGGCGACCACGCGGACGGCATCGCCGAGCCGCAGGCGCTGGTGCGCATCAGCGACGCGCTCGACGAACTCGCCGGGGTCGAACCGGAGCTCGCCGAGATCATCGATCTGAAGTTCTTCTGCGGCTTCTCGTTCGCCGAGATCGCGGCCATGCGCGGGGTCTCGGAACGCACCATCCAGCGCGGCTGGGAAAAGGGACGCCTCTACCTCTATCACGCGATCGCGGGCACGGATCCGATCGCCGGCAGTCCGGATGCCCCGCCTCAGCGCTGATCGCTGGCGCACGCTCAGTCCCTATCTCGACCAGGCGCTCGAGATCCCCGGCGAACAGCGCTCCACCTGGCTCGCCGGCATTGCCGAGCGCGACGCGGCGCTCGGCGCCGATCTGCGCCGCCTGCTCACCGATCACGAAGCGGTACATGCGTCGCAGTTCCTGGAGAACGCGATGCTGCCGCCGCGGCCGGCGCCGGCGCCCCCTTCGCTCGAAGGGCAGGTGCTCGGCGCCTATCGCCTGGTCTCGCTCATCGGACAGGGGGGCGCGGGCAGCGTGTGGCTGGCGGAACGCTGCGACGGACGCTTCGAAGGCCGCGCCGCCGTCAAGCTGCTCAACGTGGCATGGCTCGGACGCGCGGCGGAGGAACGCTTCCGCCGCGAAGGGCACATCCTCGCGCGGGTCACGCACCCGCACATCGCGCGGCTGATCGACGCCGGCATGTCGCCGGCGGGACAGCCGTACCTGGTGCTCGAGCACGTCGACGGCGTCGCGATCGATCGCTATTGCGACGAGCGCGCGCTGTGGCTCGACGATCGGCTGCGCCTGTTCCTCGACGTGCTGGAGGCGGTCGCGCACGCGCACGCCAGCCTGATCGTGCACCGCGACATCAAGCCGGCCAACGTGCTGGTGAGCGTCGACGGCACGGTGAAGCTGCTCGATTTCGGCATCGCCAAGCTGGTCGAATCCGAGGACGAGTGGAGCGCGGTGCGCAGCGGCGAGTCGGGCCCGCTGACGCGCGACGGCGCGACGGCGCTGACGCCGGAATATGCCGCCCCCGAACAGCTGACCGGCGCGCCGATCACCACCGCCACCGATGTCTACGCGCTCGGCGTGCTGCTCTACGTGCTGCTGACCGGCCGCCATCCCGCGGAATCGGAGCTGCGCTCGGCCGCCACGCTCGTCCGCGCGATCGTCGAGACCGAGCCGATGCGGGCGTCGGACGCGGTCGTCGATCCCCTCCAGCCGGCCGAGGCGCGCGAGCGCCACGCGACCCGCTGCGGCGGCAGCACGCCGGCCCGCCTGCGCCGCATGCTCCAGGGCGATCTCGACACCATCGTCGCCAAGGCGCTGAAGAAGAATCCGGCCGACCGCTACGGCTCGGTGATGGCGCTCGCCGACGATCTGCGGCGCTACCTGCACCACGAACCCATCCGCGCGCGCGCCGACACGATGGCCTACCGCACCGTCCGCTTCGTGCAGCGGCACGCGCGTGTGCTGGCGCTCACCGGGCTGGTCGTCGTGCTGCTGGGCGGATCGACGGCGTATTACACCGCGCGGCTCGCCGCCGAGCGCGATCGCGCGCAGCGCGAAGCGGCCAAGGCGGCGAAGGTCAGCGAGCTCGTCACCGGCCTGCTGACGAGCGCCGATCCGTACCAGATCCGGACCACGCAGGGAGAACAGACGCCGCGCGGCCTGCTCGACACCGCCGCGACGCAGGTGCAGTCCGAGCTCGCCGGCGAGCCGGAGCTGCAGGCGCAGATCCTCACGGTGATGGGCCGCACCTACCGCCGCCTCGGCGTGTTCGATCGCGCGCAGGCGCTGCTCGAGCAGGCGCTCGACAGCGCGCGCCGCGTGTTCGGCCCCGAGCACGTGCGCGTCGCCGAGGCGCTGCACGACCTCGGCGTCGTCCGCGGCGATCGCGGCGACTACGACGCCGCCGCGCGCACGCTGGAAGAGGCGCTGGCGATGCGCCGCCGGCTGCTCGGGCCGGAGCACGCCGACGTCGCCGTGACGCTGGCCGAGCTCGGGCGCGTCTACCAGGACGAGGGCTTCAATCACCGCGCGGAGCCGCTGCAGCGCGAAGCGCTGCGCGTCCGGCGCAAGACGCTCGGCGACGAGGATCGCGAGACCGCGGTCAGCCTGAGCGATCTCGGATCGGTGTTGCGGCTGAACGGGGATCTCGCCGGCGCCGAGGCGCTGCTGCGCCAGTCGCTCGCGGTCAACATCAAGACGCGCGGAGAGGATCATCCCAATACGTCTGCGACGATCCACGCGCTGGCGCTGATCGCCGCGACGCGCGGCGACTATCGCGGCGCCGAGGCGCAGCTGCGGCACGTCCTCGATCTCGATCGCCGCAGCCTCGGCGAGCGCCATCCCAACGTGGCGATGACGCTGAACAACCTCGGACGCACGCTGGCGCGGCAGGGGCGCCACGGCGAAGCCGCGGCCGCGCTGCAGCAGGCGGTCGATATCGCGCGCGCCACCCTCGGCCCCGGCCACCAGCTCGTCGCGATCTACACGATCAATCTCGGCGCCGAGCGGCTCGCGCTCGGCGATCCGGCCGCCGCCGAACCGCTCCTGCGGCAGGCGCTCGCCATCCGCTCGCACGCCCCCGGCATCGTCCCCACGCGCCGCCGCACCTTCGCGGAGGACGACTGGAGCGTGGACGCGACGCACACGCTGCTCGATTCGTGCCGCGCCGCGCTCGCCGCGCGCACGCGTTAGGCGCTGTCGCATTTCCCCGGGCGAATCCGATTCTCCAGGCAGAAGGAGAATCGCGACAATGCACTATCTCGGATGGGTCGCCACCACCGTGGCGCTCAGTGTCACGCCCCCCGCCGTCCCGGCAAACCTCCAGGTCGAGAATGCGAAGCCGTTCCTCGTCGCGCATGCCACGGGAACGCAGAACTATATCTGTCTGCCTTCCGCGACAGGTGTCGCATGGACGCTCTTCGGTCCGCAGGCCACGCTGTTCGACGACGGCCAGCGGCAGATCCTCACGCACTTCATCAGCGCCAACCCGGGCGAGAACGGCACGCTGCGGCCGACGTGGCAGCACTCGCGCGACACCAGCGCGGTGCGGGCCGCCGCGGTCGAGACCTCGAGCGATGCCGCCTACGTCGCGCCCGGCGCGATTGCGTGGCTGAAGCTGCGCGTCATGGGCGCGCAGGCCGGCCCCGAAGACGGCGACAGGCTCTCGCGCGCGAGCTTCATCCAGCGCGTCAACACCGCGGGGGGCGCCGCGCCGGCGTCCGGCTGCTCCTCCCCTGCCCACATCGGCCGCCGCGCCTTCGTGCCCTACGCCGCCGACTACGTCTTCTACCGCAACCAGGACTCAGAGTGAGGATGTGATGGTGAAACGACTGGCGTTCTTCGTCTATGGCTGTCTGGCCTACGCGATCTTCCTGGCGACGTTCCTCTACGCGATCGCGTTCGTCGGCAATCTCGGCGTCCCGACGTCGCTCGACGGAGCGCCCCGCGGCTCGCTCGGCCTCTCACTGGCGATCGACGCGGGGCTGCTGGCCATCTTCGCCGTGCAGCACAGCGTGATGGCGCGCCGCTGGTTCAAGGCGTGGTGGACGCAGTACGTGGCGCACGAGATCGAGCGTTCGACCTACGTCCTCTGCGCCAGTCTCGCGCTCATGCTGCTGCTGTGGCAGTGGCGGCCGCTCGGCGGCGTCGTGTGGTCGGTGACCAATCCGGCCGGCGTGGCGCTGCTGCAGATGCTCTTCGCGGCCGGCTGGACGCTGGTGCTGGTGGTGACGTTCCTGATCAACCACTTCGATCTGTTCGGGCTGCGCCAGGTGTGGTACGCGCTCCTCGACCGGGAGCGGCCGACGGTGTCGTTCAAGACCCCGGGGCCCTATCGCGTGGTCCGGCACCCGCTGTACCTCGGCTTCGTGCTGGCGTTCTGGATGGCGCCGACGATGACGCTGGCGCACCTGGTCTTCGCGATCTTGACGACCGCGTACATCGTGGTGGCGATCCAGTTCGAGGAGCGGGATCTCGTCGCCGAACACGGCGCCGCCTACGAGACCTACCGGCGGCGCGTCCCGATGCTGGTGCCGGGCCGGTCGACGAGGGGTGCGGCCGTCACCGCACCCAGTACGCGGTGAGCGCGCCGCCGACGGCCGCCCCAATCGGCATGCCGTAGGCCATCCCGGTCAGGCACTCGCCGTTGGTGAAGGCGGCGTCCACCCCGGCCCCGGCGACGATACCGGCGAGCGATCCCATGATGCTGCCGGCGACGATGGCGGTGACGCGCGTGGCCATCGAGATTCGGCCGCCGCGCCGCGAGCCGGAGGAGATCGGGCGCGCAGACTGCCGGTCCGCCTGGACCCTCGCGGATTCGCGCCGCGCGATGACCGAGACGACGCTCGACAGCGGCGCGGACGCGGGCGCGGGCGAGAGAACGGCTCCGGAGAAGGACGTCGCTGAAGCCGGCACGCCGGTCAGTGTCGCCGCGGCGAGCAGAACAGGAAACAGGATCGACAAGGCCACCTCCGTGCCGTAAGGCGCAGGAGGCGGCCGGCGCGGCTCAGACCACCGGCTCCGCGTCCGGCACGAGCCGCGGCTTGAGGAACGGCATCATCGCGCGCAGGCCGGCGCCCACCTGCTCGATCGGGTGCTCGCGCTCGCGCCGCCGCGCCTCGTTGAACCAGGGGCGCCCCTTCGCGTCCTCCGCGATCCAGCGGCGCGCGTAGGTGCCGTCCTGGATTTCCGCGAGGATGCGGCGCATCTCGGCGCGAGTCTCGTCGGTGACGATGCGGGAGCCGGCGGTGTAGTCGCCGTGCTCCGCGGTGTCGCTGATCGAATAACGCATGTAGCTCAGGCCGCCCTGGTACATCAGGTCGACGATCAGCTTCAGTTCGTGCAGGCATTCGAAGTAGGCGACCTCGGGTTGATAGCCGGCGGTGGTCAACGTTTCGAAGCCGGCCTTCACGAGCGCGCTCACCCCGCCGCAGAGGACCGCCTGCTCCCCGAAGAGATCCGTCTCCGTCTCTTCGGCAAACGTCGTCTCCAGCACGCCCGCCCGCGTGACGCCGATCGCCTTGGCATATGACAGCGCCAGCGCGTGCGCCTCGCCGGAGGCGTCCTGGTGGACCGCGAGCAGCGCCGGCGTGCCGGCGCCTTCCTGGTACAGCTCGCGGACGCGATGTCCCGGCGACTTCGGCGCGATCATCGAGACGTCGATGTCGGCCGGCAGATCCAGGGTGCCGAAGCGGACGTTGAACCCGTGCGCGAACATCAGCGTGTCGCCGGACGAGAGGTTCGGGCGTATCGCGCGCGCGTAGAGCGCGGCCTGCGCGGTGTCGGGCACGAGCACCATGATGACGTTGGCCCACGCGCAGGCCTGCGCCGGCTCGAGGACAGCCAGTCCGTCGGCCCCCGCCCGTGCGCGCGACGCGCTCGCCGCCGGCAGGCCGACGCGCACGTCGACGCCGCTGTCGCGCAGGTTGAGCGCGTGCGCGTGTCCCTGCGATCCGTAGCCGAGCACCGCGACGCGCCGGCCGCGAACGACCGACAGATCCGCGTCCGCGTCGTAAAACACCTGTGCCATCACGTCTCCTTCACACCGAACACGCAATGCCCTCGGCGGGACCC
>JADMIO011430630.1_pt1 | contig 14018 bp, 11 predicted proteins | sample 8958161 | NCBI WGS metagenome assembly JADMIO01 (sample SAMN16585339, study PRJNA669376) | soil metagenome | isolation source: Crop rotation soil | place: USA: Cullars Rotation, Alabama | collected 2011 | reverse complement strand
CGCGACAACTTGTCCACGTGGAATTCTAAGCTTAGGATCCCAATGTGCTGGAAAGACGCCGCCGTCGGTGCGGGTTCCGATCGTTCGTGCGGCGCTGGAAGCCGGGATGTCGGTATTGGCGGAGAAGCCGATCGCGCAGAACGCCGACGATGCCAGGACGCTGGCGGACCTGGCGTCGAAGCATTTTCAAAGCGTTGCCATCGTCGGGTATTGCCATCGCTTCACACCGGCGATTGCAGAGATGAGACGCCGCATCCTGGCCGGCGAGATCGGACAAGTGACGCGCTTCGAAAACACTTTCGCGGCGCCGCTGCTCCGTCTGAAAGAACACTGGATGAGTAACCCGAAAATCAGCGGCGGCGGCGCGCTGATCGACACGGGCTCGCACAGCCTCGATCTCTTCCACCACATCATCGGGCGCGGGGAAGTGACCTCGGCCGCGTTCCATCACGCCTGGCCGGATCGAGGCGAAACCAGTGCAACGCTCACGGTCCGCGCCCACGGCACGGTCGGCGTTATCCAGAGCGGGTGGATCGAGCCTGCGCGGTTTGTCGTCACCGTCGTCGGCACCAAAGGATCCTTCAGTTATGACTATGACGATGCCAATACTTTGAGATTTCGCTCCAACCAGGGAGAGCAGACCCGGCTTGAGGTGCCGAGCCACGAAGAACGTTTCGCGCGTCAGTTGGCGGCGTTTGTGGACGCGGTGGTGAGCAACGAATTCGCCGGGTCGTCGCCACCCGCGCCATTCGCAAGTTTTGCCGATGGCCTACACGTCACCAGCCAGGTCGAACAGGCGCAGCGATTGGCGCAAAACGGGTATGACCGCCCGACGGGGCGCTAGGGCCCATATGGAATCAGGACGATCGGCGTAGGAAGACACGATGCGCCGGGCGGCGAATAGACGATGTCGATCGTCTGCTCCTCGCCGGCAGGCAGCGGCGGATAACGTTGCAGCACCACTGCTTTGGGCCAGCCCTCATAGGTCGCCTCGTCGGCCGGGCAGACGACGGTCCCCCCCGGAAAAATCCCTTTGCCCACGCTCGCCGCGGAAGCCGAATACCTGCATCCCTTCATGTCCGTTCGATGGTGAGTCACCAACACCGCAAGGGCCTGTCCATCGCCTTTGCCGATTCGCTTCAGGTGAATGTCGTACATGACGCCGTAGTTGCCCTTGTCGCTGGTCTGTACATTCTCGATGCTGTCATGGCCCCTGATCCAGGGGTCACGCTTTCCATCGGCAACAACGATTTGTGCCGCACCGTCTTTCGTGCTGAAGGATTGCTCTTCGGGCAGGGTCACGGCGAAATCGCAGAGATTGAACAATCCCCTGCCCGCACCACTGCTGACGTTCTTCAGCACCAGCGGAAGCTTTGCAAGCACCTTCACCGCATCCGCGCTCTTGACGTCCGGGCCACGTTGAAACACCGAGACCCTCGCCGGCTGATCGATTTCGAATTCGAAAATCGCATGGACGAGGATGTCTTTCGTAACGACGGAGCCGTCCAGCGCCGCGTCCAGGGGCACGATGCTATGCGGCGGAACGATCAGGTTGTGCGCGGCCGCTTTCTCCGGACCGCAATTGAAGTAATCGCGCAGCCCCTGCTTTCCGATCTTGAAATAATCGCCCCCCGGCCTGGGGAAGGCGTACCGTTTGAATCGTACGTGCATCTCGGTGCTGCCGAGATTCTCGATGACGGCGCTGATCGTCTTGCGGTCGCCGGCGGGGTCGGGCACGTGATACAGGTACAAGCGCACCAGCCCGGGCTTCACCTGCTCCTGCATCGAGATCCCGTCGCCGCTCCGAAAATATTCAGGACGGTCGGACAGGAGATACTGAGGGCCAGTCGCCGGCGAGATCTTCACGGGAAGAACCTGAAGCTTTTCGAAATCGAGGTTGGGAACTTCAACGATTTGGCCGGGCGTCGAACTTCTCAAGGCCTCCTCAAGCGTCGCGGCCGTCGTGGGCGCAGCCAGGACCGTGGAGGAGACCCCGGCCGCCGTCAGAAACGCGAATCCCACCAATCGTTTCATGCGCTTGCGGATCTGTTTTGGAAAACGTGGAGGCATTGGGATGCGCAGCACGGGATTATACAACAATCCGCTTGCATCGATCGTTGTCCGTCATCAAAGGCCTCATGACCCGCTGCCTTCCGCGCGACGGCCATCCTTGAGGAACGGGTCGGCCAGTCCGGAGATCTTTCCTTCGAGGTTGATGATCGGCGCAGCGGCGTACTGGGTGAGGTAAACGCGGCGCATACTCGGGCTGCGGTTCTCGCCGCTGCGATGGAAGCAGACGCTGGAGAAGACGGCGACGCTCCCCGCGGGGACGATCACCGCATCGCCGGGATCATTCCCGTGATAGCCAACCATGTCGCGACCGACGCGGACGTGCTCCACGCGCTGGTTACCGCCGGCGCGGGAATAGGGGAGCAGATAGACCGTGCCGTTTTCCTCATTCACATCATCGAGCGTTGACCAGCAGGTGACGTACGGCTTGTGCGGCGCTTTCACGTAGCCCGAATCCTGGTGCCAGGAAAACTTCACCCCTTTCTCGGCCCCTTTGATCACCCACTGCTCGTAAAACAGATAGGCGTCGGGCCCGATCGTGGCGCGACAGATCTCGGCCATGAGATCGCCGAAGATAAACTCAGGCAGCCTCTGGCTCTCGCGATAACGGTTGGCGATGAAGTAGCGGTTATCGCGGATGTCGGAGCCGAGTTCGTTCACACCGGCGGCGTCCATCTCGGCATTTCGGCGCGATATGAACGCGGCGCACTCCTCGCGCAGCATCTGGAGCATCGACTCGGGAATGACTCGCTCGAGCACGAAGTAACCCTTTTCCCGGTACTGTTGTCTCTGCGCTTCAGTGATCGTCGGTGGAACTGCCAAATTCATTCGTATGACTCCGTTGGTTCAGATAGCGTGCTGCCGTGCGCGGCTTGGTTCTGATCATGCGCAACGCGCGGCAAATATCCATGCGCAAAAAAGAGGGCGCCCCCGATCGTTGAGGGCTCGATCGAGGGCGCTTGAGGGGAGTAGCGCAGTTCAAAAGAGCGCGGGCCAGCGAAGCGGAAAAGAGCGAAGATACCGAACGCCTTCGTTAGTAGGGATTCCCCGACGCCCGCAAGAATGTACACTTCTACCTGCGGCTTCTGCAAACAATTTTTGCCATCCGTGACGGCAGACGGCCCTCATCTCATTTTCATTCGCCTTGCCCCGCCCTGCCGCTTCAAACGCTGTTGTTCACGAATCTCCTCACGCCGTTGCGTCGCCGGCGAAGTGCAGTTCCCGATAACGCGAACGTCAGAAGTGACCACACTGCCGGCTCTGGAACGGCCGAGACCGTCATGCCGCCGACGCCACCCGCCGTGGGAATTGCGGGCCCTGTGTGGCGATGTTGGCGTCGATGAAACTGGTGTAATCGTCGATGTTGGCCTTGCCGTCGTAGTTGAAGTCGCCGTTGGACCAGCCGGTTAGGGCCGCAGCGGTCCCGGAATCAATTCGGATGTAGTCATCGACGTTAATCTTGCCGTCAAGCGTTGCGTCGCCGCCGTAGGTGTACATGAGGAGCGTATCGGTTCCCGTGATGGTTTAACCGGCCTAGTTGGCGGTGGCGGTGGCGGTTGCCGGCCGGACGTCCGCCGCCGCCGCGACGGCAAGGGAGGGAAGTTGCCGCCGGTCGCGTCCAGTTGCGAGGTGACGATGCCGCTGGCACCGTCCCCCAGCGGCAGTGAGTTCCCGTTTCGGCCGGAGGCGATCAAGCCTGCCACCCCGGTGTAGGCCGTGCCGTTGTAGGTGCCCGCCGCGACGGACGTGATCAGCTTGTTGTCGTTGAGGTTGAGTTTTCCGCTGGCGCCGAACGTGATCGAGGTGGCCCGGCTGACGGCGCTGAGTTGCCCGCTGGCTCGAACGATCGCGGTTCCGGAAATGGCGAGATTGCCCTGCCGCAGCGATGTCGCCGTGAGCGTCGCGCCGCTCGAGACGCTCATATTGCCGTCCCGCTGACCGCGCCGACGTCGTGCGATCCACTGGTCACGCTGAAACCGCTGGCGACAGAATTGTTGATCACGGCGACACGATCGACCCCGTTGAAGAAGACCGGCGAGCCGGCGAGCCGGCGAGCGCGAGCGATGCGCCGGAGTTCACCGTGATGCTCGCATTGCTGCCGACGAAGACCGGTCCCGGGCTGCGATTGAACGAAACCGCCCCGCCCTGGATGACCACGAGGCCGGTGATGGAGGTGGCGCCGTTGCCGAAGAAGTTGAGCGTGCGGCCGGTCGCGTCGAGGTTGAGTACCGTCCCGGCATCGCCGAGCCGAACCTCGCGCGACATGGCGACACTCTGGGCGATGCGGAACGTCGTCCCACTGCGGAGGTCAAGCACGACGTTCGGCCCATCCGACCCGAGCGCGCCGTTGTTCGAGATGACCAGCGTTCCATGCCGGACCGTCGTCACGACCTGCCCGTTGGACGTGGAGTTGAGGGTAAGCGTTCCAAGGCCGTCCTGCATGAAGGTCCCGCCGCCGGTGAATACGGTGCTGATGGCGATGCTGTCGGAGCGGTTGAAGTCGAGGATGCCGCTCCCGTTGACGTTGCCGGAAATCGAGCCGGAGATGCCCCCGTTGCCGATTTGCAGCGTTCCGCTGCTCAGGGTGGTGCCGCCGGTGTAACTGTGCGAGGTCGTCAGGACGAGCGTGCCCGCGCCCGCCTTGGTGAGTGAACCGCTGCCGCTGATGACTCCGGAGTATGTGTTCACATCGGATCGATTGAAGGTGACGTTGGATGGAATCGATCGGCGGCGGTCGCGGGATCAATGTCGGCTCGCTCAATCCCTTCACCCTCGAGCAGACCAGCCAGCACGGGCTCATCTTCCAGCACTACGCCTATGTCCTCGAGAAGCAGCTGGATTTTGAGACCTGATTCTACGGCGCCGACACCAAGCCGCGCTGGCGGGAGCTGCAGCGGCGGACGGAATTTCCCGTCGAGCTTCGGGATTACTTCCCGTGGGTCGCGGATGAGACGCGGGTGGCCCGGGCAGGCGGGTACCTGCCGCCGTCGCAAAGGCTGCTGGATCTGCCGACAATCGAGGCGTTGGGGCGAACTCTCGTGGTAAGATAGGCGTACTCTTCCGGAGGGCGCGGCGCATTGGAGAGGCAGGGCATGGGGTGTGAGGTAGAGTTCCCTAAGTACTGTCAGCCGCGCAACTTGGCGCTGAAGCTGTAGCTGAAGACGGAACGCGGATTTGCATGAGCACCCCGACGCCTGCATCTCATCTGCTGCGCCGATCCCGCCGGCACCGTCGTCGCACGGCCGCGACAGCCGTCGCGGTCGTGGCAGGCCTGAGCCCGGTGGTCGAGGTACTCGAGAGCCGCACGATGCTCGCCTCGTCCTTCTCCCTCGTCAAAGACATCAACGCCAACTCGACCTACTCCCCCGCGCCATCGAGCATCGCCGATGTGAACGGCACGCTCTTCGTCTCGGTCGGGTGGCAGCTCTGGAAGACTGACGGCACGCAGGCGGGCACCTCGCAGATCACGCCGCCGGATTATCCCAATCCGACCTCGATGACCAACGTCAACGGGACGCTCTTTTTCTTCGGCGCCAACGGGGGTGGATTGTGGAAGAGCGACGGGACCGCCGCGGGCACGGTGCAGCTGGCGACGCTGCAGAATGCCACCGACCTCACGAACGTCAACGGCACCCTCTACTTCCGCGGCAGCGACGGCGCCAGCGGCTATGAACTGTGGAAGAGCGACGGCACAGCGGCGGGAACCGTCCGCGTCAAGGACATCAACGCCGGCGCCGCCGGCTCCGATCCGCGCGGGCTCACCAACGTCAACGGGAAACTTTTCTTCCACGCCAGCGACGGCGTGCACGGCGATGAGCTCTGGACCAGCGACGGCACCGACGCCGGAACGCAGATGGTCAGGGATATCAACCCCGGCGCCGGCACATCCGAGCCGCTCTCGCTCACCAACGTCAACGGCACGCTCTTCTTCATCGCCCACTCCGCCGACAACAGCGGCTACGAACTCTGGAAGAGCGACGGCAGCGCCGCCGGCACGGTCCAGGTCAAAGACATCCGCCCGGGCCTGCCCGGCTCATCGCCGACCATGCTCCGCGCCGTCAACGGCAAGCTGATGTTCTGCGCCACCGACGGGCAGCACGGCTATGAGCTCTGGACCAGCGACGGCACCGACGCCGGCACGCAGATGGTCAAGGACCTCGTCCCCGGCGGCGGCTCGCCGATGCTCGATAACTTCACCGTCGTCGGCGGCACGCTTTTCTTCACCGCCAACGATGGCACCAGCGGCACCGAGCTATGGAAGAGCGATGGCACCGCCGCCGGCACGATCCAGGTGAAAGATATCGCGGCGGGCGTGAACAGCTCCGGTCCCGACGAGCTGACGGCGATGCCCAACGGGAAGCTCATCTTCACCGCCAACGACGGCACGACGGGCCAGGAAATCTGGATCAGCGACGGCACGGCGAACGGAACGCATCTGCTCGCGGAAACTTTCCCCGGGGGCTACAGCACCGCAACGACCAACTTCACCGCCTCGGGAAGCAACCGCTTTTATTTCATTGGCGACGATGGCAGCGGACCGGCGCTCTGGATCAGCGACTTCACCGCCGCCGGCACCGTCAAGTTCAAGAGCTTCAACCTGCCGCAGGCCCAGAGCTCTAATCCGAGCCAGGGCGTCCGCATCGGCAGCACGATCTTCTTCACCGCCGACGACGGCGTGCATGGGCAGGAGTTGTGGAAGAGCGATGGCACGACGGCTGGAACATCCCTCGTGGCCGATCTCAACCCCGGGCAATACGGCAGCTATCCGTCGGAGCTGACCAACTTCAACGGCGCCCTCTACTTCGTCGCCAACGGAAAGCTCTACACCAGCGATGGGACGTCCGCCGGCACCGTTCCCGTGAATCCCACGGCGATGAGTCCTTCCAAGCTCACAGTCGTCGGCAGCACGCTCTATTTTCTCGGCTGGGACGGCGCGGGCGGCGAGTTGTGGAAGAGCGATGGCACCGCCTCGGGAACTTCGCGCGTGAAGGATATCAATCCCGGCAGCGGCTCATCGTCGCTGGATTATCTCACCAACGTCAACGACACGCTCTTCTTCAGTGCCGATGACGGGACGCATGGCGCTGAAGTCTGGAAGAGCGACGGCACCGCAGCGGGAACGGTGTTGGTCAAAGACATTCGCGCGGGTTCAACCTCATCGGGGCCGGCGCTGCTGACGAACGTGAACGGCACGCTCTTCTTCCGCGCCAGCGACGCCGTGAACGGTTATGAGCTGTGGAAGAGCGACGGCACCGCCGCCGGAACTCAGATGGTCAAGGACATCCGTCCCGGCGGGGGCGATGCCTACATCCGCTCGCTGACGGCGTTCAACAACATCGTCTTCTTCGTCGCCGACGACGGCGTGCATGGCGAGGAGCTGTGGTCCAGCGACGGAACCGCCGCGGGGACGAACATGCTCAGCGACATCCGCGCCGGATCGCAGGGCTCCTCGCCGGACTATCTCTCCAACCTGGGCAACGGGAAGTTCCTCTTCAAAGCCAACGACGGCATCCACGGCGAAGAGCTTTGGACCAGCGACGGCACACCCGCCGGCACGGTGCTCCTCAAGGACATCTATCCCGGCGCGACCGGCGGCAGCATCAGCCGCGCGTTCGTCGTCGACGGGACGCTCTTCTTCTGGGCGGCGGATAACACCCGGCCGTTCGACCTGTACGTCAGCGACGGCACCGCGCTCGGCACATACGGTCTGCAGTATCCGCTGAACAACGGCCTGCCGGACTGGGCGGCGAAGCTCAACGGGACGGCGTATATCGACCCTTGGAACAGCCTCACCGGCGCCGAGCTTTACTCGATCGGTCTCGATCGACCGGCCGGTTCGCTGACGGCGTCCACTCAACCCGCCACTCCCGCTACGCAACCACTGAGCGCGGCCGCGGCGATGAAGCAATCGGCCGACAGCATCGCCGGCGGTGATGTGTTGTATGACCTGACCAACTACGGCGATAAGCCGCAGACCGAAGGTGCGGCGGGACTGGCGGGCGGATTGCTCCTGGGCCCGGAGATTCGCGCCGACTGGAATTTTGAATTCCCCGACGAAGCCAAGACCCGCGCCTTCGCCCGGCAGGCCTTCAACGCCGGCGTGCCGCTCGTCCTCGACATCGAGAACTGGGCGATCGATCCGCGCACCACGCCCGAGGCGACGGTGCAGATGAACCTGGAGAAATTCCAGCACGTCGCCGACTGGGCGCACGATGAATGCCCGGGACTGGCGGTGGGATTCTGGGCGCTGGCTCCGGTCTACGCGAGCCCCGTGCCGGCGCAGGGGACGCCGCAATACGTCGCGTGGCAGGCCGCCAACCAGCGCATCAAATCGCTCATCGATCGCAGCGACATCATCTTCCCCGAGGATTACACGCGCAGCGACGATCCCAACGCGTGGCTCGCCGATGGCGAGGGGAAGATCAGCGAAGATCAGCTCTTCGGGAAGAAGACGCAGGCGTTCCTCTGGCCGCAGTTCTACGGCTGGCCCGCGAACGCGGCGCGGCGAATGATGTCCGGCGCGATGTGGCGCGAAGAACTCGACGTCTCCACGCTCGACGGCGACGGCGCCGCGATCTGGAGCGACGGCGGCGTGTGGGATGACGATTCGGCCTGGTGGACCATCACGCGCGATTTCCTCATCGACTCCACGCCCAGCGCCCCCGCCACCGCCAGCAACCTCGCCGCCGCCGCGGTCACGCCAACGCGCGTTGATCTGATCTGGAAAGACAACGCCTACGACGAAAGCGGCTATCGCATCGAGCGAAAGCTGGATGGCGATCCCGGCCCGTTCGTCCCCGTCGGCACCGTCGGTCAGAACGTGACCACGTACAGCGACACGGGCCTGAACAGCGGCTCAACGTATGACTATCGCGTGATCGCCCTCAACGCCGGCGGCGACGGCGCGGCCAGCAACCAGGCGTCGGCCAATACGCTCAATGTCGTGCCCCTGACCCCGACGAATCCCGGCACGACCGTCCTCTCCGCCTCGCGCGTGCGTGTCGACTGGACCGATGCGTCAACCGATGAAGCCGGCTTTGCCATTGAGCGCGCCGTCGGCGGCGGAGCTTTTTCACAGATCGACACCGTCCCAGCGAACGTCACAACCTTCACGGACTCCGGCCTGTCGCCCGGCGTCACCTACCGCTACCGCATCCGCGCTTACAACGACGCCGGGACATCAGCCCCATCCGTCGAAGCGTCGGCCACCACGCTCCTCACCAACTCCAACCTGCTCGCGCACTGGTCCTTCGATGACAGCCTCGGCGGCACCGCTTCCGATACCGCCGGCGGAAACCATGCGGGCGCCCTGGTCAACGGCCCCACGTGGACGAGCACAGGCCTGCTCGGCTACGCGCTCTCCTTCGATGGCGTCGATGATCGCGTCGAGGTTTCCGATTCGCCCGCGCTGAACTTCACCAGCACTTCGAGCTTCACCGTGTCGGCCTGGGTTGATCTCCCGAGCCTGCCGAACATGACGGTTGGCGTCGTGACCAAAAATGCAGGCGCCGGCGAAGGAAACGTCTACGGCATCACGATCGACGACACAAATCACTGGCGCTTCGCCGGCGCGACCGCGGACCTGGTCGGATCCGTCGCCAGCACCGGCTGGAGCCTGGTCACCGTCGTGCAGGATGCTTCCGCCGGCCAGCGCTTGCTGTATGTCAACGGCGCGCTTGTCGCCTCCGCTGCCGCGACGCAGGCGGGCGATGGAACGGGCGAGTTGGTCATCGGCGGGACCGGCGTCGCCGGGCAGTATTTCGCCGGCAAGATCGACGACGTCCGCATCTACGGGCGCGCCCTCTCGCCCAGCGAAGCGGCGCTGCTCGCAACGCCGAACGTGACTCTCCCCGGCACACCGGGCGACGACGCCTGGACCGTTCGTCTCGACGCCGCCGACGCCAACTACGAATTTCTCCTGGGCAACGCCGTCAGCTTCACCCGTCCCATCGACTCCGTCGCCAGCATCGCCTTCGCCGGCGGCGCGGGAAACGACACGCTCACCCTCGACTTCACCAATGGCGATCCCATTCCCCTCTACGGCTTCAGCTACGACGCCGGCCCGGGCGCGGGCAACTCCCTCCAAATCCAGGGCGGCGGTGTCTCGCTCGGCCTCTTCGCCGATGGAACGCACTTCGTACAGAGCAACGTCCCCGGGACGCTCACTTATGGGAATGTGCAAACGATGACCGTCAGCGGCGCCACGCTCACCGCCTCCGGTGACCTTTCGACGAATCTCGTCGTCGGCAACCAGGGCATCGCGTCCTTCGCCCGCACGCAGCACCTCGCATCCCTGACCGTTCTTGCCGGCGGCCTCGCGCGGCTGCCTTCGGGCGCGAACGTCGCCGTGGTCACCAACTCCCTGGCGATCGCCCCGACCGGTTCACTCGACGTCGGCGACAACGCGCTCATCCTCCACACCCTCCCGCTGGGCTCCTGGAATGGGAGCATCTACACCGGCGTCTCGGGCATGATCTCCGCCGCGCGCAATGGCGGCAGTCTGTGGACCGGCATCGGCGGGATCACGACCTCAGACGCTCGCGCCCATGGCGCCGGCGGCAGTGGCTCCATCGCGCAAGCGACCCTCGCCGTCGCCAGGGTCGGCGATGTCCGCAGCGGCGTCGCCGACAATCAAACGACGCTCTTTGCCGGGCAATCCGTCTTCGGCTCCGACACCGTCGTCATGCTCACCTACGCCGGCGATGCCAATCTCGACGGCAAGGTCAACATCGACGACTACACGCGCATCGACGCCGGCATCGCTTCCCAGCTCACCGGCTACAGCAACGGGGATTTCAATTACGACGGGAAGATCAACATCGACGACTACACGATCATCGATAACAGCATCGCCACGCAGGGTGGAAAGCTCTTCAACGCCTCGAGCCTGATCTCCGGCGACGCCGCCGCCATCGCCGCATCAATCGTCGCGCAAAGCGCGGCCACCGCCGCGGCCACATCAACAGCACCCGCAACCGCAGCCACGGCGGCGATGCCCGCTCTCGTCGTCTGGACCCCGCGCGCGAGCATCGACGATGCCGAGCCCGCCACCAAGAATCAGCCAGCCGACGACGACACCACCGCCCCACTGCAGTAGGATGTCCCGGCGATCATGACCACGCCGGCCGATGCCCTTCGCGCAGATTTCTCACGCTACGCCCGATTGATCGAAGAGCGCATCACCGCCCCCGCCGCCGCGAGTTTCACCGCGCCGACGGAATCCGCCACCACCATCAGCGTCGACCGCGGCGTCATTCTCCCGCAGGCGGTCCTGGGCCAGGCATCCGGAGGCGCCAGCGCCGTCGATCGGCTGATCGAACTGGCGACTTCCGAGCGCATGGGCCAGATCGGCGTCGTCGACGGCACCGGACATTTTCGCGCCGTCTATCGCCCCCTCCTTCTTTACGCCTGGATGCTCGCGTTTCGAATTCGCTACGAATCGCTAACGCCCGCCGAGTTTGGCCGCTGGGATGAGGCGCTGCGGGCGTGGGCGGATTTCCTGGAGTCGGACCTGGGACAGACGAACCTCACCGAACTCACCGCCGCGCGCGGCGACGTCATCGCGGCCGCCGCGTGGTCCGCCCTGGCGCTCCACGTCGCCGGGAAAATCTTCATCCGCGACGCCTGGACCGACCTCGCCTCCGACACCTTCGGCCGCCTCACCCGCGCCCAGCAACCCGGCGGCGCATTCCTTCTCGCGACGCCCGCAGACAACCCCGAGCCGCTCTGGTATCACGAGCTCTCGATCCTTCACGCCGCCGCCAGCTACGCCGCCCAGGCCGAGGATCGCCCGCTCGCCCGCGCCGTCGCCCGCGCGACGCTCTTTCATCTCGCCGAGACACAGCCCGATCACGCAACGTCACAACCCTGGGGCCTGTTCGCCTTCCTCTGGAACCCCCCCGCACGCCCGCTGGCGGATCAGCTGCTCCATGCCGTCACATTGAACACCCCCCATCCTGCACCGCAGCCCGCACCGCAGCCCGACGGCGTCTCGTTGATCCTGCTCGCCGATGCGCTATACTGCCTTCGACTATTTCTATGAGCGACGCTTCGTCATCCTCGTCATCCTCGTCATCCTCGTCATCCTCCTCATCGTCCGGCGACACCAACACCATCGATCCCGAGTTGCTGTCGATCCTCCGCTGCCCCCTGACGCGCAGCCGGCTCCGGCAGGAAGGCGATTTCCTCATCGGCGAAGTCGGCGGGCTCGCCTACCCGGTCCGCGATGGCATCCCGGTGATGCTGGTGGAAGAAGCGCGCCTGCCGCAGGGGATCGCGTCGCTGGATGAGTTCAAGTCGCGCTTCGCCGACCAGATTCCGCACTAGCCTCGCCCCCTTTGCGTCATGCCCGACGCCGAGAATCCACATCTCGACTACGCCTCCCCGCAAACCAGCCGCGCTCAATCCACCGACCGGCGGCCTTTGCGCGTCTGGGTCACGCTCCTGCTGGTCTGGGCATTCGGTCTGGTCATCTGGGCGGCGTATCTCGTCGCGATTGTTTACCTCCTGCTTCGGCTCATCTAGCAGGCTATGATCCCGGCATCGAGTCTGCTGGAAGAGGAGACTGATGCGCCACGCCACAACGCAATCTCAACAGCGGCAGCACGACCAACCGCAACCGCCGCCGCGGATTCTGATCGTCAACCATCACGCCGACACCAACCGTCCGATGGAGTTCCTGCTGTTCCTCAGCGGGTTCGACGCCGAATCGGTCCTGACCATCGCCGACGCAGAAGCGCGGCTGGAACGCCGCCGCTATGACCTGATCCTCTGCCGCAACACCGCCAGCGACGGCTACGGCCCGCGACTCATCGAGCGCGCATGGAAAAAATACCGCATCGCCTCGATCGGAATGACGGGCGTGCTCTCGAAGGAAAAGATGACCGCCGAGGTCAACCCGCCCGAGGCGATCAAGGACGTGCTCATCATGCCCATCTCGCAGGAGTTGCTGGTCGACGCGATCAAGCGCGCTCTCCCGCCCGAGTGCCTGCGAGCGGCTTCGCTCATGAGCCAGAATGAGTTCGCCCAGCCCCGCCGCTGTGATGACTGCCGCGGCTCCGGGCACGTGGATCTATTGATCCGCCGCGTGACCTGCACGCGCTGCAACGGCCGCGGCGAAGTCGCGCCGGATCCGGACGACCTGCCGCTGCGACACGTCACCACCATCCCCGCGATGACGCGTATGGCACTCCATCGCGCCGGGTTTCACACCATGCGGCAGATCCGCAACGCGACGACGAACGACATCCAATCCCGCGCCAAGCTCAGCGACACGGCCATGAGTAGCGTTGTGCAGGCGCTCCAACTGGGCCATGAAGCGCACGCGATGGCGACGGCTTAGCTCATTCGAGCCAGATACGGCCCCGGCGCGGCGTTTCCCTTCTCGCGGATCAAGCATCGTCAATAAGCTTCTTGTGGTTCATCGGCTCAAATCCCGGCCACGTGCCGCTATTGGGCATCTGGCTGAACTGCAGGATCGGATGCGCAGTCCCGGATGCCAGAGCGGCCTTCGGCGAGCTCGATCCGCTGCTGCCGCCCGAACTCAGCAAGCCATAAACCGCCACGCTGCTGCCTGTGCCGACGAACACTTCACCGTTGGCCACCGTCGGGACCGAGAACTTGATCCCGTACCCGAGCGGCACATCACGGAACGTATTGGATGCGGCGGAGTAGAGCTCGTGCGAGAGATTGCTCGCATCATACGCGTGCAGGATCGCCTTCCCCGGTGAACCGCCTTCGTCGAATACGCTGGCCTGTCGTTGGATCGCCCAGACGATGCCGTCGCTGCTGCCATTGGCGGAGATGCTCGGCGTCGCGCCGGGATAGGCGAAGACTTCCTTCGACTTGCTGGAAGGCGCGCTGCCGAATTTTCCGCCGCTGAGTTTGAAAGCCATGAGGGGATTGTTCAGGGCCGCGAGGTAGATCGTGTCGTTGTAGACGGCGGGCGT
>JADMIO011814903.1_pt1 | contig 14023 bp, 7 predicted proteins | sample 8958161 | NCBI WGS metagenome assembly JADMIO01 (sample SAMN16585339, study PRJNA669376) | soil metagenome | isolation source: Crop rotation soil | place: USA: Cullars Rotation, Alabama | collected 2011 | reverse complement strand
CTTTCCCAACTGGCGAAGAATATTACCGACTTCTCGGGTGCGAATGTTCTCCAACTGGAAAAAATCAACAGCCAGGCAAAAGATGACTGCAGGTTGATCCGTGAATCCCTGGTTACTGCTTTTAGAGGGTTCCAGGAAACCTTTGATAATAATATCAGGGCATTTAATGAGCTGCAAAGAGAAAAATTCGGGTTACTTGATGTTAAACAGAATGAACTGGTAAAAAGTACAGAAACCAGGCTGGAAAGCATCCGCGTTACTGTTGAAGAAAAATTAGAGAAAACGCTGAGTGAGCGGCTGGGCCAGAGTTTTGAAACTGTCGGGAAACAATTGATCGAAGTGCAGAAAGGTTTGGGTGAAATGCAAACACTTGCCCAGGATGTTGGCGGGTTAAAGAAAGTGCTTAGCAATGTGAAGATGAGAGGAGGTTTTGGTGAAGTGCAGCTGCGCATGTTACTTGAAAATATCCTTGCACCGGACCAATACGAATCCAATGTCAAAATAAAAACGGGCACTATCGTTGAGTTTGCGATTAAGCTTCCCAATCCTGATTCAGAACGCAACCAGGTTTGGCTGCCAATTGATGCCAAGTTTCCCCGGGATGTTTATGATGCTTTACAATCAGCCTATGATATTGCAGACCCGGTAATGATTGAAGAGGCGCAAAAAAAACTGGAGGCTACCATAAAGAAAATGGCGAAAGATATCTGTACCAAATATATTGATCCGCCCTTCACCACAGATTTTGCCATTCTCTTCCTTCCGTTTGAAGGTATCTATGCAGAGGTGGTCCGGAAAGCAAGCCTCCTTGAAGAACTCCAGCGGGAATGCAAGGTGATCGTAACGGGGCCGACTACACTGGCAGCGATCCTGAATAGTTTACAAATGGGATTCCGTACGCTGGCTATTCAAAAACGCAGCAGTGAAGTATGGCAGGTGCTGGCAGCAGTTAAAAAAGAATTCGAAACGTTTGGCGGAATGCTCGGGAAAGCGCAGTCCAATATTCAAACAGGATTAAACCAGCTCGATGACGTTATGGGCATTCGCACAAGAGCTATTCAAAGGAGGTTAAAGGGTGTAGAGAGCCTGGGGGAAAAAGATGCAAAGCTGCTCCTGGAAGAAGATTCGATAGTTGAGGGAGCTTAGGGCTGCCAATGATATTAATATATCTTTTTGAAGTTCCTTTATTTAGGGTTTGATCCGTACCCTTTTTCAAACCTTAGGGAAGGTATCTGTCAAGTTTATTAGGAATCAGGTAAAAAATTGGTGTCAAAAAGAATATCCCAATGCTTACCTGCGGGATGTAGAAGGATATTAAGATGGCAACAGTATAAACAACAGGCGACACCAGGAATAATACTTTCGCTTCTTTCCTTACTTCAGGCGGGCAGTCCCGGGCATGCAGCGAAGGTCTGCGTAACCCATACAGCCATTGGATGTATAAAGTAATATTACACAACGACAGGTTTATCCCGTACAACATGATCGCATACCAGTTAAGCGTATTCGCCGCCAGGAACCTCGTGCTGAAGGGCACAAAACAAACCACCATATAAAATAATACACCGAGAAAAATAAAGTAGCGGTTGGTTTTGGCTATGTACTCAAATACCATGCGGTGGCCAAACCACATAATCCCAAGAATAATAAAGCTGATCAGGTAACAAAGCAATTCGTGCCACACCAGGTCGAGCGCATTCCAGAAATCACGTGCAGAAGATCCCATAACAACCGGAAGCTTGATTTCAATTACCAGGATCGTCATTGCCACGCTGAAGATCCCATCACCGAGCGCTTCAAGCCTGGCGGAATGCATGGAAAGTTTATGGTGTTCTTCAGGAATCAACACTTGTAGATTACCATTCTAAGCTAAACAAAATCCCGGATTATTTTTATATGCGAACATCTGGCAAGCAGTCACACATTTTACTTCGTGGTAAGGTTACCGGTAATCCTAAACTTTTTATTGGCCTGGATAATCAGGTGAGCTCCGGCTTTGATTTGTTGTTCCCTGTCTAAAATACATGCTCCGTTTGCCGGCGGGTCTATGATGATGGTAGCATTACCGGTTAATAATGCTGGCGGAATAATTTTATTGGTCCAGTTATTTGCATCAGTCCAATTTCCATTCCCTGAAAACGTATAGCTTGCATTTGCAGCCCAGTATTCATCTGCACCGCAATCAACTATACCGGATATACGCTGCTGCAGGTCTATATCCATTTCTGTTTTTGCGCTAATAAAAGATGGATTCCCGGCATCAATAGCAGGTGATGTATTTTTAAGATGGAAATCAGGATTTGGTAAAATGGCGTTTACCAACTGTGGGTTTGCAACCTTTGAATTGTTATTTGTTCCCGTTCCTGCTTTAAATGCAGAAAATGATGAATAGTTGCTATTATTCCAGTCTGTTTCAAAGTTATTTGGATCATTATCACTATAAAATATATTGTAATCGAATTTTAACCCCGGTTGTCCCCGCTCCGAATAAGCCAGGATATCCTGGTTGGAGAGATAAAAGATGTTGTTTTCAATAATGGAGTTTTCGCTGTAGCTCAGGTAAAGCTCGCCGTTGCCATCATTTTTAAAATCATCTTTGAAACATGTATTGTTCCTGATAATTGCATGCGTTACTTTTCCTGAACCCGAAGGGTATTCGTACCCGCCCATAGCAATCGCCGCTATTTCATTGTCATAAAAAATGTTGTTGCGAACAATAATGCTGTCTGTTGTTTTGCCTACATTCTCACAACCTATCTCAATGCCATACCCGTTGTGAAAGGAAAGGTTGTTTTCAATAATAATATTCTTTCCGCCATCCACATAAATTCCACCCGAAGTTGCATACGGTGAAATGCAATGGTGAGCTACGTTATGCATGATCAAGCCATTGCGTGCCTGGTCATTGCCTGCATTAGGACTGGTACCCTCATGCCCGATAGCGTCGATACCAATGTTGGTAATATCATGAACCAGGTTGTGTGAGATTTCAAATCCATCCACGTTGCCATTAACTGCTATTCCTTCACTGTAACCAAGCCGGCAATTAAAAAGCGTGTTATTGGAAATTTTCAAATTGGTGACCGGCGTTGAAGCATTTGAACCATATACAATAATCCCCTGTGCATTTGTGCCGGAATTTACGGCGGCATTTGGGTTTGCAGAAAAATGGATGTCATGGATCGTGCAATTTTGTATGGTAATCTTATTGCCTGTTCCATCAACAAGAATGCCTTGCGCATCTTTTTGAATATTATTTGAAATCTCAAGCCCATCGATTGTAACATTGGAGCGGTCTGAGATCGTGATCATCGCGTCCTGTGAAGTGATCCCGGTACCAACCAGGACAGGCGTATTCAATACATGATTACGGATATAAATATTGGATTTGCTTACAATGATCTTTTCAGTATATGTACCGGAGAGCAGGTTTAATGTATCATTCTTATTGAGATGGTTAATTCCATATTGGATAGTCTTCCATGGAGTAGCGAAGGTTCCGGAGTTAATATCGCTCCCTGCTGAAGACACGTAATAATTAACCTGGGCTACCGCAACTGTTGTGATCAATAACAGGAATAATAGAAGATGAATTTTTTTCATGATGCCCGGCTTATTTTATTTGATGGGGTTGCAATATACTTACTAAAAGTATTGTACAGGCTTGCTTACAGGCCAAATAAAAGAATATTAAAGGATAATCGACGGGAGTTAATAATGCCCTTAAATTTTACATAATTCTAACCTCAAGTCAGTAAGAAAACATTAACACTTTTTGAATAAACCCCGGCAAAATTTTTCATTCCTAAAATAAATGGCAAATCACGCAAAACATAAGCCCAGTATTTTATTGTTCCTGGTCGTGATAATAATCGTGTTCGGATATATGGCATTTTTTTATGCGCTGATGAGATTTACCTGAGTCGAGAGTCAATACTTTTTAAAATAGTGCGTTGTCCGCTTACGGCTTTGAAAACCAGAAATCGATGCTTCTGATCTCTTTAATGGGAGGTCCTTCTTTTTATAATTCCACCCGATGCTTCTTTAATACTGCTGGCAAAAATAAATGCCTGCGGATCTACATCGTAAACAAGGGTTTTTAAGCGTCTCAATTCGAGCCTGGTGATGACGGTGAAAATAATATCACAATCGGTTTTGATCTCAAACTTTCCAGGAAGGAACCCGCGTTCGCCCTTGTAAACGGTTATTCCTCTGCCCAGTTTATTTACCAGCTGGTACTTGAGCACTTCACTTTTACCGGAAACAATTGTAACGCCGGTATATTCCTGGAAACCTTCCACTACGTAAACTATACAACGGGTTGCACAGAAATAAGTGAGTATGGAATAGAGGGCAGATTCGATCCCGAACTTAAAGCCCGCAATGCAAAAGATAATAATGTTTATACCAAGGATAATCTCGGTAATGGTGAATGATGTTTTTTTCAAAGTATATAACGCAAGTACATCAATGCCGTCCAAAGCGGCCCCGGCTCTCATAACAAGCCCTGCACCTATGCCCAAAAAGACTCCGCCAAATATGGAGATCAAAAGCTTATCGGCTGTGATAGGATAATCGGGGATTACAGAAAGACAAATACTTAAAAGAATAACGCTGATAAACGTACGGTAGGCAAATTTTTTGCCTACAGAAAAATAGCCAATAAAAATCAGGATAAAGTTCAGCAATAACAAAACAACCCCGAGATCAAAATGAAAGATCTCATGAATCAGCAGCGAAATCCCCGTAATGCCTCCATCAAAAAAACGGTTGGGAACCATGAAAAGTTTTAATGCGATAGCTGCGATAGCAACACCAAATAACGTCAGCACAATATCCTGGATCAATTCAAGCCTTTTGTTTATATGGCCCGATGTTGCATAACCAAGCCTTGCTTTCAATTGCTGTAAAGTATTTTTCTTTAACCCTTCCAGGTCAGCAATCGCACTATTTGTAAAATAATGATGTGATGATAAAAAATTAACCTGCATCATTTCCCATTCAGCACCTGATCTTATTATACCTATGCTTTTTAATTCATTATACAATTGGTCGGATTTTGCAGCATACTGGTCCGTACCCAGGTAAAATAAGTCGGCATCGCACAGAATCTCGCTCAACTTGTCATGAGGGGTCTGCGGATATTTGGTAGCCATGATCATGTCGCATATCCGTTCTACCTGGTCATTTGAATAATCGAAATCCGTTAAATACGTCCGGGCCATTTTACAGGCATGGTCTTCGTGCTGCTCGTGGGATTCCAAAAACCCTGCATCATGCATAAGTGCCGCTGTCTTCACAAGAACGAGATCGTCCCCGCCTACATTTTCTTTACGGGCAAGCTTTTCTGCCGATGAAATCACATCCAGCGTATGTTGTAAGTTGTGGTAAGTTAAATAGGATGGCAAGCCGGTTTCCAGCTTCGGAATTAGGAATGAGTAAAGCTGTTCGTAGTGCATACAATGAAATAGGTTATTAATTTAGCCCAATCGCCAATGAATTTAATCATGTTCCCTGTATCAGCAATCATCTCTGCATCAAATTCATTTTTATAAAGAAACCTGCGAACCTGGATTATTTTGAAAAGAGGTAATAAAAAGGTTAACAGCTAAATATGGTTAATTGCTATAATCCAATTTTTTTTAAGAGGATCCTGAACCGTGGATCGGAGCGAAGGCTTTGAAGCTTCGGATCAACAGGCAGGCTGCATAAAGATTCTTCGTGCATTTCATAACTCTTTTCCAGCCATTCAAAGGCTTTATCTGTTTCCTGCATTGATGCATATATGAGAGCCATCCCCCGGTAATCATTTGCCGTCAGTTCATCAACTGTTACTTTTTGAATGATCTTTTGGGCATCGCCAGTTCGTCCTGCGGCAGCATAGATCTGCGCAAGCGCTATGTCCGCTTTTACTGTATTCCCGGTTAAACGTCCCCACCGTTCATTTTCAGCAATGGCATCTTCAAACATTTTTTTGCCTGTATATGCAAGAGACAGTAACCTGTGCGCAGGGACAAAGGCAGCATCAAGCTCAAGCGTTTTCATCGCCATTTCAATGGCTTCGTCATACTGTTCGTTATAATAATACAGTATTCCTTTATCTTTTAATATGGCCGGAGAAATAGGGTCAAGTTCAATGGCAAGACTTATCTCGCTGAAAGCTTCCACGGTTCTGCCTTTGTAAAAAAGCCATTCGGAGAACCAGTGATGGCCTGTTGCATAATTTGGTCCCAGTTGTATTCCACGTTTAAATTCTTTTTCAGCATTTAGCCAATCCCATTCATTAAGCATAAGAGAAACAGCCAGTGAAATATGCGCTTCAGGAAGAGCGTTGTCAATCTCAATAGCCTTATTTACCGATGAGGTAATTTTTGGAACAAGTTCCCGCCGCGATATATTTGTAAACTCACCCATCAGGCTGTATGTGTCTGCAAGTCCAGCCCATGCCAGGGCATAATCCGCATCTTTTTCAATGGCCCTTTCAAAATAACGGATGGCGGTTTTCAGGCTGTCTTCATTTCTTTTTTTCCAGAAATACCGGCCCTGTAAATAAAGCTGGTAAGCTTCCGTGTTATCTGTATACCGTTTCTGAAGTGTATTTTTTTCATCACTTGTAAGCTGCAGCCTTAAAGCTTCGGTAATTTTTACAGATACTTTTTCCTGGATATCAAATATATCGTCCATGGTTCCCCGGTAGTCTTCTGTCCACAAATGAATATCATTTGCTGCATCTATAAACTGGGCAGTTATTTTTAGATTTGCCCCCTGTTTCCGGACGCTTCCCTCCATGATAAAACTTGCACCCGTTTCCATACCGATGGTCTTAATATCCTTACTGCTGTTCTTAAACTTCATAGACGTTGTACGGGATATGACCTTTATGTTTTTAAGCCTTGATAAATTTGAGATTAGTTCTTCCGTAAGTCCGTCACTGAAATATTCCTGGCCGGCTTCATTGCTCATGTTTACGAAAGGGAGGACGAGTATGCATTTGCCGGGGGCTTTCTCGCCTTTACCTTCAAGACCTGCTTTTTCAGGAATGACAATGCCCTCGTTACTTATTGCAAAAATTTCTACCTGGTCTTTTACGTTCTTCAATAAAAACCTGCCCAATGAAACCGCGCTGATCTCTTTCTGGTTTTTAATGTCATCATACACTTTGCCCGAAATAAAGATGCTGCCTGGTACAGCAAATGATTCGAGCCTTGAAGCAATATTAACCCCGTCACCATACATCGTTTTTCCTTCCAGGATAACATCGCCTGAATGCATCCCGATCCGCAATGGTACGAGAGGTTCTGATCGCATGTGGAGTTGTAAAGAAAGTGCAGCGTGTATGGCTTCGATGGTACTGGGAAAACTGCACATGGCGCCATCACCATTAAAGGTGATTATTGTTCCATGGTGAAGAACTACTTCAGATTCCAGTTTGTTTTGAAGTTTATCGCGAAGCATTAAAGCCATTGCTTCATCCTCCTGCATCATTGCTGTATAGCCGACGATATCGGCAAACATGATCGCTGCGAGCTGGCGGGATTGAGGCATATAAAAATATTAACTACGCAATGCTCTAAAATACAAATACCTGTTATTAAAACCTAAAGCCAAGGCGACGTCAATACAGTAACCGGGTTCCACAGGACGGAGAAAAGCAACGCTTTTTTTGCGAAAACTAACGGTCAGTTATTGACTCATGCTTAGGGTTGCAGGTATTGAATGCTATTCATAATTATGAGTGGGCAAAAGGGTTTTCAGTTTCGGGCGTATAAATGAACCTTCCCGCCCCGGGCTTTGGTTTAATATAATTGGTCAAGTTAATGCTCCTTGTGAAACCGATTTAAAAAAACCGGGCGATATTAATGTGTTAACGTCAGCTTAAAGCCGGGGTTGACAGTGAATTTCGCTGCAGGGTTAATCAGGATACTTCTGCAGAAAGCATTTGAATTCAAGACCACGGTTCCGGAATTAATAGTTACATCCATATTTCCATCAGGAACCACGAGGCAACTCCAGTTCAGGGGATTCTCCCATGTTGAATCAATAGTGCCCTTCCAGCTATTCCTGAATGCAAGGGTGAAGGTATTGCTGTAAGCTCCATCAACCAGTGCCCGATAACGGTTACCATACCACGAAGACGGAACATTAACCAGTTGGAGCGTGATGGTATTGGCTCCGCTGTAATTGATATTATTGGTAATGTTCGTGAAACCTGCGTTGTCCACACTCACCTGCCATTGATAGCTTACTCCCGGTTTATTTGATTTGAACGTAGTATTACTGTTGGGGCAGGGAGCAGCCCCTGTAAATTCATACGCCCCTATATCTATTTTATTATTGAAGATCCTTGCACTTCCCAATATATCAAAATTGATACCTGCTGCATCTGCATTGCTGGCCGTATCGATAAGCGAAGATCCAGGCGTAAGCTGCAATCCATCATCATTGGTAAACCATACATTATCTGGCCCTTTAGGATTTTGCCAGTTTACAAATGGAACTGTGCCTGAAGGAACATTGTGTGGGGTTGTATGAACCGAATAGGCCGAAGAATAAGCAACATCGAGTGGGTCAGGCATGAATGAACTACCATTGTGCCAGTACCAGTCAGAATTTGCGTCCGAATATCCTTTATATCCATTGTACTTAAAGACGCAGTTTCTTATAATTGGTTTCGGAGAATTAACAATGTAAGGGTTGTCATTATACAACCCGACTCCATGAATTTCTCCTGCAAGGCCATTGTTTCCAATGAAGTCACAATTTGTAAAGGTTGCCGCCGGGTTATTGTCGAGGTATGCACCGGCACCACTTTGAGCAGAATTTCCGTAGAAGATAGTATTTTGAACAACGGAATTATTGCCGGTATAGATTCCGCCACCTAATGATGATAAGTTATTCTCAAAAACAGAGCTAATAACACTGTCAGGCCCCGACACTGTTCCGCGGCTTGAATTATTTTTCATAAATACGCACCGGTAAATATTGCTGTACCCAAAAACCGCACTTCCTTCCAGTGCATAATTTTCCCTGAACCTGCAATCACGAATATAGGTTACGCCGTTAATTGCTCCACCCCTGGCATTAATTGAATTATTAAATGCTTTTTCAAAAGTCAGTCCGTCCGCAATGCTTGCTCCCCTTAATAGCGTGTATGTGTTATCGGTAGAATCACCTTGTTTGCCGATCTCACCGCTTAATATTGATGGATACAAATCTGCATTTCGGTCCGCATCTGATGGATTTCCGTTACCCGGATAACCACCCATGATCACAGCTGGTCTCAAGAAAAGGAATGAGCTGTCTCTCGAACGTACAGCAGGTTTATAAATTCCAGCGGCCACCCGGATGGTATCGGCACAACTGTTTTGAACAGCCGGACGAAAATCCTTATATGCGTTTGTCCATGACGTACCGCTGTTATTCCCTGTAGCTGAAGGATTCACATAATATGATTTATTGGTGGTCACGGCATTGGACTGGAACTCATAGGCGCCCATATCGACGACGCCATTGAAAATTCTTGGATTGGATACAATGTCAATGGTTGTTCCTGCAATGGCACTGTTCAACCCTTTATTGATAGCCGGTGAACAAGAGCACAACGCAAGCCCATCATCATTTGTAAAGTAAACACCATCATTACCTGCAGGGTTTGTTACATCAACAAGCCGTGGATCTACTCCAATTAAATTTCCATCAACGCCTGTTGTCCCGATGCCATTAGCTATTGAATTTTTAAGGATCGTTTTTGATAACGCATCATTGTTACCAATGCCACCGCAAATTGTATTGATGCAGGTAAGGGTTGTAGAATCGTTGTTTGAGATTCCATCCCGGATTGTGCAATTAATAACAGTAGGGCTGCTTTTTATATTATATAATAAGCCTCCTGACGCAATATTACCAACTGCAATGCAATTGATTAGGGTAGGATTGCTATAGCCCTGGCTGAAGATTGCACCGCGGCCATTGTCTGATTTTGAAGCAATAAAAACACAGCTTATAAAGCGAGGACTCGAACGGTCATTGTAAAAAATACTGCCATCCCCGGTGGTATGGGCGTTTCTGAACTCGCATTTTGTGAATGAAGGATTGCTTTCATTAAAGTTTCCAATACAACCCATGTTGTTGCAGGAAGCGCTATCGGCAAAAAGCGTGTTGGAAACTTCAGGGCTTGAGTGATCATTATACATATCTAACGCACTTCCGCCAAATGAATAATCCGGCGTCACCAGGTTTCCCAGGAACTTGCAATTTTTTATGATGGGATTGCTGTTGAAGTTGGCCATCGCACCGGCAAAATTGTTTGCACGGTTATTCACAAACGAACAATTGTCAAACACCGGGTTTGAGCCGTCGTTGTAAACAGCGCCGCCGTAATAAGGCGTTTGCGTAGCAATATACGTGGCATTGTTTCTGAATAGGCAGCGGAGAAAATAAGGCTTTGCTTTGTTGAAATTCGCAACGGCTCCGCCTCCCATCCCGACATAGTTTGCAACATTATTCTCAAAAACACAATCTTCAAACCTTGGCCTGCTTGAATCAATAATAAAAAGCCCGCCGCCAAAATCTGAGCTATTGTCTGTGATCGTACAATTGCGAAAAATTGCTGAACAGTTATTGGCAAGAAAAATGCCGCCTCTCGCGGGACTGAAGGTTGCTTCTGCTCTTGTGATAACAAAGCCATCCACAATTGCGGTACTGTCGTTTGTCCTTCCCCGTATGATCACATCGGATCTTTGCCCATTTCCATTCGGAAGGTCACCGCTTAAGATCGTTTGATTAGCGACAGGATCTCTTAAAATATTTGAAGGATTGCCAGTATTTGGATAACCACCGAGGAGCACCCGTTTATTTTTTAACCAGAACGATTTTGTTTCGTCGTTATCTGAAGGATAATAAGTTCCTGCAGCAACTTTTATCGTATCAGAACAACGATCGATTGCAGCTCCAAGATCAGTAACGGCATTTGCCCAGCTTGTGCCCGACCCGTCACCAGTGGCAAGTTTGTTTACATACAAAATTGATGGTACAGGCTGAAGTGCAGATTGCACCTCATAAGCGCCAAGGTCTGCGTTTGCTCCGAATATGCGTGGGTTCCCAAGTATATCTTTTGCAACTCCATTCACCGCTGCATTAGTACCGGCGTTCAGAGCCGGGGAACATGGATTAACGAGTTGAAGCCCGTCATCAGCTGTAAAATAAAGATTATCTGCGCCGAAGATTTTTGAAGTATCCCTGAACACAGGATTTTTTGATAACAAAAATTTATTCCCATAATCATACACCTGTGTTATTGTATTCGCAATTGCTGCGGTTGAATTTTCGAGTAGGATCTCACTGGAATCTATGCTATAGGTTAAGTTGCCAATCAGTTTCTGGTTATTGAAAAAGATAGAATTGCTGATCGTGAGCTTTGAATTATTGCTGGCTGAAATTATTTTGCTTTGATTGGTTGAGTTGGATACAAAGTCGCAGTTGGTAAAGTTTGCCGAGCTGTTTTTATTTTCAATGATGCTGATATCGGGTAGGTTGTGCGCAAAAATGCAGTTATTAAACCGGGTGTCGCTGTTGAGCTCATTAAGAATTACAGAACCGGTATAGTTACCGTTGTCTGTAAAAATACAAGCGGTAAAAACCGGTGAACTTTGAGATATGCGTAAAGCGGAGCCTGCTCCTTCTGCGGTATTGTTCCTGAAAACACAGTGTTTGAACTGCGGTAAGGTGTTTTGGTAAAGGCTGATTGCTCCGCCGGGATCCGGGTATGAGTCAGCTTCCTGGATGATAAATCCATCAAGTACAAACCTGTTAGCCCCGCGGATGATCACCGGTATATTGTCGGAAGGGCTCCCAGACCCGATTTCACCACTCAGGATTGTTGGGTTGATTGACCAGTTTCGATCAGCATCCAAAGGATTACCAGTGTTGGGATATCCTCCCATTAATACAATGGAATCCTTCATGGAAAAATAGTTTCCACGTAAAGTGCCTGGTTTATAAATTCCTTTTGCAACTTTTATCGTGTCGCCATTTCCGGCAATGTCCAATGCAGCATTTAAACTGTTGAAAGCTGTTGCCCATGAAAAACCATTTCCTGACGGCGGGGCTGATGGATTTACATAAAATGAAAAATTTGGTCCGGGAGAAGTGGGTGATGAAATATTGATACTGTAGTCTTCGGTTTCACCATTCACAGCGAGGTCGCACAGGCGGCTGTATTGCGAATTGGCTGTTCTGATCCGCAGTCGTGTTTTGCCTGTCAGTGATTTGAATGAAATTCTTAGGTAAGTAGATATCGTTGTTTTGGCGCTTCCCAGGATGATCGTCTCAAAGTCTTCAAATGTTCCGTTATGGTTGAGATCTATCCCGGCGGTAATATATCGGGTGGCTGATGTATTATTTGGGTTTAAAGTAATGGTAAGGGGAACATAGGTGCCAGCCTTTACATTAGCAGCAGCAAGTGAACTGCTGTAGTCGCCATAACCGTTGGGACTGCAATCGGATGGGTTATTTATGTTACTAATTGATATGCCATTAATGCCGAGGAAATCGTAATAGCCGCAGTCTGAGGGCGGAGGTGTGCAATAAATTTGGGCATTTACTTTATCAGTGAAAAGTGCAAATAGCAAAAAAATTATGCCCAGAAAATAAAATTTCATCGTAAAATGTTTGAAAAAATAACACACAAGTGCAAACAGGGAATTGGCCTGCAAAAATGCAAATTATTTCTTCATTTACACAAAACCTGTGTGGGGGGCGTGCCCGAAATTTACTCCATTTTAAGAGTGAGCGGATAAGAAAGAACTTAAAGTTTTAAAACTGAATCATTTACTATTCTCGCAGAATTTTATATAACGTAATGCATAAATAAACCCCAACATTTTTATTGGTGCTGTTGTGTGTGGGTCGTACCCAAATGTTCTGGGTAACGGCGACCAAGAATTAGTTTCGGCCGGGATTGAACCGGCGACATAAGGATTTTCAGTCCTTTTCCGCCCCGTGCGGATACCGCACGATTTCGATTTAAAAAATTAGAAACAAATATTTTAACCTCCTCTCTGCCACGACCGGTTTTTAAGAAGGTTTCCCTCTTCATGGCTTCAGACTTTGTTTCATAATTCTCGGTATGAATTAAAACCCATGGACGATACCTCAGAGTAAATCCTTTGGATTCAGTGAAATTATGCTCGTTCATCCGGCGAATGATGTCAGCCGTAAATCCGACATAAGTCTTAACTGATGAAACAGAATAAAGAATATAAAGCACGTACATAAAATAAAAAGTCTCCGATGGAAATTCAGAGACTTTTTGTGGTGTGGGCCGTACCCGAACTCCTTAATTTCATTTTATTCCATTTAACCTCTATTGCTTTACAGAATACAGTTCCAGCAGACCTCACAGTAAACAGACATAAAAATAAAATTTGCTAAAATAAAATAATTCCTTGCCCCTATTCTTGCCCCTTTTTAATAATATTTACTATTTTGTATCAAACTTCATTTTCTATGTCGAGAACATCAACAGGGGTTAAGTTCGTACTAAAAAATCCTAAAGCACAGAGCAGTCCGGTAAAAGCAATTTTTTGCTATGCTAACGCTCAGATGTATTATTATGAGAGGAAATTGTCCATCCCTACCAAATTTTGGAACAAGACTGCACAGAAAGCAAAGGAGACAAAAGCATTCGAAGGATATTCTGAGTTCAATTCTACCCTAAAGGCAATACAATCTGCAATACTCGATTGTTACAGGAAATACAAGAACGATTTTTCAACCGAACCACAGGTTGAAGAACTGCGCAACCTTGTTAAGATAAAGCGTGGCGCAAATGTTTCCATTGTCAAGCCAATTGAATTGATGGAATTCATTGATCAGTATCTTGAGGATGTAAAGGCGGGAAAATATGTGAACCAGGCAAGAGGGACCAAGATCGCTCAAGTGACTATTCTGACTTATCAACAAACAAAAAAACTTCTTGAGGCTTATGGCAAGTACAAATCCTGCAGACTAAAATTTGGGAAAG
>JADMIO010833584.1_pt1 | contig 14023 bp, 11 predicted proteins | sample 8958161 | NCBI WGS metagenome assembly JADMIO01 (sample SAMN16585339, study PRJNA669376) | soil metagenome | isolation source: Crop rotation soil | place: USA: Cullars Rotation, Alabama | collected 2011 | reverse complement strand
CTTTCCCGACCGGTTGGATCCGTGGAGGTTCCCGGCCCTGGCCCGGTATTGCAGGGCACCGAATGGGAATGAGCGGGCATTTCCGATTGAAGCAGCGTTACCACCGTTTCGCCCCCGATCTCACCGATAAAACGCTGGCTCAATCCGGGTCCCGTTCCTTGATGCATGGCCCCTCTACCCTGGAGGTCGGGCAGTGCAAAAGTCGATTTGCCATCTCCTCCATAAAATGTGCCCAGCAAAGAAAACAGGGCGGTGTTTTGGCTGATGGGCATCAATTGCCCATTGCACTGAGCCCATCCTATGGGCGCAAAGTTAAAGCCAAAGATCCTTATTTCTCCAACAAATGGGTCAGCCATAATCAGTTTCGAGAAGGAAAAATTCCTTGAAGGGCAATGCAATAATTAATGACGAGGTAAGGCGGCATGTTGTTGTGGCCCTGGCTGCCGCCTGTTGAATCTGTTCCTCGGGCCAAGCTGTTCGCGGCTGAGGCAGCAGCGAAACGATTTGTGCCCGCATTTGCCCAAAGGGCATTTTGGGGACTGGGTTGGTCTGCGCTGTGCGAACTGACCACAACTGGATGATTGTGGGCTGGCACCTCGCTCTGTATTAAGGTATGGCCTTCCTGGCCCGATTTCTCTCCCTGAGTCAGGCCATTTCCAAGATGGTAAGGGATGCGGCTGCGCAAATCGGGCAGGGCAAAATTCACACGGCCATCACCTCCATACATCGTGCCCAATAATGAAAACAAGGCCTGGTTTTGATTGATGGGCAGCAATTGCCCGTTGCATTGGGTCCAACCCTTTGGCGCGAAATTAAATGAGAAGAGGCGAATTTCACCTAAAAAAGGTTCTGGATCACCGCCCGAATCGGGTCCGGGGAAAGCCCCGAACTCACTCAGGATGAAATTAATAATGGCGAACGGCGGCATATTATCATGCGGCTGCGAGCCGCCAGACAGGCCAATTGTGGATGCAAGCATCGTGCCGTTCGCGGTTGCCGGGTCGTCGTAACAGGCCAGTCCAGAGGCGGCTCCATGGATCTTCCCGTTGGGCGAGGCGCTGGACGATCCGGCGGAATTCGCCAAAAAACTATGGGTATGCGCGGGGATCTGTTGAGTGGTCAATGTCACGGATTCAGCACCCCCTGATTCTCCGAGGATTCGATTGGAGAGCCCGTTTCCCTGACCCACATCAATTGCGAATCTGGACTGCAAGTCAGGTAGAGCATATGTCTGCTGCCCATCGCCTCCATAGGTGGTCCCTATGAGGTTGAATAAAGTTTCATTCTCCGCAATAGCCATCATCTGTCCATTGCAGGGCTGCCAGCCTACCGGAGCAAAGCTGAATCCGACCATTCTGATTTCACCGACGAAAGGGATGGCCATATGAATTAAGAGATTAGCCCTGCCGCGGAAGCGGGCGGTTCACAGTTGAAGACGGCCTCATAAAATCGCCTGGTTCCATCGCGGGGCGAAGAAACCGGAACGATAAACATGAGGAACTTTCCCATCTCCGGATGGTAAAAAGAATAGGTATCCTGATCCAGTTTCTGATCGGAACGACCGCGGAAAATGAGGGAAAACTTCTCATTCATCGCGTCTGGCGCGCTCGCTCTTGATGGGTGCTGGCTCTTCACCACTGTTGTTAAACGCAACGGTACGGTCGAACCGGCCTTTTGGAACAGGAAAAAGTGCGTTTCCTGAAGTCGGCGGAATGTTTCGTAACATACCGTTGAAGCCGGAACAGGAGCCGGAACCGAGCTTTCCACGCCATTTGCCAAAATGCGCCCAAAAGAGGGAAGTGCCATTCCAACCGCGACTCCCGATTTTGAGGATTGCGCGAAAAATTTTCGCCTCGTATACATAAATTCAAAACATCCGTTCGGAAAAAGCGTCACTCGACTTGTGGATTACCTTTTCAGCAAATACCCATTCCGATCAGACGGTTCGCATCGTTGACGAGAAGAGTTGCAAAGTCAAATATATTTTCTAAATATTTTCCTTTTTACTAAGTTGGCGCGCTTTTTTTCCGGTTTTTGGAATGAATGAAGAACAGGGCAACTCGACAGAGGCCCGCATTCAATTGCGGCCCGTCGCGTCTCAGGATCAACACTTTCTTTTCAGTCTTTATGCCGAGACCCGCGAAGAAGAGCTAAACCTCACCAATTGGAGCCCGGCCCAACGCCAGTCGTTTTTAGAAATGCAATTTCGGGCCCAGCAAATGGATTACAAGGCAAGGTTCCCCGATGGCCAGTTCTCTGTGGTGACCTTAAATGGCACTCCGGTTGGCCGAATCACTATCGGGCGATCGGCCACGGAAATCAGAGTTCTGGATATCATTATTGCATCGGGATGGCGAAGCCGAGGTTTTGGGGCGTTCCTTCTTCAGGACGTTCTGCGCGAAGGAGCTGAAAGCGCCAAACCTATCCGCCTTCATGTCCTGCGGAACGACCGGGCCATGCGTCTTTATGAACGTCTCGGGTTTCGGGTCATCTCTGATTTGGGGACTTATTTCGAGATGGAATGGCGTCCACCGTGCGTAAACCCATAAAGCCATCCAACCCAAAAACAAAACGGGCGACCCTTTCGAGTCGCCCTGACTAGGTTTGGGGCTGCGTTGCACAGACCCCAGATCAATTCGCTAAAGGCAATAAGAAGGAATGATCGTCATTCGACCGTCACATCGAATGACAATTCTCATTCTCACCAGAACTGGAAAATTGCGCAAGTACTTTTTTGATCTTTTTTGGGCGGAGGCGAACGCCACTCTTCAGCATGTGCCGATTTTGTTCCCGAGTTTTTATTTGATTCCTGGAATCCTCCTGACCAGATTACCGCCACATGCTTACCGTTGTTACAGGTCCGGTTTATGTCGTTCGCGACAACATCGATACGGATCAGATCATTCCCGCCCAGTATTTGAACCTCATTCCCACGATTCCTGACGAATACGACAAGCTGGGAAGCTACGCGCTGTGCGGTTTGCCCGATTCACTTTATCCGATCCGCTTTGTAAAAGAGAATGAACTGGACGCCCAGTATCCAATTGTAATCGGGGGGCGAAACTTTGGGTGTGGCAGTTCCCGCGAGCATGCCCCGATCGCTCTCGGGGCCGCGAACGCGCACATCGTCGTGGCGGAGAGCTTCGCCAGAATCTTTTTCCGCAATTGCGTGGCAACGGGTGAGGTTTATCCTTGCGAAACCCCTGAACGCCTTTGCGAGCAACTTCAGACGGGTGATGTTGTTACAGTCGACCTAAGCGCTGGCACCGTCCGCGTTGAGAAAAGCGGCAAGGTCATCCAACTCAAGCCTCTTGGGGACGTTAAGCCAGTGGTGGATGCCGGGGGCCTTTTCAATTACGCTCGGAAAACGGGGATGATGGCAGCGGATTGACCAACCGACCAAGCCAGCCGGTCAACTGGCGTCCAGGAATCGGCCTCACTCTTTCCGACTCTGATCTTCCTGCACTCGCCTTCCGCGCCCCACCCTGCTATTCTTGCGCAGCGAATGTTTCAAAACTTGGGAGAAATATTGGTTTTGATGTGGCTGACCTTGAAAGCCCTTCCTCGCACGTGGCGGCATCGAAAGAAAGTTTTCGAACAATTATTTGAAATTGGCAACGCCAGTCTCCTCATGGCCTGCATCTTGTCTCTCTTTATCGGCGGCGTCATTGCTCTGCAAAGCGGCCCCGTCTTGCGAGAGCGCGGTTTAGTCTCTGCCCTCGGTGGCCTGGTCGGTCTCTCGGTCTGTAAGGAACTTGCGCCCGTAATGATGGCTGTCCTGATCGCCGGCCGCATCGGGTCCGCCATGGCGGCTGAAATCGGCTCGATGGCTGTTTACCAGGAAATCGATGCCTTGCGCACCATGAACATCAATCCCACCTATTACCTGGTTTTGCCTCGGATGGTCGCCATCAGCATTGCCATGCCCATCCTGGTGGTGTTCGCGATTCTGGTCGGCTGGGTGGGTGGCGCTTTGGTGGCCAACTTCAACGAGCGCATCTCCCTTCCCTTCGGCTCCTTTTTCAACAATCTGAGAAGCATGGTCGATATGGGCGACGTGGTGAATGGCGTTTTCAAAAGCTTCGTTTTCGCCCTGATTATTGGAATTGTTTCCTGCCATCAAGGCCTCCAGACAATTGGCGGACCGAGAGGCATCGGTCGATCCGTCACCAAAGCCGTGGTCAATTCCATCGTGCTGATCCTGATCCTGGATTATTTCCTGACGCGGTTCCTCTTGTATTTCGATAAAAAATGAACCAGGCCGAAGCATATAATCCAGGGGGGGGCATCAGCGTAGAAGTCCGCGGACTCCGCAAGAGTTTTGGCGGCCAGCCTGTTCTCAAGGGAATCGATTTAAAGGTCGAGCCGGGCGAGATTTTTGTGGTCATGGGGCCAAGCGGCAGCGGCAAAAGCGTCCTGCTCAAGCATATGATTGGTTTGGAAACGCCCGATGAAGGAGAAATCCTGATTGAAGGCCAGCCCATCGAACATTCCAACGTTCTGGACAAATATCGCGTTGCCATGGTTTTCCAATCCGGCGCCCTGCTCAATTCCCTCACCGTCGGTGAAAACGTCGGCCTTTACCTCGCCGAACATCGCATCAAAAAAACCGATGAGATCGAGCGCATCGTGCGCGACAAACTCGATTTGGTCGGCCTTAAGGGTGTCGAGCGCAAATACCCCAATGAACTCTCGGGCGGGATGAAAAAACGTGTCGCCATCGCTCGCGCGCTGGTGATCGAACCCCAGCTCATCCTTTACGATGAGCCCACCAGCGAGCTCGATCCGCTGAGCGCTGTAACGATAATCGAAGAAATTCTGAGCTTGCGCGACCGTATCCATGTGACCTCGATTGTGGTCTCGCATGACCGCGATTTGGCTTTTGGCATTGCGGACCGGATTGCAATTATCCACGAGGGCACAATATTATTCGCAGGGAAACCAGAAGAGGTACGAGCGAACCCGGATCCATTGATCCAGCATTTTATAACAGCAGATTTTAAGAAAGAAACGATTTATGAGAAACACACTTGAGACTCGCCTTGGAATTTTCTTCGCTCTCGCGCTCATTGCCTGCGTGGTCATTCTCGAGCTGGTCGGCACGCGAGACCTGTTCAAATCCGGCTTTCCGGTTAAAGCCCGTTTCGATGATATCCAGGAATTAAAGGAGGGCGACCCGGTTCGCATGGCCGGCGTTGAAATCGGTCATGTGTCCAAAATCAACCTCGTCACCAACAAGGTCGAGGTGACCATGACCGTGAACAAAAACTCAGGCGTTCGCACCGACAGCAAAGCCGCCATTAAATTTGTCGGCCTGATGGGGCAGAATTTTATCTCGATCGATTTCGGGACCGCAAACGCTCCTCTTGCCACGCCAGGCACTCTCCTCGATAGCACCAGCCAGGCCGACCTCAATTCTCTCATGGTCAAGCTCCAAAATGTCGCCGAAGGGGTTGAAGGCCTTACCAAAAACTTCAGCGGCGAAAATTTCAATAATCTCTTCGGCCCTTTCACCGATTTCATGAAAGAAAACAACCCGAAGCTTTCTGCCATCCTCAGTAACATCCAGTCCATTTCCGGCCAGATCAAAGATGGCAAAGGCACCGTCGGCCGCCTTGTGATGGAAGATGCCCTCTACGCCTCTGCGCTCAATACCGTCAGTAATCTCAACACGCGCGTTGAAGAATTTCAGCCCGTCATTGCCGACGCCAAACTCACCCTCGAACAAGCCCGCAGCATCGCTACGCAAGTCAACCAGGGCCAGGGAACCATCGGCAAATTAATCAAAGACGAGACCCTTTATCGCGAAGCCACTTCCGCGCTCACCCATGCCAAAGAGATTCTCGAAAAAGTGAACAAAGGCCAAGGCTCCGTCGGCAAACTCGTAAATGACGAATCTTTCCTCAACAACGCCAAACTCACCCTGCAAAAAGTCGAAAAAGCCACCGAAGGACTGGAAGATCAAGGTCCCCTGAGCGTGGTCGGAATCATGGTCAATAGCCTTTTCTAACCCAAACCTCGCTTCTATCGATCCATTGGTGCCTCATAATCTTTAAACGAACCCCTTAAGGCTGGTCGCACGTGAGTCCGGAATTGGCATCGCTGCTGGAAAAGCTCACGTAGCGGGTTTTGCCGCTCACGGCCTGCGCCCTTACGGTGTTGGCCGCGCCGGCCCAGCTGTCGAGCTGATGTTGGGTGAGCCGATTTTGAAAATCATCACGCGAGCCAACTTTGCGCTCATGGAATGGTGACTGTTTTCGCCGACTGGCTCCCGTTCACGCTGGTGCCATCATCGAAAAACTTATTTTTCGTGCCAGTCCAGGCCCAACTCGCGCAATTCGCGCCGCAGCTCAGAGAGATTCCAATCGCACACTTCTCCATTTTTCTGCATCACGAAAAGCCTCTTGCTATCGGGACTGAAACCCCACGAGGCAAGTTGCATGGCGTGCGAGGGCGAGAGGGTCATCAGTTCTTCACCGGAAGGAAGGTATCGGACCATGAGTCGGCCGTTTGTTGTGCTCGTGACAAACCATCGGCTATCGGGAGAGGCGATCAAAGGTGCTGCAATCTGCTCGTCTGGAAGAATGGGCCAATGGGAAATTTTTCGCCAGGAGCCCACCTCCCAGACCGCATATTCCTCCCTTGTGCGCGTGACGATCCAGCGGCCATTGGCGGATAATTCGCTGGAAACAGGCAATGGAATGCCAAGGCTTCTGATTCTTTGGCCGGTTTGCGAATCCCAAATCCACAAATCAGGCTCGACCAGATCAGTGCTGATCCCCCACTTCCCGCCGGCCACGGCCCGGTATCCGACGAATGGGAAGTTTTCGGCCAGCTTGCGGCGGTGCTCCGGATCGCCGTTCTCCCACAGCCACATCGTTGGAAAAGTAAGCCCATTTGGCGAAACTCGCTGATTGTAGCCTACTATCAGCGATTGGTGGTCGGCGGCATAACCGGTGGCGACTATGTCCTGGGGTGGACCAAGAGACCTTTCGCCTCCAAAGCCCAACGCAACGGTTCCGTCGCCTCCTTTGCTTTTAATAAGATCTACACGCCGGACTCCAAAACTAAATGCGCTATAGTATAAGAATGTGCCTTCAGGACCGAAGAGAACCTCCACATACCAGGCAGGGGCAGGTAATTTCAATGAGCCGACTTCCAGCCGCCGGGTTGCGTCCCACAAATGAATCTCCGTGGAGGTGCCTGTCGCGACCCAGTTGCCATCGCTGCTCACGTTTATAGTAAAACTTTCTTCCGCCGGTTGGGCGCCAGTTTTCCATTCGCTAAATGAAGAGGATTTTGTCACCTCCAGAAGCCCTAATTCCTCGCGAGTGGGCGAGTAGGCGAGATGCCGGCCATCCTTTGAAAATGTTAAAGCTCTCTGCGCGCCATCAGTCCGAAAGCGAAAACCCTTCGGCCCAAGCCCTCCCCAAACCAATTCGCCGCTCCAGCTTGCCCCCGCGAGCGATTGCCCATCCGGATGAAAGGCCAGGCGCTCGACGCGCGCTGCTTCCTCGCTGAAAGGGTGAACTTGCTCTCCGGTGGCCGCGTCGTAAATCAGGATTGGATCTGAAGCCAAATCGTCGTGACTCGTCCCGTTGCGAAGGCGCCTGTCCAGCGCGACCGCCAGTTTCTTTCCGTCCGGAGACCAGGCCAATGCGCTTGCTTTATGACTCATCGGTGTTGCCCAGGCTTTCTCGCCGGTGGAAATGCGCCATACCACCAAAGTCCTGCCCGCTGCCGCGAGCAGGTCGCCGCTGAAATCAAAAGCGATTGCTGATGCGCTGGAGCCATCCGACGGAAGCGTCATTTTTCCGTTTTGGGCGAGATCCAGTGTTTCAATGTCCTCGGACTTTTCTGAGACCAGCGCAAATCGTTCCCCAGCAGGGGCAAAAGCGAATGCCGGCTGTTTCCCCACTGGAGGATGCCATTCGCGCGCGAGCCGATTGCTTTTAACCGAATGCAATTCAAGATGGCCGTCGAAAAAGCGCGCCGCCGCCCATTCTCCGCCAGGACTTATACGCATCTCAACCGGAGCGTTCGTTTCACTGCCGGGGGACTCCCACAAAACTTTTTGATCGGCCACCCGCACCAAAGCAAGGCCGCCCTTTTGCCTGCCTTTTAGGTAACTGCTTAGATCGGTTGTAAAATCGAACTCATTCTCATAGTGGGTGATTTCTACCGGCCATTTGGCAGTTCGCCGCAGGTCCGGCAAGGCCAGCGCCCCGGCAGCTTCGGTCCGAAGAGCGGAGAGAGGCGGCCCTGCTTTCTTATCCGATCCTCGATAACGCGCTGCTTCCCTCACCAGCGACAGTGTCTCGAATCGCTGCCCTGCCCGGCCGGTGCCCCGGCGCATTCGGGCTTGCGCCAGCAACGATTCAGCCAGGGACTCCCGAAGCCGGCGCGCTGAACGAATCTCCAGAACGATAACGCTGAGCAAGAGAATCGCTATGGCTGCGCTGGCAACTGCCAATGCCGGATTTCGAACTGCCCATGCGCGAACAAGTTCAAATCTGCCTGGGGCTCTGGCCTGAATCGTTCTTCCGTCCAGCCATCGCCTTAAATCAAGCGCGAACTCACGCGCGGAGGTGTAACGGCGTGTTGGATCTTTCGCGAGGCATTTAAAGCAAATGATTTCGAGATCGCGTGGAACCTTCAGGGCTTTTTCTAATGGACGAACCTCGGTATCCGTTATCTTCCGCAGCAGAGCCGGGACATTATCCGCCTCAAAAGGTGTCCGGCCCGATAACAATTCGTACAAAATTGCTCCCAGACTATAAATATCGCTGGATATGGTTGCTTGCCGGGCACTGCCCGCTGCGATCTCGGGCGCCACATAATGCGGTGTCCCCAACACCGCCAACGACCTGGTCAAATCGGTTTCCGCGCTGACCAGTTTTGCCAAACCGAAATCACTGACATACGAGTGTCCGGCGTCGTCGAACAGAATATTTCCCGGTTTCAAGTCCCGATGAAGGATGCCACGCTCGTGAGCGAATTGAACGGCATCGGCGAGGGTTGCAAGCAATTCTGCAATCGGTCGCCATTTCCCCGCAAAGTCCTGCCTGCGTTCACCGAGTGTGCCGCGCGCGGCGAACTTCATCGTAAACCAGGGCAACCTCTCGTGTTCTCCCACTTGGAAGACTGGCAGAATAGAGGGATGATCCAATGCGGCGATCGTGCGGATTTCCAGGCGAAAACGCTCCCGCATCTCCTGCGACCCAAGCTGGTGAGGCAAAAGCATTTTGAGCGCAACTGTCCGGCGTGGTTCGATTTGCTCAGCCAGATAAACAATGCCCATGCCCCCTCGCGCTATTTCCTTTGAAACAAGGTGACCGGGAATTCTCAATAAAGAGCGATCGACAATCGGCGATTCCTCGCTGTCAAAATCATCCTCGGATAACGCCGCCCACGTGCAGGCAGGACATAAACCCCCAAGACGCGTGCTATCCAGCGGCGCGCCGCACGCGTGGCACCGGACCGGAGTGTCGGATGTTTTCGGGGCTATCATCTGCGGCTCTTCGCGACCGACCGCCATAATTCATCTCAGGAAACTCTGCTCTTAAGTTTCATGAACAGGGCCGAATTGATTTGAACGATCCATCAGCACCCGCTGCAAATGGGCCATTTCCGCCTCAATTTCGTGAGGTGCCGAAACCGTCTGGGCGACCTCTTCATGGACAAAGCCCCGAAACCGCCGCCGCAGACGGTGTATCTCTGACTTGAGCGCGCCCACGGAAAGACCTGCTTTCGCCGCGGCTTCATCATACGAAAGAGGCTCTGCCGCCCCGGGCAGGAAACGCTTGAGCACGTCGAATGTTTTGCCCTCCGCCGTTTTTGAGTACTCACGCTTGACCCGCTTCAAAGCCGTTTCTAAAACTGTCACTGCCCATTCGCGGTCAAATATGATCGCCGCCTCCGGCGAAATTTCCGTCCCGACATCCACCGATTCTTTCCCGCTGACGTGCTGGACTTTTCCGCCCCTTTTCAGGGCGGCCCGCGCATCCGCTTTGTCTCCTAGAAACCGAACCAAAGCCCCGAGCAGGAAAGACCGAAATCGTCCCTTCATCCTGTCCGCCCGGCGGAAAGTTGATTTTTCGATCAAATGGACAATAAAATCCTGGGCAAGGTCTTCCGCCTCGGACTCCGAGATGCCGCGGCTTCGTATGAAAAGGCGCACGGGTTCCCAATAGCGCTGGCATAACTCCTCCAATGCGCGAGAACTCTCGCTATCTCCATTGACCGAAGCTTTCGCGAGCAAACTCCAATGTGTGGACGGAAAATGCATCGCTCAGTGCCAGAACAAACCGCCATCCGTCCAAATGCCATTGATAGCGCGCATCGCCTGGATGCTAGCGGAATTCAGTGAAAAAACCACAACCAAATTGGCAGGATTTTCAGGGACGTCGGAGGTCTGCCTATATCCCAATCGTCTAATCACGCCCTGCGAAATCGTCCTCTTCCTCAATGCTGTTGACCATTTCAAAGTGGACATTCCCATGCCCATGAAGATTGGCGCTGTTCTGGCTGTGGTGGAACAGGACCTGCAACTGATCGAACGATTACGCAGGTTCGTGGCAGAAAATACTTGCTGCACGGTTAAGATCGCTCGCAGCAGCCAGGAGGCGATACTTTACCTCCGCGGCGTCGGAGTGTATGCCGACCGAGGGGAGTATCCGCTGCCCGATTTGGTCATTCTTGACCCTGAAAGTGAAAGCGGAGCCGACCTCGAGGTTCTTTCCTGGCTTAGGACCAACGAGGAATTTGCTCGCATGACCGTCACGATTCTCTCCGCCAAAACCCGACCCTCTATGTGCCTTCCCTACGTCGTCGATGAATTCTGCTTTATCATCAATCGAGACTCTTTTAATGGGCTTGTAGATACCATCTATCGCTCGGCCATGCGTAGCTCCGCGCAAATCATCCTTCCGGGGAACCAAAGAGTGAAGACCTCACGGCGGATAAAAGGCTCGGCCAAGTGCGCCACAACCGATTCCATACGCTCTCCCTGGTTTCCCCCCTATAGATCGGGCCTGATCTGATCCCCGCATTCCTCCGGTCCCATTTGCTCATTTGCTCCTTCCCATGACTTTTTGCTTGTCACGTGGCCCCGTCACTTGTCCCCTACAGCAAGACTCATGGAATTTAAGAATCAATTCGGGCAGCCCGTTGGATTTCCTTTGCCGGATTGGAAGCCAAGACCACGTCCACCACGCACGGCAATGGCAGGACGATATTGCAACGTCGAGCCTTTGAATCCCGCGCGTCACGCCCAGGAGTTGTTTGCGGCGAATACCGCGGATAAAGGCGGCCGAAACTGGACCTATCTCCTTGTGGATCCCTTTCCCGATTTCCCAGCTTATCGACAGTGGCTCGAGCAAATCTCTGTTACGGAGGACCCTGTTTTTTACGCCCTTGTTGACGCCGCTACCGGCAAAGCGGTCGGAGTGGCCTCCTATTTAAGAATTGATCCGCCCATGGGAGTCATTGAGGTCGGGCATCTGAATTTTTCCCCGGCCATGCAACGGACTCGCGTCTCGACCGAATCGATGTTCCTGATGATGTGCCGCGCGTTTGATGAGCTTGGATACCGGCGCTACGAATGGAAATGCGACAGCTTAAACGCGCCTTCCCGGCGCGCGGCGGAAAGACTCGGGTTTCAATTCGAAGGAATTTTTCGACAGGCCATCGTTTACAAAGGCCGCACGCGTGATACCGCCTGGTACTCGATCATCGACAGCGAATGGCCCGCGCTCAAGCGCGCCTTTGAGCAATGGCTGGACCCAGGCAATTTCGATCAAGCCGGAAAGCAGAAGCGGCGGCTCTCAGATTTTGCCGGGAGCTGTCGTTAAATAAATCTCCCTGCAACTCAATCGTGGAAGTACGATCGCTCAATTGCTTCACTGTTCCATCATCGGCCCCGGTGTGTCTTTTTTCGCGCTACGGCGTAATACACCGCGCGAAAACTTCCCCGTCAAAATTGAGAAATTCTAATGCACGGTGGAGTGATGTTTGACACTCCACGATTTTCGTGTCCCCAAACAGGACACCCGAAAAAACTTTAGTGGAAAATCCTGAGAAGGATAGGGCTAGGTACGGGCATTGCTAATTGCCAGAACCGTGATTCAAAGAGTTGTAACCAGGCCCGTCCCGCGACGTACGTCCAAGCCGGCAAAAAGTTGGACCGGAAGTCTCGCTCCGTTATTCACATCGGTTTGCTGGCTGCTGATTTTATTTGTGGGGGGAAATCTCAATCCGACCCAGGCCGCCAATCTTCAATCGCTTGAGGATGACACTCTGGCTCTTCCCGAGGTCGGTTCCTATCAATTGCGTGTCCTCACTCCCACCATTCTGGAGTTGACCTTAATCACAACCAAAGATCCAAGTCCCGCTCGTGTTGCAACCTGGGATTTCGTGGGCGACGATTTTTCGCTGACACTCCCAGGCGCCTCCGAATTCGTCGTGACCGCGAACTCGCAGCCACTTGCCATTCGCAACGTCTGGTTTAAACGCCGGGTTCTCTCGGCGAAGATGAAGCAACGGGATTTGCGCATTGGCAATTATCTTTACCTCGAGTTGAACACCCCCATTGCCGACGGACAAGCAGTGGAAGTGGAAAATCCCGGCGGCTCACTTTGGAATTCGGCCATTCACTACACCACGACGGTCGATCCTCTTCGCCTGAATCCCGCCATTCACGTGAACCAAACCGGTTACATGCCCTCGTATCCGAAAAAGGCCATGGTCGGTTACTATTTAGGGACCGGTGGAGAATTGATGGTTCCAACCCAGGCGGGATTCAAAATTATCGATGCAAATACCGGCGCCGTTGTTCACCAGGGACAGCTCACCTCCCGCTTGGATCACGGCTACCAATACACAACCACCCCATACCAGGCCGTTTACCAGGCTGATTTCAGCGCCTTGCAAACTCCCGGCTCCTATCGGCTCCAGGTTCCGGGAATGGGTGTATCCCTGCCCTTCATCATCAATGAAGGCACCACCGCCCTCTACGCGCGCTCCTTTGCCCTGGGCCTCTATCATCAACGTTGCGGCACCGATAATAGTTTCCCCTTCACCCGCTTCACTCATGACGATTGCCACATTGCCCTGGCCGATGTCCCGACCATGGAGTTTGAGTTCACGCAAACGACCATTGCCAAAAAAAGCAGCGATTACGCTCAGGACCCGAGGCATACCGCGCCTCAATTGAAAGACATCAACTCCAGCCTTTATCCATTCCAACAGCAGGGCAAAATTGACGTCAGCGGCGGACACCATGACGCTGGCGACTACAGCAAATACACCATCAACAGCGCAAACCTGATTCATTTCCTGACCTTCGCCGCCGACTCATTTCCGGGCGTGAGCGCTCTGGATAACCTTGGACTTCCCGAAAGCGGCGATGGCAAAAGCGACATTCTTCAGGAAGCGAAATGGGAAGCGGATTTCCTGGCCAAAATGCAAGACACCGACGGCGGTTTTTATTTCCTGGTTTATCCTCGCGACCGGGAATACGAAAACGATGTCACCCCCGATCATGGCGATCCTCAGGTGGTATGGCCGAAAACTACTGCCGTAACTGCCGCCGCCGTCGCGGCCCTCGCCGAAATTGGCTCATCGCCCCTTTTCAAAAAACAATTCCCCGCGGCATCCGCTCTCTATCTGCAGAAGGCGCAACTTGGTTGGAATTTCCTGATCAATGCCATCGCCAAATACGGCAAGGATGGCAGCTACCAAAAAATCACCCATTACGGCAACGAATTCATGCATGACGACGAACTCGCTTGGGCCGCCGCCGCCATGTATGCCGCCACGGGTAATGCGCTTTACTTCGCCAAGCTCCAGGAATGGTTTCCAAACCCAAACGATCCCGATACCCGCCGCTGGACCTGGTGGAAAATGTTCGAAGGCTACGGCAACGCCATTCGCACTTATGCCTTCGCCGTGAAAAGCGGCCGCCTCCTGCCTTCTAAATTGAACTCCGTCTACCTGGCGCAATGCACAAACGAGATCATCGCTA
>JADMIO011418076.1_pt1 | contig 14024 bp, 14 predicted proteins | sample 8958161 | NCBI WGS metagenome assembly JADMIO01 (sample SAMN16585339, study PRJNA669376) | soil metagenome | isolation source: Crop rotation soil | place: USA: Cullars Rotation, Alabama | collected 2011 | reverse complement strand
GCGACAACTTGTCCACGTGGAATTCTAAGCTTAGGATCCCAATGTGCTGGAAAGAAACATTTCGCCGCTCTGCGGCGAGTACAATAAACATCTCGCCGCTCTGCGGCGAGTACAAAAGCCGTTCCATCCGATGATGCGCAAGACTTTTGAGGCAAGGCTCCGCGCGACTATCCCTCAGCCCATCCTTTCGTTACAATTCATTTGTAAATTCTAGGTCGCGCGGTCTGACGAATTTAAGAATGTCCTCAAGACTGTCGGTAATCTTCTACATAATTCTCTGCCTTGAGATTGGCATTGCGTTGACCGTATTGCCATGGCTGCCGCATAACTGGCTGGGCCTGGGACTAAGCGATTGGGGCAGCAATTATTTTCTGATTTTCGCTTCCCGCAAGGCTGGGTATGGTATTCAGCACTTGGTGGCCTCGGGCTGGATCCGCGGCGCGGTTACGGGCGTCGGTCTCTTGAACATCGCGATGGGCGCCTGGGAAATATTCAATTTTCGCCGCACCGTGCGCGCACTGGACGCCGAGACGTCTTATGTGGAAAGCTCACGAGCGTCGCGAGTTCCACCCGCGCCGGCTAATGAAGCTAGACCCGTCAAAACCGATCCTTTATCTGATTACCCGCGGCGCAACCACTGAAGCGACTACGGCCGGCAGTCCCGAATTCAAAAAGATTCTCGAGCAAGTCTCGGCAGCGACTGCTGCCGGGATAGATCTGATTCAAATTAGAGAGAAGCGTTTGTGTGCGCGCGTGCTGTTTGAGCTAACGCGGCAAACTGTGGCTTTGACGGGTGGCAGTGCCACGCGCGTCCTGGTAAACGATCGAGCGGACATTGCGGCCGGTGCCGGTGCGGACGGGGTGCATCTGACAACTACATCGGTCGACGCGGCGACAATCCGAAATATTTTTGGCCCTGAGTTTCTGATCGGCGCGTCGACGCATTCGGTTGATGAACTACGCGCGGCAAGACGGGACGGTGCAGATTTCGTGGTCTTCGGACCAGTCTTCGAAACATCATCGAAGCGCGAATACGGCCCGCCTGTCGGGGTTGAGAAACTTGCGGCGGCCACGATCGAATTCGACGGTTTTCCGATACTGGCGTTGGGCGGCGTAACGATGAACAATTTCGGACTGTGTCTGGACGCGGGCGCGCGCGGCGTTGCCGGTATTGACCTTTTCAGTCACTCGCGAGAATTGAAGAGTATCGCGGCGCAAATCAAAGGTGGAGTTGCATGAGATGAAAACTAAATTCACAAGTCGCACATCCTGGCGCGCCAAGTTAGAGAAACCGCAGGAACCTCGGCTCGTCACGGTGCCGTCAAAGATGTCCCGCTTCGGCAGCGGCCTTATGCTCATTCCCACGCCTAAACTAGTCGATGAACTGATTCGAAAAATCCCGAAAGGAAAGTTGGCGACCGTCAGCGAGTTGCGACGTAAACTCGCTTTCGATTTCAAAGCCGACGTGACCTGCCCGCTGACGACTGGAATCTTTGTGCGTATTGCCGCCGAAGCGGCTGAGGAAGACCGCGAACGCGGACGCAAACGGATTACGCCGTACTGGCGGATCGTGAAAGATGACGGCACTTTCAATCCCAAGCTGCCGGGTGGCATTGCCGAACAGACGCGCAGATTGAGAGCGGAAGGTTTTGAGTCATCGAACATCGGCAAAAACAAACCTCGCCTCGTTGATTTCGAAGGTCGGCTGGTCAAATTCAAGTGACTGGTCAACAAGGTCTGCAGGTACCAGTTGTCCTGGTTATCGCCGGGTTCGATCCCTCGGGCGGTGCGGGTATTGGTGCGGACATTCGAACTATTGAAGCGCTCGGCTGCGTTGCAGTCGGCGCGATCACATCGATCACCTTTCAGAATGCTGAGAATTACTTTGGCGCGACTCATCAAACCGCCAAATCCGTTCGCGACCAGGTCCAGGCAATCGTCGCACAGCATGACATTGCCGCGGTGAAAATCGGAATGCTGCCGACGGCGGAAGTTGTGCGCGAAGTTGCACGGTTGATTAGTGAGTTCGGGTTGCCGCCGCCCGTGGTTGATCCGGTGATGAAATCAACCAGCGGCGGCCAACTGCTGCCGGATGATGCTTTTGAGGTGTTCGTTAGTGACTTGCTGCCACTGGCCCGCCTTGTCACGCCCAATATCCCTGAAGCGCAGAAGCTGGCAGGGATGAACATCGATGATGAAAGCCAGATGCGACAGGCCGCGGCGCGCATTCGCGAACTCAACGCGCGAGCCGTCCTCGTTAAAGGAGGCCACCTGAGGCAGACGGCAGGAGGCAGGAGGCAGGAGGCAGACGCCAATCGGTGGTGGGCAATCGATCTTCTAGACGACGGAGGCGAGGTGACAGTCTTTCGTGGCGAGTGGAGCGACGCGCCCAACGTGCGCGGAACTGGTTGTATGTTGTCGTCGGCAATCGCTTGTGGTCTGGCGACCGGCGACGAACTGAAGCGCGCTGTTGAATCGGCCAAACAGTTCGTCGCGCAAGTAATTCAGAACTCGAACCTCGAAACTCTAAACTCGAAACTGAATTCTATTCGACCGTGACTTTCTCCATCCGCACTTCATCGACCGGCCGATCATTAGCGGTTTTGGACGTCGCAATCGCGTTCACCACGTCCTGTCCTTCAGTCACGCGTCCGAAGATTGTATAGCTCGGCGGCAGCGGGTAGTCGACGTGCATAATGAAAAATTGCGAGCCGTTTGTGTCCGGCCCGGCGTTCGCCATGGCCACCGTACCGGCTTTGTAGCCGCGCTTGTAGACCTCTGAAGATGAATTGATCTCATCATTAAAGCGACCGCCCCAAGCCGACGCACCACCCCGTCCAGTCCCGGTCGGATCGCCACCCTGGATCATGAAGCCGTTGATGCAGCGGTGAAAAATGACGCCGTCGTAATAACCCTTCTCAGCGAGCAAACGAAAGTTCTCAGTTGTCTTGGGAGCGTCCTCTTCGAGCAGCTCAAATTTGATGGTGCCTTTGTTAGTTTGGATAGTCGCGGTGCGATTTGGCATCTGTTTCTCCTGATTTGGTTTTGTGGGAAACAGATTAACTGCTGCGTGGCGAAAGTGCACGTGCGCATCGAGTCAGAATCGCCTGTAGCGGGCGGTTGAACTTTCGAATAAGACAACTAAAGGGTCACGATCAACCACCCGCTACCGCAAGCGGTTCTGACTCCGCAATATCCGCGCTCCAACTGACGGATTCAGCCGCAAACGGATATGATGGTCGGCTCTTAACTTCGAAAGGAATTCCTAAAAACATGAACGTTACTCAGCTTGAATGCGGCGCGTGTGGGCTGCGCCACGAGGCACGACGGTTGCACAACCTCTGCACGCAATGCGGAAAGCCTCTACTGGTTCGATACGACTTACAGCGCGCGGCGCAGTCTCTGACGAAGGAAAGTTTGCGCGGCCGAGCGCCGGACCTGTGGCGGTATCGCGAAGTACTGCCGGTGGAAGCGGACGAGAACGTAGTCACGTTGGGCGAAGGGTTCACGCCGCTCGCGCACGCGTCGCGGCTCGGCGCGTCGCTCGGAATGTCGCAGCTCTTTATCAAGGACGAAGGTCAGAATCCGACGCAGAGTTTCAAAGCTCGTGGCATGACGGCCGCCGTTTCGATGGCCAAAGAGTTGGGCGTGCAGAAACTGGCGGTGCCTTCGGCGGGTAATGCGGCCGGCGCCTTAGCGGCGTACGCTGCGAAAGCAGGAATTGAGGCGCACATCTTCATGCCGAAAGACACGCCGCGCGCCAACGTGATCGAATGTGAACAGACAGGCGCGCACGTGACATTGATGGATGGCTTGATTACAGATTGCGGAGCGGAAGTCGGTAGAAGAAAAGAAGCGGAAGGCTGGTTCGATGTTTCGACTTTGAAAGAGCCATATCGGATCGAAGGCAAGAAGACGATGGGTTATGAACTTGCCGAGCAATTCGAATGGGACTTGCCGGATGTGATTATTTATCCGACGGGCGGTGGAACTGGGTTGATTGGAATGTGGAAAGCGTTCGACGAGATGGAGCAGATGGGTTGGATCGGATCAAACCGTCCGCGCATGGTGACTGTGCAAGCGTCCGGTTGCGCACCTATCGTGACCGCGTTCGAAAAAGGCGAACGCTTTGCGGCAGAGTTTCCGAACGCGCACACGACCGCTTCCGGTTTGCGAGTACCGAAAGCGATCGGCGATTTCCTGATTATCGATGCTTTGCGCGCTTCTGGCGGAACGGCCGTCGCGGTGACTGACGAAGAGTTGATAGATGCTACGAAAGAGATTGGTTCAGCCGAAGGAATCTTTTGCGCGCCCGAAGGCGCCGCGTGTTTGCCGGCGCTACGGAAACTAATGGCGGATGGGGCCGTGAAGCCAAACGAACGTGTCGTGCTGTTCAATACCGGCAGTGGCGTGAAATACATCGAAAGTTTTTCCTGATTTGTTTCCGCTCCGAGCAAATGGAGAAATATGATGAAGCGAATAATTTGCGGCTTGTTAGCGTTCTTAGTCGCGGTCGTGTTAACGAATCCTGGCTTCGCGCAACAACAAACACAGACGGCCGCGGAAAAGCACGCCCAGAAAATACGCAAGTTCGTAAAGTCCCTGCGGCATTTTGATGTGGGTGATCCAGTGACCGTCAAACTTTACGACGGCACCAAGATCAAGGGTCATGTCACAGAGACAACCGACAATTACTTTGTCGTTACTGATCGAAAGACCGGCCAGTCCACCTCTATCGAGTATTCGAAAGTAAAGGACGTTAGTGAGGGAATGGGAACCAGAACCAAGGTGGCGCTGATTGGCGTCGGAGCCATTCTTGCTTTCGTCGGCATCTGCGCGGCGACGCATAGGTGCCGGGAGTAACAGGCTGGTAGCGCTTGGGAACAATGGAGAAGAAAGTGGTAGTAGTCTTTGTCCTTTTATTTTGCGTTCTTTACACGGTGGCGATTGCGGCTCAGGATCGTAAACCGTCATTTAGCGATTCGAATGCAACGAAAGCGGAAGTCGTTCGGCTTGGTTTCGGCCAGCGCGTGGACGTTCAGCTACAGGATGGCGCGAAGACCACCGGCCGCATCACAGGTCTTGCTGCAGATCGATTTGTGGTTACGAGCTCAAAGGGGGTCGCGAAGCCAATTGCTTTTACGGAAGTTGCGCGCATCACGAAACAGAAAGAGAAACTCGGTATATTTCACAGGCCCTGGGTGGGAATCATGTTCACCGCAGCCGGTGTCGGCACTCTGATCGTACTGGCGTTGCAGTTATTTGATTAGGACGAATAGCATTATGAAAGTAATCACGAGTCTGGTTTTTGTTCTCCTTTTCTTAGGCGCTGTTGCAGCGCAGCCCGCAACTTCAAACTGGCTGACGCAAGCTGATCGCGCGAAGTTCGATCAACTGCGCATCTCTGGCTCGGAAGCGCTCTACAATTTGGACTACGAAGCCGCGCGCAAGGTCTTTAAAGAGATGGCCGTCGCGTTTCCTAATTATCCGGCGGGCCCACAATTTCTGGCAGACACGCTGCTGATTGAAGCACTGTATCAGACGAGGCGTCTGCAAGCGTCGCTTTACAATAGCGATTCGTTCTATTCAGAAAACGAGGACAAGGCTGATCCGAAGCTGGTCGATCAGTTTCGCACCTACACGCGCACCGCGCGGCAGCTGGTCGAGGCGCGCCTGAAACAATTTCCGAATGACACGGAGGCGTTGTATTTCTTCGGCGCGATCGAAGGATTGAAGGCTTCGTTCGAAGAGACGGTTGAACGGCGGCATTTCGCGGCGTTGAAAGACGGGAACGATGCCGTGGACAAGCATCGCGATGTAATCAAGCTCGATCCGAATTATCGCGACGCTGAGATGACCATTGGTCTTTATGATTACACCATTGGCGCGCTGCCTTTGCCAAAAAAGATTGCCGCTGGATTTCTCGGCCATCGTGGGTCCAAGAAGCGTGGCATCGCGACGATCGAGCGCGTCGCCAAAGAAGGCAATTGGGTCAAAGAAGATTCCAGGACGCTGCTAATTCTCTTGTACACGCGCGAGAAACGGTTCGCTGAAGCAGCCGCGATTGCGCGTGACCTCGGAACAAAGTATCCGCGAAATTACTTGTACAAGCTTGAGATGGCCGACGCGTTGGTGGCGCAGGCGGAATTAGAGCGAGAATCAAATCATGCCGTGGCGCCCAGCGCTGCTGAAACGGAGGCGTTCGCAACATTTGAAGGACTGCTGCACGACAGAAACCTTCCGGAAACGACTCGCAAAGCGCTCGACCTGATTCACTTCAAATACGGCGAAGCATTGATGACGGCGGGATTGTACGATCGCGCAGCGAAAGAATTCGTGGCGTCGGCGCAGGTCGTAGGCGCGCAGGAAGGCTTGGCGACGATGGCGCATCTTTATGCGGCGCAAGCGCTGGATTTAAGCGGCAAGCGCAACGACGCGTTAACGCAATATCGAGCAGTACTGGCGCGTCCGAATGTCTATGATGCTCATGAACAAGCGGAGATGGGGCTGAAGGAGGTCTATAAGAGGAAGACGACCTAATTCAAAAGCAGTGCAAATTAGAAATTGAAAAGTGCAAATTGAAAAAAGCAAAAAGCTAATGTAACTAAATTGCAGTTAGGAAAAGGGGCGTTCCCCCCGCCTCACTCAGCACGCGGCGGCAAGCCACTCTTCCTGACTGTAATTATCTCCAGTGGAACTCCTGCGCTCTGATTGAAATTGTCACTCCCCATTTCTGATTTCAATTTTGCAATTTCTATTTTTCATTTTTCAATTTGCACTGCTTTATCTTCCTCTGATTTTAGGCGTCTCTCTCTCAAACACAAAAGCCAGCGTCTTGTAGATTAATTTCGCGCACAAGAATGCCGACGCGCTTTGTCCTTCGACGTATGAATATTCGGTCAAATCCATTCCAATGACATTCCGCTTGCGCGCGAGAGTGCGAATCAAGCCGACTGTCTCGTACCAGCCTAACCCACCCGGTTCCGGTGTGCCTGTCGCAGAAACGAGCGACGGATCGAGACCGTCGATATCGATCGTGAGGTAAACATTCTCAGTTAATCCGTCAACGGCGTCGTCCCACCAATCGTCACGGCCAACGATATCTTTCGCCCAGAAGATTCGCGTCGGCAGTTGATCGATCACGCGCGCTTCGTCAGCAGAAATCGAGCGGATGCCTACCTGCACGGCCGGAATCTTCAAATCCTTCACGCAGCGCGCCATGATCGAAGCGTGCGAGTAAGGCGTGCCATCGTAAGTGTCGCGCAGGTCCGCGTGCGCGTCGATTTGTAAGATAGAAATGTCTCGATATTTTTCGGCATGCGCGCGAATCACCGGCGCACTGATTGAGTGTTCACCGCCGATCATCGTCACGAACTTGCCGCTCCCGATGAGTTCCTTCGCGCGATCATAAAGCGAATTCATCATGCGCTCGGGAGGATCGAGCGATGGTGATTTATCGACTGTGTGAATTCCCAGTTTGTAAACTTCGGCGTCAGTTTCTTCGTCGTACAGCTCCATGTTGCGCGACGCGTCGATAACAGCCATCGCGCCCTGGCCGGTGCCGCCGCCGTAAGACACCGTGCCCTCGTAGGAAATTGGCCAAACCAGAATGCGCGAATTGTCGAAGCTGCAGAATTCTTCTTCGGCGATGCCACCGAAGTTCATGGGCAGGGACTGCGATTCAGTCATAGGAACAATCCACGGATTATACAGATTGCGCAGATTTCAAAACTCAAAGGCAGAATTAGCCGCAGATGAACACGGATCTGCGCGGATAAGAAAAATAAATATTTACTCTTATCTGCGGTTATCAGCGTTAATCCGCGGCTAACTTCCTAAGGTACGTCGATGATCAGATCTTTGCCGCCAAACGTGAAGTTCGGCCGGCGGCGACCCTTCATGTATTTGGCCGCGGTCTGCGACAGCGCGGTAATGATAATCGGCAAAGCGATCGTCGCGTCGCAGTTAACATAAGCTGTCAGCGGATTGCGTCCCAGTTTTCCGTAAATCTCGCTATCTTCGAACGAGACCGCGCTCGAACGCCCCCCGGGATGCGGTGCGTCCGCCGCAATTTGAATCGCGTACTTGTGACCGAGCACCTGCTGCTTGTATATGTTCGCGGCCATCTCGGTCTGTCGCAGGAAGCTCTTCGAGATGCCGCCACCCAGACTGATTAATCCCGACACGCGCGCGCGCAAGGCGATTTGCGTGAGGTCGAGAACGTCCTGCACCACGTCAAAGTTGAAATTGTTTTTCTTTTCGAAACGGGAGCCGGCGATCCCCACTGCGATTCCGCTGTCGCCGATGCCGGGGCAGAACACCGGCACACGCGACTTGTAAGCCGCCGTCAGCACGCCATCTTCAGCAGCAATCTCGGCCAACTCGCGGCCGAGCAGATGCAGGAACTCACGCGTTGAATATGCGCGCGTCTGATCGAGTTGGCTGGCAAATCCGCCGACCCACTCTTCAGCTTCGTGATATTCCTCATCGCTCGCGAGCAGGTCCCACATTCGATTGATCTGTGCCGATTCCAACTCGGCGTCAGTCATGTTTGGGTGTGCTTGAAAATGATGACGCCCGAGCGTCTCATGCAGGTCATGAAAAATGACACTACCCGAAAGCACCAACACATCGACGAAGCGGTTCTTGATGACGTAAGCCAGCAAGCGACGCATTCCGGCAGGAATCAGCGCGCCTGAGGCCGTGACCGTGATCGTCGTCGCATCGCCGAGCATGTCGAGCCAGATACGATGCGCTTCTGCCAATTGGCGACCGCCAAAGCCGGCGCCTTCCATTTTTTCCAAAAGACCGGCGACGGAACGATCGCGATCGACCTGCACAGGGCGTGTCGGAATCGTCAGGTACTTGCTCGGTTTTGGTTTGCGTTGTGTGACCATGTGTTTTGCTCTTCCTGTTTAGAGTCGGGCTACTGCCCGACACGCGGCGGGCGGTAGGCCGCCGCTAAACGATGCGAATGTTAATAATCATTACGACGGCGACCCCGCGCGCGGTTACCGTTAAGTGAAATGTACGTGTACGCGTCGAAACGCGATTCATAGAAATTTGTGAGTTCGGCTCCTTCGGCTTCACTCAATTCGCCGTCCTTAATGCGCTGTATCACCTGGCGACGAAATCCATCGTGCAGCAGGCTGCGCTCGTAACGCGCGCGTCCAGCGGCCTCGCCGACAGTTGTTCCGCGAATCACTTTCTTGATCAGATAGCCTTCCTCATCGATGTGAATCTGCGCTTCGTTCGGCGCGCCGAATAAGTTGTGATTGTTGCCCATCACTTCCTGGTAAGCGCCGACCAGCATGAAAGCCAGGTAATAAGGCTCGTTTGCGTCGAGCTTGTGCAATTCCAACGTCTGCTTCACGTCGTGAAGATCCACAAACTTGTCGACAACGCCGTCTGAGTCACAAGTGATGTCGCACAGCGTAGTGAACTCTGTAGGCGCTTTGTTCAGCATCTGGATCGGCACGATCGGAAACAGTTGATCAAGCGCCCAGTGATCGGGAACAGATTTGAAGACCGAAAAGTTCGCCAGATACTTGGCGCACAACAGGCGACGCAAGTCGTCGAATTCTTCGGGCACATACTTCGATTGCTGCGCGTAGCGGTCGGCGCGCTCGCACACGTCCCAGAAAAGCACTTCGCCCTTCGCACGATCTTCCAGGGAAATCAGCCCGAGGTTGAAAAGCGTAAACAGTTCCTCGCGATGCTCGAGCGCGTCGTGATAGTACTCGCGATAATTCTTAATGGTGATGGCTTCGCGAAGCTCGCCCAACTCGATTACCACTTGCGGATCGTCTTCATCGATTTCGATCGGCGTAATGTCTTCGACGACCGTCTCGATTTCTTCGAGGACGTTTGTCACCAGGATCGCGTGATAGGCCGAGAGAAACCGGCCTGATTCCTGGATGATTGTGGGATGCGGCACGTTCTCGTCGTCGCATACCTGTTTGATTGTGTAGATGACGTCGTTGGCAAACTCCTGCGCGTTGTAGTTGGCGGACGAATCGAAGGCCGTCTTTGAACCGTCATAATCGACCGCCATGCCACCACCAACATCCAGCAAATCGATCGGAACTTTCATCTGAAAGATCTTGGCATAGACACGCGCCGCTTCCTTCATCGCGTTCTTGATGCGCTTGATGTCGGTCAATTGCGAGCCGATGTGAAAGTGCAATAGCCGCAGCATCTCTGTGCGGCCGGCTTCCTTCAAGCGATTGATAACTTCCAATAATTCAGTCGTCGTCAGTCCGAACTTTGCCGCTTCGCCGCCGGACTTTTCCCAACGGCCTGAGCCCTTCGAATACAGCTTCACGCGCATCCCGATCATGGGCGCGTTGCCTTCATGGTTTTCGGCGATGCGCAGAATGTGATCCAGTTCGCTTAGTTTCTCAACCACGATGATGACGCGCTTGCCGGACTTTGCTCCCGCGAAAGCTAATTGAATGAACTCTTCGTCTTTGAAACCATTGAGTACCAGCAGGCTGTCAGGCGATTGTTCCAACGCGAGCGCCGCGTACAACTCAGCTTTCGAGCCAGCTTCCAAACCAAAATCGTATCGCGATCCTTCGCGCAGGTATTCTTCAACGACTGAGCGTTGCTGATTCACCTTCATCGGATACACGCACATGTGCGCGCCCTGGTACTCGAATTCGCGGATCGATTTGCTGAAAGCGCGTTGCAGCTTGCGTACTTGCGCAGCGACGAGTTGGGGAAACCTCAGCAATATCGGCGCGGTGACGCCCCGCCGCTCGAGGTCGTCGATGATTTCGCGTACGTCGGCCGTGCGCGGGTCGCCTTCACCGGGGCGAACGACCAGATTTCCCTTGCGATTTACGTCGAAATAGCCCGCGCCCCAATTCTCAATTCCGTAGGTTTCGACTGTCTGTTCGATTGCCGTGGTCAACTAGCGGTTTCTCCCTGACGAGGTCTCCACGCGTTAATCCGAGTGGCAATCCCGATGTGTCGGGATGGATGCTATGCCGGGCGGATCTGTTGGGGTTGGAACCTTGACCGCAAAATTTAACAGAAAACTGCGGGGCGGGTCTATAACTTTTTTGTGGCTTTCTATTCACTTTCTCTACGGTGATGAATCAAGGACAATCCGCCCGTAACGTGTTTTAGGCAATGAGAAAAAGGTTGACTTGCAAGGAAGTGTGCGATATAAGGCGCCATCAGGAGGTCATTCTCACCATGTTCCGCTCAACACTTCTAAAACTTCGACCGGTTCTTTTGCTCATTGGCGCGGTTGGTGTGGCAGTCGCGGTCCTGGCCATCACGGTTTCGCTCAAGCGCAGCAGCGCGAATGCTGAGTCAAAGTACATACAGCAGGATGTTTCGAAAGCCGATTTCATCAGTCTCGGCGACTTCGACATACGCGCGGAACAAGACGACGATGCGCAGCTCAAAATAATTGAAGCCAAGGTCCATGTGATTTCTGGAGCGGAATATCGTCGACTTACGGGCCAACCTGGCCGAGTTACTGAAGTCATATCCGCACCTCACGTTGTTGTTCAAAACATGTCTACCAAGACGGTAACCGCAGTAGGCCTCATCATTAACGATAAGGGAGCGGGCACCAAATTCGGTCTTTACATAAAGGAACAATCGATAAAACCGGGACAGCGATTTACTATCCGGTCTGAGAATTTTGTCCGCGTCGGCGGAAATCCTGCAACAAACCCGAAGTTCTGGTTAGACGCCGCGGACAAAACTCAAGTCGTGGTTCGCGTCGCCGCATGGTTTGCAGACGGTAGCATGTGGACCAACAAGAATTACCAATGATTTCGTCGGGAGGTCCCTCATGAAGAAGAAGATATTAATCTCACTAGTGGCGCTTGCGATCTTGGGTATTTCACGTCCCACGTTTGGTTGCGCTCTCGTATGCGCCGCAGTTTGCCGTTACAGTTGCCAGGGAACACCGAAAGACCAGACCGGATGTACTGACGAGGATTATTTGCGTTCATTGCAACGGTGCTGCGAAGAAGCCTTTCGGACTACTCCAGGTATTAATGATGTTCCTTGTACCGCGGGCGGCGACAGTTAACTCGAATTAGAAAACGCCAGACCCTTCGGCCCGGTGCTACTTCATTTACTCTAGAGTCATAGGACGGCGCTATGGATCGTCAAGCGCCGTTCAGCTTCTAAACTCCTACTTTGTCCTTGACACAAACAATTCCGCGGCTATAATGCACGTTTTTTAGTTGCGCGGTTGATGACGTTTCGCGCGTCCCACACGGTCCATTCCAACAAAGGCTTCGCACCAAATAAACGCTTCGGGGCGAAGGTCAGCAACATCACTCACTTTTATTTCGATAGGAGAATAAATGAACGCTAAATCTGTGTTGAAGTACGCCTCGGACCAGGGTGCGAAGTTTGTTTCCACCCGCTTTACGGATCTGCCCGGATCCTGGCAGCACCTCACGTTCCCCATCAGCCAACTGGATGAAGGATCGTTTGAAGATGGCTTCGGGTTTGACGCTTCTTCGATTCGCGGTTGGGCTGCTATTCACGAATCAGACATGTTGCTGATCCCGGATCCTTACAAAGTGTGGATGGATCCTTTCGCCAAAGAACCGACACTTTGCGTTGTGTGCAATGCCGTCGATCCAATCTCGCGTCAAGGCTATGGCTTCGATCCGCGTAGCGTCGCGGTGCGCGCGGAAAGTTATTTGAAGAGTACGGGGATCGCCGACGTCGCGAACTTTGGTCCGGAAGCTGAGTTCTTTATCTTCGATAGCGTCCAATTCGACAACGAGCCGCAACGCGCGGGTTATGCAATCAATTCTGATGAAGGTCATTGGAACAGCGGCCGTGATGCGAACGATAGCGGTCCGAATCTCGGACATCGGATCCGCCCCAAAGAAGGTTACGTCCCGTGCGCACCGATCGATACTTTAATCGACCTGCGTTCTGAGATTTCACTGATCCTTGCGGACTGCGGAATTGACGTCGAATGCTTACACCACGAAGTGGCGACGGCCGGTCAGTGCGAAATCGATTTTCGATTTTCTAATCTGCTGGGCACGGCTGACAACCTGCAAATTTTCAAACACGTGGTGAAGAACACCGCCCTTAAGAACGGCAAAACTGCGACCTTCATGCCGAAGCCTTTGTTTGGCGACAACGGATCGGGCATGCACTGTCACCAATCGCTGTGGAAAGGCGATAAGCCTTTGTTCGCCGGTGATGGTTACGCGGGATTATCTGAAACAGCTTTGCACTACATCGGCGGATTGCTGAAACATGCGGCGGCGATTGTCGCGTTCGCGGCGCCGACGACGAATAGTTACAAGCGGCTGGTTCCCGGCTTCGAGGCGCCGGTGAATCTCGCCTACTCGGCTCGCAATCGTTCGGCGGCTATTCGCATCCCGATGTTCTCTACGAATCCGAAGTTGAAGCGGCTGGAGTTCCGTCCTCCCGATCCGTCGTGCAACCCGTACATTGCGTTCTCAGCGATGCTGATGGCCGGCATCGACGGCATTCAAAACCGGATCGATCCCGGCTCGCCGCTCGACAAGGACATCTACGATCTTTCACCCGAAGAACTAAAGGATGTGCCGAGTCTGCCGGGCTCGCTCGATGCTTCATTGACGGCATTGGAGAACGATCACGACTTCCTTTTGAAGGGAGATGTCTTCACGCCGCAACTGATCGACCGTTGGATCTCTTACAAGCGCGAACGCGAGATTCAGCCGCTGCGGCTGCGACCTCATCCGCTCGAGTTTTCAATGTATTACGACGTGTAGCTGCAAGTACTTTGGCCGCGGATGGCCGCGGATGGACGCGGATTAGGAAAAAGCATTAAAGATATTTTGTCTTATCTGCGTCTATCCGCGTTAATCCGCGGCTGATTCGTTTTTCCTGTCCGCCACCACCGCCATTGCGTTTTTAACCCGCTCACTACCGTTCGCGGTTCTGTAACATCGCCGCGTAATATAGACGGATGCCACCTGAGGCGGTCGAGCGTCTGCTCCAGAGACTTCCTGAATCGCACACGCCCCGCGTTCTCTACG
>JADMIO011411951.1_pt1 | contig 14027 bp, 9 predicted proteins | sample 8958161 | NCBI WGS metagenome assembly JADMIO01 (sample SAMN16585339, study PRJNA669376) | soil metagenome | isolation source: Crop rotation soil | place: USA: Cullars Rotation, Alabama | collected 2011 | reverse complement strand
CGAAGTCACAGGCACCGGCTACAGGTTTGTTGTGTTGAAAAATTGGCCGGCGCGACCCGGTTTTGTAGTCGGTTCAGAGTAGTTCGAGTCGCGCTCGGCCGTGCGCCGCTTTACGTTTCACGCGGGTTGTCTAACGCTTACGCTCGCGCCGACGCACCGCGAAGCTGCCGGTAAGTGCCATAAACAACAACACGCAAGCTGCCGGCTCGGGCACAGCCGCGAGCTTGTAAACGACGCCGCCGACGATGGCGCCCGGGGGGCCTGGGTTGCCTATGCCGTTCGCCGGAGTGTTGGTCGCCATTGCATAGAGCTCGCCGTTAGCATCCTGGCCGAAGCCATGTACTGTCAGGCCAAAAGGGATTTGGTCGTTTGGGAATTGCGGGATCAAAAACTCTTTGATCAGGCCGGTCTGCAGGTCGGCGTAAAACAGGCGGCCATCGGCACGCGTCGGAGTGCCGCGCAGTGCAAGGTCGCCGAAAACATATTTGCCGACCAGTGCCGGAATCGCGGTGCCGCGGTACACAAAACCGCCGGTGATTGAGATGCCGTCCTGGTGGTCGTATTGCAATGTTCCCAACGTTCCAGTAATCGGGTCGATGAGGCCCGGGGGACTGCCGGGGCTATTGTTTCCGGGAGGAGCGCCAACGGTGCCGTCTGTGCGATTGAACAGGAATGTACCCTCCTTGACCGCCCAGCCGTAATTGCCGCCGATGGTCACGCGATTGATTTCCTCGATGTTGTTCTGACCAACGTCGGCCATGATCAGATCTCCGTTGGCTGTATCGAAGGAGTAGCGATATGGATTGCGAAACCCATAGGCATAGATTTCCCTGAGCTCGCCGGCGCCGGTGAATGGGTTTGAGGTTGGGATTCGATATTGGCTATTGTTGCTGATCGGGTTCGGACTAGCGGGCGTTAGCGATGGATCGATCGGATCAATACGGAGCATTTTGCCCAACGCGACAGTTAGATTCTGTGCATTGCCGCCCGGCTCGACATGGCTTGCACCGACGTCGTTTGCATTGCCGCCGTCACCGGTAGCCAAGTACAGAAAGCCGTCCGGTCCAAATGCGATCGTACCACCGTTGTGGTTGCCGGCGTTCTTACCGAATGAAATGATCTCGCGGCGTGTTGTCGGATCGACAACATTGGGGTCGGCCGCTGAAATCTTCCACTCAGTGATTAGATTTTTGTAGTTTTGAACAGCGCCGGCGGGTGCAGGAAAAGTCGCACCTGCGCCTAAATTCTCACTGGTGTAGGTATATAGTGTGCGAAAACCGACGCTGGATGGGTTGTTGAAACCCGGATGAAACGCCAAGCCGAGTAGCCCGCGCTCATCATTCGGAGAAGCAGCGTTCAGCGGACCATTGCCAACCGGCGCTACCTGCACACGACTTTGGAGATTAAGCGCAGATCCTGGCAGCAGGGATCCGTTCTGGATGATTCGCACCAGTCCGTTTTGTTCAAGGACAAACAGGCGGCTCGGATCGTTTGGCGGACTGATGCCATAGTCGGGGGCTGCAAATCCAGCAGCAGTCGTGGCCAACGGAATCGAGTTCAATTGAATCGCAATGTCTCCCTTTGGAATGGAAGGAAGGTAATCCAACGGCTGAGCAAAGGCGGGCGCCTGCGAGATGACGAAAAAGGCAGCCCAAACACACCAACCAAATCGAATGCGCATCATGACGCTCCTGACTACACGGTTTTGGCTTGTGAACGGAATCACGAGCGCGCGAGTAGCGGGGGTTCTAACTACCGCACGCGAAAAACACTTGAAGCAAGAGCGCGCAAAACCGCACAGTCCTTGCCCAAACGTGTAGCGATTCGGCGTGAGAGCCTGCTTCAACTCTCAACAATCCGAACATCTCTGCCGAAATCTTTTGTGACGATTTCGGCTCCATTCAGTCGCAAAACCAAAAGCACCTGGTTTGTGGCCCTAGAAAACCAAGACGCGGTAGCTGGCCCAGAATTTCGACTGAACGCTCGTTATCTTACGCGCGGCAAATTCACTTGTCAATCAAAGCACAAAACAAAAATGTCGTAACAATCTTGGTGAGGCTGCAAGGTCATGCAGCAGTAGCCGTAGGTTCCAGGAAACGGGGGCCGCATGGTGAGATCGGGGCAACTCAATAACGCGTACCAGCTATCGACCGCCACGATTTCTAGCAAATCTGGCGCTTGCGCGACCGACTCGGTCGTTTGTACGTCAGTCGCAGTTTGACTATTCACGTCTGATTTGCTGGAATACGGGCGTCGTTCATTTACGGAGCCTCTTCGTAACAGCCTCGAATTCACTTTCTCAGGAGTGATGGCATGAACGTATCGTTAGGGCGGATCGGCGTCCGGATTGGCTTGTGCTGCTGTTTATTAGGTGCCGTAGCGCCGCGCGAGGCCCACGCACAGGTATCGGGGCTTTTTCAAAGTGAGCCAGGGACTTTTGCTGAGTACAAATATCAGGCCAGCGGTATTCAAACCGTGATGTTGCCGATCGATTTGACGCTCATCTTTTCCAACGACAATTCAACATCGATGGTGACTGCAACGATTCTCAAGCCAATCATCGGTGCCCACGCCGATGCCACGCCCATCTATCCCATAGCTGGTTATTTCCCGATGCGAGTCACAGGCACCTCGCAGAATGGCCGAGATTTTTATGGAGACTTATTAGGGAGCCAATATCTATTTGATTGGCAAATTGAACCGGCCAGCCCGGGAGAGCTGCAGTTGAATGGCCGAGTTTATTGGGCGGGCGGTCGAATTGAGTTGACGACGATTGACAACCTACAACTCACTCCAGCTGTGGCTGGTGACTATAACCGAGATGGCGCTGTTGATGCGGCCGATTATATTGTCTGGCGCAACAACGTGGGCACGGCCAATCCTTTGCCAAACGATCCGATCGGCGGCACAATCGGACTCGCCCACTTCGACCAGTGGCGCGTTCACTTCGGCCAAAGCGCTGGCAGCAGTTCGGGGGCCGGTGTGAATGGCGGGTTGCCCGAACCGACCACGTTCGTTTTGATAGTGATTGCGACGGCTGGCTGGTGTATTTGGCGAAGCCGGACCTAATCGAAGGTCACATTTAACTCGTCCACGCGCGATACTGGCCTCAGCGCGTCGATACAACACCTCGGCGTTATGGGAATAGCGCTCCTACGCCTGTGACCGCGCCTGTTTGAAGCACTGTTCCGCGAACGCTAAAGGGCAATTGTTCGCAAACCGCGGGCGCACAGTTACCGGGCCTCTCATATCCCAGTGTATAAATCGGCACACACGCAGGATCGACCCCTATCTTGTAGGGAAGGATCGCGATCGAGCCGAAAAACTTCGCTCCTGAACAGAACGATTGTACGCATGACGTACGGCCGTACCGCTCCACGGAAACGTCTTCGAAGTAGAGCGGTTGACTACACAGTTCAGATGCTGCCCAGTGGTAGTCGTTACATTCCTGCCAACGGCAGTTGTTTGGAGTCACTGAGTCCGCGGTCGACCTCAGTTGGGAAAAACACGTTTTTGGCAACTCGCCTGGCCTTTGCAAAACATCCAGGCTCACCGCATCGATACGTGGAACCACATCGTTATATTGGCTCGGTAGAAGGCATTCAGCGCCAATGTTGGCCTTTTGTTCTGTTTCGACCGGCGGCGCAGCGACTAATTGCGGTTGATTTAACTGAGGCTGATTCTCGACCGCTGCAGGCAGAGGCTCCTGTGCATGTGCTACCGAACCGGTATGGAGTTGTTGGCACAGCCCGGCCAGCAAAATTACGCATGCATGCTTGCGGATAAAGATTACTCTCATGATTAACCTGTTACCAATGCGTTGAGTTTGCGGCCCGGTTTAAACCCTACAGTCCTACTTATCGTCGCTTAGCTCACAGCTTTTGGATGATTTCTGAAATCAGTGTTCAACTGTAAGGCAATGCTGCCGCGCGTCCGTGGCAATTTGGCATAGCTGCGCCGACCCTGCCGCCAGTGCTGGATATCGTGGTTGTCCGGATTATTTGGGCCGATCGTAGACTTTGACAGACTGCCACCAGGTCGGGGATTTGCAAGGTAATGATCGCCATTGGACGAAATCATGGACGCTTAATCGCTTGTGTCGTGCTATGCGCGGTTGGCGGATGCCGGACTGGTCACAAGCAATTCAAGTCTGACTGCGACGATGGGAATCACTACAAGAATTATGCAACGGACATCGAGTATCCCGCCGTCGATGCTTGCATACGTGTTAATAGTCCGGACGTTTTGAAACCGCGCGATTTGGAAAGTGCGCCTCCCCAAAACTTCAAAGACCTTAAGTTGGAGGAAGCAATTTCGATTGCTTTAAGAAACTCCAAGGTGCTGAAAGATGTCGGCGGCAGGGTGCTGACGGCGCCAGACATTTCTCCCACAGTCTATGATCCGGCAATCCGAGAATCGGATCCGAACTTCGGCCCCGAAGGTGCGCTTAGCGCATTCGATGCCCAGCTGACATCCAATGCGCTATGGCGAAAAAATGACCAAGTATTCAACAACCCGATCTCGGGCGGTGCCATTGGTGGGCAGCATGAATTTCAACAGGATTTATTTACCAATGATATTGGAATCCGGAAGCGAACAGCGACCGGCGCGGAGTTTTCGTTCAGCAACGTGTTGAACTTCGACCGAAACAATGCCAACCCGACGAACAAGTTGTTTGCCGAATCCTGGGATTCGCAGCTTAATTTCACGGCGCGGCAGCCATTGCTGCAGGGGGCTGGAACTGTCTTTAATCGGATTGCGGGACCAGTCACGCAGCCCGGCCTCAATTCGACGACTGGCATATTGCTGGCCCGGATCAACACCGACATCAGCTTGGCGGACTTCGATTCGGCTGTCATAGATTTTTCGGCCGAGGTGGAACGGGCCTACTGGGAACTCTATTTCGCATACCGGGATTTGGACGCCGCCGTGCTGGCTCGCGACGAGGCGCTGTCCACCTGGCGAACGGTCAAGGGCAAGTATGAGAGCAACTTAAAAGGGGGCGAGGCGTACCAGGAAGCCCGGTCCCGCGCGCAATACTATCTATTTCAAGATCAGGTGCAGGACGCTCTTAACGGAGTGTCGACTGTCAACAGCGGTACGCTCGCGCGGTCGGTTGGTGTTTACGCCGGCGAACGTCGGCTGCGTTGGCTACTGGGTTTGCCGGCGACGGGCTGCGAGGTGCTGCGGCCGATTGACGAGCCCAGCACCGCAAAAATTACGCTCGATTGGACAAGTTGCGTTCAAGAGGCACTTGTGGAGCGAGTCGAACTCCGGCGGCAGCGATGGCAAGTCAAACGTGGCGAACTACAACTCTTGGCATCGCGCAACTTTCTGTTGCCGCGGCTCGATACATTGGCAACCTATCGAGTGCGAGGTTTTGGCAATCATCTAGTGAATGACCAACCAATCCCTGGTGGTACCCCTGAGCAAAACCGTTTTAATAGTTCGTTCGGGGATTTGGGAACATTTGATCATCAGGAATGGGAAACCGGTCTACAACTGGCAATCCCTCTGGGATTTCGCCAGGCCTGGTCCGGTGTGCGTCAGGCAGAGCTACAGTTGACGCGCCAAAAGGCTATCCTTTGCGAGCAAGAGAGTCTTGTTGCACTGGAACTGAGCAACGCCGTCGGCGAGTCGACGCGGGCCTACGCGGCTGTGTGCGCAAATTTCGAACGGTTGACCGCCGCCCAACAGGATCGACTTGCCACCAGGACTGCCTATGAAGCGGATCAGTTACCGGTCGACCTACTCTTGGACTCACAACAACGGCTGGCCGAGGCGCAGCGGCAGTATTTTCGTAGTTTAACGAATTACTCGATGTCGCTAATGGAATTGCAGGTTCGAAAAGGGACATTATTAGCTTATGACGGCATCTACCTTAGCGAAGGAAGTTGGCCCCGGAAGGCCTATCGAGATGCTGCTGAAAACGATCGCCGATGGAAACCGAAACGATTCAGTACCGCAAAAATCTTGCCAGGCGTCGTCAGTGAAGGGCATTTTGAATCGGAATTTCTGCCAGAAGGCGAGACGGCTCAGCCGGTGCCGATTCAACCTCAGAAGATTGAGAATGAGCTTCCGCAGCCGTTAAAAGAACAGCCTCAAGTTCCGACCCAAGCGCCACCAACGACTTCGCAGATTAAAACCGCCAAGCCGCTCCTCTATTAAATAGAGGTCGCTAGCGGCGGGGTTTATCGACTTTCTTTGAATCCGGGGACGGTTGCGCGGCAGTGGCCTTGCCATTGGCGGGCTTCTGCGACATGTGAATCGATAGCTGGCCGCGAACACCTGGGCGGAGCGTGAGCTTCGGATTCTCAACTTCAGCCCAGACGCGCACTTGTCCGTTGACCGGTTGGACTTCCGGGCTGACGAACGTAATTTTTCCGTCGAATTGGCCTGCAACGTTTCCCGGAGGCAGTTGCGTCGTGAACGTGACCAGGCAGTTCAGTAAGTTCGCGCCATATCGTGCACCATCCACAAAGGCTTCAACCCGCAGCCGATCCAAGCGAATGATTCGCACGACCGGATCGCCCTTATTGAGCCATTCTCCCGGTTTTCGAAAAACTTGCACGACCATGCCGCTAATTGGGGCCGTGATTTGATGATCGGCGAGTTGCTTGCTCGCAACTTCGACTGATTGCTCTTTTAAGGATTTTGTTAACGACGCTTCATGCAAATCGCGATCGGCTTGTTCGATCGAAAGGTCCGTTTTTTCGACGACCAAACGGAGGCGATCCAATTCGGTCTTCGAGATGCTCTTAGGGAAATTTGTCGCGGAGTCGAGCGAACGGGACAGCTCACTTTTGGCCACCTCGAGCGACTTCTTCGCAAAGCGTCGATCGACGTCGTTCTCGGACTTTAGCCGGCCAATTTCGAACTCGGTGCGAGCGAGCCGCTGACTGATCGTGGCCAATTGAAAGTCGAGCCGGCCCATCTCGGCGTTTTGTGAAACAAAGTCGCCTTCCTTGACGGACAAGATAGCTAAGCTTCCGTCCTGCCGCGCGGGCGCCTGCACGTCTGCGAGCAGCGTAACCTGTACGTCGCTGACCGTCACAGTTTCACCAGCTGCACCATTGCTCACTGGCAACAGCATGATCAAGAGAACCAGGGACCAGGAAGAAATGAACCGCATGAGAGAAGTATTCGATTTGGTTTCCAACACTATCAACCACATTTGCGACTTGATTATAATCAGCAAGCAGTACCTTAGATACAACGTTTGTACGTCGCAAGAATGGCTACGCCAGCAAGTTTACACACGACTACCGGACAAACTACCAACGACCGCGTGGAGCGTAATCCTCACTCGTTTATTGACGATCTGCACCTCCTTCTCGATCAGCAACTGGATCCGAAAGAGTTTTACGCCGAACTCATTAAGCGGTTGAACGAATATTTAGGTGCTGTAAATGCCGCGGTGTGGTTGACGGACAAATCCAGCGCGCCGGAGCTTGTATGCCAATATGGGCTTGACCATCAAACACTTTTTCGTGACGACGCAACGCTTCAACAGCACAGGCGGCTGGTGAGCGACGTATTCACCGATCGCCGGGATCGCAACATTCCGTTAGTCGCTGCGGCGAGTGGACCGCGCAATGAAAGCGCGAACACGTACGTACTTCATCTGCAGCCGATCCTTACGGAAGGCCGGGCAGTGGCTGTCATTCAGATCGTGCAGTGGGAAAGGAATGAATCGCAGCAGCTTCCCTGGTTGCTGGCTGCCGTGGGCGCTAGTGCATCTTCTTATCATCATCTGCGAGAAGCTCAAAGCCAGCGCGATGTGGTTCGTTGGACCGCGAATTTTGAGGAATTCGTTCGCGTGTTGCATGCGTCGCTCGATCCTCGCGAGATAACCAGCGCGATCGCCCAGCACGGACCGAAACTTCTCGAATGCGACCGGCTGCTGGTCTCGCTCCTTAAGCGGCGCCGCTTTCGAGTAATTGCCGTCACTGGGCAAACCACGGTTCATCGGCGAGCCAATGCCGTGCGACTTGCGGAGCGCCTGATGAAGGTGCCTCCTTCCCGTGACCAGGTCGTTCAATATCCAGACCGTGACGCTGCGTTTTCACCCAGGGAGGACGAAGCGTTCGAGGCTTATTTGGACAGATCGCACGCAAAAAGTGTGGCCGTTTGTTTTTTTTCCGGAGCGCTTCAAAAATCGGCAGATGAGCGACCGAAAAAACAACCGGCTTTGGGAGGGTTTATCGCTGAGAAATACGATGGCGCCCCGTTTACGAGGTCCGAGTTGTCGCGCATTGAACTTGTCGGCAAGCAAAGTTCGGAAGCGCTTCGGAATGCCAACCAATATCATCAAATATTCCTTCTGCCCCTGTGGCGCGCATTGGGGTGGCTGTCCGAGAGTTTGAGGATTCATTTCGCAAGAAGTTTGCTCTTGCTTTCGTTGGTGGCGGCGCTCGTGTATGCCTTGTTCTACGTGTCGGCTGATTTCGATCTGGTTGCATCGGGCGCCATGCAGCCGCAGCAGCGACGAGATATTTTCGCGCGGATCGACGGCACGATCGATGAATTGCTTGTCGGCGAGGGACAGCAAGTCGCAAAGGATCAGGTGCTGGCCCGATTGAGTAATCCGGAGCTCGATTTGCAATTGGAAAAAGTCGTTGGCGAGCTCCGTACCACAAACGAGAAGCTGGCCGCCATCAAAGCGTCGCGACTTGTCGATCGGGGCAACAACCGTTCGAATACGAGCACGGATCGCACCGAACTAGCTTCCCAAGAAGGAGAGCTCCGGCAATGGTTAACCAGCCTCCGTGAACAACAGTCGCTCATCGAGAAACAGCGATTGAACTTAGAGGTTCACGCACCATTCGCGGGCCGGGTGCTCACTTCGAACATTGATCCCAAGCTGCGCTACCGTCCGGTTCGTCGGGGCCAACTCCTCATGACGGTTGCGGAACTGGACGGGCCTTGGGTGCTTGAATTGAATCTGGCCGATCGGAATGTGGGGCATCTTCTGAAAGCGCGGGACCAGTCTAAACAGTCGCTGGAAGTCACGTTCACCGCTGCGACAAATCCAAATCAACGAATCGAGGGAGTGCTGCAAAAAACGGATGCCTCGATTCAACAGAAGGAGCAGGAAGGGCCAAGTCTGCTGTTAACCGTCGGATTCGATCGTAAGACGGTTACGTTTCTGCAACCGGGAGCCACGGTTACTGCGAAGATTCATTGTGGCCGTCGTTCGCTGGGCTATGTCTGGCTGCGTGAGATCTGGGAGTTTCTGCAGTACAAAGTCTTCTTTCGTTTCTAAATATGGAACCTTCTCGAGCTGGAAACGACGCTGCCGCGTCCAGACGATGCGGGTTGCGAATGCGGCCCGATTTATCGGCATTGACCCGCACTCGGAACGGGAGAAATTACTGGCGGATTAAGGATCCAATCTCGCTGCGATACTACGAGTTGAGCGAGGAAGAATATGTCGTACTCACGATGCTCGACGGTAAGGTAACCTTGGCGCAGCTGAAGGAGACGATTGAGAAGCGATTTCCCCCGCGGATTACGTCGCATGAAGAACTCCAGTCACTACTTTTTCGGTTTCACGAACTGGGGCTCGTCTTTGGGGAAGGCGCCGCGCAAACGGAGGCCGCCCAAAAGGCTCGTTCGAACCAAATGCGGAGCCGATGGCTGGGTAGTCTTGCCAATCCGCTGTTTCTTAAGTTGCCAGGATTCGATCCGGAACCGATCCTCCGCTGGCTCTATCCGCCCCTGAGCTGGATGTTCGGTCCTATTCCGCTGCTTGCTTGCCTGGGATTGGTCCTGACAGCGGTCGCTTTAGTGGCAGTACAATTCGACCTATTTATGTCGAAGCTGCCCTCGCTAGGGCAACTCTTTCAGGCCGGCAATTTCATCTGGCTGATGCTAGCCATTACGATCTCCAAGTCGCTCCACGAATTAGGACACGCGTTTACCTGCCGTCATTTTGGAGGCGAATGCCACGAAATCGGCCCGGCATTCCTCCTTCTCTCCCCCTCTCTTTATTGCGACACGACCGACGCTTGGATGATTCCCAGCAAATGGCGGCGAGCGGCAGTTGGAGCGGCGGGTATGGCCGTCGAACTTGTGTTGGCTTCCATGTGCGTTATTGTCTGGCGATTTACTCAGCCCGGGTTATTGCAGTTTCTTTGTCTCAATACCATCCTTGTTTGCTCGGTCTCGACACTTGTGTTTAATGGCAATCCGCTGTTGCGATTTGACGGCTACTACATTCTTTCCGACCTGCTGGATATCCCCAATCTTTGGCAAAAGTCGCGTGCGGAATTGTTGCGTCTCCTTCGAATCGGAGCGCTTGGGTTGCCGTCCGAAGGAATGAAAACGACCGACAACAAGGTGCTGCTGATTGGTTACGGAATTGCGTCGGTGGCGAATCGAGTGGTTGTCGTGATCGGCATCGTCCTAATTTTGTCGAAGGCCCTGCGACCGTATGGTCTGCAGGTTATTGGACAATCGCTGCTCGCGATGACGCTGATCGGCATGGTCGCGGCACCGGCTTGGAAAATCGGCAAGTTCTTTCGACGGCCGGGCGTTTGGCGGCGTGTGAAACTCTCCTTTTTACTTACGTCGTGTTCGCTCACTTGCGCGATTATTGCTGGTATATTATTTGTGCCGATTCCTCACCACGTATTTGCGCCGTTGGTGACGGAGCCGCGCACTGCGGAGCGAATCTATGCGACCGAGCCGGGAATTCTGGAGGACGTGTATGTCGAGCCGGGAGATCAAATAGTGGCTGGAGCACCAATCGCGAAGCTAACCAATCTGGAAATTAACCTCGAAAGTTGCCGGTTGGCGGGCGAGCGAGATCGCTTGAGGACAAACTTGCAAAACCTTCTGCGTCGACAAGGTCACGACAAAGACGCGGCAGATATGATTCCTTTTACAAAAACCTCGCTGGCTGACTTGGAAGAACGATCGCGACGACGAAAGCTAAATGAACAGCGATTGCAACTCGTCGCACATCAGACGGGTGTGGTTTTGCCGCCGCCCCGACTGACGCCGGCTACGTCGACGGATGGCGATCTTCCTGCGTGGACGGGACTGCCATGTGATCCGCGAAACCGTGGCTGTTATTTAGAAGTCGGGACGCTTGTTTGTCTCGTGAGTGATCCGAGCGCAATGGACGCGCTCTTGATTGTCGACCAGAACGATGTCGAATTTGTTCAGCCGGGACAAAAAGTCACCATTAAGCTGGACGAATATCGTGCAAGCACTTTCGAAGCGGAGATTACCCAAGTCTCGGCCATCGACTTGGACCAGGTTCCAGCAGCGTTATCGCACAAGGCAGGTGGCGAGCTTTCGACATTGACCGATAAGTCTGGCCGTGAGCGTCCGATTCGCGTTGCCTACCAGGTGCGGGTGCCGCTCCCGAAATCCCAATGGCCAGTGTTTCAGGGATTTCTGGGCCGAGGAAAAATCGACGTCGGACGCGAAACGCTCGGGCGACGACTTTTGCGCACCGTGCGACAAACTTTTCTGTTTTAGCCGATCGGTGGCGGCTGAGTCGCGATTAATCGTCGGTGCGTCGGTAACCGCGCCGAAGCTGCCGAAAACGCTGCTTTTCCAGGCTTACCAAGGGAAGCCGATACCCCCCAAAAGTTTGCCCCTTTGTGAGAGGCGTGTTACAATCGGCGAATTCTTTCCATAACACGATTTGACACGTGGGAGCGGGTCATGGCTTTGGGGAGTGCCCTCGTCCTAAACCGGGCGAACCGGATTGCGGTGCGCCACCATTCGGTGGCGTTGCGCAAGCATCGTCGCGGCTATTTCGTCGGCCGATTAATCGTCGGTCGGATATGTTTCCGCGGGGGACACAACGGCACGTAGTTAATCAACGCGCATGCGCTCATCATTCTGTTTAGGTTCAATTCAGGATCGCCACAGAGTCGGCCGTCTCGGAGAGTCGCCGACCGAATTGGCATAGGATCGAAAAGCATGAAGTTTTTTAAGTCATCGAATTATACCGGTCGGTCACGACGCCCGCGCCGCGCGAAGAAAGTTCGACAACGCGCGACGTCATCACGCCGTGAATTGCTCAGCTTCAACTGGCACGCTACTGAGCTCGAACAGCGGTTGCTGTTTGCGGCCGATTTGGGCGTCGGCACGAGCGTCACCGGCCAATTTGTTGGTGATGACGCCATTCTCGACAAGGCGCAGATAAACGGAAATCAGCTGGAAATATTTCGGGGCATCTCCGACGGTATCTTTGATAGCGCACCGGCGCAACAGCTTTCTCTAGCCGATTGGCATCCCAGTGGCCTCCTGTCACTAGGTTTCAACGGCGATTCACATCCGGATTTGGCGGTCATTAATGGTACTGTCGACGGCGTGCAAGATCGATTCGAAGTATTCACGGCCACCGGTGACGCACAGCAGTATGAGCACAACGCAATTGTATCGTCTGCGTTGGTGACTGGCGATTTCAATGGCGACGGCAAGATGGATTTCGCGGTGTTGGGTGCCGACGTCAGTAGCGGCGACCAGTTGCAAGGGGCGTTAACGCCATTCCCTCTGACACGAGTCGGTCCGATCGATTCGTTCATCTATCGCGGGAGCGTGCAAGGAGCGATTGGTATCGATGACCAAGACACTTATACGGTTTCGCTGAATGAGGGTGAAACGCTAACGGCAATTGTCACCCCAACTGCGACGCTGAAGCCGAGCATCAAGCTAACTGGTCCTGGTATATCTGGCAGCATTGATTTAAGTCCTGGCGTGGACGGGATTCCTGCGGTTCCTTTCCGGGCAGTAGCGGCTGGGACCAACCTATATCAGGTTACCATTTCCAGCAAAACAATTTCTGGCGAAACAACAACTGGAACGTTTCAACTGGAACTGATTCGTAATTCGGCCGTCGAGCTGGAAGCGCTTGGAGGAGTGGCCAATAATTCTCCCAATGCGGCCCAAGATCTTGAACACTTCCAAGGTTCTACATTGGAAGTCCTACAAACTGCAGTCTTTGGCTCGGGTGCCACGCTTTTTTCAGAAAACAACTCGGGTGCCAAGCTTTTTTCAGAAAACTTCGACGGCGCGACCAATGGGTTCACAATCGATAATTCTTTCGGCTCGGGCAATGGTCTTTGGCACATATCAACCGTTGGGCGGCAGGCAGATCTCGACAGCAACCATACTCCGCCAGGCAGTATTTATTTTGGACGTCTTGAAACTCCGCTCGGTGGCGGGAACTACGATGCAGGTACGGTTGGCGGAGCCGTTCGATCGCCGCTGATCTCGCTGCCTACCGATTCGACTGACGTTTTGTCTTTTCGATCTTTCATCGACGTCGAATCCGCTCCGGATTTCGACGAACTGTTCGTAGTGGTGATTGACGGAGGCGTTCGCACAACCGTGCTCGCCAAATCGGATTCGAGTCTGCCGGCAAGTACTGGCGGCACCTGGCAATCATTTCGGGCCGATCTGACCGCCTTCGCGGGCCACACCATCCAGCTTGAATTTACGTTCGATTCGGTTGATGGAAGTGCCAATCAAACCGAAGGTTGGTACATCGACGACGTCTCCGTTACAACTTCACCGCTTGCCGTGGACTGGTATAAGTTCACTCTGAAGTATGGCGAGTCAGCGAACATCGTCGCCACCGATCCGGCCGGCGAACCGATTGAACTAGAACTGTACGCCCCAGACGGTGTTACGCCAGTCGCATTTGGCGTTGTAACGAGCAATCAAACGGTAGAGATTCAAAACTTCGTCGATCAAACGCCTGGCGAGGGAATCTATTACGTTCGCGTCATCGCAACGGACGACTACCGGTTGGTGGTAGAGAAAAATAAGGTCGTTCTCGACCCGGTTGTTGACCAATTGCCGTCGGGACCGCAGATTGCTACACAGGATTTTCGCGGGACCGTCAGCAGCACCACTTTCCAGCACATTGGGATCCTAAGCTTAGAATTCCACGTGGACAAGTTGTCGCGGCCGCTTCTATAGTGTCACCTAAATACTAGTGACTCCAGCGTAACTGGACTGGCCACAGTTAGGCCGCAAATGTAATCACACTGGCTCACCTT
>JADMIO010549122.1_pt1 | contig 14027 bp, 2 predicted proteins | sample 8958161 | NCBI WGS metagenome assembly JADMIO01 (sample SAMN16585339, study PRJNA669376) | soil metagenome | isolation source: Crop rotation soil | place: USA: Cullars Rotation, Alabama | collected 2011 | reverse complement strand
GCACCCGCCGCATCGTCTACCTTGGCGCTAACGAACAGATCTCTGATACTGCCAACGTCGCCCTCATCGGCTCCAATGCCAACAACGGCGACCTCCGCCTCTTCGGTTTCAGCGAAACCATCGGCAGCCTCAGCGATCGCAGCGGCGGCGGTATTGTTGAAATCGCTGAAAACGGCGACACCGGCTTCTTAAACGTCCCCATTGGCGCGACCGCAGCCAGCACCCTGACTGTCGGCGGCAACAACACCGACGCCTTCTACAACGGCTTCTTCCGTAACAACGGCGGCGGCACCACCGGCTCCCTGTCGCTGACCAAAATCGGCACTGGCACACAGACTATTTCCGCTGGCCAGCAAAGCGGTCAAGGCAATGCCAGCTACAACGGCCCGACTCTTATCAACGCTGGCACCCTCCAATACGCAAATCTCACCACATTCAACTCTGTCCCAACTATCGCCCCGGGCGCTAACCTAGCCTTCCTTGAAAACATTGCCCAGACCGCCACCTTCGGTCAGATCATCGGTGGCGGCGGTAATGTCATCAAGAATGGCCTAGGCACTGTCATTCTCAACCAGGTCAACACTTACGGTGGCACCACCACCGTCAACGGCGGCACCCTCCAAATCACCAATACTCAATCCGCCAATGCCACCGGCGGTTACATCGTCAACAACGGCGGCACGCTTCTCATCGGCAACGGTACCAACGCTGGCGTCCTCTCCAATAACAACAACATCACCGTGAACGCTGGCGGCATCGTCGCCTTCACCCGAAACAATGCCTACGGCTACACCGGCATCATCTCCGGCGCAGGCAACGTCGAAGGACGCACCGGTGGCGGTGTCATCACCCTCTCCGGCGCCAACACCTACACCGGCTCCACTACTGTCACCGGCGGCACAGTCGTACTCGCGGGTAGTGGAATCTCTGGCGGCGGCTTGAATGTCCGCACCGGTGGTACGCTCACCCTCGATTTCGGCCAGGCTAACTCCAGCGCCACCGATCTCGTGGCCCCAACCGCCCCAGTCACTCTCGGCATCAACACCTTCGTCAACGCCGCCCCCGGCGGAACCCTCAACATCAACGGCGCTGCCGCTGGCACCAATGCTCAGACCCTCGGCAACGTCTCTATCAATCGCGGCGTCAATAACATCAACCTGAACGTCGGCGCAGGCGGCACCCTCGCTGCCAATTTCGGCACCTTCACCGGTTCGACCGGCGGCATCCTCAACCTCGGCCTCCCCGCTGGCGCAACCGCCACGACGACCTCCACCGGCATCGGTGGCATCCTCGGCGGCTACGCCATCACCGGCGGCAACAGCTACATCGCCGTCGATGGCACCGGCAACCTCACCGCCCTCGCTGTGGGCACCGCCGACACCTATGGCCCCGGCGTCAATACGGACGTCGTCGCCGGCGGCGCTGGTGCAAGCACCAACAGCATCCGCTTCAACACCGCAGCAGCCAACACGGTCACTTTCACCGGCAACAATTCCATCGATTCCGGCGGCATCCTTGTCACCTCGAATGTCGGAAATAACTCCAGCACCCTCACCGGCGGCACGATTACTGCGGGCGCCAACAATGGCATCTACATTGTCCAGAACAACACCGCCAACACCCTCAATATCTCTTCAGCCATCGGCGACGGCACCGGCCCGACCAACGTCACCAAGGCCGGCGGCGGTACTCTTATCCTCAGCGGCACAAATGCCTACTCCGGAAACACGATTGTCGCCCAGGGAACTCTCGTTACGCTCGGCACCACCGGCGGCGGCAACGCCCAGGCGCTCGGCGGCGCTACCCTGCAGATCGGCGACGGCGCCAACAACGGTATCCTGCCAAACTTCGGCCCCAACGCCGGTACCGTAGTCATCTCCAACGGCTCCGACCAAACCCTGTCCACTCCCTTTAACGCCAACAACAATTTCAATTTCATCGCCAACGCCCTGAGCAATGGCTCTAGCTTCCAGACCGGCACCTTCCAGAAGACCGGTCCCGGAACGCTCACCATCACCAATGCCCTGATCGCCGCCAACTTCCACCCGCGCGCGGGCACCACGATTATCGATAGCGGCGGCAACGTCCAAAGCAACGGCTTCGCCAGCATTGGTCTGGCTAACGGCGAAAATGCCACCCTCACCATCAAGGGCGTCGGCAAATACCTCGTCAATGCTGACATGAACGTCAGCGACCAGAATTCCAGCCGCGGCACCATGAACGTTCAGGATCAAGCCATCGTCAGCGCCGCCAACCTCTTCGTCGGCAAGACCGGCACTTCTGTCGGCGTGGTCAATCAGACCTTCGGCACGGTAAATAACGTCGGCGGCAGCAATGACTGGCGCATCGGCGGCAACGGCACCAACAGCGCCGATACCGGCGCATACGGCGTCTACAATCTTTCCGCTGGCTCCTTTCAGACCGCCCGAAATTTCCAGATCGGTGCTTCGGGCATCGGTGTCTTCAATCAGACCGGTGGCACTGTCAATGTGACTGGCGGCTTCAACGTGGTAGGTCGTTACGTTGGCGGCAACGGCTTGCTCAACATCAGTAACGGCACCTACACCAACACCACCACCAACCATATGATCATCGGTGAAGGTGGGTCGGGCGTCGTCAACGTCAGCGGCGCTGGCCAGCTGCTGTTCACTGCTGCAGGCGGAGCAATCAGCCTTGGGTCGAACAACGGTGGTCCCGGTGCTGGCGTTCTCAATCTCCTCTCCGGTGGGTTGGTTGTAGCGCCTCAGATTCTCGATGAGAAAAATGGTCCCGCCGACGGCAGCAGCATCGTAAACTTCAACGGCGGCACGCTCCGCGTCACTACTGGCTCAACCTTGGCCGGTACGTACATGGGCGGCCTCACCAACTCCGTCATCTACAACGGCGGCGCATTCATCGATACTAACGGCGTCAACACCACCATCGCCCAGCCGCTCCTCGCCCCCACCGGCAACAGCATCTCCGGCATCGCCGTCGGCACCGGCGGCAGTGGCTACGTCGGCGAACCCATCGTCAAGATCACCGGCGGCGGCGGCACCGGCGCTACCGCCCGCGCCATCGTCTCCGGCGGCGCTATCACCGGCTTTGTCATCACCAGCCCCGGCAGCGGTTACACTTCTGATCCCATCATCACCATCCTCGGCGGCGGACCCACGGTCGCTGCCACCCCCGGCGCAGTCACCAGCGCACCTGCCGATTCCAGCGGCGGCCTGACCAAGCTCAATACCGGTACGCTGACCCTCACCGGCACCGGCATCTCCACCCTCGCCACCACCGGCGCAGTCCAGCAAACCTACGGCGGTGCGACCAGCGTCAACGGCGGCACCCTCACCCTCGATTTCACCGGTTTTACCTCCGCCAACACCGCCAACGTTATTAACAACCCCAACGGCTTCCTGAACCTCGGCGGCGGCACTCTCAACCTCTTTGGTCATGCCAACGCGACTGCCATCTCCACCCTCGTCGCCTCGACTACCAGCGGCAGCAACTCCGTCACCCTCACCACCGGCGCTACCACTTCACTGGTAGTCGGCCAAGCCGTCTCCGGCCTCAACATCCCCGCTAACTCAATCGTCTCCTCCATCACCAGCGGCACCGTCTTCACCATCAATCAAGCCGCCACCGCAACCGCCACCGGCACCGCACTCACCGCCAGCGGCGGCAACTTCACCTCCAGCCAGACCTTCGCCTTCACCACCATCAACCCCGGCGCTTCTGCGATTACAGCCACCCCAGGCGGGGGCACTACCCTGAACCTCGGCATCCTCTCCCGCGCGGGGGGCTCGGTTGATATCCCCTCCAATATCACCGTCACCACGGTTACTCCCAATAATTTTGGCAGCACGATCATCGGCGGCTACGCGACATACGGCGGCGGTGCAAATTGGGCGAGCAGCGCCGCCCCGGGCGACTTTGTCACCCCAGGGAACATCACAGCTCTTTCCTCCTACATCAATGACACTTGGGCTGCTGGAAACAATACCACCGTCACTGCCAGCACCTCGCAAGCCGGTATCACCGACAGTCTTCGCTTCAATAACAATGGCGCGTTCACCGTGACGCTCAGCGGAACCACAACGATCAATACCGGCGGCATTCTCATCACCCCCAGCGCCCTGGCCAGTAACAACACCATCACCGGCGGAACGCTGCAACCCGCTTCCGACGTTGATCTGGTCATAAACCACTACAACACTGGCACCTTCACCATCGCCTCGATCCTGGGACCCAACGGCAACGGTGCGGTAGTCAAAGCCGGCCCCGGCACGACGATCTTCAGCGCCGCTAACACTTACCTCGGTAATACCGTCGTCGGCGCGGGCACCCTTCGCCTTGGCAACGCCGCCGCCATCCCCAGCGGCGCGGGCAAGGGCGATGTCCTCGTCAATGCGGGCGCTACCCTCGACCTGAATCAGCAAAGCCCGACTATCAACAGCCTCAGCGGCTATGGCACCGTCACCATCCAGACTGCCCCCTCCGCGTCCACTACCTACACCCTCACCGAAGGCGCAAGCGGAACGAGCTCAACCTTCAACGGCGTCATCAACAACAACGGCAACGCCGTCATCGCCCTTACCAAGACTGGCGCAGGCACGCTGACCTTGGCCAATCTGGCTGCCGGAAGCTTCACCGGCGCAACCACGATCAGCGGCGGTGCGATCGACATCGCTACTCCGCTGGCTTTGTCCAACAACACCACCGTCAACGTTAACGTCACCAACGGTCTCAAGTTTGATACCACCGTGCCGGTCATATCAGCTCTGGCCGGTAACTCAGGCTTCGCTCTCCAAACTCAGGCCGGTGTCCCAGTCCAACTCACTATCGGCAATAACAACGCTGGTGCAACCTACAGCGGCGGTCTCACCGGCCCCGGCACTCTTATTAAGAGCGGAACCGGCTCCGAAACCTTCACTGGCGCTAACCTGAACACCGGCGGCCTTGTCGTTAATGCCGGAACCATGATCCTTCAAGGCAATGACTCCGGCGCTAGTGGTCTGCTAGTCGTCAACAACGGCGGCCTGCTGCAACTTAACAATTCCAATTCCCTCTATGGCTCCAGCGGCCGTAACCTCCTCGTCGCCAATGGCGGCATCGTCACCCCGCAGGCCTACACCGCTAACACGGGCTCAACGGGCTTTGGCACCAAAGCCGCTCCCCAGATCCAAACGTTGCTTGATCGAATGGACCCTGGCTCAACCGGCGTTCTCGCTCTGCAAGCCGATGCCAGCATGCAACGGGCCTTCAGCGAAAACCTTGACTTCAGCTCCAGCGGCCAAGTCTCCCTTGGCTCGACACTGACCACCACGTCCGGCTTGGGCAACTCGCCCGTGCAAGTCACCGGCGTCATCACCCCCAACGGCAACACTTACCGCCTTGGTGGTGGCGGCGGCCGTCTCGCTCTTCCCAACTCCGCCTCGCTGGCTGGCAATAACAACCTCGTCACATACGGTGGTGGAAACGTTAACGGCCTGTTGTTCCTCAACGGCAGTTACAGCTTTACCGGCAGCACAACCCTCAATGGCGCCACGATCAATAACGTCCAAACCGGAACGACAATCATTACATCTCTTGCTGATGGCGGCAGCCCAAGTTCAATTGGTGCCGGAAGTGCCGACGCCAGCAATCTGGTTCTCAATCAAGGTGTTTTGCAGTACGTCGGTAATGGTTCGTCCACCAACCGCCTCTTTACCCTAAGCAACACCCCGACTCTCCTGGATTCCTCAGGCTCGGGCCCTGTCAACTTTACCAACACCGGCCCCATCGCCTTCCTCAATAGCGGCGCTCGCACCCTCACCCTCCAGGGCAACAACACCGGCGCGAACACCATCGCCGCCGCCATCGGAGACGCCGTCAACGTCGCTGGCACCAGCGGCAACCTTGGAAGTGGCGCAACCGCCATCACCAAAAACGGCAACGGCACCTGGATCCTCAGCGGCAACAATTCCTTCAGTGGTGGCGTCACCATCAACAACGGCGTCCTGCAAATCGTCAGCCCCGCTTCTCTGGGCACCAGCACTGTAAACGGCGCAGCTTCCATCCTCGTGAATGGCAGCGGCGCTGTGGCGCTTGGATCAGCCTTCAACGGCTCTCTCCAGTCCACCCTCAACCGCATCTCCCCCCTGTCGAGCGGCACCGTCGCCCTGATGGCTGACACCAACGAAAACCTCAACCTTGATGGTGGTTCAGCCGGTGCGGGTCTCCCCGGCGTCTTCCTTGGCGCAACCGGCAACGTCACCTACACCGGAAACCTCACCCCCTTCGGCCAGCAGTATCGCCTGGGTGGCGGTGGTGGCACTCTCACCTTACCCAATGGTGGTCTTACCGGCCCTCGCCAGCTCACCATCGGTGGCGGCGGAGCAGGCGCATCCTTCGTCAATAATGCCAACCTCAACGGCTCCGTCGTTCTCGGCGGCACCAGCGATTACACCGGCGGCACCGTCCTCAGCTCCGGCGCTATCCTCAGTGCCACCAACCTCGCAGCCCTTGGCAGCGGCCCCCTCAAGTTCCAGGGCGGCTTCTATCGCGCTGTCGATAACACCGACATCACGCTCTCTTCCGATGGCGTCACCCCGCGCGATATCCGCATCGGGCCTGATAGCACCGCTGCGGTCACCGCCGCAAATACCGCTAACATCGATGTCGTCGGCGGTGTCACCACCACCTTCAGCCAGACTCTGGGCCAAATGCCCTTCTATGGCTCCAACCAGACTCAGGCCTCTCTCACCAAGTGGGGCGCTGGAACCCTCATTCTGGCTAACGGCTTGACCCTTGGATCCTCGGGCGGAACTGCCTCCTCCAACTCCGGCACCCTCATCGTCGAGCGCGGCACCCTCTCCATCCTCGCCAATCCCACCAATTACAACGGCAATATCCAGATCGGAAGCAATAACGGCGGCGTCGGCACGCTCAAGCTCGGTGCCAACAACGTCTTTGCCAACACCCCCGCCCAGTTCACCTCTGGCTCTATCATCGATGTCTACAACGGCTCCACGCTTGATCTCAATGGCTTCAGCGACACCATCCGCCAGGTCCGTGGCATGGGCGCTATCGTGAATACCGGTGCGGGAAGCCCCACCCTTACGACAGGTACCGTCGCGACCGAAAACATCGTCTTCGCTGGTAACCTGTCGGGCAACTTTACCCTCAAACGCGCCGGCAATATCGGCGTCCAGTTCGGCGCTGGCGCGGCGGGCGTGAATAACAGCGGCATCGAGCTTTGGAACAACTACAACCCCAACTTCACCGGCAAGTTCGTCGCTGACGGCGGCGGCATCCGCTTCCGCGCCGATGGCACCCTCGGTTCCACCAGCGAACCGCTCGTCGCTGATAAAGTCACCCTTGATAACGGCGGCGTCCTCTACTCCGCCGGCGGCGTACCGCTCGTCCTGGGCGCTAACCGCGGTATTACCCTCGGCAGCGGCGGCGGCATGATCTGGGCCTTTAACAGCAACCCGCTGGTCGTTAATGGCCCCATCACCGGCCCCGGAATGCTCACCATCGCTGACGACAGCGGCACCGTCCTCCTCGGCAGTGACAATAACAACTACGCTGGCGGAACCCAGATCAACAGCAACGGCGGCAGCCGCGGCATGCTCGTCATCGGCACCGGCGGCACGACGGGTTCTCTCCCCGCGGGCAATGTCACCTTCGCTTCCCCGGTCAGCCTCCCCAATGGCCGCCTCTACTTCTTCAAATCCAGTGACATGACTGTGCCCAACAATATCAGCGGGCCTGGTCTGATCATCCAATTAGGTGCTGGCACGACCACCCTTACTGGCAACAACACCACCAATCAAACCACGATCGTTGAAGGCGGCAAGCTCCGCGTTGATTTCACCGGTGGCAACACCCCCATCGGCACCGATACTCAGTTGACCATTGCTGGCGGTGACTTTGAATACGTCGGCCCAGCCGGCGACAACACACTCCGCCTTGCCACCCTTAACAACAATTTCGGCGGTAACTTCTCGCAGTTCGCCAACGGCAACACCGGCGATACCAACATCATTTCCACCTACGGCGGCTCGGGAAATCAGAAGCTGCTGTTTGGCGGAAATGCCCGCACCGGAACTGCCGGTACGGTTAACTTCATTACCAATGGCGGCAGCAACGGCACCACCAACAGCATCTCCTTCGCCAGTGGCCCAGGGGCAAACAATGCCATGGGCGCTGCTTACTACTTCAACGGTGCTGACTTTGCTGCCTACGATCTCGGCGACTTCGTCCGGGCCGCCAACTTCGGCTCGGATGCCAATACCTCGCTCAACGCCTTAACCAGCGGTCGCTTTGCAAAACTCACCGCTCCGATCACCAATGCTGCCGCTGTATCAATGGCCGGCATTGAATTCTCCGGTTCCAACAACAACCTGACCATGGCTGCTTCTGCCGCGCTGACCATGAACGGCAATCCCGGCGGTCTGCTTAAGAGCGGCGGCGGTCAATCCATCATCGGTGGTGGCACTGGCGCAACCCTCAGCAACAACAGTCAGGAACTTATTGTCCGCACCGACAGCGCAACCGACACCCTGCGGATTGACATCCCCATCACCGGCACCGCTGCCCTTACCAAGAGCGGCGCTGGCACTCTCGTCCTCTCCGCCGCCAATACCTATGTCGGCACCACCTTCATCGATAACGGCACTATCCTGCTCACTGGCAATGGCGTGATTGGTTCCGCGGCGAACAGCTCCAATATTATCCGCATCGCCAACTCCGCCAGCTCGACCGCGACCCTCACGATCGACAGCCCCTCCGCCAGCATCATCGCTGGCAACAATACCCAGGGCGACACCCTCCGCGTCGGTGAATCTGGCAATGGCACCGTCAATCAGTCCGCCGGTACCGTCAATGCCAGCCAATTCCTCACCCTTGGCGAAAACATGGGTTCAACCGGCACCTACAACATCAGTGGCGGAACGCTCAACGTGAAGAACGTTGATGCCGTCACCCAGGCGCTGCTAGTGGGTCGCGCCGGCACGGGTACCCTCAACATCAGCGGCAACGCAGTTGTCAATGTGAAGAACGGCGCACAGGTGCAACTGGCCGCTGGCGTGTTTAACTCCGCCACTACCTACCAGGCTACGGTCGCCAATAACGGCCTCTCCACTGGAGTCGGCACGATTACCCAGACCGGCGGCACCTTGCAGGTCGACGTCAAGAATGGCGGATACCAGAGCAACGTCTATGGCGCTGTGATCCTCGGCGTCGATGGCGCTGGCACTTACAACCTCAACGGTGGTACTCTCATCTCCCCGGTGATCGCCCGCGGCCATGGCACCGCCAACTTCAACCTCGGCGGCGGCACCATTAAGGTCCCCGTCTTTGACCCCAACAACGCCCGCAGCCTGCCGCTCTCCATCCTTAATATCGATCTGCCCATGAATCTGACCGGCACCGGCGCTGGCAAGGGCACGATCGACACCAACGGCAGCGACATGACGGTCACCGGCGCGCTCTCCGGCACCGGCGGCATCGCCAAGAACGGCGCTGGCACCCTCACCATCATTGGTTCGGGCAGCTACGCCGGCGGCACCGACATCAACACCGGCACCGTGGTCAGCTCTGGTAACAGCCTGGGCACGGGCACCGTGAACGTTGGTGCAAACGGCACCCTGCAACTTCAGGGTCTTCAGCAGGGCCTGCTTGCCAAGTTCTATGCCCTCAATCACACCGACATTAACCCCGCAGTCACCTCTGGCAGCGCCAACGTCGCTACCGAATTCACCAGCCTCGATAACTTCAAGAGCTACCTTGCCGGTGGTCCGCTTGTCGCTGTCGAATCTACCGCTGCCCGTGGCAAAGTCTCGGTCAACTACCTTGAAAATGGCGGCGGCAACCAGATCAGCGCTATCCCGCCTGCCCTTCGCCAATTGACCGATGGTCAGTTGCCTTTCATCGCCGACATGAGCGGTAAGTTCAATGCACCGGTCGCTGGTGACTACACCTTCCAGACCCGCAGCGACGATGCCACGGTTGTCTTCATCGATGGCCAGGCCGTTGTTGATAACAACCGCGCTCAGGGCCAGACCAACCGTGCCGGCACCATCAACCTCACCGCCGGCCTGCACGATATCACTGTCGGTTACAATGAAGGCGGTGGTGGTTCGGGCTTCTCAATCGGTGTCACGGTCGCCGGCCAGGGTCAGTCCTTCCTGATCGGCAATGAGTTGAATATGTCCAACGCCCTCCTCAGCTACGGCAGCGACACCCTCACCATCGGCTCGCTCGCTGGAGCTGGCACCACCAACCTTGGTGCTGGCACGCTGATCACCGGCGGCGACAACAGCGACACCACCTACGCCGGCGTCATCACCGGCACCGGCAATCTCACCAAGCAGGGCACCGGCACCATGACCCTCACCGGCGCTAATACTTACACCGGCACCACGACCATCTCCGCCGGCACCCTGCAGGTTGGCAATGGCGGCACGACCGGGAACCTTGGAACCGGCCCCGTTACCAACAATGCCTCGCTGGTTTACAACCGCTCCGATGACATCATCGTCTCCAATGCCATCTCTGGCACCGGCTCCCTCACTCAGGCTGGCGCTGGAGCCCTCCTCATCAATTCCAATCAGTCCTACACCGGCGCGACAGTCGTCAACGCCGGCACCCTCGATGTCACCGGCGGCTCGATCGCTTCCAGCAGCGGCGTGACCGTCAATACCGGCGGCACCTACAACGTGGGTTCCAGTCAGACCATCAAGTCCCTCACCGTCAACGACGGCGGCCTCACCCGCCTCGCCGCTGGCAGCCCGCTCAAGATTCTCACCGTCGGCACTGGCGCGACGCCCACCCCCGTCGCCACCAATGGCACCGGCAAGATCGATCTGAACACCCACGCGATGGTCGTCGATTATTCCGCTGGTGATGATGCCGCCGCGGCCGCCTCCGTCCGCTCCCAGATCATCAAAGGTTACAACGCCAGCGCTCCGGGCGCGGGCGATGGCGACTGGAAAGGCACGGGCATCACCTCAAGCGATGCCGCCCTGACTTCCGGCCACGCTGTCGGCTATGCCCTCTCCAGCGAAGTGCTGAACATCAGCGGCAATCAGACTGGCGACTTCATGGGTCAGACGGTCGATGCTTCCTCCGTGCTCGTCCGAACCACCCTCAACGGCGACTCCAACCTCGACGGCCTGGTCGGCTTCCCCGACTTGGTCGCCGTCGCCCAGCACTATGGCCAGAATGATGGTCAGGCCACCTGGTTCGGCGGTGATTTCACCTTCGATGGCAACGTTGGTTTTGCCGACCTCGTCGCCGTCGCCCAGAACTATGGCGGCACCTTCCCCACCGCCGCTGCCATCCCCGGCGCTCCGGTCAACTTTAACGCCGACATGGCCGCCGCCTTCGGTAGCGTCCCCGAACCCTCAACCCTGGGCGTAGTCGCCCTGGCCGGCCTGGCTCTTCTCCGCCGCCGCCGGAAATAATTTCCCTTCGACTCTGCAGTTGAATTGAAAACGACACCGCCCGGTCATTGCGACCGGGCGGTTTTCATATGAGAGCAGAATTCAACTGAGGGATTGTTGATTTATAGAATGAATTTAGAGAGGTCCTCGTCCTTCACCACCTCCGCCAGGCGCTGCTTCACATAGTCACCGGTGATCTTTACCTTTTTATCCGGCAGTTCCGGCGCGTCGAAACTAATCGTCTCGAAAACGCGCTCAAGAATCGTGTAAAGCCGTCGCGCGCCGATATTGGCCGTCTTCCGGTTCACGTCATACGCAATCTGCGCCATCACATCGATCGAATCATCCGTAAATGTGACATCCACTCCCTCAGTCCCCAATAGCGCGATAGTTTGCTTGGTCAGCGCATTCTGCGGCTGCGTAAGAATGCGGACAAAATCTTCTTTCGACAAATCCTGCAGCTCCACCCGAATCGGAAATCGCCCCTGCAGTTCCGGCATCAGGTCGCTCGGCTTGCTGCTGTGGAACGCCCCCGCCGCCACGAAAAGAATATGATCCGTCTTCACCGGCCCATACTTCGTAATCACCGTCGAGCCTTCGACAATCGGCAAAAGATCGCGCTGCACACCCTGCCGCGATACATCCGGCCCGCCACTGGTCTTCGTATCCGGCCCACAGATTTTGTCGATTTCATCCAGGAAAACGATACCCGATTGTTCCACACGATCGATGGCCGTGCGATGAATCTTCTCTTTCTCAATTAGCTTTTCTGCCTCCTGCTGGAAGAGCAGTTTCCGTGCATCTTTCACCGACAGCTTCTTGGTTTCCCGCTTGGTCGGCAGCATTTTTTCGAACATGGACTGAAATTCGACATCCATCTCCATTCCCGCATTTCCCAAAACACCGACGACGGTCGGCCGGTCCTCCGTATTGATTTCAATCGTCCGATCTTCCAATTCTCCCGCCCGCAACTGATCGCGAAGCTTGTCGCGCGTGCGCTTGTGCCGCGCCTCCGCCTCTTCTTCATCCGCCGAATCCGAAGCCCGGCTCGGCATCGAAGGAAGCAGATAATCAATGATCCGCTCCTCCACATGCTTTTCCGCCGGTTCCTTGACCGATTCCGTCATCTCCTCGCGCACCATCGCAATGGAAGAATCCAGCAGATCCCGAATCATCGATTCCACATCCCGCCCATGATATCCCACCTCGGTGTACTTGGTCGCTTCGACTTTGATAAACGGTGCGCCCGTCAGACCCGCCAGCCGCCGGGCAATTTCGGTTTTTCCCACGCCCGTAGGCCCGATCATGATGATATTCTTAGGCGAAACATCTTGCCGCATTTGCTCCGGAAGTTGCTGCCGCCGCCAGCGATTGCGGATGGCCACAGCTACAGCGCGCTTGGCGTCGGCCTGGCCGATGATGTATTTGTCGAGCTCGGAGACGATTTGTTTTGGCGTAAGGTGCTGCATAAGTTTAATCAACGGCTACTACCAGATTACGCTTTGTGCAGGATAGGCCGCAATATGTGCATCGGGGCTTAAAATGGAAAACTGAAACTCGATGGCTGTAGCGATGATAATCCGGTCTGCAGGATCTTTGTGTATAAGTGGGAGTCGGGCGGATGCCATCGCGATTTCCCAGGTAACCGGGATGACATGAAATGATCCGATTTGAACAACGGCGGCAAACCAGTTTTGCGAATCTAGCCCAAGTTGAATTCGCCCCCTCCTTTCGAGCATGCCTATTTCAAAAGCACTAATGGCGGAAACTGCCAGATCAACTCGGGGATCCGCAATGGCACGTCGGGCCGTGGAAGAAAATTGACCCCAATCGGTCGCATACCAGAGGAGTGCGCACGTGTCCAAAAGAATAGTCACCGAAGCTGCTCCGGCCATTCGTCCTCGGGAATCCCTTCGGTTGGATCATAGTCCGGTGCGAAGGTGACTTTCAGGTTTGGGTCGGTCGGAGGCAATCGTTCTTGCAAAGGAAGGGAAATATCAGCAACAGGCTGGCCATCGCGATAAACTCGAATTGGCTTTTGGCGCTCACGAATGGTTCGCAGCAAATCATCAAGAGATGTTTCACTGACCTCCACCGTTATATATGAGCCGCGATCTATCATAATCATTATGCTACGCTCGCCACCGGTTGCAATCCATCATAAACATTCGTGCAATTCGCAAAAACTGTAATTATTTCACCAATCATGAGGCGCGGCTCTCCACCGTCTCCACCCTGACATTCTCATTCGTATAAATACAAATCTCCCCCGCAATCTTAAGCCCCGCCTCCACAATCTGTTTCGCCGACAACTCCGAATGCGTCAGCAGCGCCTTCGCCGCCGCCTGCGCAAACGCTCCGCCCGATCCAATCCCAATCACCCCATCCGTCGGCTCAATCACGTCGCCTGATCCGCTGGCGATCAAACTCGTGTGTGCATCCACAATCGCCAGCATCGCCTCAAGTCGCCGCATTGCCCGGTCCGTCCGCCAATCCTTCGCCAACTCAATCACCGCCCGCCGCGTATTATCCGGGTGCTCAGCCAACTTCTTCTCAAACCGCTCACTTTCCAGCACATTGGGATCCTAAGCTTAGAATTCCACGTGGACAAGTTGTCGC
>JADMIO010796639.1_pt1 | contig 14028 bp, 10 predicted proteins | sample 8958161 | NCBI WGS metagenome assembly JADMIO01 (sample SAMN16585339, study PRJNA669376) | soil metagenome | isolation source: Crop rotation soil | place: USA: Cullars Rotation, Alabama | collected 2011 | reverse complement strand
CTTTCCCGGGCGCGCTGGTGAGCGCGCTCATCGGCGTCGGGGCGCTGGTGGTCACGCGCGCGCTCCCCGCAGCGAGCGTCGCCCCCGCGGTGGCCGTCTGGTGGACCGGCGACCTGCTCGGCACCCTCGTGGTCGCTCCGCTCCTGCTCGCGCTGGTGCTGCACCCACCCTCGACCCACCATGCCCGCGGTCTCGCCGAGGTAGCGCTGCTGTGTCTCGGCACCGTGCTGGCCGCCGAGCTCAGCGTCGGCCGCCTGGTGGCGCTCCCGCCGTTCTTCCGTCAGCTCAACTACACCTACCTGCTGTTCCCGTTCGTGGTCTGGGCCGCGCTCCGGTTCGGGAGCCGCGGTGCCGCGCTGATGACGTTCACGGTGGCGGTCGTCGCGGTCTGGCGGACCGTGCAGGGCGGCGGTCCGTTCAACACCGCGACCGGCGGCGGCACGCTGTTCGCGGTCGCGGGCTATCTCGGCGCGGTCGCCGTGACGGGTCTGATGCTGGCGGCCGCGGCGTCGCACGAGCGTGAGACCGCGACGGAGGAGCTGCGCAAGCGGGACGAGCAGCTCCGTGTCGCGCTCGACGCCGCCAGCATGGGCGTGTGGTACTGGTCGGCCGTGGACAACCGGCTCACCTGGGACGAGCCGCTCCGCCGGATGTACGGCGTCGCTCCAGGCGAGCGGATCGAGCGCTACGAGGATTTCATCGTCCGGGTGCACCCGGACGACCGCGGAATGGTCGAGGCCAGTGTCCGCCGTGCGCTCGCGGACGGCGGCCGGCTCGACTACGAGTTCCGCATCGTGCTGCCCGACGGACGGGTGCGCTGGATCGCGGACCAGGGCCGCACGGTTCCGGGAACGGACGGCGTGGCGGGCATGACGGGTACCTGCCAGGACGTGACCGACCGCCGCAACGCCGAAGAGCAGCTCCGGCTGGCGCACCGTATGGAATCGGTCGGCCGGCTGGCGGGCGGCGTCGCGCACGAGGCCAACAACCAGATGAGCGTCGTGATCGGCGCGGCCAGCTTCATCCTGCGCCGGGCAGACCTGCCCGCGGCCGTCCGGGCCGACGCGGAGCACATCAAGGCAGCGGCCGAACGGACCGCGGCGGTCACCGCCCAGCTGCTGGCGTTCAGCCGGCAGCAGGTGCTCCGGCCCCAGCGACTCGACCTGCGGGTGCTGCTGGAACGGTTCCGCCCGGTGCTCGCACGCACGATGGGCGAGGACTGCACGGTGACCATCCGATCGGGACCGGCCGCCGCCGTCCGGGCCGATCCCGGTCAGCTCGAGCAGGTGCTGCTCAACCTCGCGCTCAATGCGCGCGACGCGATGCCCCGCGGCGGCGCGCTCACGATCGAGACCTCGACGGTCGAGCGCAGCGCGGCCTCCGCGGTGCTGCCGCACGGCGTGAGCATGCGTCCAGGTCGGTACGCGCTCCTCGCCGTGAGCGACACGGGACATGGGATGGACCGGGAGACGCTGTCGCACGTGTTCGAGCCGTTCTACACGACCAAGGGAATCGGCCGGGGCACCGGTCTCGGCCTGGCGACGGTCTACGGCATCGTGAAGCAGAGCGACGGCTACGTGTGGGCGTACAGCGAGCCCGGCCAGGGCACGACGATAAAGCTCTACCTGCCCGTGACCGACGAAGCGGCGGAGCCGGCGCCGGACACACCGCCTGCGGTGACCGCGGGCGGCGAGCTGGTGCTCGTCGTGGAGGACGACGCGGCCGTGCGGTCCATGGCGGCGCGGATGCTGGCCGACGCAGGGTACCAGGTGCTCGAAGCCGACAGCGGAGCGCGCGCGCTCGAGCTGCTCGGCGGCGCCCGGCGCCCCGCGCTGGTGTTGAGCGACGTGGTGATGCCGGGCATGAGCGGATCCGAGCTCGCCGCGGCCGTGGCGGCGATCGCGCCCGGCACGCCCGTGCTGTTCACCTCGGGATACACCGACGGCGAGATCGTGCGGCGCGGGCTGCTCGAGCCGGGCGTCGCGTTCGTCCCCAAGCCGTTCTCACCCGACGGGCTGGTGCGCGCGGTGCAGGCGAGCATCCTGGGGGCCGCGGACCGTGGCGAGGGGTGAGCCCCATCACACCCGAGTCATCCAGGCCGCTCTATCGTGCACCGAGCAGACGCAATGGAGGAGTGATGCCAGAGAAGAGAACGATCGAGCGCGCCCGGAAGGACGCCCGGCAGGGCAAGTCGCCGTCGACGCAGGCCGGCGAGTTCGTGCGGGAGGAGATTCACCATGTTCGCGAGGGCAAGCACGGCGCCCGCTCCACCAAGCAGGCGATCGCGATCGGGCTGTCCAAGGCGCGGCGCGCCGGTGTGAAGCTGGGGACGCCGAAGAAGGGCACCGTTTCGGCGGAGACGCGTCGGAGCGCAGCCCGCGATGCCCGGAAAGGTCGGACCGGCAGCCGGAAGAAGACGTCGGCGCGCCGTTCGCGCGCGACGAGGAACGCGCTCAAGCGCGAGAGCCGCAGCGTTGCCTCGAGCCGCGCGCTTGCGAAACAGGCCAAGTCCGCGGCTCGCCGGCGGACCGCCACGAGCCGGTCGGCCGCGGCGAAGAAGGCCGCTCGGACCAAGGGCCCGGCGCGCCGGTCGGCGTCGGCCAAGAAGGCCGCACGCACGCGGGCCCGGCGGTCGCGCTGAGGATTCGCGGGTGACCGCCTAGCGATACTCCCCGCCGCCCGCTGCAGGCGCGAGCCCCCGACCACGCAGGTTATTTTCTGGCGTCATCCGCCAGGAGCCTGCGTGGCCGTCCCACCGTCCCTCGAAGAGGCCCTCCGGGGCCGCTATACCGTCGAGCGCGAGCTCGGCCGGGGCGGCATGGCCACCGTTTACCTGGCGCACGACCTCCGCCACGACCGCCCGGTCGCCCTCAAGCTGCTGCACGACGATCTGGTCCCGGCCCAGGGCCCGGCGCGGTTCGAGCGCGAGATCAAGGTCGCCGCCCGGCTCCAGCACCCCCACATCCTCACCGTGCTCGACTCCGGCGAGCTCACCGATGGCCGGCTGTGGTACACCATGCCGTACGTCGACGGCGAGTCGCTTCGCGAGCGTCTCCGTCGCGAGGGCCCCCTGCCGGTCGAGGACGCGCTCCGCATCGCGTGCGAGGTGGCCGACGGGCTGCACTACGCCCACGGTCAAGGCGTGATTCATCGGGACATCAAGCCGGAGAACATCCTCCTCACCGTGAGTCCGTCGCGCGACCCCGGCACGACGGGTGGCAGTCACGCGCTGATCGCGGACTTCGGCATCGCCCGGGCCCTGGAGGACACCGGACCGCAGCCCACGCACTCGCTCGACGGGTCTATCACGCAGACGGGCACCGTCATCGGCTCGCCGGTCTACATGAGCCCCGAGCAGGCGGGCGGTGAGCGCGCCCTGGACGGACGGGTCGATCTCTATGCGCTCGCGGTGGTGCTGTACGAGATGCTGGCGGGCAAGCCGCCGTTCACCGGCACCACCGCGCACACCGTGCTGGCGAAGCACCTCATGGCCGAGCGGCCGGGGCTCAGGCCGGTGCGGCCCACGGTGCCAGCACCGATCGAGGCCGCGATCCTCAAGGCGATGGCGGCCGACCCCGATCGCCGGTTCGCGACGACCGCCGAGTTCGCGCTCGCGCTGGAGCAGGGCGCGAAGGGGCGTGGCGGCCGCCCCCGGCTGTCCCGCACCGCGGGTACGCTCGTGGCACTCGGCCTCTTCGGGCTGGGCGCGGGATCCTGGTGGCTGTTTCAAAGAAGCGAGAGCCGGCCGGAGGAGACGGCCGTCGCCCGACTGGCGGTGCTTCCGTTCGAGAACGTCGGCGACGCGGAGAACGCGTACTTCGCCGACGGTGTGGCCGATGCGGTGCGGGGCAAGCTGTCCGCGCTGCCCGGCCTCCAGGTGATCGCGTCCGCCAGCTCGGACCAGTACCGGCAGACGTCCAAGAGCCCGCGCGAGATCGGACGCGAGCTCGGCGCGCGCTACCTGGTGATCGGCAAGGTGCGCTGGGAGAAAGGCATGAAGCGAAGCCGGGTGCAGGTGAGCCCGGAGCTGATCGAGGCGCCGACCGGGACCACACGCTGGCAGCAGCTCTTCGATGCGCCCCTCAGCGACGTCTTCGGCGTACAGGAGGGCATCACGCGCGGCGTCGCGAGCGCGCTGGAGCTCGAGGTGGGCGAGGGCGCGCAGACCCGGGTGGCGGAACGCCCGACCAGGAACCTCGCGGCCTACGACGCGTTCCTCCGCGGCGAGCGGTTGTCCAACCGGGTGGGCCTCACCGACCCGCAGGCGCTCCGGGGGGCGATCTCCGCCTACGAGGAGGCGACCGCGCTCGATCCTGGGTTCGCGCTTGCGTGGGCACAGCTGTCGCGCGCGCGCTCCACGTTGTACGTGAACGGAGTTCGGGCGCCTGAGGATGGCGAGGCGGCGCGCGTCGCGGCCGACCGGGCGATCGCGCTGGGGCCGGCGCTGCCGCAGGCGCACTTCGCGCGCGCGCTATACCTCAGCGCCGTCCGTCGCGAACACGCCCGGGCGCTGGATCAGGTGGCCCGCGGCCGGCGCATCGCGCCGCGCGACGCCGAGCTCCTCTCCATGGCCGCCCTGGCGGAGCAGCAGCTCGGCCGCTGGGATCGGGCGCTGGCGCACTTCCGAGAGGCCCAGTCGCTCGACCCGCAATCGTTCGCCACACGCCGCCGGCTGGCGCGCGTGCTGCTCTGGCTCCGCCGCTACCCCGAGGCGCGCGCGATGGCCGACTCCGCGCTCAGCCTGAGCGTCGGCTCGCCCGACGTGCTGGACAACAAGGTGGCCACCTACCTCGGCCAGGGCGATCTCGAGGGCGCGCGGGCCGCGCTCCGGGATGCGCCGACTGCGATCGAGCTGAGCCGGCGCGTGGCACACGCGGGCGCCTACTTCAACATCTTCTGGGTGCTCGACGACGAGCAGCAGCGCCTGTTGCTCCGGCTCGGGCCCGGCCCGTTCGACAACGATCGGGGCATGTGGGGCATGGCCCTGGCGCAGACCCATCGGCTCCGGGGCAACGCGGCAGCCACCCGCGCCTACGCCGATTCCGCGCTGCCCGCGCTGACGCGCTCGGTCGCGGCCAACCCTGGCGACGGCCTTCTGCGCGGGAGCCTGGCCCTGGTGCTCGCGCTCGCCGGCCGGCGAGCCGATGCCATCCGCGAGGGTGAGCGCGCGATGCAGCTCGAGCCGATCGCGACCAACGGCATCACCGGGCCGATCGTACAGCACTACGTCGTGCTGGCGTACCTCGCGCTCGGCGACCACGCGGCGGCGCTCGACCGGCTCGAGCCGCTGTTGCGGGTGCCCTATTTCGTGTCGCCCGCGTGGCTCCGGATCGATCCGACGCTGGCATCGCTCCGGGGCGATCCGCGGTTCAAGCGGCTGGCCGAGGGGTAGCGGATGCCACGGTACGCGGCGTTTCTCCGGGGTGTCAGCCCCTCCAACGCGAAGATGCCTGAGCTCAAGCTGGCATTCGAGTCCGCCGGCTTCACCGACGTGAAAACGGTGATCTCGAGCGGCAACGTGGTGTTCGACACCCGCAAAGCGTCGGACGCCGCGATCGAGCGCAAGGCGGAAGCGGCCATGCGGGAGCGGCTCGGTCAGGCCTTCTTCACGATCGTCCGGCCGGTCGAGATGCTCGAAGGCCTGCTGACGACCGACCCCTACCGATCGTTCCGTGTGGCAGCCGGGGCCAAGCGGATCGTCACCTTCCTTCGCAATCCGCCGTCAGCGGCTGTGACTCTTCCGGTCGAGCAGGACGGCGCCCGAATCCTCGCCCTCGATGGCCGCGAGCTGTTCTCGGTATACGTCGCGACCCCCAAGGGGCCGGTGTTCATGTCTCTAATAGAAAGGACCGTCGGCAAGGAGGTGACGACCCGCACCTGGGACACCGTCGCGCGCGTCGCGCGGGCCTGATTCCGGGCGTTCGTAACGGCCGGGCATTTCCCGGTCGACAGCCCCCTACCTTCGGCGTATATTCGCTGCCGTGACCGCCCCTACCCACGACCTCTCGAAGCTCCGGATCGACCGCGACCCTCCTCCCGAGATACGCCGCGCGTTCGGTCGAACGTTGGCCTTCGTCGGCATCGCGATCGCGCTGATCGCGGGCGCCGTCATCTGGGCCCGTGGCCGCTCGGCGGCGACGGTCGAGACCATCGTCGCCACCCCTATCTCGACGGGCGGCTCCGGCGGCTCGACCGCCGCCACGTCCGTCACCGCGAACGGCTACGTCGTCGCCCGGATCCGTGCGGCTGTGTCGGCCAAGATCCCGGGCCGCATCGCGACGCTGACCGTGGATGGCGGCTCCAACGTCAAACGGGGTCAGGTGATCGCCACGCTGGAGAACGCCGACTACGCGGCCGCCGTGTCCGAGGCGCAGGCCAACCTGGCCAGCACCCGGGCGCAGCTCGCCGAGGCGGGTTTCGACCGGGACCAGACGGCTCGCGAGTCCAAGCGCACCGCCCAGATCCACGGCGAGAGTCCAGAGCTGATCTCGGCACAGGATGAGGAAGCGGCGCGGAGCAAGGCCGACCAGGCCGCGGCGCGAGCCGGCGCCGCGCAGGCGCGGATCGACGCGGCGGCCGCGGCACTGCGGGTCGCCGAGGCGACGCTCGAGAACACCTATATCCGCGCGCCATTCACGGGCACCGTGCTCCGGAAGGAAGCGGAGGTGGGCGAGGTGGTGGCGCCGTCGGTGGGCGGCGGCCTGACGCGGGGCGCCGTCGTCACGATGGCCGACCTCAAGTCGCTCGAGGTCGAGGTGGACGTGAACGAGGCGTACATCGGGCGGGTGTCGCACGGGCAGAAGGCGAGCATCACGCTCGACGCCTATCCCGATACGTCGTTCCGGGGCGAGGTCCGGCAGGTCGTGCCGACGGCCGACCGCCAGCGGGCGACCGTGCAGGTCAAGGTGAGCATCATGGACAGCGACCCGCGGATCCTGCCCGAGATGGGCGCGCGGGTGGACTTCCTGGCGAGCGACTCCGGCAAGGCCGCGCCGACGACGGGACCGGTGGCGACGCGCTTCCGGCTGCCGGCCGCTGCGGTGCGCGAGCAGGGGGGCCGCACCATCGTCTGGCTCGTGCGCGACGCTCGGCTCGCAGCACGCGAGGTCGACGCCGGCCCGGTGAGCGGCGGGTTCCGCGAGATCAAGCGCGGGCTGTCGGGTGGGGAGCGGGTGGTGACGGGCGGGGTGGAGACGCCGAAGGAAGGGATGCGGGTGAAGGATGGGGCTGAGTGAGATGTGGGCAACACGAATAACGCACCTTAACTCTTGAAGAGAGAGCCAGCTATGGCCCTGGTCGAGATTCGCGACGTATCCAAGAGCTTCCGCCGTGACGCCGAGCGGATCGACGTCTTCGACAGGCTCTCGATGGACATCGAGCAGGGAACGTTCACCGCCCTCATGGGGCCGTCGGGTTCAGGCAAGTCGACCTTGCTCAACCTCATCGCCGGACTCGACAAGCCGACCAGCGGCAGTGTGCGGGTCGGCGGCGCCGAAGTGAGCTCGATGACGCCCGCGCAGCTCGCGGAGTGGCGCTCGCAGAACGTCGGCTTCGTGTTCCAGCAGTTCAACCTCCTGCCGGTCCTCACCGCCTTCCAGAACGTGGAACTGCCGCTCCTGCTGACGCGGCTCTCGAAGAAGCAGCGCGACGAGCGGGTGCGCATCGCGCTCGGCGTGGTGGGGCTGGATGATCGGCTGCAGCACTATCCCCGGCAGCTCTCGGGCGGACAGGAGCAGCGGGTCGCCATCGCGCGCGCGATCGTGGCGGATCCGACGCTCATCCTGCTCGACGAGCCGACCGGCCAGCTCGATGCCAAGAGCTCGCAGGAGGTGCTGGCCCTGCTGAGCCGGCTCAACGAGGAGTTCGGCAAGACGGTCGTCATCGTGACGCACGATCCGCAGGCGGCGGCGCGGGCCCGGCGGCAGCTCCACCTGGAGAAGGGGACGTTCGTGGAGCAGGGTCAGGCGACCCCCGGGTCGGGTGTGCCCGCCGTCGCGGGAGCGGCCCGATGAAATTCTGGCCACTGCTGCTGGCCAACCTCGGCCGGCATAAACGGCGGACGCTGCTCACCATGGCGAGCGTCGCCCTGGCGCTCTTTCTGTTCGCCTCGCTCCGCACCGTCATCACCACGCTCAAGGCGGCAGCCGAGTTCGGCAGCGCGCGCCGGCTGGTGACCCAGAACGCCAGCGGGCTGATCTTCCCGATGCCTGTCGCCTACGCCCAGCGGCTCGCGACCGTGCCCGGCGTGCAGAAGGTGACCTGGGCCAACTGGTTCGGTGGCCAGTACGGCGACGGCAAGCGGTTCTTCGCCAACTTCGCGGTGGACGCGAAGACCTATCTCGATCTCTACCCCGAGATGTCGGTCCCGGCGGACCAGCGCGAGGCGTTCATGCAGGATCGCTCGGGTGCGCTCATCGGCGCGCGGCTGATCGACCTGTTCGGCTGGAAGGTGGGGCAGAACGTGACGCTGCGCGGGACGATCTATCCCGGCGAGTGGACCTTCACCGTCCGCGGCGTCTACACCCCGACCGATCCGGTGATCAACGACGACGCGATGATGTTCCACTGGGAGTATCTCGACGAACGGAGCCAGCGGAGCGGTCAGGCCGGGTGGTACATCCTGGAGATCGACCGGCCGGAGAGCGGGCCGCGGGTCGCGAAGGCGATCGACGACCTGTTCCGCAACTCGAGCGCGCCGACCAAGACCGGAACCGAGCAGGCGTTCAACGCCAGCTTCGCCACGATGTGGGGCAACGTCGGGCTGCTGATGAACACGATCGGCATGGCGGTGGTGTTCGCGATCCTGCTCGTCGCCGCCAACGCGATGATGATGAGCGCCCGCGAGCGCACGCGCGAGCTGGCGGTGCTCAAGACGATCGGGTTCTCGGATCGGCGGCTGTTCGCTCTGGTGATGGCGGAGGCCGGGCTCATCACGCTCACGGGCGCGCTGATCGGGCTGGGCGTGGCCAAGGTCCTCTACAAGAGCACCAACTTCAACGCCGCGGGGTTCCTGCCCGGCTTCGACGTGACGGGGGCGACGCTGGCGGTGGGCGCCGCGATCGCGCTGGTGCTCATGCTGGCGAGTGGGATCGTGCCTGCGGTGCGGGCGGCGCGGCTGCCGGTGGTGGCGGCACTGAGAAACGTGGAGTAGGCGAGGGTGGCTAACCACGGAAGCACGGAAGACACGGAAGCAGCCACGGAAAGCTGCTGGTGGTCAACAACACACACACAAACTCTTGCTGTTTTCCGTGCCGTTTCCGTGTCTTCCGTGCTTCCGTGGTGCATCACTACCGAACAGTCGATGATCCTAGCCCAGAGGCCATGACCGCATGAAGATCCCCCTCACCTACAACCTCCGCAGCGTCCGCCAACGCCCGGTCTCGACCGCGCTCACGGCCCTCGGCATCGGCCTGGTCGTCGCGGTGTTCATCGGGATGCTGGCCCTGGCCAACGGGTTCGCGGCGGCGCTCACCCGGACGGGGTCCGACAGCAACGTGCTGGTTCTCCGGAAAGGCGCCGACTCGGAGCTCTCGAGCGGGCTCGACCGCGACGCCGTCAGTACGCTCACCGCGTCGCCGCACATCGCGCGCGGACCCGATGGGCGCGCGATGGTGAGCCCGGAGCTGTACGTGGTGATCCCGCTGGGCCGCATGGGCGACACGACGCAGCTCGCCAACGTGGTGGTGCGCGGCGTGAGCGAGCAGGCTTGGCAGGTACGGAACGGCCTCACGCTGCTCGGCGGGACGCGGCCCGCGGCCGGGAAGAACGAGATCTGCGTCGGCAAGCGGCTGGCCGGCCGGTTCCCCAACACCGGGATCGGCCAGACAATGCGCTTCGCCGGCCGGCCGTGGACGGTGACCTGCCAGTTCGCCTCGGGCGGCACGGCGTTCGAATCCGAGATCTGGGGCGAGAACGAGCAGCTCAAGCCGGCCATGCGCCGCGACAACGTGCAGTCGCTCACCTTCCGCCTGGCCGATCCGGCGTCGTTCGACGAGGCCAAGCGCGTGCTCGAGGCCGACAAGCGCGTGACGGTGGACGTCTATCGCGAGTCCGCCTTCTACGCGAAGCAGTCCGAGCTGCTCGGCAGCATCCTGCGGATCCTCGCGATCATGATCACCGCGATCATGGCCGTCGGTGCGATCTTCGGCGCGGTCAATACGATGTACGCCGCGGTGGCGTCGCGGACACCGGAGATCGCGGTGCTTCTCACGCTGGGATTCCGGCCGCGGAGCATCCTCGCGAGCTTCCTGGCGGAGTCGGCGGTGATCGCGCTGGCGGGCGGGGTCATAGGATGTCTCCTGGCGCTGCCGATGAACGGCATCGTCACCAGCACGACGAACTGGGCCAACTTCAGCGAGATGGCGTTCAGCTTCCGGATCACGCCGGGACTGCTGCTGGCGGGCCTGATGTTCGCGTTGGTGATGGGCACGCTGGGCGGATTCTTTCCGGCCCGGCGCGCGTCGAAGGTTCCGGTGGCGCAGGGGATTCGCTGATCACTGATGCCGGTGACGCATCGACGAGAGTTGAACAGTCTTACTTGACGCATATCGGGAGTCAGCATGACGACCAAGAGCAAATCCGCCATTCCGCGCGTCGTTTCGCAGCAGGAGTGGCTCGCAGAGCATGAGAAGCTGCTCGCGAAGGAGAAGAATCTCACCCGCGAGCACGACCGGCTCGCCGCCGAGCGGCGGCGGATGCCGATGGCCAAGGTGGACAAGCCGTATGTGTTCGAAGGTCAATCGGGAAAAGCGAGCCTCGCCGACCTGTTCGACGGTCGCCGCCAGCTCGTGCTTTACCACTTCATGTTCGCGCCGGGCGTCGACGGCTGGCCGTCGGCCGGATGTCCGGGATGCTCGCTGGTCGCCGACCAGATCGGCCACCAGGCGCACTTTCACGCCCGGGACACGTCCCTGGCGCTGGTCTCGCGCGCGCCGTTGGCGAGTCTCCTGGCGTATCGGCAACGGATGGGGTGGGATCTCCCCTGGTACTCCTCCGCGGCGAGCGACTTCAACGGCGACTTCGGAGTCAGCACCCCGAAGGGCGAGACGTTCGGCTTGAGCGTCCTTCTGCGCGACGGTGACAGCGTGTATCGGACCTACTTCACCAACGGCCGCGGGGTCGAAGCTCTGGGCAGCGTCTGGAGCTTCCTGGACTTGACGCCCTACGGTCGGCAGGAGACGTGGGAGGACTCACCCGAGGGGTGGCCGCAGACCGAGCCGTATCAGTGGTGGCGGCGGCACGACGAGTACCCCAAGGCGTAGGCGAAGGGGCACGAAAAAAGGGCGGCCCGCATCTCTCCGAAGAGAAACGCGGGCCGCCCTACGCTTCGGCTACCCGGAGTCGGAGAATTGACTTCTCCGTTCTTCTTCCCTCGGCGACCGCTCACTGATGCGTGTGCGGTGTTGCCTCGAGAGCTCCGGTTTCCATTCCCAGACGGCTTGCGGCTATCCGGTTCACCGATGCGAGCGCTGCAGGTCCGGCCGAATCGCGGATCGACCTCCTGCACGGCACGCCGCGGCGCTGCTGCGGCATGGACGGGACACGCGATTGGTCTCGTCACTCCCACTCTGAGCGATCAACTCGCGAGCGGGAGCGACAGTATAGGAATCATTTCTTCCGCGCGCAAGAGTCGATTTTTCTTTTCCCCACGCTTGAACATTGGGCACATTTCCACAGCATGTTTCGACCCTTTCGCCGGCATCGTTCGCCCCTCTCGTGCGCTCTGGGATGGCGCGGGAACGGAGCTCTGGCGGTAGCTTCAGGCACTCGCCCGGCATGAACGACGTTGCCCCTGTCCAAGGAAGGGTTCCTCGTGGCCGCACCCAAAGCAGCGGATCGGACCGTGCTCCCAGCCGGAGCGACCCCGGTGCTCAGCCGCGGCAAGCTGCTCAAGGTGCTCGGGGTCTCCTTCGGGATCGCGGTCCTCATCGGCAACACGATCATCGTCGGGATCCTCCGCACGCCAGGTGACGTGGCGGCCCGGCTGCCCACGCCGGCGCTCTTTCTCGGAGTGTGGGTCATCGGCGGCCTGTACGCGCTGCTCGGCGCGATCTCCGTCGCCGAGCCGGGCACGATGATGGCCGAGTCGGGAGGCCAGTATCCGATCGTGCGCCGGGGTCTCGGCGAGTACCCCGGTTTCATCGTCGGGTGGAGCGACTGGCTCTCGACCTGCGGGACGATCGCGCTCGGCGCCATGGTGTTCACGGAATACCTCCAGCCGCTGGTGCCCGCCATGGTCGGCTGGCGCGTCCCGGCAGGGGTGGGATTGGCACTGATGTTCGGTCTGCTCCTGTGGCGCGATATCCGGATCGGCAACCTCTCTCAGCAGATCCTGAGCGCGCTCAAGGCCCTCGCGTTCGGCGCCCTGATCGGCGTCTGCCTGGTCGTTCCCGTCCCCGCCGGCGCGGTGGCGGCGCCTACCCCGGCCGTCTCGCTGATGGCAGGCGTCGTTCTGGCGCTGCAGGCGGTGATCTACACCTACGATGGCTGGACCGGCCCGCTCTACTTCGGCGAGGAGGTGCGGAACCCCGACCGCGGCATCCCGCGCTCGATGGTGCTCGGCGTCCTGCTCGTCATCCTGATCTACCTGCTCGTGAACGTCGCCTTCGTCCGCGTGCTCGGGATCGGCCGCATGGCGGGCGACCCGTTCGTGGCCGCGAGCGCGGGCAAGGCCATCTTCGGCGACAAGGGCGACCTGGTGATCCGGCTGTTGGTGCTGGTCTCGATCCTGAGCGGAATGAATGCCTGCGTGCTCATGGCGCCCAGGGTCATACTGGCCATGAGTCGGGATCGGCTGCTCCCCGCCGCGCTCCAGACCGTGAACGTCGGTGGCACCCCGACCGTGGCGCACTGGACCAGCATCGGGATCGCGGTCGGCTTCATCATCTCCGGCACCTTCAACACCGTGCTCGCCCTGTGCGCGTTCTTCTTCGTCGCCAATTACACGCTTTCGTTCCTGAGCGTGTTTGCGCTCCGGCGGAAGGAGCCCGACACCCCGCGGCCGTGGCGGGTGCCCGGGTATCCCTATACCACCGCGCTCGCGGTGCTCGGCTCGGTGGCCTTCCTGGTCGGATCGGTCGTGAGCGACTGGAACAACAGCTGGAAGTCGATGCTGCTGCTCGCCCTCAGCTATCCGCTCTACCGGTTCGTGGTCGTGCGGCGGGACCGCGCGGTGTCCAGCTAGCGGTGCGTTTCACCCGGGCCATCGTCCGGCCGCCCGCCGCCACGTTCGCCGACGGGATCACATCCTCCGACCTGGGGCCGCCGGACCTGGCCCTCGCCCTCGAGCAGCATGAAGCCTACTGCCGTGCGTTGGAGCGGCTCGGCGTCGCGCTGGTGAGGCTGGCGCCCGATCCCGAGTTTCCAGACAGCACGTTCGTCGAGGACGCCGCGATCGTCACCAGCCGGGGAGCGATCCTCACGCGCCCCGGGGCTCCGAGCCGCGCCGGCGAGGTGGTGGCCGTCGGCTCGGCGCTGGGGCCGTGGTTTCCCGCGCTCCACAGGATCGCGGCGCCCGGCACGGTGGATGGTGGCGACGTCTGCGAGGCGGGTGACCAATTCTTCATCGGCCGCTCGGCGCGCACCAACGCCGAGGGGGCGACGCAGCTTGCCGAGTGGCTGGGCCAGCGCGGCTTCGGGGTGAGCGTGATCGACATCCGACCGTTCCCCGCCCTGCTGCACCTCAAGACCGGCCTCTCCTGGCTCGGCGGGCGCCGACTGCTTGTCGCCGGCGACTTTGCCGGGCATGACTCGCTGCGCGGGTGGAAGGTCATGACGGTACCCGAGGGCGAGGCGTACGCGGCCAACTGCATCGGGCTGGGCGACGCGATCTTGACCCCCGCCGGATTTCCAGCGACCAGGGCCCTCCTCACCACGCTGGGCTGCGAGCTCGTGCCGCTCGAGATGTCGGAGTTTCAGAAGATGGACGGTGGGCTGAGTTGTCTCTCGGTACGGTGGTAGCGCCCGAGGACGTCCTTTCCAGCACAGTGGGATCCGAAGCTTGGAATTCACGTGACTTGAAGTCGCGGC
>JADMIO011460713.1_pt1 | contig 14029 bp, 7 predicted proteins | sample 8958161 | NCBI WGS metagenome assembly JADMIO01 (sample SAMN16585339, study PRJNA669376) | soil metagenome | isolation source: Crop rotation soil | place: USA: Cullars Rotation, Alabama | collected 2011 | reverse complement strand
GGGCGGTAGCGGCGGCGGTGCCGTAAACTTAATAGCATCAGCAGCGCTTACTTTGTCAAGTACTTCTACAATTACAATGAACGGTACGCCAGGCGGCCCGGGAGGCAGTGGTGGTGGAACCTCATCTGATGGAACACAAAAATGTACCGCTGATTTTTACGGTGGATGTAGTATTTGCCCTGAAGAATGTGTTGATGCTGCCGGTGGTGCCGGTGGTGGTGCCGGTGGTGGTGCCGGTGGTGGCATTATGCTTAAGGGCTTTGGCCCTGTTACTTTACTTGGTGCTTTATCGGCAGCAGGCGGCCCCGGTGGGGCAGCGGTTGCGCCGGGCCCTGCCAATGGCGCATGTATGAGTGTTGCAACCAGTGGTGGTGGTGGTAGTGGTGGTATTATTAAGGTTATTATTAACCCATGCCAAACCAATACGCTAACACCGGCATCTGTTTCGGTAAATGGAGGCAGCGGTGGCGGTGGCCAGAATGGTAATGCAACAGGTGCAGGCGGAAGCGCAGGTGCATATGTAAATAACATAACCCACTCATCGTTTGTTGCCCTTACAGGTGGTACCGCAAGCTCCAGCCAAACAGTTAACGTGGGGCAAACGCCTTCTAATTTATCGGGTACGGTTCCCACCGGTGGTACAAGCAGCTATACTTATTTGTGGTACACTTCCACACCTTGCGCTTCGGCACCAAGCAATGGCAATGCTACTCCGCCAAGCGGATGGTCGAGCACCGGCCAAACCGGCCAGAATTATACTTTTGGCGGCAGCGTTTGCCAAACTACCTGCTTTGTGCGCAGGGTAATTTCAGGTTCATGCGTGGCATGGTCAACAACGGTTACAATTACTGTTAACCCTTTAGGTGTGCCAACAATTGGGGCATTTAGCGGGGTATCATGCAGCGGGTTTACTGTTAACTGGTCGGCCGTTTCAGGAGCATCTACTTACTACCTCGATGTTGCAACAGATGCTGGTTTTACAAGCTTTGTAAATACCAACCAATTCTTTAATAATTTTAGTACAGGCAATGTAACCAGTTATGGTGTTACAGGCCTTAGCAGCGGAGCTACTTATTATGTAAGAGTACGCACGGGTAATGTTTCCTGCGGTTTAACTTCTTCTAATTCTTCTACTGCTCAGGTTACACTTTTTGTAAGCCCATCGGCAACAGCGGGGGCTGATATAACCACCTGTACGGGTACGGCTTCTATTACCATGACGGGCGCTACGGCCAGCGGTAATTATTCAGGTACGCCTACGTGGAGCGGTGGCGCAGGTTTAGGCAACTGGACACAAAATGCCAACCCTGCACTGGCTACTTTTACGCCTACTGCGGCATCGGGTTCGTTTACTGCCACGCTTACTTTAACCGGGGCTAACGGCTGTCCAAATGCTACGGCAACCAGAATAATTACATGGGGCACACAACCAACTGCAACTGCGGGGCCCGATTACGCTTCGTGTTCAGGTACGGCCCCCATACCCCAAACAGGTGCTATAGCTACGGGCACTTATTCAGGTTTACCAATATGGAGCGGCGGTTCTTTACTTGGTGTTTGGACGCAAAATGCCAATCCGGCATTAGCAACTTTTACGCCGGCCGTTTCAAGCGGCTCGTTTACTGCAACCCTTACTTTAACCGGTACAAATGGTTGTTCTAATGCTACATCAACTAAAAACATAAGCTGGCAAACGCCAATTTTGAATAATACTATTACGTCTCCTTCAACTACCTCTTTCTGCGGTAGCGGCGACCCGGGAAATATTGCAGGAACAGTTCCGCCAACACTTACAGGCGGCAATGGTACCTACGGTTACCAATGGCAACTTAGGGTTAATAGTGGCCCGTGGACTGATATAGGCGGAGCTACAGGTTCTGATTACGACCCTGCTCTACTTGCTACTACCGATACTTTCCGTTACCGCCGTGTTACAACATCGGGTTATTGCAGTGATTCCAGCAACCTTGTTACCATTGTTGTTGAAGTTCCAATAAGCAATAACATGGTTACTAATACAGGCGCTTCTTCCTTCTGCGGTAGCGGCGACCCTGCTTTAATTACGGGTACTGTACCTGTTGCGCCGGGCACCGTAAACTACCAGTGGCAGTCTAGCGTGGATGGTGGTTCAACATGGTCAGATATCAGTTTGGCCAATGCACAAAACTTTGACCCATCTCCAATAACCGTAACAACTGCATACAGGCGCAAAGTAACCAGTAATTCATGTACTGATTATAGCAATGCAATTTCTATTGTTATAAACCCTGTAGGAAGTATTGTTTCGGTAGTGCCTACTAACGTATTATGCAATGGCGGCAATACAGGCACCATTACTATAAATGCAACCGGTGGTACACCACCTTACCAGTATTCAGTTGATAACGGCGGTACATGGTACAGCTCGAACCTGTTTACAGGATTGGTTGCAGGCGGATACATCTTAGTAGTGAAAGACACACTGGGCTGTACCTGGAATTACAATGGCGGGCAACCGGTAATAATTACTGAGCCCCCTGTGCTTGGCCACACTGATTCAGTTGTAAGCGCCAGCTGTGCTAACGTTTTTGATGCATCAATTACTGTAACAGCTAGCGGTGGTACACCTTCCTATCATTATTCATTGAACGGGGGGCCTTCGCAAAACGGCAATGTGTTTACCGGGCTAGCCGCAGGCAATTATGTGGTAGCGGTTGAAGACGATAATGGTTGTATTGATACAAGCCATGTAACTATTAATAATAGTTATGCTGTTACCGGTAGCCTTATTTCGCAAAACAATGTTTCTTGTTATGGCGGGGCAGATGGTTCAGTTACTGTTCAGCTTGTAGGTGGTGTACAACCATATTCATATAGCATTAACGGATTTCCATTCCAATCGGTACCGGTATTCACCGGCTTAAGTGCAGGTAACTATGTTATAACCTTACGCGATAGCAAAGGTTGTACTGATTTTGTAATTGATACAATTACACAACCCGCAATTCTACAGGCTATTGTTGATTCAGTTGGCAATATTGGTTGCAACGGCAACTCAACAGGGGCAATTTATATTTCCGTAACAGGTGGCACAGCACCGTACCAATATTTATGGAGCAACGGCAACACCAACCAGGACCTTACGGGTGTACCGGCAGGTACTTACAATGTTGCTGTTACGGATACCAATGGGTGTGCTACATCAGCGGGGGCTAGTATTACGCAGCCGCTGCCTTTGTTCCTAAGTATAGCTTCATTCCACAACCTGAGGTGTTATAACGATTCATCAGGTTCAATTGATATTACAGTGAATGGTGGCGTACCTCCTTATACCTTTACATGGAGTACAGGCGCTACCAACGAAGATATTTATGGATTACATGCAGGCACTTATTCAGTAACTGTAGTTGATGCCAATGGTTGCAATGAATCAATCAGCCAAACGCTTACTGAACCAACCCAATTGATATTAAGGCTTTCGCCTACAGATGTAACCTGTGCGGGTGCTTCGAACGGCGAGGTTGATTTAACTGTATTAGGTGGTACACCGGCATATTCATATTTATGGAATAACGGTGCTACTACTGAAGACCTTGACAGCATACCGGGCGGTACTTACATAGTACAAGTGGTTGATGCCAATGGTTGTTTAGCTACCGGCAATGTAGTTGTTGCTGAACCAGCACCAATAGTGCTTACTGCAGTTGTTACTGATGTACTTTGCGGGGGTGATTCTACCGGTGCAATTAATTTAAGTGTAACGGGTGGTACTGGTACTTATACCTATGGATGGAGTAACACTGCTACTACTGAGGACCTGAGCAACGTGCCTTCAGGAACTTATACTGTAACCGTTACTGATGGTAACGGCTGTACTGCAACTGCCAGCTACACTATTTCGGCACCTGCGCCACTTACCCTGGTGTTAGCGGGTATTTCGAATGTGCAGTGTAATGGTGGAACGGATGGTTCTATTGATATTAATGTTTACGGAGGCACGCAATTATATACTTACCTGTGGAGCAATAGCGCTACTACGGAAGATTTGAATAACGTACCTGCTGGCACATACAGTATTGTTGTTACCGATGCCCACGGATGTTCGGCGTCATTATCGGCAACTATTACTGAGCCTACCCAGCTTACTTTAACGGATACAATAACCGATGTTACCTGTGCGGGTGCTTCGGACGGTGCTATTAATTTAACCGTAAGCGGCGGTACACAACCTTACTCTTATTTCTGGAGTAATGGTGTTACTACTGAAGACTTAACGGGCATTGCAGGGGGCAATTACAATGTAGTTGTTACTGATGCGAATGGTTGTACGCTTGCGAATTCATTTACGGTATTTGAGCCTACCCCAATTGTACTTACCGCGGTTGTAAGTAACGTGGTTTGTGGCGGGGATTCTACCGGTTCAATAGATTTATCTGTTACGGGTGGAACACCGGGTTACACCTATGTATGGAGCAATGGTGCAACTACTCAGGATTTGAGTAATGTACCCGCAGGCACCTACACTGTAACAGTTACTGATACGCATAACTGTACCGTAACTGCCAGCTATACTATTTCATCGCCGGCACCGCTTACTGTTGTTGTAGCGGGCGTGTCTAATGTTAATTGCCACGGTGGCACTGACGGTGCAATAGATATTAATGTATTTGGCGGTACTCCTTTGTACACGTACATTTGGAGCAATAGCCAAACCAGTGAGGATTTAAATAATATTACTGCAGGGCCTTATAGTGTAACAGTAAACGATGCCAACAGTTGTTCGGCTTCTTTATCGGTTACAGTAACTGATCCTTCAGCCATTACTACTTCTATTACTTCAACTGACGTAACATGCCCGGGAGCTGCTAACGGCAGTGTTGACCTTACAGTAAGCGGTGGTACACCGGGTTATACTTATTTGTGGAGCAACGGTGCAACTACGCAGGATTTAATTGGCATAACCGGTGGCACATACACGGTTATTGTAACTGATATTAATGGTTGTACTGCCGGCAATTCAGTTGTAATACACGAAGGCCAGCCACTTGTAATTACCGGGATTGTTACTGATGTGGCTTGTAACGGCGACTCGAGCGGCATTATTAATATTACGGTTACCGGTGGCAATGGTACTTATACGTACGCATGGAGCAGCGGCCCAACAACCGAAGACTTGACGGGCATACCTGCCGGCAACTATTCAGTTGTGGTAACTGACGGAAACAGCTGCAGCGCATCTGCCTCATTTACCGTAGCCGAACCTGCAGGGTTAGTGCTAAATGCAACAACAGTGAATGTAAGTTGCGCCGGCGGTAGCACAGGTTCTGTTGATATTAGTATTTACGGCGGTGTGTTCCCATATACCTTCTTGTGGAGCAACACAGCTACTACTGAAGATATCCATAACGTGCCACAAGGCAACTACACGGTTACTGTTACCGATGCCCATGGTTGTACAATTTCTCAATCATTTACCATTACACAGCCAGCGCCAATTGTAATTAACGTAGTAACTACTGATGTTACCTGCCATGGTGCGGCAGATGGCGCAGCAGATATTACAGTTACCGGTGGCACTGCACCATATAACTATTTGTGGTCTAATTTTGCAGGCTCAGAAGATATAAGCGGGTTAAGTGGAGCCTTATATACTGTAATAGTTACAGATGCTAACAATTGCACTGCACGCGATTCTGCTTTAATTAACGAACCGGCAGCATTGGCCTTAACAACAGTGGCAACCAATATATCATGCTACAATTCAAATGACGGCGCCATTGACCTTACTGTTACGGGTGGAACCCAACCATACAGGTACCACTGGAGCAATGCTGATACTACACAGGATATATCGGGCTTAGCTAACGGCACTTATGTTGTTACAGTTACAGATGCACACAGTTGTACTGCGACTACATCGGTTACCATTATTAACCCTTCGATTATATCAGCCAATTTTGTTGTTCATAACCCATTATGCAACGGCGATTTAAATGGCTCTATTGACCTTATCCCATCTGGTGGTACATTACCTTATACCTACCTGTGGAGCAACGGGGATACCAGCGAGGATATTGCCAACATAGGTGCGGGTACCTTTATAGTAACCATTACCGATGCCCACGGTTGTACGCGTGTAGATTCAGCACATTCTGTTGAGCCTTCTGCGCTTTATACTTCGGGTATTATTAAAAATGTTACGTGCCATGGCTATAGGGATGGTGCAATTATAATTACAGCTTATGGTGGCACACTGCCTTATAGCTACCGTTGGTCGAGCGGGCCATCAACTAAGGATATTTACAGTATTGCAGGTGGAGATTATTATGTAACTGTAACGGATGGCAACGGCTGTACTGTTGCCTCATTGTATTCAGTTACCGAACCTGCCGTGCTTACAGTAAATGTTACCGGAACGGATGTAACCTGTAACGGCTCGAAAAACGGAACACTGCATGCGGTTGCTGCGGGCGGTACCACACCATACTATTATTTGTGGAACACGTTTGATACTGATTCAGTACTGCAAAATGTGGGTGCCGGAAGGTATGTTGTTCAACTTACCGATTCGAACGGTTGCTTTACTTACGATAGCCTGTTGATTAATGAGCCTACTGCCATTAATATTACCGGTGTAGTTACCGATGTAGTTTGCTACGGCGCAAGTACCGGTGGTATTGATATAACTGTAACCGGTGGAACACCCGGCTATACTTATAACTGGAGCAACAACGTACAAACAGAAGATGACAACGGTATTCCTGCCGGTGGATACACGGTTACTGTTACAGATAGCCGCAGTTGCCAAAAAACGGATTCATTTACTGTTACACAAGGGCCGCAGATTATTGCGGGCATTGGTACTTATAGCCCGTTATGCCACGGCGGCAGTTCCGGTAGTTTAACGGCCATAGTTTCCGGCGGAGTGGGGCCATATACTTATCTATGGAATACCAGCCCTATACAAAGTACCATCTCGGTTAACTCATTGCCTGCAGGCAGCTATATGTTAACGGTTACCGATAGCAGAGGTTGTTTTGTTATAGATACTGCAACCCTTGTTGAGCCTGCAGCTATACAGGTAACAACCACTGCAACCGGTTCGCATTGCGTAAATAGTGCCGATGGCAAAGTGGTAATATCTGTAACTGGTGGTTCAGCGCCTTACACCTATTTATTAAACGGTGTGGCGCAGTCCAGCGATACCTTTACAAACCTGTTGCCGGGCAATTACCTGTTGCTGGTTACCGATGTTAACGGTTGCCAGGGTACAACGGCATTTACTATTGCCCCTGCAAGCCAGATATCAGTGCATTTAAGCCTGTCGCAACAAGCTATATTAACGGGTATGGAAACGCAGTTAATTGCGCTTGCTACTTCAGATACTACTATTGCACACTTTTTCTGGTATCCTGATTCGGCATCCATATTCAACTTTACAGGCTGCACTGACCCAACCAATTGTGCTAACCCATATGTACATCCATTAACCACCACCACATTTATGGTAACGGTACAAAATGTTGACTCGTGCGAGGCAACCGATACCATAACAGTAACGGTGCTTAACCAGCCATCGGCATTTATACCTACCGCCTTTACGCCAAACAATGATGGTTTGAACGACCGTTTTGAAATGGATATACTGGGTGCTACAAACATTGATGTATCGGTATTTAACCGTTGGGGCGAAAGGATTTACTACAACCCATCGCAGCCAAACGGAATTACCGGGCTAAATGGATGGGATGGAAAGAAGAACGGAAAGGACGTGCCGGATGACACTTATGTTTACCAGATAAAGGTTACTTACTGGGATAATGTGGTGAAGGATGTGAATGGTACTGTTACAATTATGCGATAACCCCTAACCCTTGACTATAACCAATCGTCCCGGTAGAAATGCCGGGACGATTTTTTTTGTGCTTATTGCTATTTTCACAGCTATGCATAACGCCGATTATTTTGTTAAGAACCTAAACCTGCAGCCACACCCGGAAGGGGGATGGTACAAAGAGACTTACCGTAGTGAGGGAGATATTGCTGTTGATAGGCCGCCTGCTGATTTTAGCGTTAATAGAAGCATTTCTACCGCCATTTACTTTTTGTTGGAAGGGAAGCACTTCTCGGCCTTTCACCGCATTAAAAGCGATGAGATGTGGCATTTTTATGAAGGAGGCACCCTGCATGTTTATGTTATTCATTTAAATGGCCTGCTTGAAATCATTAAGCTTGGAAAAGAAACCGATAAAGGAGAGATGTTCCAGGCAGTGGTACCTGCGGGTTGTTGGTTTGCATCGCAACCGGCAGATGAAAAATCTTTTTCGCTGGTGGGCTGTACGGTAGCCCCGGGTTTTGATTTTGCCGATTTTGAAATGGCTAAGGCTGGTGAATTAGTACAACAGTTCCCCGAACATGAATTGCTGATTCGGAAATTGTGCAGGGATTAAGTTAAAACAAAGAAGGGTTTTTACCTGATATGTTTCCTTCCATACTTAGCAGTTGGGCTTTGCGCCATGGCCCGCCGGCATAGCCGGTAAGTTTGCCGTTTTGCCCTATAACCCGGTGGCAGGGAATAATAATGCCAATAGGGTTTTTGCCGTTCGCGGCACCTACTGCCTGCGATGCTTCAGGGTCGCCCAATGCTTTGGCTATTTGGCCGTAAGTAACCGTTTGCCCATAGGGAATAAGTGTTAACTGGTGCCACACCTGTTTTTGAAAATCGCTGCCTTCAGCGTGCAGGGTAACGGTGAATTGCTGACGTTTGCAGTTGAAGTATTCGGCCAACTCATCCATACAGCGTTTTACCATGGCGGGTAACTGAGCGGGATTTTGCCCGGCCTCATCCACAAACCACACCTGTGTAATAAAATCATGGGTACCCGTAATTTTTATTACGCCAACGGGGCTTTGCATATATGCGCTTACTTCTTCCATGGGCATGTAAAATTAAACCAATGTTGTAAAGGCTGCAAGGGGAATATTTTTGCAAGGCTGTTATTGCGGCCTTGCAGGCCTTGACAGATTAGTGGAGTAGGTGGGCAGGGCTTGCACCCTGCCTTTATATAGCGCGCCCCTTCGGGGCTGAACCCCGTTTTTCTTAAGGCATTTGTGATTATCTTCAACCCATGAAGAAAATAATTGTCTTTGGCGCGGCAGGCCGCACCGGAAAATATGTAGTACAATATGCCCTTGATGCGGGGTATGCCGTAACGGCTTTTGTGCACAGCCACAAATGCGGGCTTCAACACCCTAACTTAAAGGAAATAACAGGCGATGTATTAAACCATGGTTTGGTGCTTGAAAGCATTAAAGGACATGATGCGGTGGTTTCAACATTAGGAGCGCATAGCATTGAAGGCGATGCAGTAAACCTGATGAGCGATGCCATGAAAATATTTGTAGAGGCAATGGCCAAGTACCAAATAAAAAGAGTGCTGGCTGTAGGCGGTTTAGCCGTATTGCAGTGGAATGAAACCATGCAAATGCTGGATAAGCCTGATTACCCGGCTGAATACAAGAATATAGGCGAAGGGCATAATAAGGTTTACAAAGTTTTGCGCGAAACGGATTTGGGTTGGACATTCATTTGCTGCCCCGATATTATTGATGGCCCCAAAGATGGCAACTATAACCTGAAGAAGGATTACCCTGCTGAGGGTAAGTTTGGAATTTATACAGGCAACATTGCTGATTTTATTGTAAGCAATATTGAAGGAAGCAGTTACCTGAGAACGAGGGTGGGGATAGCGAATAAGAAGTAGGCAATTGGCAGTATGCAGTAGGCAATTTAATACAAGGGCCGGTGCTCTTTGGGTGAAATGCAGTGCTTTAAGTTTGGCTGGGCGCTTATTATTTTAATTGTAGGCCCGTTTCAACATAATATTTGCGCATGCATTTATCCACGAAATAGGTTGAGTCGGCTTTAGCATCGGTAATTTTAAAGGTGGCGGCAGTGGATGTTAGAGGCAAAATGTGGTTGGGGTTTTTTATGGCCGCATCCTGCCGTTGTTGAAAGGCGTTTTGGTAAGTTATAAAGTTGCCCTGGGCAGCATCGGTTAAAATATTGTAGCAATTGCCTGTAATGGCTATGGCCCCAACGGATGCCAAAATTAAAATCAATTTTAAGCGCGTTGTTACCACCCTTAACAGAAAGGTATACAGCATATACCTGCGCGAGAGGCAGGCTACAAACAACATCCATAATACCATATACCACGCTAACACCAGGTTGATGGTGCGGTGCTGGCCTAATATGCCCGTGGCGAAGTAAGGGAAGAACGCGCCTGCAAACACACTGAATAGTGCCAGGCCCAAAATTACCCATGGGTTGAGCCTATCCAGCCAAAAGCCTTTTAATTTATTGCCATTAGCTGCTAAAAGCAATGTGAGGCAGGCGAAGGGTAATTGCAAACTCCATTTACCTGCAAACCTTGCTGTTTGCAATGTTGCATAAAGCAACGAGTGCAATAATTGATAACTGCCGGTAAATTGGCTACCGCGCACCGCATTACCGGGCGATAGAAATACAAATGCCGACGCACCAAGGGCTATTATAAAATGCAGCAGTAAAATTTTACGGCAATCGTTTTTATGATACCATGCAAACACTGTGGCGGCGAAATAAAAGAGAGGTACCAGGAATGCGCCAATTTCGTTGCAACCCAAACAGGCAACCAGCATGATTAAACTAAGCGCAGATAAAGCGGCGTTGGGCCCTTTTTGAATCAGATGCAGTAATAATGCAACCTGGAGGATTAGCAACACATTGCCCGCATGGTAATTAACCATGCCAATGTATGAGTATTGCCCGCCGGCAATATCGGGCAGGTAATTAAAGTAGAATACGGAAGCAAAAATTGCCGCAGTTAAAGCATGCAGCCTGCTTGTTGTAACCCTTACAAACAAGAGATAGAAAGCAATGGGCGTAACCACTAAGCCTACCAATAAAGAAGCCCTGAAAACCCAAAGTTTGCCGGTAACCAGCGGATGCAGGTTTACCAGTACATCAGAAGTGTAGCGGCCATTCCAATCCAGGTATTGGTTAAGGAATTTTTGAAGAAATGAAATGTTTTCTGAGGCGGTCCAGCCAAAACAAAAATCATCGGCAAAGGGCAGGGCGAACATGCAGGCATAACAAAAGGGGAGAAAAGCCAATACCGATAAAAAAAGAATGGCGGCTTTATTGCGCATGGACTAAAATAAAAAATGGCTCCCGGAAAGGAGCCATTTTCTTTAGTATTCTGTTTAGAAGGTTAGGGATTAAATTCCAAATGCCTTCTTCACTTCGTTTATTGCGTTCAATTCTTCCCAGGGGAATAATTTTACGGTTACTTTCTTTTCTGTCTTTTTGCCTTTGTTGAACACCTTCTCCACCACTTTGGTTTCGCGGCCTACGTGGCCGTAAGAGGCAGTTTCAGAGTATATAGGCGTGCGCAGGTTAAAACGCTTTTCAATAAAGTAAGGGCGCATATCAAACTGTGGCAATTTGCTGATGATATCCGCAATTTGGCCATCACTCTTTTTAACCTTTGCTGTGTTGTAAGTATTTACAAAAAGGCCTACCGGTTTTGCTACACCAATAGCGTAAGCAACCTGTACCAATGCTTCATCGCAAACGCCTGCTGCCACTAAGTGCTTGGCAATGTGGCGTGCTGCGTAAGCTGCTGAGCGGTCAACTTTAGAAGGGTCTTTGCCTGAAAAAGCACCACCACCGTGTGCGCCTTTACCACCGTAGGTATCAACAATAATTTTACGGCCTGTTAAGCCGGTATCGCCGTGTGGCCCGCCAATTACAAACTTGCCGGTAGGGTTAACGTGGTATTTAATTTTATCGCTAAACAGGGCCTGTACACGTTTAGGCAGTTTTGCTTTAACGCGTGGCACCAATATATTGATAACATCATCCTTAATCTTCTTCAGCATTACTGCATCTTTAGCAAAATCATCATGCTGCGTAGAGATAACGATGGCATCAATCCTTGTTGGCTTGTTGTCATCGCCATATTCAATAGTTACCTGGCTTTTTGCATCGGGGCGCAGGTAAGGCATTTTGCTGTTTTTTTCGCGGCGGATAACTGCCAGTTCGCGCAGTAACATGTGCGCCAGTTCCAAAGGCAATGGCATATAGTTATCGGTTTCGCGGCTGGCGTAGCCAAACATCATACCCTGGTCGCCGGCGCCTTGCTCTTCTGGCTTCTTTCTTTCAACGCCCTGGTTAATATCAGGCGATTGCTCATGTATGGCAGAAATAATACCGCATGAGTTAGCTTCGAACATATATTCAGCCTTGGTGTAACCAATTTTACGGATTACCTCGCGGGCAATTTCCTGAACATCTAAATAAGCATCAGACTTTACTTCGCCGGCCAATACTACCTGCCCGGTTGTAACTAAAGTTTCGCAGGCAACTTTTGATGTTGGGTCATAGGCCAAAAAGTTGTCAATCAGCGCATCAGAAATCTGGTCGGCTACTTTATCGGGGTGCCCCTCCGATACCGACTCTGAAGTGAAAAGATATGGCATGTTTGCTATTGTTTTAGGGGGGTGAAAATAGTAAAACCTGCGATAGTGGCAATAGCCAGTTATTCCGGTTTTAACATTCCGGATTTGGGGTTGAAAAGGGGTATAATGGGTTGAAAGTTAGGCCTGTTGTTTTTACACCTTTTCTACCACTACTGCCGTGCCATAGGCCAGTACCTCAGTTAGGCCCTGCATTACCTCATTGGCATCGTACCGCATATTAACAATGGCATTGGCGCCTTTTTCCTGGGCGTGCTTTACCATTAGCTGGTAAGCTTCTTCGCGGGCGTTTTCGCATAGTTCAGTATAAATGCTGCTACGGCCGCCAAAGATGGTCATAAAGCTGCCGGCAATATTGCCTATAATGCTGCGCGAGCGCACAGTAATACCGCGCACCAGGCCCAGTTGCTTGGTAATACGGTAGCCTTCCAGCGCGTTACTGGTGGTAATAAGGGTAGTGTCTGTCATAATTGGGGTTTTAGTGGTGCAAAGGAAATTAAAAAAACGAACCTGAAGGGCCGGGTGGGCAACTTCTCCTTTACTGCAATCAAACCGGGTACCTGAAGGGTTTGTAACCAATGTTCCCCTTATGGGCCAGCCTCTTTTGTTTTGTACCGATGCTGGATGCCTTTACCATCATCTTTTTTATTTCATCAAAAAAAAACGGCAAAATATTTTGCGCAATCAAACGGTTGCGTATATTTGCAATCGAACGGTTGCTTATTTTAATACCGGTACCCTATGCGCAGAGATATATTCCAGGCAATTGCCGACCCAACCCGGAGGGCTATTATTACATTAATTGCAGTGCAGGCCATGACGCCCAATGCGCTGGCCGAAAATTTTAATGTTTCGCGGCAGGCTATTTCAAAGCATTTGCAAATTCTTACTGAATGTGAATTGGTAAAGCAGGAGCAACAGGGGCGCGAAATTTATTACCAGCTTGAAATAAACAAAATGAAAGAGATTGATAAATGGCTAAACCAGTTTAGAAATATTTGGGAAAATCAATTTAACCAACTTGATAAAATATTATTAACAATGAAAAAACAGAAAAAATGAACAACAATCTATTATTTGATTTTACGGTTGATAAGGCTGCAAAAACAGTATTTATAAAACGCGAATTTGATGCCGGGCTCGATTTGGTTTGGGACGCTTTTACCAAACAGGAAATTCTTGACCAATGGACGGCGCCTGCACCCTTTGTAGCAAGGACAAAACACATGAACTTTGAAGTTGGCGGAAGGCGGTTTTATGCCATGGTAAGCCCCGAGGGGCAAGAACGTTGGGGAGTGCAAAAATTTACTTCTATAAGCCCTAAAACCAATTTTAAAACGTATAATGCTTTTGCCGATAAAGATGAAAACCTTGAGCTGCCGGGTTCTGAATGGGATTACAATTTTAGCGAACAAAACGGGATAACGAAGGTGGCCATCACCATTTTTAATGAATCTCTTGCCCGGATGGAATCGATACTGGAAGGTTTCAAATTAGGATTTACTGCTTCGTTAAACAACCTCGACCA
>JADMIO011628013.1_pt1 | contig 14031 bp, 10 predicted proteins | sample 8958161 | NCBI WGS metagenome assembly JADMIO01 (sample SAMN16585339, study PRJNA669376) | soil metagenome | isolation source: Crop rotation soil | place: USA: Cullars Rotation, Alabama | collected 2011 | reverse complement strand
CCCTCGGCAATACAAGAACCGCGTGTTGATTGGCGACGAGCTCGACGAGGTCATCACGTTTCAGTTCGACGGTGGCCGAGCCTCGGGGTTCGAGGTGCGCGGTGTCGCGGAGGACAAGATCTTGGCTCGCGCGACGCTCGCGACGCCGCGACGCCCCTGACAGTTGTGACGATCTCCACTCGGCGGTGGCCAAGACTTGCGAGTCTCACGCACCGTCGGTAAGTCCCAAACCGACCGCTTCCGGAGCCAACCATGATGCTGCGCCGAGCCTCGCTCGTCCGGCCCTTTTTCGCCATCGCCGTTCTGCTCGGCACTGCAGGACCTACTCTCGCTCAAGGTCCGGCCGACAGCACTCGCCGAACCGCGCCTAACAGCGATCTGCCGCTCATTCCCACGCGGCCCCTCAAATTCACGACCGATGAGGGGACGTGGATGTCGCTCGACGTCTCGCCCGACGGCAAGACGATCGTGTTCGATTTGTTAGGCGACATCTACACCGTGCCAATGGCTGGCGGATCTGCCACCCGCATCACGAGCGGCTCGGGCTTCGACGGCCAGCCGCGCTTCTCGCCTGACGGCAAGTCGATCGTCTTCGTCAGCGACCGCTCGGGCAGCGAGAACCTGTATCTCGTGAACCCGGATGGCCAACGACTTCGTCCGCTGACGACGGGTCGCAACCAGGCCTACATCTCGCCGGACTTTACGCCGGACGGCCAGTACATCGTTGTCTCACGCAGCGGCGACCTCTACCTCTACCATAAGGATGGCGGCAGCGGCCTTCGCCTAACGGGGCAGACGCCGCCGGGCGGTGCCGGCGGAGGTGGCGGGCCGGGTGGTGGCGGCCAGCCCTCGAACTTCATGGGCGCGTCGGTGTCGCCGGACGGTCGCTACATCTATAGTGGTGCCCGCACCGGCGCCGCCGGTTACAACCAGATGCTCGGCACCACGCAGGTCGTCATGTACGACCGGCAGACGGGCAAGGTCGAGCGGCGCACGCAGAACATGGGTACTGGCTTTCGTCCGGCGGTTAGCCCTGACGGGAAGACGCTCGCCTACGGCTCGCGGCGCATGGCGGTCACCGGACTCAAGCTGCGCGACCTCGCCTCAGGCGACGAGAAGTGGCTCGCGACCGACATCCAGCGCGATGACATCGAATCGCGCGGATCACGCGACCTCTTGCCCGGCTATGCATGGACGCCTGATTCGAAGGCGCTGGTGCTCGCGCACCATGGCAAGATCTGGCGCGTCGACGCGACGACGGGCCAGCAGACGCCCATCCCGTTCACCGCGGAAGTCGACCAGATGCTCGGCGACCTCGTTCGCTTCGAGTATGGCGTCAACGATACGACGCTCACCGTCCGCCAGATCCGCGGTGCACGGCCATCGCCTAACGGCAAGCGGCTCGTCTTCACGGCGCTCGATCGTCTCTGGGCGATGGACCTGCCTAACGGGACGCCGAAACGGCTGACCACGAGCGACGACGGCGAGCACTCGCCGGTCTGGTCGCCCGATGGCAAATACATCGCGTACATCAGCTGGAGCGACGACGGTGGCGATATCTGGCGTATCCCCGCGGCCGGCGGCAAGCCGGAGAAGCTCACGAAGGCGACGGCCTTCTACGACCAGCTCGCGTACTCGACCAACGGCACGAGGATCGTCGCGCTGCGGGCACCGCGTGAGCAGCGTGAGGAGCTGAACGAAGAGCTCACGCGGCCGCTCATCATCACTGATCTCGTCTGGATTCCGGCGACGGGCGGCGACGTCAAGTTGATTGCACCGCTTTCGGGTGGCGAACGACCGCACTTCAGCAACGACACGACCCGCGTATGGCTGTACGACAACGATGAAGGCCTCATCTCGATGCGCTGGGACGGCACCGATCAGAAGGCGCACCTCATCGTCACCGGGTTTGCGCAGCCGGGCGGCGGACCTAACGCGCGTCCGCGGCGAGCGGCGGAGCTTCAGGTGTCGCCGGACGGAAGCCGCGTGCTGGCAAACGTGGACAACAAGATCTTCGTGCTGCCGCTTCCGGTGACCGGTGGCCCGGCGCCGACGGTCTCCATCGAGCAGCCGAACAACAGTGGCGTTCCATTCCGCCGACTCTCCCGGATCGGTGGCGACTTCCTCGGCTGGAATGGCGACTCGAAGGGCGTGTACTATTCGTTAGGCCGGTCGTTCTTCCAGTATGATATCGCGCGGGCCGATTCGCTCGCGGCGGATTCGGCGGCGAAAGCACCAGCCCGTCCGGCGCGACCGGCGAATCCGGATGGTCCGCCACCACCGGCTGGCAAGCCGGTCTACGAGCCGACGCGCACCGACGTCGCGATCTCGGTTCCGAAGGACCGCCCGGCGGGCACGGTCGTGCTGCGCGGAGCGCGGATCATCACGATGAAGGGCGATGAGGTGATTCCGCGGGGCGATGTCGTCGTCACGAACAATCGCATCGTGGCCGTGGGCGCCGAGGGCAGCGTGACGGTGCCTAACGGTGCTCGGACGATCGACGTGTCGGGCAAGACCATCATGCCCGGACTGGTCGATGTGCACGCACACATGTGGCCGAACTGGGGCGTGCACTCGCCGCAGCCGTACATGTACACGGTCAACCTGGCGTACGGGGTGACGACCACACGTGATCCGCAGACCTCGACGCCGGACGTCATCTCCTACGGGGACGCGGTCGATGTCGGACAGATGATCGGCCCGCGCATCTACACGACGGGCCCTGGCATCTTCAACTGGGACAACGTCTCGAGTGCCGACGACGCGAAGGAAGTGATGAAGCGGTACTCGGAGTTCTACCTGACGAATACGATCAAGCAGTACATGGCGGGCGATCGTCGCCAGCGTCAGTGGATCGTCATGGCGGCGAAGGACCAGCACATCACGCCAACGTTAGAGGGTGGGCTCGACTTCAAGAAGAACATGACGGAAGCGATGGACGGCTACGCTGGCATCGAGCACACGCTGCCAATCGCGCCGCTGTACAAGGATGCCATCGAGCTGTTCGCGAAGAGCGGCACGACGTGGACGCCGACGCTGCTCGTGCAGTACGGCGGTCCGTGGGCCGAGAACTGGTGGTACGAGCACTATGACATTCTGAACGATCCCAAGCTCACGCACTTCACGCCGTTCTCCGAGCTCGAGCGTCGTGCGCTCCGTCGCCCGCAGTGGTTCCGCGACAGCGAGTACTCGTTCAAGCTGTTTGCCGAGCAGGCGAAGAAGGTGCTGGAGGCGGGTGGTCGCATTGGATTGGGCGGCCATGGTCAGCTCCAGGGACTCGGGGTGCATTGGGAGCTCTGGAACATCGCGAGCGGCGGCATGAAGCCGATGGATGCGCTGCGTGTCGCGACGATCTATGGTGCGGAGTCGATCGGGTTAGGCAAGCAGATCGGGACGCTCGAGGCTGGGAAGCTCGCCGATCTCCTCGTGCTCGATGGAAATCCGCTCGATGACATCAAGAACACGAACACGATTCGTTACGTGATGAAGAACGGCCGCGTGTACGAGGGTAACACGCTCAACGAGATCTGGCCGCGTCAGCGTCCGATGCCGAAGCAGTGGTGGATGACGCATGATGCCTATTCGCCGGAGCCGGGTGGGGCCGCGGGAACGGGCGGGAGTGGAAAACACTAGCGCGACAAGATTCTAAAACGGTGGACTGCACGAACGGCGGAGGGCATGCCCTGCGCCGTTCGTCGCGTTTTTCACGGCTCGTCCTGCCTGCTCCTAACGCGGACGACAGGCTGCCGTGCGGCTCAAGCATGATGCCACGCCGGCTCGTCCGTCGTTGGTAGTGTCGTTAGGCGCATGCCGCTAGGGTCGTCAATCCTCGACGCTATCGCGACGCCTGTTCCATCGGAGCCAGAATTGCCCTGACGCGCGGAATCACCTCGCGCCCATAGAGCTCGATGCTCCGCAACAGCTTCTCGTGCGCGAGCGTGCCGGAGCTGTACTTCATGTCGAACCGCGTCACCCCCAACCCACTCACGGTATTCGCGATCTTCTTCGCGACCGTATCAGGCGCTCCGACGTAGAGCGATCCCGCCTCGATCTCCCGCTCATACTCGGCACGACTCGTTGGACCCCACCCGCGCTCTGCGCCGATCCGATTCCGCATGTCGCGCCACGCGGGCCACATCTCCTCACGCGCCTGCTCGTCCGAATCGGCAATGTGTCCGGGTGAATGCACACCGATCGGCAACCGTTCAACGCCCGCCTGCTCCAGCGCCCGATAATACAGATCGATGTACGGCGCGAAGCGCATCGGACTCCCGCCGATGATCGCGAGCATGAGCGGCATTGCATAACGAGCGGCGCGCACAACCGATTCGGGACTTCCACCAACGCCGATCCACGTCGTGAGCCGGCCACTTTCCGTCGGCGGAAACATCCGCAAGCCTTCGATCGGCGGACGAACGGTGCCATGCCACTTCACCGGAGCGCCGGTCCTGTTCGCCGCGAGAATCGCCGCGAAGAGGTCGAGCTTCTCCTCGAACAGCGTTTCGTACTGATCGAGCGGAAAGCCGAACAACGGGAACGACTCGATGAATGATCCGCGGCCAAGGATGATTTCCGCGCGACCATTCGACGCTGCGTCGAGCGTCGAGAATCGCTGGAACACTCGCACGGGGTCATCGGAGCTGAGCACCGTCACCGCCGAGCCGAGCTTGATTTGGCTAGTTCGGCCAGCGATGGCGGCTAGTAGAACTTCAGGAGACGAGATGGCGAAGTCGGCACGATGATGTTCCCCCACGCCGATAAAATGGATGCCCAGCTCGTCGGCGAGGACGGCCTCGTCGATCACGTTGCGAAGCACCTGGGCGTGCGACAGCGCTCGTCCATCGGCGTCGCGGGTAACGTCGCCGAAGGTGTCGAGGCCGAGTTCGATAATTGAGGTCATGATGAATATTGGTGCGTCTGACAAGCCGTCGGATCTCGCCCCGGACTGCGGTGTAGCTCGGAGCATCATTTCGCGACGGAGCGTGCCATGCGAGCGAGTGCTTTCGTTCTGGCCAGCCTTCTGACGGTCGGCTGCACGACGGCCGCAATGAACCTGGAACGCGCGTCCGCACGCGCGATTCAGCCGACGCCGAACCCTGACTCGGTGCGGGTCTCCGAAGTCCATAAGGGTGTGCTGATGTCGCGCTGGGTCGCCACCACGGCGGACGGTGTGTACGACTGCAGCCTCGCGGCCGACGAAAAAACCGCCATCTGCGCGCGCCGGTCAGCTCCGCGCTAGTCAGCGATCTGCGATCGTCGCGGCGAGGTCGGATATGACCGTGCCAGTGCCGTCCCGGACGGTGATGACGTACTGGCCCGGCGGAAGCGCTAGCGTCCGCGGCGAGTCGTTAGTCGCGCGGGACCGCGTCTGGGGATTCGCTCGCGAGTCGCGCCGTAACGACACACTGATCGTGACCAGCGCAGAGCGAGCCGGTGATCTGGTACGGTTTCCGGTCCCCTGCGCGCCAGAACCAGTCCGGCCTTCCATCGCGGAGCTGCGTTCGTGGCGAAAATACCGTCATGTCGTGCATCCCTGGCTTGTTCGACCACACACGCCCGTTAGGCTCGACCAACACGAATGGCGCCGCCGTCGCGGCCCGATCGACAACGCGGCGGTAGGCAGGATGCTCCACCTTGGGCGTCGAGTGCTCGAGCATCGTCGTCTGGTCGATCGTGAGGGGGTCGATCCCGGTGAGCTCGCGAAAGCGGACTGCCATCGGCTTCGCGCCCGCCAGCACGCCCGACTCGTTGATGTGGGAGTAGCCCGCATGCACGAGCACACGCGCGTCCGGATGCTCGCGAAAGATCCTGTCTCGAAGGTTCGTCGCCTGGCCCGTCTCACGATCGTCCTGGCTACGCGCGTTGATCGCCTCGTAAGGCACCAGGGTGTAGCCAAGGCGACGAGCCTCGCGGATGACTTCGCCGAACAACGGTTCGTTGGAGTAGTAGCCGCTCGCCCGAATCGGATAGTCCCTCGCATTCAGCGACGAATCGAACGGCGAGAACGTCTCGGCCGCCAGGTACGTGAAACCCTTGGCGCGCAGGGGCGCGAGCAGCGCGAGCGTCAGGACGCGTGTCTGCGCGACGTGATGCGCTTCGTTAACGAAGATGACTCTCGCGGTGTCCGCGGCAGCGACGATGGTTTCCACCGCGTCGGCCACGCGCGCTTGATCGAGTCTCATCGTATCGATCGCTGGCGGCAGCGTGTCGTCGGCGAGTGCGTCGAACAGTCGGACGGCCTCCGCGGGATCGCCGAGGAAGGAGGCGAAGGTTCCGAGCTGCTGGGTCGACATGTCGCGGACGGCATTACTACCCGGATACTGCGTGACCAGCTGTCGAATGAGCTGCATTTCGCCGAGGTAATTGCCGGCTTGCTGAAACGGTCGGGCGCGCTGCTGGTACTCGGTGAGAAACTTTCCGACGCGCGCCTGCTCGGCCGAGTCGGAGTATGCTTGCTGGATGGCGTAGGTGTTGGCCTTTGGCGCCTTGTGCGCGCAGGCGGCAGCTGCCGCGGCGACGCCGGCGAGGCCGATGGTCGTTAGGCGCGCAGGCCGAAAGCCAGTGGGTCTGCGGGGACGTTGGGAGTGCATGCCGGAAAGTATGGCGTCGCGATCGCCAGCCCGCCCAGTCCCGTGGGACGGTCCGTCCGTGCCGGTGGCGCGTTCTCGTTCAGACCGCGATGTCACCCTGAGCAAGCTCGTTGTCATCCTGAGGCGTCAGCCGAAGGATCTTCAGGCTCCTGGTAGGTGCTGATCAGCAGGGTGAAGATCCTTCGCTTCGCTCAGACGACAATTGCCTCGATCGCAGCGACGGACGCGCCTAACGCCGATCGCGCCGGGACGACGGCGTCTCCGCCCGTCCGTGACGCTCCCGCGTCGTATTGTCGGCGCGGTGTTCGTGTTCGCCGAGTTGGCCGTTCAGGTTGCCGGAGTTATCGCTGGGCCCCTCGAGCCCGCCTCGTCGCGACTCCTCGAACAGTTTGTTGCTCTCGCGGTTCTTCTCGGCTTCGTCGTGCTGCTCGCGGTCCTCGACCAGCCGTCGCCTGCCGCTGAGTGCGCCGCGCGACTCATCGCGCTCTTCGAACCGTTCTTCGCGCGAGGCTTCGGTCTGACCGGACTCGAGCTGTTCGGTGTTGCGTTCGTGGGTCTTTGCACCGTGGCCGCTCTCGGACTGTGGCGGGCGGCCGTGCGGCTGCTCTCTCGGCGTGCGTTTCTTTCCCATGATTCTCCTCGCGCGACGGGTCAATGTCTGCGTGGCACCAGTGGAAATCGCGTTCCAGACGATGGCCGGACCGCGGTGTGGCCGGCTTTGGGGATGGCGACTCGCTGCGCTCGCTCGGAATGATGACGGTCGCTATCACAAAGCCGGATTCCGCCCACTAGTTTATCCCCATGCCAGCCCATCCATTTGCCCTTGCCACCGCGCGGCGCACGCCTGTCGCGCGCCTAACGCGCCTCATCGTTGCCGCCGCGCTCGCCATCGCGCCACGATTTGCGCAGGCGCAGACGTTTCAACTCTCGTTTCCCTCCACAACCAACGCCGGACCCATCACGGGGCGTGCCTTCCTCTTCGTCGCTCGAACCGACAAGGAAGAGCCGCGTCTCCAGTCCGGCGCCGACAGGGGCAGCGAGCCGTTCTATGGCGTCGACATCGACGCGCTGACCCCCGGAAAGACCGTCACGATCGACCCGAACGTGCTCGGCTATCCTGTTTCCTCGCTCAAGCAGCTGCCGGCTGGTGAGTATTTCGTGCAGGGAATGATTCTCCCGTACACGAAGTTTCCGCGCAGTGACGGTCACACGATCTGGGCACATATGGATGCCGGCGAAGGCCAGCGATTCAACCGATCGCCGGGCTCACTCCTGAGCGACGTGCGCAAGGTGCGCATCGAGCCCGGGCAGAAGAACGTCGTCGCACTTTCGCTGACGAAGGTCATTCCGCCAGTGCCGGCGCAGACCGAAACCGAATGGGTGAAGCGCTTCAAGATCACGTCGAAGCTCGCGAGCGCGTTCTGGGGCCACCCCATGACGTTAGGCGCGGTCGTGCTGCTGCCCAAGGGCTATACCGAGAACACGTCCAAGCGCTACCCCGTCGTCTACACCGTCGGTCACTTCAGCGAGCGTGCCCCGCTCGGCTTCACGTTCGAGGGGTGCGACAAGCCCGAGTCGCCGCAGGCCCGCGAGGCGCGCCTGCGACGTACGATGCGCGAGCCCGGGTGTGAGTTCCAGCAGGCGTGGACGTCGGGCAAGGTGCCCGAGGTGATCGCCGTCTTCATTCAGCACACCACGCCGTTCTACGACGACAGCTACGTCCTCAACTCGGAGAACAACGGCCCATATGGCGACGCGATCACCCAGGAGCTGATCCCCGAGATCGACAAGCGATTCCGCACGATCGCGTCACCGTACGCGCGCGTGCTTACCGGTGGCTCGACCGGCGGTTGGGACGTGCTCGCGCTGCAGATCCACTACCCGAACGTGTTCGGCGGCGCGTGGGGTCTGTACCCTGATCAGCTCGACTTCCGCAACTATCAACTCGGCAACGTCTACGCCGATTCGAACGCGTACTTCACGTCCGACGGGTCGTGGCTCCCGCGCGAGACGCCATCGAGCCGCACGCCGGAGGGCCTAACGACGCTGACCGTCCGCGAGGAGAATCAGGCCGAAGCGGTGATTGCGTCGAAGGGGCGGTCGGGCGGACAGTGGGATGGCTGGCAGGCCGCGTGGGCGCCGGTCGGCAGCGACGGCTACCCGAAGCCGGTGTGGGACAAGCGTACGGGCCGCATCGATCGCAGCGTGGTGGAGTCGATGCGCGATCGCGGGTTCGACTTGCGGTACTACGTCGAGCAGAACTGGAAGACGTTAGGCCCGCAGCTCGTGGGGAAGCTCCACATCGCCGTCGGCGACATGGACAACTACTTCCTCAACCTCGGCGTCTACCGGATGGAGACGTTCCTCGAGAGCACGAAGGAGCCGGGGAAGGGCCCATACTACGCAGGCACGGTCGAGTATGGCCGGCCCCTCAAGCCGCACGGCTGGCAGCCGTGGACGAATCAGGAGCTATTGCGAATCATGATGGCGCACATCGAGAAAAATGCCACTCGCCAGTAATTGGGGTCAGATCCGAATTTCATCATTCTGTTGCGCCGGCGGCGCAACAGAATGATGAAATTCGGATCTGACCCCAATTACGACGACGTCGGCACGGGAACCGACGCCATATTGCTCGTCCACGGGCATCCGTTCAACCGCTCGATGTGGCAGCCACAGCTCGGCGCGATCGCGGGGGCTGGGTGGCGTGCCATCGCGCCCGACCTGCGAGGCTACGGCGAGTCGACGGTCGTGCCAGGCAAGACGACGTTCGATGTGTTCGCCGCCGACCTCGCGGCGCTTCTCGATCATCTCTCGCTCGACCGCGTCGTGTTAGGCGGGCTATCGATGGGCGGTCAGATCGTCATGGAGTTCGCGCGACAGTATCCGAGTCGCGTGCGCGGGGTCGTCCTGGCGGCGACATTCCCCGAGTCCGAGAGCGAAGAGGGCAAGGGCCGTCGCTACGCGATGGCCGATCGGCTGGTGCGAGAGGGGATGCACCCGTACGCCAACGAGGTGCTGTCGAAGATGCTCGCTGCCCGGAGCATCACTGACCTTCCGGATGTCGCCGCGCACGTGATGACGATGATGTGCGGGACGAACCCCGAAGGCGCCGCTGCCGCACTGCGCGGGCGCGCTGAACGCCCGCCATACGAGCCGACGCTGGCGGCGTTGACGGTGCCGACGCTCGTCGTCGTCGGCAGCGAGGACGCCTACACGACGCGGCAGCAGGCGGAGCGCATGCGCGACCTTCCGCGTGACGCGGAGCTGGTCTGGCTCGACGGCATCGGGCACATGCCGAATCTCGAGCATCCGGATGCGTTCAACGCCGCCCTCCTCCGATTTCTTCACCGACTGACCATTCAGCGTTAGGCGCGCTCGGCAAATTATGCAGAGCGCCCTGCATAAACGCAGGTTCTCCCGGCCCTCTTGCGCACCGTTCGTCCGTTCTTCACGTTCTCCGAAACAGACGTCCGGACATGACTGATGTTCCGGGATATGTAGGGCCTTCGGTGTCGGAGTCGCTTATGACGCAAGCCAACCGAACGCGATTGCTCGCGCTGATCGGGCCGCTCGAGGGCAAGCGGCGTGTCACGCAGACGGCGGGATTCCCGATCGACCCCTCGATGATTCCTCCCGCACCGGATGTCATCCTGCTCGTCTCGGACAGTGACGGCAGCGCCATGCTGTTCCGCTACACCGTCCACGGCGAGCTTGCCGGAGACACGTGGCACCCGACGATCGACGCCGCGCGCGAGCACGCCATTTACGACTACAGCGACGCGCTCGACGCCTGGATCGAGGTGCCTAACGACGTCCCTGACGCCCACGCCTACGCGATTCACTACGCCGCCGAGCGGTTGAATAGTACGGGCGATCGCTAGCGGTTGCTCCGAACGCCACATGCCGAGTACGACGGCGCCTCGCGCTGATACCATCCGGTGCGGCGTCATTGGCGACGTGCACGGCGCACTGGCAAACGCACGCCTCGTCGCCGACCACCTGCGGCCGATCGGCGTGCGCCTCGTGCTGCTGGTCGGTGATCTCCTTCCAGCCGTGCTCTCGCGCCAGTATGCCACAGATGGACGTCGCGAGCTGCGCGCGATGCTGCATGAGATCCGATCGATCTTTGCACCAGCCGCCCCGCGACTCTTGTGGGTCCCGGGCAATCATGACCCGAGCGGCTTGAAGGCACGCGACAACTGTGACCGGCGAGCGCTCAGCGCGGGTGGGGTGCGCGTATTCGGTATCGGCGGGGCGGGTCCGACTCGATTCGGCTTCCGCTACGAATGGAGCGACGACGAAATCAGCCCGATCCTTCCGCCCCCACACGACATTTTGCTCACGCACGCGCCGCCGCTCGCCACGCGGCTCGATCGGCTGGCCTCAGGTGCACATGTTGGAAGCCAGGCGGTCCGCGACATCGCCCTCTACGGGAGCCGCGTGCTCGTCTGCGGCCACATTCACGAGTCCGCTGGCGTCGATCGACTCGGCGACGTCCTGATGCTCAACGCCGGCGCGTTAGGCGACCCGTTCGGGCGGCCACAGTATGGGCTCGTGGAGCTGTCGAGCGCCCATAGTGCGGTCACGCATGTCGATCTGACTACCTCACGCCAGGCGACGCTGCGGATCGATCATGCTTCGAAGCCTGTCGAGAATGCGGCAGATCAGAACGTGTAGGTGAGTCGCATCGCCGGAACGTCCACGTCCGCCGCGATCGATGCCGACCGAGCGCCAGCCCCGTTGGTCCCGTTAGGCGCGGTCATCGAGAAACGGACATGCATCGTCTCTAGTGTACATGTGATGTTGCCGGTGAGCGGGAAGTTCGGGCAGGCCGTTGTCCCGGGCGTCGATGAGAAGCTCACCGTGCCGTTGTCCGGCCGCCATTCCGTAACTGCCCCGCCACCGCCCACGGACAACAGGAGGCCATTGACAGTGCCGTTGCCGATCGGCCCGGCGACCGCTGTCGGCGGATTCGCGGTGCTGTTCTGCGCGAAGCCGCTCGCCTCCACCAGGCTCGTGAGCTTCGCCGGATCATCCATGCCGACCAGCGTCCACGTCGAGAAGGAGCTCGATCCGCGCGTCACCGCCCGATGAACCCCGACAAAATACAGCGGCTTGGTCGTTAGGTTGGTCGTCACATCGAGGCGCTTCGCTTCAACGCCCGCCGTGAGCACGAGCAGCGTCGAATCCACGAGGGACTTGAGCGACGCGTTGCCCGGATTCGCCTGGTCGATCACGCGCGCGGTGCTGTCGAGCGACCCGACGTCCTTCGCGGTGAGCTGCAGAACGTCGGGCGTGTTCTCCGGCTGCGTCGGATCGGAATCGCTGCACGCGGCCATCGTGCCGACGAGCATGCAGGAACATGTGAGCGCGATCAGCCGAACGGACAAATCGTTACGCATAGGGACGCCGCCTGACGAGGGTGAGATGAGTCGTGCTTGCTGTACCCTCGCTGCGCCTCGCAGGTCACACCGCCTGGCCCATCGCCAATCGATTTTCGGCGTGATCTCGCGTGGGACGAATGGTCCGGCAGGATCAATCGAGGCATGCCGAGCACCGCCCGTGAGGCGCTACCGCTTCGGCGACATACGCCTGCGGGCAGCGCGCAGTGCCATGCCTCAGTCCGCCCGCAACGCGACGTTAGGATCGACGCGCGACGCGCGCAACGCCGGTACGAGGCTAGCTACGACCGCCACCGCGATGAGCACGCCAATGACCCCGCCGTACGTCATCGGATCCTTCGGCGACACCTTGTACAGCAGCGGCGACACCTTGGCCGCCAGTGAGATCGCGACTGCCGCGCCCAGCGCCAGTCCCACCACGACGACACGCAGTCCCTCGCCCACCACCAGCCGCAGCACCGCCCCGGCACTCGCACCTAACGCGACGCGCACGCCCAGCTCGCGCGTCCGCTGCGACACGTCGTACGCCACGACGCTGTACAGGCCAATCGCCGCGACGAGCAGGGCGAGCAGCCCGAAGATCGTGAACATCGTCGCGCCCAACCGCCATGAGCGCATCTCCGGCGCCACCACCGCGTCGAGCGCTGTGGCACTGACATAGGCGAATCCCGGAGCAACCTGCTGAAGGGCGCGACGCACCGCCTCGACCTGCACCGCCGCATCACCATGAGTACGAATGAAGAGCCGCGAGTCCGGCGTGTAATTCTGCGTTCCCGCCAGGTAAATCTGCTGCACCGGACGATCGTCGAAGCCAAGGCGAACGTCACCGGAAACTCCGACCACGACGAAGCACGTGCCGGTTGCCTCGAGCTTCACGCACTTGCCTAACGGGTCCTCCGACGGCCAGATCCTTCGAACGGCAGCCTGGCTCAATACCGCTACTGGCTGTCCGCCAGCCCGATCGGCATCGGTGATTTCTCGGCCGCGAGCAACCGGAATCCCCATCGTCTCGAAATACCCTGGACCTACCGGGTTCACATTGAACAAATCTCGAAGCGATGCCGAGTCGATGCCCGGCACGAAGATGTGCTGGTTCCACTCGAGGGAGAACGGAATGGTGACCGTATGGGCCGCCTGCTGCACACCCGGCACCGTCAGCGCGCGCTGGCGAAGCTGCTCCATCAAATCGAGCCGGCGCGCCGAATCGATCGGCGTGCCCCGCGCCGACAACTCGGCCACCAGTATATGGTCCGGCTGAAAGCCAAGGTCGAGCGAACGCACGTTGTTGAAGCTGCGCACGAAAAGCCCCGCGCCGATGAGCAGCACGACGGAGATCGCGCCCTGCAGCACGAGCAGCGATTGACGCATTCGCGAGCCACGGAGACTCACCCCGCGTCCGCCGGTTCGGAGATCCGAGACGACGTCGGCTTTCGTGAGCTGGCGGAGGGGCGCGAGACCCGTGATGAGCCCCGTCACGAGTGCCAGTACGACCGTCACGGCAATGACGCGTACGTCGACCGCGACGGAAGTCCATTCAACGTTAGGCAGCAGCGTCCCGCGCAGCAGGCCACCGCCCCACTGGGCCACCAGCACGCCAACCGCTCCGCCGACGATGGCGAGGAGCGTGCTCTCCGAGAGCAGCTGCGTCAGCAGTCGTCCGCGCGACACGCCAACGGCGAGGCGTACAGCGATCTCGCGTCGACGGCGGATGGCCCGTGCGACGAGCAGGTTCGCGACGTTCGCGCCGGCCATGAGAAGTACGAGGACAGATACACCTACCAGCCACACCGCGACCGTGGCTTCCTGGCTTCGACGTGGCCCGCGCTCCTGGAGGATCGGCGCGAGCTCCGCGCGTGCTCGCAGCGAGTCCGCTCGCGCCAGGCCGCCAGGCGGCTCCGTCGGGCGCTGCGCCTCGAGGCTCGAGCGATACGCATTGGTGAAGTCCGCCGTGGCCGCCGCGACAGTCACGTTAGGCTTCCGCCGCACGAGGGTCTCCAGCCACCCCACGCGATACGAGTTTCGCCAGCGGTCGATGC
>JADMIO010988003.1_pt1 | contig 14031 bp, 14 predicted proteins | sample 8958161 | NCBI WGS metagenome assembly JADMIO01 (sample SAMN16585339, study PRJNA669376) | soil metagenome | isolation source: Crop rotation soil | place: USA: Cullars Rotation, Alabama | collected 2011 | reverse complement strand
CCGCCGAAGTCGGCGGCTCGCACGAAGCTGCCGCGACCGACGTCGTCCGCCCGCTCCTGCTTCTCGGCGCACCCCCCGATCGCGCCCAGCGCCAGCCCCGCCACCCCGACCACCACCAGCACGCATTGCGATCGCTTGTCCATACGCCCTCCGGCCTCGGTATTCGTCCGCAAGGGTATCGACCAGAGCCGTCGATCGCGGCCAGCCCGCTATACTCGCCAAAGCCCCCTTTTTCTGCTGCGAAAGGCGTTTCCATGGCCGACCCCCACCCCGGCGAGCCACCCAAGATCTTCGTCGACACCGACTGGAAGGCCCAGGCCCAGAAAGAGCGCGAGAAGCTCGCCGAGAAGGAGCGGGCCGCCAAGGAGGCCGAGAAGGCCAAGCCGGCCGCCAGCCCCGTGCCGGGGATGCCGGGGGCTCAGGCCGGTGCGGCCGCCGCGGGCGCGGGCGGTGCGCCCGCCATACCGCCGGCCGACTTTCACACGCTCGTGGGCACGATGGTCACGCAGGCGCTGATGTACATGGGCGCGTTCCCCGACCCGGAGACCGGGCGGGCGATCGTCTCGCTCGAGCACGCCCGCTTCCACATCGACCTGCTGGCGGTGCTGCAGGAGAAGACCAAGGGCAATTTGGGCAAGGACGAGGAGTCCGACCTGTCGCAGGCGGTGAACGAGCTGCGGCTGCGCTACGTCGACATCGTCAAGGCCATCGCGCAGATGAAGCAGGAGGGCAAGCTCCGACCCGCGGGTGGGGCCGCGGGCGGGCCCGGCGAGCTGGGGACGTTCAGCGGTCAGGGCATGGGCGGGATGGGTGGAATGACGGGGCCCGGACTCGGTTGAGCACGCTTACGGGCAGCCCGCAAACCACGCGTTGATAAAATCGAAGATGTCGGTCACTTCGATCCCGTTCATGCCGTTGAAGTTGGCGCGCGGGTCGGATGCGAACCAGGCGTTCACGAAATCGAAGATGTCGGTCACTTCCAGCCCGCCGACGCCGTTGAAATCGGCCCGGCAGGAGGCCACGAGCCGCGCGATCCACGCCTCGTTGTGCCCGTTGTGGGTTCCGTATCCGGCGATGATGCTCCCGTCGGCGCTCACGCCGTTGGCGTAGCGCAGCGTCCACCCCGCCAGCGAGATCCCGAGCGTGGGCAGGTGCGTGTTGAGGTCGACCATCCCCGTCGCCTGCTTCCACACGAACGCGTGCTCGCTTCCCGACACGTTCGCGGAGCCCACGATCACCGCGCCATCCTGGCTCGCCGACGCCGCGGCCGAGTCGGCGCCGCCCGGCAGCGTGCCGAGACTCACCATGCCGCCGCCGCTGGTCCACTTGAAGGCGCGCCTGCTCGTGCTCGACCCGCTGAACCCCACCACTGTCGCTCCATCGCCGCTCACGCTCGCGGCCGACGAGAGCGAATCACCCGCGAGCGTGCCGAGGTTGAGCATGCCGCCCGGGCTCACCCACCGATAGGCGCGGGCGTTGCCGCCCGGGTCGCTCTCGCCGACCACCACCGAGCCGTCGGCGCTCACGCCGTAGCCGTACGAATAGGACCCGCCCTGCAGGACGCCCAGGCCGACCATGCCGCCGGCGCTCGTCCAGCGGAAGGCCTGGTACGCGGTGGTCGAGTTGCCGTCGCCGATGATCACCGAGCCGTTGTCGCTGGCGGCGGCGGCGTAGGAGCTGCTCCCGCCCGGCATGTAGCCGAGGGCCTGCATGCCGTCGGAGTTCGTCCACCGGAACGCGACGGAGTTGAAGGTGCCCGTGAAGATGCCGTAGCCAACGACGGTCGACCCGTCGCCGCTGACACCGAACGCGTATGAGTTGCTCGCGCCCGACGGAACGCCGAGGTCGGTCAGGCCGGTCGCCGAGGTCCAGCGGAATGCGCGAAACGAGCCGGTGAGGTTGTCGTATCCCACCACGACCCCGCCGGTGCTCACATCCGTGCCGGTGGTGCCCGTGCCGCCCGCCAGCGTGCCGAGCCCGGTGAACGTCTGGGCGCGCGCGCCAGCCGTGCAACACACCGACGCCAAGAGCAACGCCCCGAGAGTGATCGGTCCCCCCAAGCACGAATAACGCATGAGGACCTCGCCTTGATCTTGGACCAAGGGCGGTGACACGCCACAATTTGCCGCAGAAACATCGAGAAAAGGCGGCTGCGGGGGGCTATTTCCCCTCGTACCAGCTCTTCCCCCAGCGGGCATCGACCTTCAGGGGCACGCTGAGGGTCATGGCACGCTCCATGACCGAAGCGATTTCCCTCGCCGCGACCGGGGCATCGGCCTCGGGCGACTCGAACACCAGCTCGTCGTGGATCTGCAGGAGCATGCGCGTGCGTGCCGGCGGGTTCCCTTGCAGCTCGACCATCGCGAGCTTGATCAGGTCGGCCGCGGAGCCCTGCACGACGGAGTTGATCGCGGTGCGCTCGCCCAGGCCCCGACGCGCCGGGATGTTCGAGCGGATGTCCGGGATCGGGCGGCGCCGTCCGAGCATGGTCTTGACGTAGCCGAAGCGATCGGCGTGGTCGATGCACTCCTGCAGGAACGTGGTGATCCCGGCGAAGCGCTTCTTGTAGCCGGTGATGATCTCCTCGGCCTGCGTGTTCGAGCAGCCCAGGCGCCGGGCGAGGCCGAAGGGCGTGATGCCGTAGACGATCCCGAAGTTGACCATCTTGGCCCCGTTGCGCTGCTCGCGCGTGACCTGCTCGAGCCCGACGCCGTGGATCTGGGCCGCGACGGCGGTGTGGATGTCCTGTCCCGCGTGGAACGCGGCGATGAGGGCGGGGTCGCGCGAGAGATGGGCGAGCAGGCGGAGCTCGATCTGCGAGTAGTCCGCCGAGACCAGCACGTTGCCCGCATCGGCGACGAAGGCCTTGCGGATGTCGCGCCCGATGTCGGTGCGGATGGGGATGTTCTGGAGGTTCGGGTCGCTCGACGCCAAGCGGCCCGTCACCGCGACGGTCTGGTTGAACGACGAGTGGATGCGCCCGCCGCCCAGCGCTCCCTCGGGATAGATCTCCTCGGTGAGCGCTTCGAGATACGTGCCCACGAGCTTGGTCAGCTCGCGATGCTCGACGATGAGCTTCGGGATCGGGTTCTCGATCGTCGGGTCTTCCGCGAGCTTCTCGAGCACCTCGGCGTCGGTCGAGTGGCCGGTCTTGATCTTCTTGAGCGAGCGGAGGCCGAAGCCGGGCCCGCCCTGCTCGTCGCTCGCATCGGCCTTGTTGAAGAGCACGGCCGCGAGCTGTCGCGGCGAGTCCGGGTTGAACGGGCGGTGGAGCTTGTCCTCGGCGTAGCCGACGATCTGTTTTCGCAGCTCGTCGATGCGGGTCTGGAGCCGGGCCCGCTGATGCTCGAGCTCGGCCTTGTCCACGCGGATGCCGTTCCACTCCAGCTCGGCGAGCACCTCGACCAGCGGCATCTCGACGCGCGTGAACAGCTCCCACAGCTCCATCGCCCGCAGCTTGGGGAGCATGAGGGCGCGGAGCTGGAGCGCGACGTCCGCATCCTCGGCCGCGTACTGCGTCGCCTGGTCGAGCGGCACGCAGTCGAACGTGCGCTGCTCCTTGCCGGTGCCGATGAGCTCCTTGATCGAGATGTTCGTGCGCCCGAGGAGCGCGAGGGCGAGCGAGTCCAGCCCGTGCGACGATCGATCGGCGTCGATGAGGAACGACGCCACCATCGAGTCGAACACCGTCGCGTGCGGGAGCCGGGCCGCGATGCACGGGCCCAGCGAGGATGACCCCGGCCCGACCGGCGGCGCATCAAAGCCCGCGAGCTTGATCCCCGCCTTGCGCAGCACGAGCGAGTCGAACTTGAGGTTGTGCCCGCACTTGGGGCGCGTCGGGTCTTCCAGCACCGGTCGCAGGGCCGCGATCACCGTCGGCTCGTCCATGTGCTCGCGGGGCGAGGGGGAGCAGACGGGCACGTACACGCCCGTGCCGATCTTCGTGCTCAGGCACACGCCGCACAGGCCGTCGCGCAGCGGGGCCAGGCCGCGCGTCTCCGTGTCGATCGAGATGCACTCGGCCTCGCGCAGCTCCGCGACCAGGTCCTTGAGCTCCCTGGGCGTGGTGATGCACCGATACTCGCCCGATTGCGGCATGCGCAGCGCCGGCGCCGAACCCCCCCCCTCGCTCACCTGATCAAACAACCCGCCGGAGAACAGGGCGCGATCACCGGACGATTTCGCAGCGACGGCGGCCGTGCGTTCGATCACGGCGGCGGCCTGGCCGTTGCTCGTGGGCGCGGCACCACCGGCGGGCGAGCCGCCAGTGCCACCCATGAGCACCCGCACCTCGTCCTGATACCGGTTGAACCCCAGCTCGCGCAGCACGGGGATCAGCTCGCCCAGCTTGAGCTTGCCCACCTCCGCCGCGCCGAGCTCCAGCGCCGCCGGCGCATCGTGGCGCAGCGTCACCAGTTCGCGCGAGAGCCCGAGCTTCCCGGCCGCGGCCCGGATGTTCTCCAGCCGCTTGCCGGTGATCTTCGACTTCTCCCGCGCCGCCTCTTCCAGGACGCCCGCGAGCGAGCCGTACTCGGCGATGAGCTGGCTCGCCGTCTTGGGCCCCACGCCCTCCACCCCCGGCACGTTGTCCACGTTGTCGCCCATGATCGCCAGGTAGTCGATCACCTGCTCGGGGCGCAGGCCGCTCTCCTCCATCAGCGTCGCGGCCGTGATCTCCTCGTCCTTGTGCACGTCATACAGCGAGACATGGTCGTGCACGAGGAGCTGCTTGAGGTCCTTGTCCTTGGAGATGATGCGGATGCGCAGGTCGGGGTGTCTCGCGCGCAACGCAGAGACGAGCGTGGCGATGACGTCGTCGGCCTCGAACCCCTCGGCCCCGATGATCGGCATGCCGATGGCCTTCATGGTGGCGAGCATGCGGTCGACCTGCGGGGCCAGATCGCTCGGCGGGGGAGAGCGGTTGGCCTTGTACTCGGTGTACATCTGGGTGCGGAACGTGCCGCGATCGCCGGAGACGTCGAGGGTGAGGGCGACGTAGTCGGGCCTGCCGCCGAGGTTGCCCTCGCCGCGCAGGAGCTTGAGGAGCATCCCGATGAAGCCGAAGGACATGTTCGTCGGCTCCTTGGTGACGGGCGACGACATGGGCGTGCGGATCGCGTGGTACGCGCGGAAGAACTGCGCGTAGCCGTCGATGAGATACAGCGTGGGGTGGGACCTGGCCTGGCTGGCAATCTGGCTCACGGGGCGCCCGATCCCTTTTCCACAACCGCACGCAGTTCCACGAGCGTGCGAGGCACGCTCTCCACGATGGCCCTGTGCACGCGCGCCTCGTCGACGCCGAAATACTTGTGCGTCAGAACATTCCGCATCCCACGCATCCCGTCCCAGTCGATCTCTGGATGAAGCTCGCACACTTCGCCCGGAACTTCACGGGCCGCCTCCCCAACGACCACGAAGTTGTACAGAATCGCAAGATAGGTCGTTCGCTCGGTCGCGAGATCCGCCGCCGTCTTTCCGGCCGCGAGCCTCTGGATGTCCTCCAGCGCAACGATCATGTCGTGGATGCGCTGCTGCCAATGCCTAGGCGACACGGCATGCCTCCGCCATCACTTCGTCGCGCATGTGCGGGCGCAGCGCATCCGCGGGCCCGACATCCACTGGACGTTCGAGGAGCCGTTCCAGATACCCATTGAGCCCCGCGAGGTCGAAGAGGGATGTGGGCCGATCGAACTCCGCGAGCAGATCGACGTCGCTCTCGGTCCGCGAGTCGCCTCGGGCCCACGACCCGAAGAGCATCAGCCCGGAAACGCCGTAGCGCCGATTCAACTCGGGCAACGCTCCCCGGAGCTTGGAGATGATCTCGTCGCGGCCCATGCCACATTCTATGGACTTACGCCGCCGCGGCCGCTCACCTTCCCCGGCTCCACGCCCACCACCCAGCCGCGACCAGCAGGGCGACCAGGCCGACGATGCCCGCCTCGACGAACTCGCGCTGGCGGAAGAACCCGCCCGCGAGGATGATCGCCGGGATCCCCAGCACCGCCGGCAGCCAGATCCACACCGGCAGTGCCCGATGTCCGACGGCCTTGTGCAGCGGCCCGCCCGGCCGGTCGCCGGGGATGCCGCACTCCGGGCAGGGCTGGCGGGGCGGCAGGCCCTGCCGGTCGTAGCCGCAGAAGCCGCAGTGGCGGCGCGGGTGCTTGCCGGCACGCTCGAGAAACATCACGAACGCGATCGCCGCGACGAGCGCCACGGCCCCGACGACCTTCCACGCCCCCATCGCCCACGCCGCGGCGGTGACGAGCAGGGCGAGGATGAACACGCTCCACACCAGCAGCTCGGCCCGGGCGGGCGATGGATCGGTCGACCTCACCGCGATCGTCTCCCGGCGCGTCGCGGGCCGATCGTCCGCTCCAGCACGAGCAGGATCGCGATCGACAGGGCGCCGACGATGAGCGGCACGACCCAGTTGCCCGTGGCGGCGGCCGCGATCGGGGAAATCAGGAACGCGAGTCCGAAGACGGCGAAGGCGAGCTGCCACGCCCATCCACCCACGATCCGCCGCTCCGGCTCGATGCCTGGATGCCTCATGCCTTGGTGCCTTCTTCCTGGTCAGCCATCGGAACTTGCGGGCGCTCGCCCGCACTCGGGACACGGGGCATCGGGCGGCAGGCCGCGCCGGTCGTAGCGGCAGAACTTGCACTCCCAGTATTGCCGGCCGCGATAGAAGAGTGCGCGAAGCCCCACGGCGAGCCCAATCCAGATCGACAAGCCCACGAAGGAGAAGATCGCACACGCCGCGCGACCGGCCAGATCATCCTTGGAAAACCACGTGACGACGACCATCGAAATGAGCGCACAGGCGAGAACCAGCCAGCCGATCTTCCGTTTCCCCTCGTGACGAAGGAACAAGAGCGCACCTCTCGGTCAGCCCGCCAACCCACCCGACAGTGCCCGAAGCGCCGCCTCGTAGCTCTGGCTGGGAGAGAGGGAGCGCCGCTCCATCACCGTCTTCGCGACGTCCAGAAACTTCTCCATCGTGAACGCCCGCATCCCCGCATCGGTGATCCACGACAGCGGCGGCACCGTCCCGCTCAGCGGCCCCGTCGCGGCGAACATCGTGCCCGTGCCGACGACCGCGCCCGTCATGATCCGCGTGCAGATCGCCGTCTTGACGTGATCCCCGATCATCGCGCCGAGAAACTGCAACCCGGTGCGCTCGTTCGACCCCGGCTTGCCGCCGGCGCCCAGCGGGCGTGCGATGACCTCGCCGTAGGTGTTCAGCAGGTTCGAGTTCGTCGTCCCCGCGCCAAGGTTCGCCCACTCGCCCACCCACGAGTCGCCCAGGTGCCCGTCGTGCGCCTTGTTCGCGTATCCCTGGAAGATCGTCCCGGCGATCTCCCCCGCGACCTTGCACCAGGGGCCGATCGCCGTGCCCGGCTTGATGAGCGTGCGCTCCAGCACCGTGGAGTGCGGCCCGATGGACGCGGGGCCGACGATGATCGCCCCGGGCCGGATCGTCGCGCCCTCGGCGATGTGCACGTGGCCGCGCTCGACGTCGAAGATCGTCGAGGGGTGCACCTTCGCGCTCGCATCGACACGGAACGCGAAGGCCCCCCCTCCCCCGACGCGCATCAGCAGGCCCAGGTCGTGCGCGAGGCACCTGTCGCGAAACCGGATCACATCCCACGGCCGCGCCAGCAGCACGCGCTCAGAGTGCTTCACCACGCCCAGCCCCGTCGCATCCGAGCGCACCACCGACGCCGCCCGCTTCAGCCCCGCCCGCGCCGCGATGATGTGCCCGCTCTCCGCCTCCACCAGCGCCGTGCCCGCACCCAGCGCCATCGCCTCCACCGGCACGAGCGGACACCGCCCGTTGATGAACAGAACGTCCTCGCTCCCGCGCATCTCGCCGATCCACGGCGCACCCCCGCCCATCCGCTCGCGCACCAGCGCTCGCAGCGGCTCCGGACACTCCCACGCCGCCAGCGTCAAGCCCGACCCCGCATCGCGCCACAGCCGCTCGCGCAGCGTGAACGCGCCCGTGCGCACGTCGAACGCCGCCCGCAGGTCCGTCAGCGGCGAGAGCTCCCCCAGCCCATCATCGAAGAGCACCACGCTTGCGCCCATGCGCTCACTGTATCAGGTCCCCGGCTTCGGCCGCACCCACCGCTCCACCATCGGCAGCAGCACCACGCCCAGCACCAGCGCCGGCACGCCCGTGTACAGCGCCCCCACGCACCGCGCCCACAGCTCGCTCCCCACATCCCCCGACGCCCCCAGCACCATCCGCCGCACCCCGAACACCAGCGTCGCCGCCACCGCCCCCGCCAGCGCCGCCACCACGCTCAGCACCACCACCGCCACCGGGTTCCGCCGCATGAACAGCGTCCGCATCCGCAGCACCGTCCACGCGCCCGCCAGGCCTCCGAGGGCGTGCGGCCCGACGACCACCAGCGCCTCATCGCCGCGCAGCGTCGAGACATCCACCGCCAGCCCGACGAGCAATCCCGCCCACAGCGCCGTCGCGGGGGCCGCGTAGAGCGCCACCATCACCACCAGCGGGATCACCAGCGACGGCGCCGCCCCCGTGCTCGCCGGCCCCAGCCGCAGCGCCTCCCCCACCACCGGCTGCAGCGCCAGCAGCATATACCCGATCAGCACCAGCAGCACGGGGCCCTTCATTTGGCGCCTCCCGCAACCCGCACCATCACCTCGCTCGCGTGCGACAGCTCGTGCAGCGGCCGCACCGCGACGACCGGCCGCTCGTGCGCTCCGACGTCCACCCGCACGATCTTCCCGATCACGAGCATCTGCGCCCCCGCGGGCCAGGTGTCGTCGCGCAGGCGCACCAGCATCCCGACCTCCACCGCCGGCCGCTCGCCCGTCGCGCTCCCTTCCTCATCGCCCTCGTAGAACACCCGGCCCACCAGCCGCCCATCCTCGATCGACTCCATGCGCCACGTCGGCCCGCGCTTGGTCTCGTCGAGCATGATCACCCCCGACGGCCGCTGGTTGCGGAACAGCTTCGTAAACCCGGGATCGGTGATCGCGGCCACGGAGCACGTCCAGTCATCCGCCCGCACCACGCGCCCCAGCAGGTGCACGCCGTGCACGACGACCACCGCGCCCGACTCAACGCCGTCGCGCCGCCCCGCCTTCACCGTGATCAGCCCGCCCGACGGATCGCCGCCGTAGCCGATCACGGTCGCCGCGATCTGGCGCACCGCCAGGCCGGGATTCAGCTCCGCCCCGCGCGACAGATCCTTGACCATGCGCCGCAGGTCCTCGTTCTCCTGCCGGGCCGCGTTCAGCTCGCGCAGCGCCTCATCCCACTTCTGCGGATCGACCGCCGGCCCCGGCTCCGCGCGCGTGGACGTCAGCCACACCATCACGCGGCGCGTCGGCCCCTCGATCGGCGCCAGCAGCAGCGCCACCGGCCGGTTGAACCACGTGACCACGCGCAGCCCCGATCGCGGCAGGAGCGCCAGCACGATCACGACCACGATGGCGATGGAAAGAGTGGGACGTGCGGAACGCATGGGTGAAAACGCAGAGCGAAAACCGAAAAGCGCAAATCAGAATCCACACGCCGACCGGCTTTGCGTTTTTCGCTGTGCGCTTTTCGCTTTCTCAAGCATCCAGGTCATTCTCAAGCGTGATCTTCCACTCCTCGAGATGCTCGAGGTAGATCGCCGTGCCGCGGGCCACGCACGTGAGCGGGTCGTCGGCCAGCTTGGCCGGCAGCCCCGTCGCGTTCGACACCAGCATCGGCAGGCCGCGGAGCAGCGACCCGCCGCCCGCCATCGTCACGCCGTTCTCGACCAAGTCGGCCGCGAGCTCCGGCTCGGCCTTCTCCAGCGTGCGCGTCACGGCCTCGGTGATCGCGTGCACCGGCTCCTGCAGCGCCTCGCGGATCTCCTCGCTGGTCACCACCGTCTTGCGCGGCAGGCCCGAGATCATGTCCCGCCCCCGCACTTCCATCGTCTTCTCTTCCCACCCGGCCACCGGCGCCGCCGAGCCGATCTCGATCTTCAGCCGCTCGGCCGTCTGCTCCCCGATCATCAGGTTGTACGTCTTCTTCATGTGGTTGATGACGGCCTCGTCCATGTCATCACCGGCCACACGCACGCTCTCGCACACCGCGATGTCCCCCAGCGACATGATCGCGACTTCCGTGGTCCCGCCCCCGATGTCCACGATCATGCTCGCCGTCGGCTCGGCAAAGGGCAGCCCCGCCCCGATCGCGGCCGCGATGGGCTCCTCGATCAGGTACGTCCGCCTCGCCCCCGCGCGCTCGGCCGAGTTGAACACGGCCTGCTTCTCGACGGCGGTGATGCCGGAGGGAATCGCGATGACCACCCGCGGCTTGAGCAGCCGGTTCTTCCCCGTGACCTTCTGGATGAAGTACTTGAGCATCTGCTCGGTGATCTCGAAGTCCGAGATCACCCCGTCCTTGAGCGGACGGATCGCCGTGATCGTGCCCGGCGTCTTGCCCAGCATCTCCTTGGCCATCCACCCCACCGCCTCGCCGTTGCGGACGACCCGGTTGGTCCCCTTCCACACGGCGACCACGCTCGGCTCGTTGAGCACGATGCCCTGGCCGCGCACCGCGACCAGTGTGTTGCACGTCCCGAGGTCGATCCCCATGTCGATGGAGAACATTCCGAAGAGGCGGTCGAGCACGGTGGAATCCTGGGTGAACGCGTCGCGGCGCCGGGGGGGGACGGAAGCGGAGCGTAGCAGGTCGCACATGCGATCCCGCACATCCGACAGGGTTTCAACCCTGCGATGGGACTGTCGGATGTATCGGAAGTTGCGCTCCGCGAGGCACAACTTGCGCGGCGCTTTGTTTGCGGGTCCGCCGCCGGTCATTCATTGGTCAGGCGGATGAGCTCCCGCAGCACCCGCTCGCCCTCACCCCGGTCGATCGCCGCGCGGGCCATGGCTACCCCCTCGGCGAGCGTCGGCGCAACGCCCGCGATGGAGAGCGACGCCCCGGCATTCAGGGCCACCATGTCCGTGTGCGGCCCGGATTCCCCCGCCAACACCCGCCGGGCCACCCCGACCGCCTCTTCCAGCGAGCCGACCGACAGCTCCTCCCGCCGTGCTCGCGGGAGTCCGAGCGACCCGGCATCGAAGTCCCGCCGCTCCACCCGCCCGTCTGCCACCTCAAACACCAGGTTTCCGGCGGTGGTGGTCAACTCGTCCAGCCCATCCGCGCTCGTCACCACCCACGCCCGCCGGCAGCCCAGCCGGGCCAGGGCCATCGCCAGCTTCTCAGCATTCTGAGGAGTCCACGTCCCGACAAGCTGGTGCGTCGCCCCCGCCGGGTTCGCCAGCGGCCCGAGCAGGTTGAAGATGGTCACGCCCAGCCGCTTCCGGGCCGCGGCCGCGTGCCGGGCACCCGGGTGGTGGTCCGGGGCATGGGCATAGCACACCCCGATCTCGCGCAGGCACCTCGCCTGCACCTCCGCCGGGGCGGATATCCCCACGCCGAGCGCCTCGAGCAACTCCGACGACCCCCGACCTGTCCGGCTCCGGTTCCCATGCTTGGCCACCCACACCTCCCCACCCCCGGCAGCGGCCGTGACAATCGCCCCGATCGTCGACACATTGAACAGCTTGGGCGCCCCACCCGTCCCGCAGGTGTCGAGAATGGGCGGCGGGGGCTTTCCCGCCGGTGTGCCGGGGTCGATCAAGGCGATCAACCGGGCCTTGGCCCTGAGCGCCTTGATCGACCCGACCAGTTCATCCACGCACGGCCATCGCCCCCAGCATCCCCTCGATCCCCGCCTCGTCCATCTCTCCCGCCAGCAGCGCCTCGAACACGTCGAATGCCTCGCCCTCGGAGAGCGTCGCCCCGCCGACCGCCCGCGACACCGCGCTCCGCACGTTCTCCCGCACGCGATCCTCCTGACGCCCCGTTCGTAGAATACGGCGATGGAGCGCACCCGCCGCATCGTGTGTCAGGCGCAGCGCCGCCTCACCGCGGGCGCTCTGCTCGATGCCAGCGGCCGGTCTCTCACCATCGGCGCACTCGCCGCCCTGCTCGCTGTGGGCGTCTCCAAGCTCATCCCGCTGCCCATCGCGTGGCCCTGGCTCCTCGGCGGATCGCTCGCCATCGCGGGCGTGCTCGGTCTCGTCAGCGGCCTGACGCGACGCGCCTCCTCCCTCGTCGCGGCCGCACGCGTGGACTGGGCCCTGCAACTCCATGACCGCCTCGGCTCCGCGACCGCGTTCGAGGGCGCCTCGACCGGCCCCTTCGTGCAGCTCGCCCTCGACGAGGCCGAATCCGCCAGCGCCACCGCGGATGTCCGCAGCGCCGTGCCGATCGCCATCCCGCGCACCTGGTACGCCTGGCCCACGCTGGCGCTGGGCGCTCTGGCCCTCGCGCTCTTCGCTCCAAGCACCGACCTGTTCGCACGCCGCACGCAACCGGTCGAGGCGAACCGCGAGCAGGTCCAGCGCTCGATCGACGTCGCGGCCAAGTCCATCGATCAACCGACGCCCCCCGCCCCGGACGCCCCGACACCACCTCCCTCATCCGACGCGGCCAAGGTGCTCGACGAGATCAAGCGCGAGCTCGCCGCTGGCAAGTCCGACCCGCAGGCCGCCGCGCAGCGCGCCGTCCGCGAACTCGACCGCATCGCCACCGAGCGCGACAAGCTCGCCGAGCGCACCCAGCAGCAGCACAACGAAGTCACCGACGCCCTCCGCACGGCCGGCGCAAGCGATCCGAGCCAGCCCGACTCCGACCTCGCCAAGGCCCTGAAATCCGGCGACCTCGCGGCCGCGTCGCAGGCCGCCCAGGAACTCCTCAACACGCCGAAATCCGCCGACACGCCCGAATCGCGAGCCAAGACCGCTGAAGAGCTCGACCAGATCGCGAGCGACCTTCGCGCCGCGGCCCAGGCCAAGCGCGATGCAGAGTCGGCATCGCACACCGAGCCCACGCCGCCGCCCGAGAAGCCCGCTCCGACCGAGGCCGCGCCGTCATCTGACAAGCAACGCGAATCCCCGACCCCGCCGACCGCCACCGACGACCTGGCCAAGACGATCGAGCGCGCCGCTGATGCCCTCCGCAAGCGCGAGCCAAACCCACCACCGGACAAGCAGTCCCCAGCGCAGAAGCAAGCCCCCAGCGGGCAGGACACCAAACCCTCGAAGGAGCAGGAGTCGAAGCCCGCTCAGCCGCCGCAGGAGCAGCCGCGCAGCGATCGACCGGAACAACCGAAGCAAGATCCAAAGCCGCAACCGGGCGCAGCACCTCCACAACCACAAGCGCAGCCCGAGACGCCGAAACAGGCAAAGACCGAATCCGAGCGGCGCCAGCCCTCGCCCTCGAACGAACCCAAGCAGCCATCGCCCGAGCAGCAGCCGAAGCCCGACGATTCCGCCAAGCCCAGCGAGTGCAAGAACGGCGACAAGCCCGGCGACGGCCAGAAGCCCTCGCCCGATGGCACGACCGCACGAGATTCATCCGGTCAGGGGGAGCGCGAGCAGGCCCATTCCACGCAGACCGCTCCATCATCGACTCCCAAGCCAGCGTCCGAAACCGGCACCACCCCGAGCGAGCAGCAGCCCTCGCAGGGCGCCGAGCATCCCAGCGACTCCAAGCCCGGCACGCTCCCATCGAAGATCCCCGAGCCCACGCCCGACGGCGTCCGCGCACTCGCCAACCACATCCGCAAGTACGCCTCCGCTCCGCAGGACGCCGCAAACCATCGCCGCCAGGCCGAGCAGATGCGCAAGCAGGCCGAGGAGATTCTCAAGTCCGCCTCGCCCGAGCAGCGCCAGCAGCTCGAGCGCTGGCACCAGCAACTCGCCCGCGAACTCTCCAAGGACGCACCGACCGATCGCCCCCTCGGGGCCGGCATGCAGCGTCAGGACCACACTCCGCAGTCCGGCAACAACCCCGAAGGCGCCGCCGGCGCGAACCCGTCGCGCCCCGATGCGCCAACCACTTCCCGCACCGACACCGTCGACGCCCGCCGCCCCACCCCTCGCCCCACCCAGCCCGAGCGCACCATCGCCGAGTGGTACACCGACCGCCCGATCGACCCCGCC
>JADMIO011875309.1_pt1 | contig 14032 bp, 11 predicted proteins | sample 8958161 | NCBI WGS metagenome assembly JADMIO01 (sample SAMN16585339, study PRJNA669376) | soil metagenome | isolation source: Crop rotation soil | place: USA: Cullars Rotation, Alabama | collected 2011 | reverse complement strand
CTTTCCCGTGGATCGTTTCCTTGAGCACAGCCGCATTTTGTATTTCGAAAATGCCTGCCAGCCGGAAATCTTCGCCGGCAGTGCCGATTGGATGCCCCGGAATTTTACGCGGCGTATAGAAGTCATGTTTCCGATCGAAGATGGCGCCTTGCGCGAACGTATCACGACAGAAATCCTTGCATTGTCCCTCGCGGACAACTCCAAGGCGCGTCCCCTCCAACCGGATGGAGTTTATCGTCCGTCACCCGTCAAAAAGTCCGGAAATCCCACCCGAAGCCAAGCGGAGTTTATCGCGCTCGCCCAGGGAACAACCGGTATTCGCGCAAAAACAAAGAAAACCAAATATCCCGTGATGCGCCTTCAGGACGGCCCAAAAAAGGGCGAGGGACGTTAGTCGTTTTTCCGCAAAGCATCGAGCGAAAGCTGCACTTGCTGCCGTTTCGCGCGCCAATCCGCGAGCCGTTTATGATGTTCTTCAAGCACGGTCGCAGGGACTTTCTGCACAAAAGCAGGGTTATTTAATTTCTGTTCGACCTTTTCAATTTCGGTATCGATTTTCGGCAATTCCTTTTCGAGGCGCGTGATTTCCGCGGCGACATCCACTTGCCCTTCAAGGGGAAGATATAGAGAACCGAGCGGCGAATGAACCACAGGGGTTCCTTTCCGCGGCTGATAGCCGGGGGCCATTTCCAATGATTCCGCATTTAAGAGAATCCGAAGCACCTCGATGTCATGCGCGGAGACGCCGTTCGTTGCCGCCAGCACAAAATTCACGCGTTTGCTTGAAGGAATATTTCCTTCGCGGCGGAGATTGCGACCCTGGCTCACCAGTTCATACCGGACCGCGACAAGTTGCTCGTCCGATTCGTCGAGGCCGTAATGCGTTTTGAATTCGGTTTCAAACGGCTTTGGCCACGGCGCAAATTGAATTGTTTTTCCGCCTTGGAGATCAGGCATTTCCAAATTGTACCCGAGGTCATGCCACAATTCCTCAGTGATAAACGGCAGGAACGGATGAAACAGGCGCAGCGTGTGCGAGAGAACAAAATCAAGAACCGCGAGGGTATTCGCCTTGGCCGCAGCGTCATCACCGAAAAATACCGCTTTCGTCGCCTCGAGGTACCAGTCGCAAAACTCGCTCCAGAAAAACCGATACAGCGTTTGCGCAGCTTCGTTGAATTTATATTCAGCGAGCGAGTGTGTGATTTCGCTTATAGCGGCATCCAGCCGCAGCAAGATCCATTTGTCATCGCCGAAGAGTAATTGCGGGTTGATCTCGCCTTGCACTTCGCCGCCCTGCATTTGGCGGAAACGACAGGCGTTCCAGAGTTTTGTGCAAAAATTGCGACCGAGTTCGACGTGCTGCTCATCGAACAAAACATCCTGACCCAGCGGCGCCGACCGCATAACCCCAAAGCGCAATGCATCGGCGCTGTATTTCGAAATCAGATCGAGCGGATCTGGCGAATTGCCTAGGGTTTTTGACATTTTACGTCCGATTTTGTCGCGCACAATGCCTGTGAGATAAATGTCAGCAAAAGGCTTCTGACCGGTATATTCAAGCCCCGCCATCACCATCCTCGCCACCCAGAAAAACAAAATGTCCGGCCCGCTCACTAACACAGTGGTCGGGTAAAATTTCCGAAGCGTCGGCTCATCCATGGTCGCGAACGGCCAAAGCCACGAGGAAAACCAGGTGTCGAGCACGTCCGGATCCTGCGCCCACCCCTGGCCTGGTGAATCAACCTGGCAGCGCGTTTCGCCATCCTTGTACCAAACCGGAATGCGATGTCCCCACCAAAGCTGGCGGCTGATGCACCAGTCCTGGATATTTGCCAGCCAATGATCGTAAACTTTTTGCCAGCGCTCAGGATAGAATTTGAGCTCGCCGGTTTCTGCAATTTTTTTTGCTTTCGCGACGCTCGGGTATTTCAGAAACCATTGTTCGGAGAGTCGCGGCTCAATCGGCACGTCCGCGCGTTCGCTAAAGCCGACATTATTTTGGTAAGGTTCTTCCTTTTCCAAAACGCCCAATTCACCGAGCTTTTCCGCAGCGACTTTTCTCGCTTTAAAGCGGTCCATACCCCGCAAATCAATCCCAGCGGCGTCGTTCATTGAGCCCTCCGAGTTGATTACTTCTATCAACGGCAATTTGTGGCGTTGCCCAATTTCAAAGTCGGCCTTGTCATGGGCAGGGGTTACTTTGAGCACGCCGGTGCCGAACTCAAATTCGACATGTTCGTCCGCGATTATGGGTATTCGCTTTTGAGCATCGGATAATTCCGCGGGCAGCGGGCGCAATATATGTTTGCCGATGAGGTGCGTGTAACGCGGATCTTTCGGGTTCACGGCCGCCGCCGTATCCCCGGGAATTGTTTCGGGACGAGTCGTCGCAATGGTCAGCCAGGTCCCGGGCTCCTCCGCGACCTCGACCCGAAAGTAGTACATAAAACCATTCTGCGGCTTCATGTTTACTTCCTCGTCAGAGAGCGCGGTTTGCGTCGCGGGGCACCAGTTGACCATGCGCTTGCCGCGATAAATGAGCCCTTTATTGAAAAGATCAACAAACGTTTCAGCCACCCGGCGCGAATACGCCGAGTCCATTGTAAAGCGTTCCCGCGACCAGTCACATGAGGCGCCCAGCTTCTTTAACTGATCGATAATAATTCCCCCGTGCTTCTCCTTCCATTCCCACACACGTTCGACGAACTTTTCACGGCCGAGCTCGTGGCGCGTGATTTTTTCCTCTTTCTTGATTTTCTTTTCGACCATCACCTGCGTGGCAATGCCGGCGTGGTCCGTTCCAGGTAACCACAGGACTTCTTTGCCCTCCATGCGCGCCTTCCGGGCAAGAATGTCCTGGATCGTGTTATTCAACACGTGCCCCATGTGCAAAATTCCGGTGACGTTAGGCGGCGGAATAACGATGGAATATGGTTGCCTGGGCGAGTTGGCATCCGCCTCAAAACAACGGTGCTCCAGCCAATAGCTGTACCATTTATCTTCAACCGACTTTGGGTCGTATGTTTTCGGAATTTCTGACATGAAATGAGTTAGTTCAGGACATTGAACTCGCCGAACTGATCGAAATGGTCATCGAAGCTTAACGCATTCAATAAACCAGCGCGGCGCATGACGGCGAACGCAATCGCTTCGATGCCCACCACAGGATTTTCCCATAAATCGCGTAGAATGCGTTCTCGCAACGCGGCCGTGCGCGAGAAATAGGCCTCCGTTTCCCCAAGCACCATCATGGTGATAACGAGCTGCGTACGCGCTGGGAGAAGTTCCGACGCGAGACTTTTGGCAATGGAATGATTGCGCTTGCGTTTATCACGGAGCGTAATCCAGAACGAGGAATCTGCGAAAACGGCTTTCATTTACGGCGTTTCGCGGGCTTTCGCACCATGGGCGCGCCGGCCGCATCTACCCCTTTTGGCAAAACCTCGCGCAGTGCGTATGGTTCATTTGTTTTCATTCACCATATATACATCACGCCGACTATATCTCACCCTTTTTGCAACGCGTATTCAATGCTGTCGATCAGTGCCTGCAAACTGGCATCGATAATGTTTTCGCTTACGCCCACTGTGCTCCAAACTTCTTTACCGTTCGATGATTCGATGAGCACGCGGGTCTTCGCGCCTGTTCCAGTGGCGGTGTCCAATATGCGCTTTCCCGTCAAAGTCACACTTTCCAAATGGGGAAAAAACTTGGTGAGCGCATTACGCAGCGCCGAATCGAGAGCGTTCACCGGGCCGTCCCCTTCCGCAACGGTATGTGCCCGCTTTTCGCCCACGCGAACTTTGACCGTTGCTTCACAAATCGATGCCGCACCATCCCTCCGCATCGAAACATGATAGGCGTCCACCCGGAAAGGCGACTCCTCATGCTTCATTGTTTTGCGAATGAGCAGAGCTAGGGAACCTTCCGCTGCTTCGAACTCGTAACCATTATGCTCGAGCTCTTTGACCCGCGTAAGGATCGTTTTTAATTCGGGCGTATCGTTGCCCAAATTAAATCCAAGCTCCTTCGCCTTCATGACGATGTTGCTGCGACCCGCTAAATCACTAATAAGCACTCGTCGAGTATTGCCAACTAATTCCGGGTTAATGTGCTCATAGCTGTGGATTACTTTTTGCACGGCGTTTACGTGCGTCCCGCCTTTGTGGGCAAACGCCGCCGAGCCCACCCATGGCTGGCGCGGGCTGTGCCGGATGTTCGCGATTTCATCCACGAATTGCGAAAGCTCCTTTAGCTTAGCCACCGCACCTTCAGGCAGGGCTCGCTTCTTCATCTTAAGGATGACGTTTGGAATGACGCTGGTTAAATTGCAGTTGCCCGTGCGTTCGCCGTACCCATTGATCGTCCCTTGGACATGCGTGGCGCCGGCTTCCAAACCAGCAAGCGCATTCGCCACGCCGAGACCAATATCATCGTGCGTGTGAATACCAATTTGGCATTTGAGCCGGGACCGCGCCAACTGCGTGATGCGAGAAATATCGCTTACTAGGCATCCGCCGTTGGTGTCACACAGCGTCACATTATCGGCGCCCGCTTCCTCGGCGGCCTTCCAGGTTGCGAGAGCATATTCTGCGTCATCCTTGCAACCATCGAACGCATGCTCCGCATCGTAAATCACATAGCGCCCGTGACTCTTCAAAAAGCGTACCGTATCGGCGATCATCGCTAGATTTTCTTCCGGTGTCGTTGTGAGAACCTCTTTGACGTGCAGCAACCACGTCTTGCCGTAAATGGTCACGACCGGTGTTTCCGCCTGAATTAGTAACCCGACCTGTTCATCTTTTTCGGCAGCGATATTCTTCCGCCGCGTGGAACCAAAGGCGGCCAGGCGCGCGTTTTTCCAGCTTTTGCGTTTGGCTTGCGCGAAAAACTCAATGTCCTTGGGATTGGATCCCGGCCAGCCCCCTTCAATATAATGAACCCCAAAAGTGTCGAGTTTCTCCGCGATGCGAAGCTTGTCGGCTACGGAAAAGTTGATGCCTTCACCCTGGCTGCCGTCGCGCAGAGTCGTGTCATACAATTCGACTTCAGGTTTCATAATTCCGCCATTGGCGGAACGTTACCTTTAAGGCAAAGAGTCGATATCTGCAAAGACCAATCCGCGCCAGGCTTTTCAGCCAAAAGGCCGGGAACTGCAGATGCCGTTCGGATGATCGGGCCGTTCTATAACTTGGCCGTTTTTTCCGGCTTCTCTACTTTGGCCGCTTTGCCGGGTTTTTCTTTGCCCCCGGTCTTGTAATGGCTCGAATAGTACCGGTTTTGGTAGTAATAGTACGAATAGTAATACGAATCGCGGCCTTCGAAATCGATGTCGTTGAGCACTGTCCCCAGGATTTGGATGCCTGCATTCTGAACGCGTTGCACCGATTTGCGCGCGTGTTCACGCCGAATCTTGTTGAACTTCGTCACGAAAATCACGCCATCGGCCATCGCCGCAATAACAAGAGGATCGCTCACTGCGGAAATCGGCGGGCAATCCAGCACAATTCGGTCATACCGCTTGCCGACTTCCTTAAGGAAATCGAGCATCTTTTGCGAGCCAATCAATTCCGACTTTCCCGGCACTTCGGTATCATGAACTAGCTCGTCGATAGAACTGACCTCTCCAGTCAAATACGACGACAAGCCGATTGGGCTGTGCAACTGATATGCTTTATGCACCGACGGCCTGCGCAAGTCAGCGTCCACTAGGAGGGTTCGGACCCCCGTTTGCGCCGTTACAATTGCGTAATTGGAAGCCACCAGCGATTTGCCTTCCGAGGGAATCGTACTCGTGACCGCAATAAGCTTGTACTTTTCGATCTTGTGCTGCAGCGCCACCGTCGCCCGAATAGTTCGGAATCCTTCCGCTGCGTTGGATTGCGGATGCAAATGCGCCTGCAAGTCACGCTCGATGACGCTATTCGTCTTGATGTTCGGCACATACCCGAGAAACGGCAGTCGCAGAAAGTTTTCCACGTCGTCCTGGCTCTTGATCGAGTCATCGAGATAGCTCACGAAGAACGCCAAAGCCAGCGCGACCGCTAAACCGCCAAATACACCCAGGAACAAAGTAAGGACCACACGTGGCGTGATCGGCTTATTCGGCACCACGGCCTCATCGACCACCCGCATGTTATTGCTAGTAATCCGGCTGGAAAGTTCAGTTTCCTTCCAACGAGTCAACACGTTATTGAACATCAACTTGTTATTCTCCGCATCTCGCTTTAGCACATCATATTGAATGCGGAGTTGATTGAGGTTCATCTGCTTCTTTTGCTCATCTTCCACCACTCGCTGCAAACTTTGTTCGCGAACGGCGGCCACATCAGCAGCATTCTTTAACGCCGCGATGACAATTTGAGTTTCGCGATCCAGGCTGTCTTTGAGACTGGCGATTTGCTCGGTTGCTTGGAGTACGCTCGGATGCTTTTGGCGATAGCGTTTGTAAAGGGCCGAAAGATTCGCCTCTTGTACGGCGATTTCCTGTTTCAGACGTTGGACCACGGCGCTGCTTGCGACTTCCGGAATGGTGTGAAGGCTGGCGCCAGCCTGAAGCTTGCTTTCGATTTCGGTGATAACCCTGCGCACCTGCGCGGCTTCGCTGCGGGCGCGGCTCAAATCAGTTTGCGCCTGAACGAGGGATTGGCGGGTGATATTTTCGCTTTCCTCGAGAGAAACCTCGTTATATTTAATTTTATATTGCTGCAATTGCGCTTCCGCAGCTTGAACTTTGGCCGCCTGGTCGTCTTTAGTCGCCTTGAGCCAATTGACCGCCTCGAATGACGATTTCATTTTCTGTTCGAGGTTCATGTCGATAAAGGTACGCGCAAGTTCGTTGGCAATAAGGGTAGCTGTTTTGGCGTTGGAATGTTGAACTTTGATATCCACAAGACGGCTCAAACGCACCGGTGAAATTGTAATATCCGCTCCGACGGCTGTCGCTGTGTCAGGTGCCGTCACGTAGCGTGGATCCTGCTCCAAATTTAACTTTTTGATGACTGTTTGAATCAGTGTTCGGCTTTGCAGATTCTTGTACTGTGTCTGCAGGTAATCCTGTTCCCGTGCATCCAGCGCAAAAACATCTTTGATATTTAAAACATTTTCCGCTTCGCGATTTATTTGGATTCGAGCCGTCGCCTGATAAATTCGCGTTGCGCGAAAAACGTAAAAAGCCGATAGAAGCAAAATCGTCAGGAAAGCCGTTATAACGAGCCAGCGTCTTTCGAGTATGACATGCCAGTACTGGCGAATGTTTACTCCCGTTTGAAGGAAAGAGCCTTCCTGGCTCGCTGCCGTCGTTGGCTGCATCTCTGAATTTGTTGGCATGTCGAAATTCTTGAAGGAGTATTACAGGAAGGTTTCTTCCACCTTGATTAAATCGCCGGATTCGAGATAGATCGTTTTTGCGGGGTCCGTTATCTTCTTAAGCTGTTCGAAGGAAAAACGCTCAGTCTTGCCGCCCCGCGTAAATTCAATTTTCTTTTCGTTGGCCAATTTCGTCATTCCCCCTGCCAATCCAATTGCGTCGATAATCGTAATTCTTTGTTCTCCTGGGAGTGTAACCGTCCCTGGCTTCCCAACTGCGCCTAATACTTGGGCGGTACGAATACGGTAATCTTTTACGTTAACGATAACTTGAGGGTCGACTAGGTAATCTTTGTCCAATAATTCCTTTAAAAGGGTTTCAACCTCCGACGGAGTCTTCCCTTTCACCTCAACATTGCTCAGCCAGGCGAAGCTGATCGTGCCACTACTGCTCACACGGCATTCCCGTCCTAAGTCCTTCTCCCCAAGGACATCTACCAAAATAATATCCTGCGGAGCGATGCGGTAATCGTCAGAAACCTCGGCTTGAATGGGTCGAACGCCCGGCAAGCTCAAAAAGCACGCCATGACGACCATAATGAAAACACGTAATTGTCCCATAGGTTAAAATCCGATTGCCAGTGATAGGGTAACCCGATTCACATTGTAGTCAATGATTGCTGGCAGGTCGCTTCGATACATATCGAAATTATACGAGAGGCCCGCTGCTGCCCATCTCCGAATTTCGTAAACTAAGCTCGTTCCCGCCCGAATACTGTAGTCATTTCTTTGCCCCGCTGTCCCGTACGAACCGTAGGAAAGCATGTCGTATCCTCCTTGGAGAATAGCACGAAATCTGCCAGTTTGACCCAAAATCTGAGCAAAGGAAATGTCGATGGCGTCCTGGACATATGAGGTTCTCGCTAACTGCACGGAAACTTGTTGCCTTCGGCTGTATGTCAGGTTGAGACGGTTCTTTTCGGTAAATGTCTCTTGTAACGAGACTTCAACTACCGGGGAATTGCCGGCGGGGGATTTGTCGCTGAAAGTGCGAACCTCATACCCCGCTTTCACCGTACCAGTTAGGTGAGCTGTAAAATCTCCTTTCGCTCCGATGAACCCGCCCATGAACGTGGCGTGCGGCGCTTTGACTGGAGAAACATTGGGTGTTGTTGCGGTTTGGCCGTAATACACCTCTCCGAAAAAGGCCGTTTTGACCAAAGTATGATATGCGAAACCCATGGTTCCGATTAATGAATTGCTATCCAGAAGGTCGCCTGCAAAACCCTTGTGGTAATCCACCGCGTTGTAAGTGCCTTCTCCATATACGCTTGTTTTCTCGTTCAGCGTGTACTCCACGTTGTAAGTGTGTGCGTTGACCAGCCGGGTGATTTTTTGCGGGAGACTTGTTAATCCTGCGCCCAAAACGCTCGAAAGAAGGTCGACCCGATCACTGCCGGTCACTGTCACGTGGTGATATTCGAAGTGGGCACCGAGCGCGAAGTGATGCTGCGAGGAATTGAGTTGCGAATTATTTGCGTAAAAAAATTCATCGAACGCGTAGCTCATGGTCAAATTGTTGACCGGATCATGACCTATAACGGTGTTCAATCCGGGACTTATTGCTGTGATGAAGTCAGTTTTTCTCGCGAATCGTATGCCATCGCCGTAAAAAACATTGTCGGTAAAAACCTCCACCAGATCCAATTGCGGTCGTAAAGAAACGGGCCCTTTATTGTATAATAAAAACCGGTTCGGTTCTACTGCATAGCTGCGCCCCGAAACGGCAATAACCGCCGCCGCGAGCCAAACGCGTTTTCTCCGCAACTCTTTGTTCATCAATATTTATACCTTTCCGTCTGCAACTCCTGCGGAGGCGGCAAAGCAAGACTCGCAGCATAGGCGTACCGGCAAACACCGTCAACGCACGCGCACGGGAAATCGGACTTCAGATCGCCTTGCCTGCCTCGCTCGTTTGTTGAACACTGGCCTTTCATTATGAAACGTTCGCCCAAAGATAATTCCTCGCTTCATCGCGCGCACTCCGCGCAAGTCATCGAAGGCGCCGATCGCGCCGCCAGCCGCGCGATGCTGCACGCGGTAGGGTTGGGTTCTCCGTTGAAGATTTTAAGAAATCGCAGATCGGCATCGCTTCCACCTGGAGCATGGTGACCCCGTGCAATATGCATATCGACAAGCTTGCCGTTGAAGCAGCTCTTGGAGCCAATCAGGCCGGCGGAAAAGCGGTCATCTTCAACACCATCACCATTTCCGACGGTATTTCCATGGGCACGGAAGGGATGAAGTATTCGCTCGTTTCACGCGAGGTGATCGCGGACTCCATCGAGACCGTGGCTGGCTGCGAGGGATTTGATGGCCTGGTCACGATTGGCGGGTGCGACAAAAATATGCCCGGCTGCATCATGGCAATGGCGCGCCTAAATCGACCCAGTGTTTTTGTTTACGGCGGCACAATTCTTCCCGGCTGCTTCCAGAAACGGAACGTCGATATCGTTTCAGTCTTCGAGGCTGTGGGTAAGCATGCCAGCGGCGAGATGAGCAACAAAGATCTGGCGGAGATTGAACGTTGCGCCATTCCCGGGCCCGGCTCCTGCGGGGGGATGTACACGGCGAATACGATGGCCAGCGCGATCGAGGCACTCGGCATGAGTTTGCCAAACAGCTCGGCCCAAGCAGCCATTTCCAAAGAAAAGATGGAGGATTGCCATCGCGCCGGCGCGGCCGTCATGAACTTGCTGGATATGGGACTAAAGCCGCGCGACATCATGACACGCGCTGCGTTTGAAAATGCTATCACGGTGGTCATCGCGCTCGGTGGTTCCACGAACGCTGTCCTGCACTTGCTGGCGATGGCGCACGCCGCGGGCGTGAAGCTTGGCATCGATGATTTCACGAAAATCGGCAAGCGCGTTCCGGTCCTCGCCGATTTGAAACCGAGCGGCCGTTTCGTCATGGCTGAACTGGTCCGCTTTCCCGGCTGGTACCGCTCATGAAGATCTTGCTCGATGCCGGGCTTCTGCACGGAGATTGCCTCACCGTGACCGGTAAAACGGTCGCCGAGAATTTAAAGAATGCGCCCTCATATCCAGCAGGGCAGGAAGTCGTTCGGCCACTGCGTAATCCTATCAAAAAGGACAGCCACCTCGTGGTCATGTATGGGAATCTTGCGCCAACCGGCGCCGTTGCAAAAATCAGCGGCAAAGAAGGTCTGCAGTTTAGCGGCACGGCTCGGGTGTTTAATTCCGAAGAAGCGGCCATGGCAAAAATTCTCGATGGCTCCATCAAAAAAGGGGATGTGATCGTCATCCGTTATGAAGGACCGCAGGGTGGTCCCGGCATGCGCGAAATGCTCAGCCCCACCTCCGCTGTAATGGGCCGGGGACTCGGCAAAGACGTAGCGTTAATTACTGATGGAAGATTCTCCGGGGGCAGTCATGGGTTTGTCGTCGGCCATATAACGCCCGAAGCATACGTGGGCGGCCCACTCGCGATTCTCAAGAACGGCGACTTTCCCCGATCACCATCGACGCCGAAAAACGCAAACTCGACGTCAATATTCCTGCCGCAGAAATCAAGAAGCGCTTGTCTGCGTGGAAAGCCCCCAAACCCCGTTACACTCGCGGTGTTCTCGCTAAATACGCAAAGCTGGTTAGCTCAGCGCATTTAGGTGCCGTTACGGACGCGAATTTGTAACTTTTGCAAAATATGGCGAACGAACGCATTGGCATTATCGGCGGCAGTGGCCTTTATCACATCGAAGGATTCGAAGATCAGAAATGGGTCAAAATCACGACGCCGTTCGGCCCGCCATCGGATGAACTCTTGACGGGAAACCTCGCGGGCCGCCCCGTCGTTTTTTTACCACGTCATGCGCGCGGACATAAAATCCTCCCGTCTGAACTCAATCATCGCGCCAATATCTATGCCCTGAAAAAGCTCGGTGTGCGCTGGATTATTAGCGTCAGTGCCGTCGGTTCATTGCAGGCAAAGTTTAAGCCGTGCGAGATTGTTCTGCCGGACCAGTTTGTGGATCGTACTAAAAAATCGCTCGAGCATACGTTTTTCGGCCGCGGCATCGTGGCGCACATGGCTTTTGCCGATCCAGTGTGCAGCGAGCTTCGCAAGATCCTGCTCACGAGCGCGCGGAAGGTCGGTGCCCGGGTGCACGACGGCGGCACTTACGTCAATATGGAAGGGCCCGCGTTCAGCACCCGTGCCGAATCACTTACCAACCACAAGCTTGGTTATTCTGTAATTGGCATGACCAATCTGGGTGAAGCCAAATGCGCGCGCGAGGCGGAAATTGCCTACGCGACGATGGCCATGGTGACTGACTACGACTGTTGGAAAGTGGATGAAGCGCACGTGACGGTCGAAATGATCATCGAGAACCTGACGAAGAACGCGACGCTCGCCAAAGAAATCGTGCGCCATGCAATTCCGCGCATTCAAATGGACAGCGCATGTTCCTGTCATTCCGCGTTGAAAAACGCAATTATGACCGCGCCGAGCCTCTGGCCGGCTAAAACTCGCAAGGAACTGAATTTAATAATCGGCCGGTACGGCACCTGAGAGAAAAAAGCGGTATTCCACCGACGAGAGCTAATCGAGGAGTTTCAGGGATGCGCCACCCTGGCTTTGCACCTGGTCCATTGTACAACTTTCGGGCGGCTTATCCGGACGCCAGCGTAGAAACTTCGTGCCGTGCCGAAAGCGGCCGCCCGTAAAGTGATCGTAGCTGACTTCGACTACCAAAGACGGGGCCAGGGGTTGCCATTCAGTGGAACGTTCTGTTGCCCACCGACTCGGTCCGCCCGGTGCGCGGCCGGTGAAGCCCGGAGGCTTAATGAGCTGTTCCAGCTTTTTGGTCAGAGCCGGTTTGTCGGCCGCTTTGATGCTTGAGCAAAAGCCTACATGATTCAGCAGGCCCGCTTCGTCAAATAAGCCCAGGAGGAGCGAACCCACCAGTTTGTTTTTGCTCGCATACCTGAATCCTCCAACAACGCATTCTACAGTCTTAACTGGTTTTATTTTTTGCATCCCGGTGCGGTCCCCGGATCGGTATTCGAAGTCGCGCCGCTTTGCGATAATCCCGTCGAGGTTTCCACCTGCTGCCTCGAACCATTTTCGGGCTTGTTTGATTTCCTGGGTGGCGGGAGACAATCGAATGGCTGTTTGTCCCCTGAAGTATTTTGCCGCGAATTGATCTAGCAACTCGCGTCGATCACGCAGTGGGAACTTCAGCAATGACTTCCCCTTTTCGTCCGCAAGCAGGTCAAACACAATATAAATCGCCGGCGATTCTTTCGCGAGCTTCCGGACCCGGCTTTCCGCCGGGTGCAATCGAAGCAGCAACTGATCGAAGGAAAGCCCGCTACCCATTGGCACGGCGATTTCGCCATCCAGTACAAACTTGGAGGGTCTTAAGGCTTTAACGGCCTCCACCACCTCCGGAAAGTAGCGGCCCAGCGGTTGCCCCGCCTTGGATTGAAGTTCTATCGAGGCTTCGTTCCGAAAGGCGATGCATCGGAAGCCGTCCCATTTGGGTTCATACTGCCATTCTTCTCCCTCTGGAATTTCGTCCACAGACAAGGCCTCCATCGGAGGAAGCGGCATTTTCACTTCAAGCGGCATATACGATCACATCACTGCGGCCAAATCGAAGCGTCCTCGTACTTGTGTCAGTGGTTTCCAAAGGTCGCCTAACCTGGCAACCCTGGCGGGGACGTTATCCAATCGAAAATCTTCCATCCGAATTCCCTGATCAATTTCTTCCCACGTCACCGGCGTTGAAACGGTCGCCTTTGGTTTTGGACGCACCGAATAAACAGATGACAAGGTACGGCCCCAGGCGTTTTGGTTGTAGTCCACGAGCACGTGGTTTTTGGGACGTTTGACGATGCGGTACTCCGCCGTCACCAAATCGGGGTAAAGTTTCTCCATGCTCTGCGCGAACCGTTTCGCAAACGTCCAAACTTCCTTCTGGGTGGGTCCCCGCACGATTGGCACATAAATGTGAACGCCCTTGGAGCCCGTGGTCTTTGGGTAGCTTGGCATGTTCATGGCCTCGAGTGCCTCGTGCACACGCTTCGCCGTTTCGAGCACCTCACGAAATGTTGCCCCTGGAACAGGGTCCAGATCGAAATGCAAATAATCCGGCCGGTCGGTGTCATCACAGCGGGCGTACCATTGATTAAGGTCGATGCACCCTAGGTTCACGACCCAAAGCAGGGAAGCCAGGTCCCTTATAATTGGAAAATCGATGACGTTTCCTGAAGAATGATCGATTGAGCAAATATCAATCCAGTCCCCCGTGAGCGCCGTGCGGGTAGCGTTTCATAACCATGGCGCGATCTTCAAGGTGCGGAAGCAATACAGGGGACACATCTGCGTAATACTGGAGCAGATCCCCCTTCGTGATACCCAGTTCCGGCCAAAAAGGCTTTTGAAGATTGGTCAATTTGACGGTGCGCCCGCCAACGGAAACCTCTACGTCAATCTCCCCTGAAGGAATTGAAAGTTTACTGGACCCTTTGGAGCGCCGTTTTGGCTTCAGACCCGGCGTAACTTTGCGGCTTTTTTCTGGCGGTGTTTCCAGACCCATTATTCCCTCCGCACGCAATATACATCAGTTGGCTCATCCCGACAGGGAAGGAGCTATTTCATCCTCGCGTAAAACCCCGTGGTAAGCTTGAATGCC
>JADMIO011435059.1_pt1 | contig 14032 bp, 13 predicted proteins | sample 8958161 | NCBI WGS metagenome assembly JADMIO01 (sample SAMN16585339, study PRJNA669376) | soil metagenome | isolation source: Crop rotation soil | place: USA: Cullars Rotation, Alabama | collected 2011 | reverse complement strand
GCGGCGGGCCGCCGCGTCCAGCGGGTTCATGGAGCTGCTGCTCGAGAGCATCGCGCCGACCGGCAAGGCCTACACCACGCAGGAGATGCTGGACCAGGCCCGGCAGACGCTGGAGACCGACTACCGGGGCGACCCTCGCTTCGTGGCGCGGATGATGGCGGAGCTGGCCGATCACTACTTCGAGCTGCACGACCGGCCGCGGGAGCTGTCGCTGCTCCGGCGGGCCGAGGAGCTGGCGGTTCGATCGGGTGACCGGGAGACGGCCGCGATCGCCAGCTGCCGGTTGGCCAAGAGCGCGGCCGATGACGGCGACGCGAAAGGTGCGGAACGAAACCTCGCCCGGGCCGGCGGCTACCTGAGTCGGCTGCAGCCGCCTCCGCTCGGTCCCGGAGTACAGTGCCTCCGGGCGCGATCGGCTCTGGCCCGGCTGGTGGGTCAGACGGAGCAGGCACTGGCGTATGCCCGGCAGGCGGTGGCGCTGGACATCGCCGCCGGCGATACCACCTCCTCGGCCCACCAGGCAGCGCTCAACGAGGTGGCCCGCGCTCTCCACGACAATGGTGATATCCGTGGATCGCTGGACATGACCCGGCGCCTGATGAGGGTGCTGGAGCAGACCAACCGGGGGCACACCCGTAGGATGGTGGTGGAGCAGTACAACGAGGCGGCCCTGCTCTCCCGGCTGGGAGAGAAGCGGGCGGCAGCGGCTGCGCTGGACCGGGCAATCGATCTGGCCGGCAACATGAACTCGGAGAAACAGCTCCCCACGTTCATCACCCTATTCATCGGCGAGCTGGCGACCGACCTCGGCCGGCCGGACTCCGCGATTCGGGCGTTCCGCCGTGCCCTCGGCGATTCGAGACAGCGGAGCGATACGGCCTATCAGGTGCGGGCGCTGAGCGGGCTGGGGGGCGCGCAGCTGGATCGGGGACAGGTGGGGGAAGCGGCCCGGTCGCTCGACGAACTGTCCCGGATCGTCCCGGAGAATCATCGCTGGCGAGCGAGCCTCTTGGCTGCCCGGCTCCGGTACGCCCGGGGCGACAGCACCGGAGGACGACGAGATTATCTCGAGCTGCTCACCTCACGCGGGTTCCCCGGCCGGGGCCTCAGTACCCCGTACTTCTCGAGCCTGGTATTGGATGGATCGCTCATGGCGCTCGCCAACGGCGATCGGCCCGCGGCCGACTCGCTGGCGAGACACGCGCTCCGGCTGGCCCGGGGCGAGGGGCAGGACGATCAGCGGAGCGGAGTGATCGGCTATGCGCTGGTGACGCTGGCGCGGGTAGAGATGGCTCGGGGAAACTCTGCCGGCGCCCGGGAAAACTTGCGCCGGGCTCTGGTCCCGCTGACGACCGGCTACGGGCCCGACGACACCCGGACTCGCGCGGCGCGGGAGCTCGACTCTCGACTCACGCCTCCCGCATCGACTGATGCAGCAGTAGCCGCGCCTTCCGCCAGTCCCGCTGCACCGTCCGTTCCGACACGCCCCGCAGCTCGGCGACCTCCGCCAAGGTGAATCCGGCGAAGAAGTGCTGATCGACCAGCTCGGCCAGGTCGGGATCCAGCTGCGCCAGCTCATCGAGGGCGTCACCCAGGGCCTCGAGATCGGTCCCCGGCTCGACCCCGTCGCCGGAAATCTGATCGTCGACCAGGGTGATCTCGAACTCGCCCCCGCGCCGCCTGGCCCTGCGACGGCGGGCGTAATCGATCACCAGCCCCCGCATCGCCCGGGAAGCATAGGCGAAGAAGCGGGCCCGGTCCGGGAACACCACTTCCCTGCGGCCGACAATGCTGAGATAGGTATCGTGGACCAGACTGGTGGTGCTCAGGGTAAGCTCGGCGCCGCCCCGCCGAAGGTGACTGTCGGCCAGGCGGCGCAATTCATCATAGAGTAGCGCGAACAACTCGCCTGCCGCCTCGTTATCGGCCTGGTCGGCGCGACGGAGAAGTTCGACGATATCGGTCTGCACACCTGCTCCCACGGAGATCGATGCTCGGGAATTGAGTATGCAGATCACCGGGACCGGCAGCAAGCGGGCGTTGAGTCTTTCGTGCTGCCAACCTTCGGAGCCGGGCGAGTGTCTGTCCTAGGTCCCCCTCCTGGTGGTTCCATGGGCTCAGCCGGTAACCTGGCACGCACAGTCCCGCTGCTCGTCCTCCTGGCCTTCTGCTCATCGCCGAAGCTGATCGCCCAGGCAACTTCCCAGCTAAGTGTGGAGCGGGACTACGCGGCGGGACGCCGGCTGCTCGACGCCGCGATTCGCGCCACCGGGGACCCCGACGCGCTCGCGAAGGTGGGAGCGTTGCGGACCAGCTTCTGTGGCCGAGCGGTGGAGCTGGGACAGAGTGCCCGGCCTGACGCGCCGTACGACACCATCCTCGCCTCCGGCGAGCGGATCTACGATCTCGCCGGGCGGCGCTACTCCCAGGACTGGAGCACCGAGTTTCGGGGCGGACTGCCGCTCGCGCTGCACGAGGTAGTCACCGACAGCGGCGCGTTCTCGACCGATCTCCGGGGCGGAGTCGTGCTCTCAGTGGTTCCCGGTGGCCTCAAGGCGAGCCAGCGGCGGGTGGAAGACGCCGCGCCCTATGCTCCGGTGATGATCCTCGATCGAGCCCGGCGCTACGCGACTTCCATTCGGGTGGTGCACGATTCACCCCGTCCGCACGCGTTGTTGTTCGTGGATGACGGGTTCCTGCTCACTCTCCGGTTCGATCCCCGCACTCACCTCCTGGTCAGCGCGGACGGCTTGGTGGACAACTGGGCGACCGGGCTCGCGCCGCTGCAGGTACAGTTCCGCGACTACCGGCGGGTCGGCGGAGTGGAGCTGGCCGGCCGAGTAATCACCCGGTTTCAGGGCGGGCTGCAGACGGAGGTGACCTTTCCCGGACTGGCCCGGATCGACTCGGTGCCCGCGACGGCGTTCTCGCCGCCGGATCTGGCCCATGCGGTGCCGGTGGGCGGACCGCTCGAGATCACGGTGGACAGTGTGGCACCCCATGTCTTCGCCGTGCACCAGGGGCAGACGGCACCGCCGAACTACGGTTACAACCCACCCTTCGCCTACGCTCAGCTGCTGGTGGAGCTCGGGGATTCTCTGCTCTTGGTGGATGCGCCGGGCGGGTCGCCGGCCCAGCGGGCGGTGATCGAGAAGCTCCGGACCTTATTTCCCGGGAAGCCGGTCGGCCGGGTGGCGTTCACCCACTATCACTCGGATCACTTCGGGGGACTGAGGCCATACATTGCGAGTGGAGTCACGCTGATCACGACCCCGGGCAGCCGCGGGCTGATCGAGCGGGTGGCGGGGATACGGCACCCCTCGGATCCGGCCGGCGATACGACGCAGCGTGCCACACCTCGAATCGAGACCTTCACCGGAGTCCGAGTGATCGCCGATGACGAGGCACCGGTCGAGCTGCACGAGATCGGTGGAGGCCACGCGGACGAGATGGTGGTCGCCTGGTTGCCGAAGCAGCAGGTGCTCTTCGCCACCGATGTGTTCGGCATTCTCCCGGTGCGGGGCGGGCCGGGCGGCAGTTACGAGGAGGAGCGGAGGCTCGCCCGGTACGCGGAGAGCCGGGGGTGGAAGGTTCGGACGGTAGTGGCGGGGCATGGCGCGGTCAGCCCCGGCAGCGCGCTGGCCGCGGTGCTCGCGCAGACGACGGCCCGCACCCCACCGGCAGATCATTGTGCGACCCTTTCCCAAGCCAGCGAGCGAGGGGACGCGGGGCGTCCGAGCCCATCGCCCTGATCACATGAAGATCACGACGGAATCCTCTCTACGGATGTGCCGTGAACACGGCCCGTCCCGATGGACGGGCCTTTGTATGATTTTTATTGGCGTGGACGCCAAGCCGTCCCCCTCGCTTCGATGGCTCGGGGCAGGCTCTTACGGGCCGGCCTCGTGATTTGGCGCGGTCCGCTGGACCGCGGACGCTCCGAGCTGTATTAAGCGCCGGTGCCCAAGGGGCGCCGTTCGCGATGACTATGATCGGGAACGACTATGGACTTCGATCTCGAGCTGAAGCTCTCCATCTACCACCACTTCGCCGAGCAAGGGTCGGCGCCGAAGGCGGAAGATTTGTCCCTCCGGCTGAAGCGCTCACCAGAGGAGATCGTAGAAGGATTCCAGCGCCTTGCCGCCAAACGCATGCTGGTGCTGATGCCCGATGGCCGGAGCATCCAGATGGCTCCGCCGTTCTCCGGAGTAGAGACTCAGCATCGGGTGCGGGTGGGGAAGGTCGACTATTTCGCCAACTGCGCCTGGGACGCGTTCGGGATCGTGGCTGCGCTGGGAGGAGCCGGCGAGGTGCGGTCCCGCTGCGAGCAAACCGGCGAGCCGCTCCGGCTCCAGCTGACCAGGGCAGGCCCCGAGCCATCATCCTGGGTGTTCCACACTCCGGTGCCCGCATCCCGGTGGTGGCGGGACATCGTCTTCACCTGAAGCACCATGCTCTTCTTCCGGTCGGAAGATCAGGTGGACCGCTGGTGCTCCGATCGCGAGCTGCCCCGCCGGCCCGTGGCCACGCTGCCCCAGCTCTGGCAGATGGCGCTGGCCTGGTACGGGGACAGGCTGTCGCCTGATTCATACCGGCCGGGACCCGACGAGATCCGGGCCATCTTTGCCCGGATCGGATTGCGGGACTCGTTCTGGAATCCCGAGGCCGACGAGTTCGCCTGAGGTGAATCCGGGTTAGTTGGTGGCACTCTTGTCACCCGAGCTGTAAGACGGGAGGGTGTAGTAGGTCCAGCCTTCCGATTCACTGTAGTAGCGCTGGAGGGCCGGATCGGACGGAGTCGCCGCGGCGCGCCGGGCGAACGGCTTGGGATTTCTCAGCAAGCCTGGGCTGTGGGGCCGGTTCCCGCCCGTGGAGAGCGCCTCGCTGACATAGATCCGGTCCTGCCAGCTATTCCGGTTCAGGTAGACCAGGGCCGCGGCGGCGAGAGAGACCGCGATGAAGAGTCCAAGTAAGGGTCGCATGATGCGCATTGGGGGGTCCTCTCATTTGCGCTCATACTGGACCCGGCGAGTCAAGTGACGGTCAAGTCGCTTCGGTGCTTAGGCTTGGGGGAAGGAGGCAGCTAGGCCGGCTTCCGGAGAGCAATGAAGAGCGCGGCCACTATCATCACCAGGCCGATGGCGGTTTTCAGGGCGACCGCGGCGGCACGGCCGAGGACGGCACCCCATCCGGCCTTCACCGAGCCTCCGGCGTGGCGGGCCTTGGTGTACTCGAACAGCGCCGCGCCCACGAAGGCCCCGATGAAACCTGCGATCACCGATCCTATGATAGGAATGGGGACCCCGACGATGGCTCCGATCAGCCCGCCCACCAGCGCACCCCATCCTGCCCGGCTGGAGCCTCCGTATCGCTTGGCGTAGCGGAAGCCGACCCAGCTCTCGAACACCTCTCCCAACAGCGCCAGCACGGTGACCAGGACGATCAACCAGACGCCGATGGTGGCAAACTGGGTGAGCCAGCCGTAGCCCAGGATCCCGAGCAGGATGACCCAGGTGCCCGGGAGTCCGAACGGGATCATCAGCAGGCCGACGATGCCGGAGATGATGAGGATGAGGACGGGTGAGAGGTCGGCGGTCATGGGAGCTGGGAGCCGGGAGCTGGGCTGGAAGATGTCAGGATCCGTACATCAGCGCACCGCCGATGGTGACCAGCACAAAGAGGGCGACCGAGAGGGCTAGCATCTGGAACTGGCGGACCAACCACCGGGGTGAGCCTTTCCAGGTCACGTAGGCGGCATACCCGGTCGCCAGGCCAGCCAGGGCGAAGACCGGACCGTAGACATTGGCGAGACCGGTGGCGATGCCGTCGCCGCCGACTCGACCCGTCGTGAAGGTACTGTCGAGCCCGAAGAGCACCAGCAGCACCGCGAAGGCGAGCTCGGCGCCGGCGAAGCTGCGGCGAAGGTTGTTGGTCACGTATCAAGTATCGGGAAAACCACTTCCTTCTTGAAGGGCCACCGCCACCGGATTGCAGGCTTAGCTAGGAGCTGGGAAATCACTTATCCGTGCTTTCCCGCTCCAGCGCCTGCAGCTCGGCCCTCACCTGTGCCACCTGCGGCTGCAGCCGCGGCTCCGCGCCGGAGCGGAGCGCGAGATAGCGGCGGTACGCCCGGATCGCACCCTCCCGGTCGCCGTTGAGCGCCGCCAGGCGTCCCTCCTCTCGGTGATAGGTCACGTACGCGGGCGCCGAGACGATGTCCCACGCGCGGCGGCGAATCGCGGCGAGTGCCTGGGGCAGATTGCCCTGCTGCTCGAACAGGCGGGCCGCGACCAAATTGCCGACGATGGTGACCGGAAGGAAGCTGGCGTCGACCAGTGACGAGTCGAGCTGAGCGAGCAACTTCGGCAGTTCGCGGGAGCGGCGCTTGGCAGCGAGTTGGGTCTCAAGCAAGAGAGCAAAGGCGGCCGGGATCTCCCGTAACCATGCGCTGTCGGGCGGCACCCGAACGCCTCGCAGGTCTGCCACCGCCCGCTGGGCCCGATCGAGCCGGCCTCGGTCGAGCGCGTGCTGCCCGCCGGCATAGCGCGCCATCAGGGCGTCGGCGTCGGCAGGAAGGGGCATGCCGATTGCCCGCTCGACGATAGCACCGGCCGCGTCCCCGCTGACGGAGTCACTGTCGGCAAACCGGGCGTCCAAATAGCGAAAACCAATTCGACCCGGTAAAAGAGAGCTGGATGGGGGTTCGATCCGGCTCGGCCGGCCACTAATAACGTAGGTGAGGTAGGTGTAGAGCCGAGGCCAGTTCTGTTCCCGGGCCGTGGTCGCTCGGGCCAGGTTCTTCTTCAAAACGCTGTCCGCATCCTGGATCGGAACGCCGAAAGACACTGCGAAGCCGACCATCGGGGGCCCGAGGAGGCTGTCGCTGCCGATCGCCTCGCGCCGTGCCGTGCTGTCGCCCAGGACCATGGCCAGGTTCCAGCGTTCCGTGGCCACCCACTGGGAGTTCTGGTCCACCTGGCTGAGACGGGCGAGTGCCTTCCGCGCTCCGGCGGTGTCACCCAACGTGAGCGCCAGCGAAGTGCCGTGCTCCAGCGCAGGGGCAAAGGTCGAGTCCAGCGCGAGCGCCCGGTCAAACGCTCGAGCGGCTCGTTGATGCGCGTCGGAAATCCCCGCCAGTGCACCCCAGTGGTACAGCTCGTCACCCAGCTCCTGCCACGCCTCCGCGTTGTCGGGGGCGATCTGAACCAACCGCTCGGCAGCTCCGAGGGCGTCGCGGTATTGCCGGGGAGCCGGCCAGCGGGTACCCAGGTACACATCGAGCAGGGCCCGGTCCGCGGGAGTGAGCTTGTCGCGATGGTTCCAGGCGAGAAGACTTCCCGGCCCTTCGTACGGCTGGCCGAACCAATTGCCCGCTCGAGAGAGGCCGAGGCCTGCCAGCGCAAAGCTGGAGTCCTGCTGGATCGCCTGACCGAACTTCGCCCCGGCAGACTTGTACTCGCCGCGACGGATCAGGGACTGACCTTCGAGGTAAGCGCGCAGCGCCGGTAGCGAGGTGCTGGTGAGACTGGCGAGACGCTGCTCTCCCTCCCCAGCCTCGAGCGCCAGGAGCACTCCCGCCAGCCGATCCACCAATCGAGGCAGGCTGTCAGGCGAGCCCTCGACGCTCGCCCGCGCCGCCACCCTCCCGGCCGGCGCCTCGAGAATGGCGGCGTTGATGGTCACCTGCTGCCGGGTGCCGACGATGTCGCCCTGAATCAGCCGGCCGGCGCCGACCCGCTGCGCGACGCCGATGGCATCTCGCTCCGAAAGCTCCCGGTTGGATCCCGCCGCCCTGCGCCAGGCCGAGAGCAGCGTGCGGGGATCGGCCGGTCTGATCCCGCTGGTTCCGCTCAGTTTGGCAGCGAGCAGGTCCACCATGCCCTCGCGGAGATAGCCAAGCGATGAGTCGGCCGCGCTTACCCGGAACGGCGCCACCGCGACGACCGTCCGATCCGCTTTTACGGGGCGCTCCCGATTGACCAGCCATGCGATCAGCAGTGCCAGTCCCAGGGTGGCGATACCGCCGGCAACCAGCCAGCGGCCCCGGCGGGGGGCGGAACGAGCGGAAGAAACGGAAGGAGGTCGCGAAAGAGTGGGAACCGTTGGCGCCGCGTGGACGGAAGCGGAGGCTCGCTCCAGCTCGCGGACCACTTCATCCGCGGTCTGGAACCGGTCGGCGGGACGCTTCTCCAGCAGGCGCATGATGACACCGGCCAGCTCGGGTGACACCGACGAACGGCGATCCCGGAGCGGTACCGGCGGCTCGGCCGCGTGGGCCGCGAGCAGCTGGGCCGCGGTACGAGCCTGAAATGGCGGGTGGCCCGCGAGCATCTCGTAGCCCACTACGCCGAGGGCATAGAGATCGGCCCGCGCGTCGGTGGTGGGATCGGCCGCGGCCTGCTCCGGGGCCATGTAGAGCGGGGTGCCGAGCGCGACACCGACCGAGGTGAGACCTCCCTGCTCCGCCGATGCTGTGATCGCTTTTGCAATACCGAAGTCAGCCACCTGGGCTTCGTCTTCGGTCAGCAGGATGTTGTCGGGCTTGATGTCGCGATGGACGATCCCGTGGCGGTGAGCGTAGGCCAGCGCCCGGGCCACCTCGCCCAGAATGCGGGCCGCGGTCGGGATGGGCAGCTCGCCCTGGTGGGTCAGGCGGTCGCGGAGAGACTCGCCCTGGACCAGGGGCATGGTGTAGTAGAGGAATTCGCCGGCCTCGCCGGCGCTCAACAGGGGAACGATGTGGGGATGCTGGAGGTTGGCGGCGACCTGGATCTCGCGGCGGAACCGCTCCACGCTGAGCGAGGCGGCGAGCTCGGGGGGCAACACCTTGAGCACCACGGTGCGCCCGAGCGCCCGCTCCCGGGCGACGAAGACCCGGGACATGCCGCCCCGGAGCTCGCGCTCGAGCAGGAAGGTGTCGCCCAGAGCGGCTTGTAAAGCGCTACGGAAATCTGAGCTCAGCGGTCACCCTGGAGAGGAGGCTTCTCCAAGGTAATGGGAGGCTGGTGCCCCTGCTCCCCTATTGCGCGACCACCTGCCCGCGAATCTCCCCGCCGGGGTTGCAGCCCGGCTCGCCCTGGGTGCAGCCAGGCGAGTTGGTGTGCACGTTCACGTACGCCCCGCCCGAACGCATCGCCGCGAGCAACTCGTCGAAGGTGATACCGAGGGTGTTCCCATTGGTTCCGGTGACCAGCACACCGGTGCCCACGTTGCTGCAGGCCGGCGTGTCGTCCGTACCGCACAGGTTCAGCCGCACCGGGCCGTTCACTCCTGCCGCAGCGAGGTGAATGTGGGAGAGCACAGGGTTCGTCAGGTTGGTCACGTTGACGGTGTAGGTGATCTGAGTCCCATCGACTGTAAGAGTGGCATTCCCGGTGGCGGTCGTCGTCACCGCTGGAACCTCGTTGGCGCCCGACAATGTGGCGGTGAAGCTCGTGGCGGCGGCCCCTCCATTAGAGCCGGTATTATCGTCGCCGCAGGCCGGGAGGACCGGAAGCAGCCCGGCTAGCGCGATGGCCAGAACTCGGGAATCATTCATAAGGATCTCCTTTCTCCGGGTACGCTACTAGTCCTGACTCCTTCCAGTCTTGTAGCGGGGTAGCCGAGTTGGAGCAGAGTAGCGGTCCCTGTGCTGCCGGATGGCGGCCGAGCGTCCCCGCAACTGGAAGCTCCCGAACCCCTTTGGAGGTATAGCGTGGTACGGAGGAGTAGACCGGTGGCCGGGCCGACCCGGGTACGGCGAATCGAAGCTGGTGGGTTCACCATAACCGAGGGCATTCACCATCAGGGCGCCGATCTCCCATGGCACGATCACGAGACACCGACCATTTGCTTCGTGCTCCGGGGTGCGTTCACCGAACTGTGGCGGGGCGGCTCGATCGGGTGCACCGCTTCCACCCTCAAGATTACGCCCGCCGGAGAGCGGCACTGGGACCGCTTCAACCGGGGTGATGTCCGCGGCCTGCTGATCGAGCCCAATGAGTCGCAGGTGAGCGCGATCCGGCCGTACTCCGCAGTGCTGGACGAGCGGTTGTCCTTTCACGGCGGCCTGGTTCCCAGTATCGGCTGGCGGATCTATGACGAGCTGCGGCGTATGGACGCGAGCGCTCCGCTCGCGATCGAAGGACTGCTGCTGGAGCTGGTCGCCGCCGCGTCGCGGCTGCAGGAGCGAAACGGCGGCTCGGGGCCGGAGCGGCCTCGTTGGGTGGAGGAGGTCCGGGAGCGGATCCACGCCGAGCTGGGGTCCCGGCCCAGCCTGAGCGGCCTGGCGCGCTCAGTCAGCGTGCATCCGGTTACGCTTGCCCGGGCATTCCGCCGCGCCTTCGGTTACACCGTGGGAGAGTACGTCCGGAAGCTCCGGGTCGAACGGGCCGCCCGCCAGCTCGCCGATAGCGACCTGCCGCTGGCCGAGATCGCGCTGGGCGCGGGGTTCTCGGATCAGAGCCATTTCTCCAACCTGTTCCGGCGCCACACCGGACTCTCGCCCTTCAAGTTCCGGCGGGTGGTTCGCTCGGCGTAAGCGGAAGGCGGTAAGGCGGTAAGGCGCCGAGAACGGGATCGCTACGCCCGTTCAAGACCACTTTAGCCGTTCAAGACCGCCGGCCGGTTGCCCCACTATCTAGCGAGAATGGCAAGTCGCGGGCTGCTGCTCGCCGCCCTGTGCGCATGCACTACGGGGACCGGCGCCGTCGCTCAGACGGTGCTGGACCGGACGCCCAACCTCGCCGGGACCTGGGTGGGCACGCCGGGAGTCCTGTACTTCAACTTCCTGCACCGCTTCTCGGTCAGCTCGGCACCGGAGCGGAAGGTCACCAGTACTCCCACCTTCCTTTTCGCCGGCGCGCTTCCGGCCCACATCCTAATTGGCGCGCACTACGCCACCAATTCGGAGCTCACCCCTCGCTATCCCAACGAGTGGGAGCTCTTCGGGCGGATCGCACCGCTGGATCAGGGGTCGGGGTCGCCGGTCGACGTGGCTGGGGAGATCGGTTACAACCTGGCCGCGAAAGGGCTCGACGCCGAGGCTGCCGTGGCGCGGCGAGAAGGCGCGGTCAGAGCTCTGGGGGCGGTTCGGGTGTTGGCCGATCCGACCGGAGAGGGGACCGACCTCGCGTTTGCTTCCGGTCTGGTGCTCCGGTTGACCCGGCACGTCTCACTCTCGGGGGACGTGGCGACCCTCACCAAGCGGGGGCCGGGGGAGAAGGTCGCCTGGGGCGCCGGCATTAACCTGGCGATTCCGTCGACGCCGCACACGCTCTCCTTGCACGCCACCAACGTCAACAACGCAACCCTGCAAAGCGCCTCCCGGGGAACCAGCCGGACCCGGTATGGCTTCGAGTTCACCATCCCGCTGACCCTGAGCCGCTACTTCGGCGGCGGACGGCCGCGGCCTCGGGCCGGCACACCGGAGCGCCCGCCTCCAGAACCGGGAGCCGATACCGTCCGCGCCGGCCGGGACACGGTCTCCGCGGAAGTGGAGGACTTCATCTTCCGGCCCGCCCGCCTGGAGATCGCCGCGGGGACCACTATCGTGTGGACCAACCATGGCCAGGTGATCCACACCGTCTCAGCCGACGATGGCAGTTTCGACTCCGGCGACATCGAGCCGGGTGAGCGGCGCGGAATCACCTTCTCCCGTGCCGGCACATTTCCCTTTCATTGCACGCCCCATCCTTTCATGAAGGGTGAGGTGGTCGTGCGATGATCCCGCGGCTAGTGGCCATGGACCTCAGACTAGGGGCGGCGACGGTCGGGCTGACCGTCGGGCTGGCGGTGGGAAGCTTGGCCGGCTGCTTCTCCAAGCACGAGGCCACCGCGCCCTCGGAGGGCGTGTGCAGTGTGCCACTCAACCCCTCGGTTCCCGGCTCGACCGTGGTAGTGATTCGGGACTTCCTGTTCGGGCCGGCCGACCTGCGGGTGCGGGTCGGCGATCGGGTCACCTGGATCAACTGTGATGTTGATCTGCACACCAGCACCGCGGATGGCGGCCAATGGGCCTCGCCGCTGCTCTCCCCCGGCGACGGTTTCACGCAGACCTTCCCCACGGCCGGAGAGTTCCCTTACCACTGCGAGCCGCACCCCTTCATGACCGGCCGGGTGATCGTAGAGTGAGATGACTACTGTGCGAGTTGTAGCGGATCGATTCCCTTCGCCGCATCAAACGACGATCCCACCGAGGCCACCACCGCGCGCTTCCGGTCCAGCGCCGCCAGCTCCCGAATCCGGAACACCGCCTCGATCCCGGTGCAGTGCGCGCCGAGCAGGTAGCTCAGGTGAGCCGAGCGAAGCTTGGCAGCGGTCCAGGCCAGGGCCGAATCGGGAGCCGCGAAGAGGTGCAGCCCGCCGATGATGGCGTATACCGGCTCGGCGCCGAGGATCTTCCGGCCATACTGGACCGTGTTGACCGTGCCCGCGTGACCGCAGCCCGCCACCACCACGAATCCCTTATCGGTATTGACCAGGAGCGACATGTCTTCGGGTATGGAGTCGGGCACCAGACCCGTGGCGGTCACGATGCTGGCCGGCGGGCCCCAGTACTTCTCCGGGTTGGGCCGGGGCACCGGTCCGGTAAGCCAGATACCGGGGAAGATCTCCTCCGGCTTCCGGTGCTCCACGAAGATCGCGCCGGTCGCCTCCATCGCCGCCTTCACCGCGATGGTCGGGTTGCCCTCCTCTTTGCCGCCCGGGTGACGGCGGCTCAGGAAAATCCCCGGAGCCACATGAATCCGGGACAAGGCCCTGGGATTTTTGGCCGACAGCTCGCGACGAAGCGCGAGGAGCCCTCCGGTGTGGTCGCCATGGTGGTGGCTCAAGACCACATCGGTGACGGTGGAGAGATCGATGCCCAGCTCGCGGGCATTCTGGAGCACGGTTTCGGGATGAAGGCCGGTGTCGAACAGGATCCTTCGGCCGTCGGCTTCTACCAGCACGGAGAAGCCCCATTCGCCCATGCCTTCGTCGGCCAGCATGGTGGAGAGGACGGTGACCTTGAGCGATGCGACCTTGTGGACCGAGGGATGCGTCGGAGGACGCGTCTCAGGTTTACCGGCGGTAGTAGTCAAAGCAGTGATCAGGGAGAGCAGCGCGGGCAGCATGCCGGCTCCTAGCAGATGAGATACCAGATGGGCAAACCTGGGGCTTCCTACGGCTCGACGCAACGCCATTGCAGGCATCCCGGGTGTACTAGGCCCCGCCGCGGCATCGTGGTCTCCTCCGCCCGACCCTGCCCCAGTCGCGATCGCTGTGGTGAGTGAACGAAGAGTGGCAGCAGGCCGCGGGATTTCCTCCGGCAGGCGCGTCAGTGAGCGGTCGGCTGTGTTATGACCTCAATGCCTTGAGCGAAACTGCAGCGCCGAAGGAAGGAATCCCGCGCCCTGCCTGTGCGATCGACTGCATCGGCAAACTGCCGGGTGGTGCTGCCGAACCCGTCATAGTACTTCCCCGGGATCTAAGCAGCTCCTTCACTAAGAAGGCTTTAGCCGCAATCTCCCATCGGCACAGGCTTTGCCTCCGAGTCACCGCCCCCATTCCCACTAGAACTCGAGCGACTCATGCGTCTGGTCCCCTTTCTTACCGCAGCCATGGCACTGGCCATCGCGACGGCCTCGCCGCTTCGCGCCCAGGACGAGGGCCGGCTGCGGAAGGCACTCGAAGGCAAGCGCATCACCCTCAAGATGGACATGCCCGCCACTGAGGCCGGGGTGGATGTCTATCCCGGCAGCAGCCACCCGGTGGACTTTGATAAAGTGGGGAAGCGGATGAAGCGGGAGGGCATCGCGATCCACGATGGGGAAAGCGCCCGGATCACCAAGGTCAAGGTCAAGGACGACCTGATCGAGATCCAGCTCAACGGCGGTGGATTCGGCACCTCGGGTGACGTCCTGCGGAGCCTGAAGAACAAGGGAGCCGACAGTGGAGCGGCCCAGCAGATGAAGTTTCAAAACCAGCGGACCGACAAGCTGGCCGCGGGCTCGCGGTTCAATCTGCGCTACCCCAACGGCGTGGATTCCGATGTGCTGACTCCGGCAGCGGT
>JADMIO011606086.1_pt1 | contig 14036 bp, 9 predicted proteins | sample 8958161 | NCBI WGS metagenome assembly JADMIO01 (sample SAMN16585339, study PRJNA669376) | soil metagenome | isolation source: Crop rotation soil | place: USA: Cullars Rotation, Alabama | collected 2011 | reverse complement strand
ACCGGATAGCGCTTGTTTGGAGATTGGTCGTAACTCGCCGGCAGATAGATACTGACGCTTCTGTCTGACGCCTCACCCGTAACTGTTTTCTCAAGCGATACGCCATGTACTTTTTCCCGGACGAGACGACCTTCCTGGGCTGACGCCCAAACGCCGTTCGAAGTTAACAGGAGGATTAAGAGTGATAAGCCGGTAAGGAAACGGTGCTTGGGTGTGGAAAGTTGATTCATCTGGTCCCTCCTGCTTTGAAGACGATGAGTACTCCGTCGATGTTCCCAAAAGTTGTTTTGTCTTTGGCAGTCTCTCTATGTTTCGACTGTGTTTTGGTCTACTAACCGGATTGGCTTTAGGCTAGAATACAGACGTTCCACGTTATCAATTCGTTAACCGGCGCAGTCAGGAAGGGCTGCGTTTTTTGCAAAGACCATGCCCGACGAACAAAAGCCAACCGCTAAAAAGAAACGCGAAGAAGCGCTGCCTGAACGTCTGCTGCGCCGCGTGCTGGAAGGCGTGGGCGATGTCGTCGACCGCAAGTTTGGCCGCACAGTGGAACCGAAAGGCGGACTGACTACTTCACAGCTAATCGATCGCATGAAGCGATTGATTGACGAGCGGGTTCGCGACGAAGGACGCAAGGGACGGATTGCGCCCCACCATTTGAAGCTCAAGATCGAATGGGGGACGCATTCAGAAGCGCCGCCGGAAATTATTAAAGACCTTGAGCACGAGGTGCTGGCCGCGGCGATTGATCACATCAACGACCACCGCTATCGCACGCTCGCCACCATGACTATCGAAACGGAAGTGGATATTTTTACTACTGGTATTTCAGTTGATCCAACTTTCGGTGAATTTGAAGAAGAACTGCGTCAAGCTGATGAAGCCAGGCGAGCGGCAACGTTGGAGAAGCCACATCGCAGTCCTTTCGAAAAGACGCCGCCAGTTAACTTAATCGCGCGCGTCACAATTCGAGACCGGGTGCATGAAATTCCCCTCGCTTTGATTCCGGGAGGCAAACGAGTGAGCGTCGGGCGCGTTTCAGATAACGAACTGGCGCTTAACGACGCGAGTGTCTCTAAGATTCATGCGGCCCTGATGATGAACCTGCAAGGAACTCTTCTGGTTGCCGACACCGGATCGACAAATGGAACTTTTATAAATGGCCGTCGCATTGCATACGGCGAAGCGCGCCAGATTGAAGATGGCGACGTCGTGGGGTTTGGCGATGTTGAAGTTCGTTTCCGAAAGAGTGAATAGCTAAAGCGGAATGTTCAAGCCTCTCGAAATGTTTCTGTTCCTGTTCTTTCAATCGCCCACGCCCGCCCCTGTCGCTATTCAGATTCCCGAGCGTTCGCCCGCTCTGCTGACTCTCGTTTATCTTTTTGGGCTGCTGCTGATCGTTCTCGTTCTGCTCGTTTCTCTATTTGTAAATCGACGCCGCGGTTTGGCTGTCGCTGCTGCGGTTCCGGCAGATCTGCCAGCTGAAGTCCGCCGCCGCATGGGTTCGACATCCACCAATCGCGGACTCCGCGGTTTGCGTTGGATTTTCGTGCTGCTTTCGTTCGCCGTCTTCGGATTTCATATTTACTGGACGCGCTACGCGCCTGAGAGCAATCAAAAGTTTCAGGAGCTGAGTTACAAAGATCTTCGCAACCGGCGGTTGTCTGAATCCACTCTGCGCGGTTGGTTGTTAGATCGCAGCGGTAAGCTGGAAAACGCGCTCGCGCTTTACCGGCGTGACGCCTCCGGCAACATTTACCGCGATTACCCGATGGACAAGGCGATGGCGCACATCTTCGGGACCGATCGCGGCGATCCGGGAATTGAGCGCGCGCTTTTTGGAGTGCAAAGTGGGGCGCTGCCTGAATCCATGGAGGTGGTGAGGGGCAAGACAGTCGTGTTCAAAGGCAACACTGACGTTCGCCTCACCATCGATCGTGAACTCCAACAGGCCGCCGTCGATCAGTTAAAAGGAAAGCACGGCGCCGTCGTTATTTTAAATCCGCAAACCGGCGAAGTGCTCGCGCTTTATAGTGAACCTTCCTACAGTCTTAAAGAGGTTGAGGACGAAACCACCTGGATCAAGTTTGAAGCGAACCAGCGCGACCGGCCCCTCGTGAGTCGCGCGCTCGGCGCGTACTACATTCCTGGCTCCACGTTTAAGACGGTAACGATGACGGCGGCGTTTCTCGCCGGCATTCAGGACACTCAATTCACTTGTAGCGGCGGCGGCTACTACGCGGCCCCGGGTGCGAATGTAATTTTCGACGATGGTGGCCCGGGCGAGGTCCACGGTCGCATCGGCATTGATACTGCTTACGAGGTTTCATGCAATCAGTACTTCGCTCAGATGGGAGTGAAGCTTGGACCTGAGCGGTTGAAACAGGCAGCTCAACTCCTGGGAATCGGCGCTTACGACACGCCTGCCGAAGCGCTGCGTGGCCGCAAGGAGCCTGAACTTTGGAACGCCAGCTCCGACAGCGTTAAGCGCGCCCTGGCGCCGCGCGAAGCGACGATTGTTACCGGCAAGCAGGTGACGCGCTATGACCTCGCCCTGATGGGCTATGGTCAGGGTTACGCCGGACAGATGACTCCCTTTCAAATGGCCCTGGCTGCCGCGGCGATCGGCAACATGGACGGACGGTTGATGAAACCAAAAATCGAATTCGATCGTCCGCCAGAAATGTTCAAGCAGGTTATGACGGCCCAGGTGGCGGCCACCATGCGCGCCATCATGGGCCGCGTCACGGGCGGATCGAGCGGAACAGCGCGCGGAGTTTTTGCTCCAGTCAAAGCGGCTGGAATTAACACCGGGGGCAAGACTGGCACGGCCCAGAAGGTACAACCAGTTTACGATCCGAAAACCGGTGAAGTGAAAACTCGTCACCGCGTGGAAAAAGACAATCGGGGCAACATCATTCGCGAATATGAAGAAACGGTGATGGACGAAGAGCACCCGCGAATCGACGGCTGGTTTCTGTGTATCGCTCCGCTGGAGCGGCCACAACTGGCAATGGCTGTGATTGTTGAAGGCGGAGGTTATGGCTCGCGCTCGGCAGCGCCAATTGCCGCAGCACTGGTGCTCAAAGCGCGCGACCTCGGGTATTTCAAGACGGTGCAAACGCAACCTGCCCCTGGTGTGCAGCAGCCAGGGAACCGCCGTCAGCCGCGACCTGTAACGCCTCCGACAAACTGAAGGGGAATAGAGCCCGTCAAACTTAGACAAATGCAGAACCGGGAGCGGTAGCGACCGGACGTCGGATCCAGTGAATGAGAAACGCACCCTATAAAAGCATTGTCAACCGCGAGGAGGTAATCCGGTCGCTACCGCTCCCGGTTCTGTATTGTTCGACCCACGATCATGAGAAGGTTTACGTGAAGTTTTCTTTTGGGTTAGGTTGCATTTCAAAGTTCAACTAGCCGCGTACTAAGCATGAAAAACCGCGCGTCATCACATCTCCTGATCATCCTGCTGATTATCGCCCTTGAGATCGCGGGCTACTGGGGCGTGCATCAGGCCGCGTTGCTGCGCGGTTATGAAACTTCGATCGTGGGCGCGGTCCGCGACTTGTTGATGTTTGTGCCGCTAATGTTTCTGGTTATCTGGCTGTCACGATTAATGGGTTATCGCGGCAACTGGATCCTGTTCACCTCCGCGATAATGCTTTTTTCGTTTGGCATGCTGGTGCAGTACCGGCTTTACAGCGACCCGGAGTACAACGCGCGAAACAAAGCAGAAGCTCGGCAGGCCAAGATGGAAGCTTTGCGCACGCGCTTCATCATCGAGAACTACGATCCAGTTAAGAAACAGTTGATGGGCTTGCCGCCAACACCGGCCCAGGCAATCGATGTCAATCAACTGCCTAAACGCCCGGCCAACTATTCGTTCGGCGATGCGCTCGCTTCAAGCTACACCTGGATTCCAATTTTCTCGTTCATCGTGTTTGCGTTGGCGTTTTGGCTTTGTTTACGCGACGGCTTTTTGCTTTGGATCCAGCGAAACAGTTTCCTGATAGTACTGGCCACTCTTATTCCCCTCGCCTGGGCAGTCGTCACCTCGAGCGCCGGTAAGGCCGCGGGAAACATGACGCCGTGGGAGCCTTCAAAGATTCCGTTCCTGCTGGGATTTGCCGGAATTTTGACCGCTCGTTACAAAGACCTGGCCGAGACTTACTGGGGCATCCCGCGCGCTCGCGACATCATTCCCCTGCTGGTCATGGCTATGTTGCCGTTCGTTCCTTTTTTCGCGCTGAAAGACTTCGGTCAGATGTTGATCTTCAGCGGCGCCTACACGACTCTTTATCTCGTTGCCGTCAGGCGTTGGCCGCAACTCCTGCTGTTCGTCGGTTCAGTGTTGTTGGTCATCAGCATCCTCGTCGTTGGCGCGTTACCACGTGACATACAAGAGAAGGTGCCTTTGCTGCCCACCGTCGCCCGTCCAATTCAGGCGATGTTGCCATCGCGCATCCAACAGCGTTTTCACCTGTGGCTTGACGGTTTCGATCCGCCGTCACCGGAAGTCTCCTGGTGGAAGAAAGACTTCAACGATGCAGTCAGCAAAGATCCCGAACTGCAGCAACTGGCGCAGCAGAGTCCGGCGATGCAAAAGATCGTCAACGTTGATGTTTGGTTTGACAAGCTTGCTTTCCAGCCAGCCCAGGCGATTTTTGGAATTGCTTCAGGTAAAACCACCGGCCGTGGTTTCGGCCTGGGCTATCCTGAAGTCATTCCAATTGCCGACTCGGATTACATTTACGCTGCTATTGCTGAAGAGCAGGGCCTCCTCGGGGGCGCCATAATTATCCTCGCGATCATCATCATGGTCGTCGCCGGTGTTCGTACTTCGCTCGATGCGCGTGATATGTTTACCAAGCTTTGCGCCGCCGGGTTGACCGCTTTCATAGGTTTCCAGTCGCTCGTTAATATTGGGGGAATCGTGCGGGCTCTGCCGATGACCGGAATTACCTTGCCGTTTGTAAGTCACGGTGGATTCAGCCTCATTACCAGCTTTGCTATGTTGGGAATGCTGATGGCCTTTTCTCATCGCAACGCGCGCGATAAAGTCCTTGCCAAAGGACCGAAAGGCGAAGTGCATTCGTCATTGAAACTGGAGGCGGTGGAATGAGCCAGCCTAATAACCACGCCGGCGTTCAAGAAATGAACGTCCCTGCAATCACCTCTGCTTCAGTAACCGATCGTGGACTAAACGAGAAGCGCCCGCTGAATGAAGACTCGTTTTTGAACGACAGCGAGCGCGGCATTTTTTCTGTCGCCGATGGCGTGGGCGGAGCTGAAGCCGGAGAGGTCGCATCGCAGACAGCGATTGAAGTGCTCGACGAGGCCTTTCGTCATCAGGTTGATGGCGCTGACATTGAAGACTTGATGGAGCTCGCGATTCAGCGCGCCAACGCTTCAATACATCAAATGGCCCAGGAGCATGCCAAGTTTTCCATGATGGCCACGACAATCGTCGGTTTACATCTCAAGGGAAACGTCGCCACTATCGGTCACGTCGGCGACTCTCGTTTGTACCGCCTGACTCCGGCCGGGCAATTGTTGCGCGAGACCGAGGACCACTCCGTAGTTGAAGAAGAAGTACGAGCTGGTCGGATGACAGCCGAACAGGCTGCTAACCATCCGAGCAAGAATGTGATCAGCCGCGCCCTCGGCGCGGAGGAAGATGTTGAAGTTGATCTGAAGGTAATCGAAGTGGACGACGGCACCGAGTTCCTGCTCTGCACCGACGGAATCACTCGTCACATTCCCGATCACGAGCTACGCCAACTTCTCATAACCTACGACGATTTGACGACGCTTTGCGGCGAACTGAAACGCGTCTGTTTTGAGCGCGGCGCTGAAGACAATCTGACTGCCGTGGTGGTTCGCGTGGGTGACGCCATTTCGGCGTTCGCTCGCGCGGAAGATCTCGAAAAAACTATCTCGCCTGACACCATTCCCTTGCCTGTGCCTGAAGTCGATCAGGCGCCATCACTAAATACTTCCAGTGAGACGCTGTTGCCACCTTCCCGAACGGCGTTTCCGGATCCGGGACCGGTGGCGGTTGCGGCCGTTGCCAGTCAGGAAACAAGAGACGCGGCTGCAATTGAAGGACGCCTGAACGTGGCTGCCGACACGCCGCAACGAAGCGGTGTCGAACGCATGATGACCAGATTTTTTGTTCTGGTCCTGGTGGCCGGCGCGCTCGCCGCTGCATTTTACGCCGGTCGCAGATACAAGGGCCCGATTCCCTACATCGATCAAAACGCCGCTTCAACAACGGCAACACCGGCGCCGTTTACACCCGATGATCCAATGCTGAAATTTGAACGTAGCCGGCGTGAGGTTGATAACGATCCCAACGCCTGGTTAGCCAATCAATTGCCGAATGAGCTCACGCGCCAGGGAATACAGCAGCCCCTTGATTCCGCGGACGCTGAGTTACTTTACCTGTATGGCCGCGCCTCGTTACTGGCAGGCAAAAACGATGACGCACTAAAAGCATTTGAGGCCGCGATCGCGAAAGCCAACCTCGCCTCGCCGCAAGCCAACGCCACAATTAAGAAGGAGGCGACGCTGGGATTGGCTGCGGTTGCTTTAAAGTCCGACAAAGACAGGCCTGGCGCGCAGACTCGTTTCGATGAGATGTTGCGTCCCGGTTCGAGCGCGTCTCCCTCGGCTTCCGTGGCGAGTTCCCCTTCCCTCTCGCCGTAGGATTTTCCTCCCTTGCGGCTCACCTGACGATTGCCCTGGTCACGACAGCTACGACTCGCATCAAATCGGCGGGCAGATTTCAAGCGCGAACGAATGCCGGATCTTAAGCTACAACAAAGCAGACTGGATGGCCGCTACGACATCCTTGAATGCCTCGGCCGCGGCAGCTATGCGGAGATCTATGTCGCGCGTGATAACGCAGCCTCTGACGATGCGCCCGAAACCGTTGTCATCAAAGCGCTGAACATGTTTCTGCAGGAAACTCCCGATGAGGCGCTCGAGCAAACGCTGGTGGCAAACTTTCAAAACGAAGCAGTCGCACTCGATCGCGTGCGTCATCCAAATATCATCAGTCGACTGGGCCACGGCACCGCAATTGATCTCGACGGAACCACTTTTCACTACATCGTGCTCGAATATCTTTCCGGTGGCGACATGGCCGCGCTTTCTCGAAACCATCCGCTGTCAATTGAGAAGACACTCTTTTATCTCGAACAAGTCTGCTCCGGGCTGGCGCATGCCCACGAGTGTGGCGTGATCCATCGCGACATCAAGCCTCAGAATCTTTTGTTAACTGCGGACCGGCAGGTCGTGAAAATTGCCGACTTCGGAGTGGCGCGTATGACCGCAACTGAGGGCGCGATCACTCGAGTTGGCACAAACATATATGCAGCGCCCGAACACAATCCGCTGGTCCAAACCGGCGCCCTCGACCTCGGCGTGATCGCCGCCGGTGGCGAACACCTGACTCCGGCCGCTGATATTTATTCCCTGGCGAAGACAACCTATGCATTGCTTGCCGGTGAGTCGCCACGCCGGTTCGCACAACACTCCATTAAGGATTTGCCGCCGGCAGTCAACAATCACTTTTGGTCAGCCCCCGTGCTGCGGGTGCTTCAGAAGGCCACCGCCACCCGGCTGGACCAGCGTTATCAAACGGTGCAGGAGTTTTGGGATGACCTCTCCGATGCGGCGTTGCCTCCTACCCGGCCACTTCAAGCGGATGCCGGGTTGCGACATCGCCCGAGTTCTGACTTGACCTTTGAAAGGGAAGAAGTGACGGAGCCTCCGCCGGAACCTCAGTTTCAGTCAGTCAGTCCGCAACCTTCGCCTGGCTCGATAAGGTCAATAGATGATTCGCAGCAGCGGCGGCCGAAGATTGTCGTTCCCGTGAGGAGTGTGCCTGGCCGGCCCGAATCGATTGCTTCCGCGAGGGAGAAAATTGAAGCGCTGCCGGACGTCCGGAAACCAACCAAACCAACGGTTGTGCGTTCCGGACACACGCGACGCGAGGTGACGCCGCGCCGGGCCCGGCCATACATCGTTGCCGCCATACTCGTCGCGCTCTTCTCCGGAATGTTGTTGGCGACGCACAAGTACGTCACCTCCCATTGGAATCCTTTCGTGAACCTGCCGCTGATGTCGGACATTTTTGTAATCGGCCGCGAAGGTGTTACAACCACCGACGTGAATCTGCGTTCGGATGCGAGCGTTGCGAATGCTCCAATCGGTTTGGCAGAGGCGGGTTCGCGGGTAAAGATCCTGGCGACCGGCGAATTCTGGTATGAGGTGCAGGTGCTTGAACACGGCCGCCCGAAGGCGGATCCGTTTACTTCAGATCGTGGTTGGATTAATAAGAAGTTTGTGAAGTTTGAATAAGGAAATGGCCTTTGGTCTTTGAACTTTGTGCTTTGAAAAACTTCGAGCTTTGAGCTTGGTGTTTTGTAGTTTGTATTTCGTAGTGGGTCGACAAATACAGAACCGGGAGCGGTAGCGACCGGGTGCACGTTAGGTAGGAACCGCGAGGAGTTGCGAGTTCAAACCTCAGTTTGTATCTGTCTACTACAGAAATCGAGTCAGTTTTGGGCATCGACGTTGAGGCCTGCATACTCGCACCCGGTCGCTACCGCTCCCGGTTCTGTATTTGTCGACCCACGGAAGTTCAAAGACCAAAAACCAAAGGCCAAAGCCAAGAAACAAAGTTCAAAGTACAAAGCACAAAGTTCCAAGTTCAAAGTGCATTTGTTGTATTAACCGTTCACCATTTACTATTCCCGACTAATGGGCCTACTTGAATCAATAAGACGCTGGATTGACGGTGAGCAGGGCGAAGACTTGCTCGAAGAGGCGGACGAGCACGCAAAGCCGCGCCGCATCTGGGAAGAGTTTCTCGTAAAGATCGCGCGCGAGGTTGAAGCGGTAATGCAGCGCGAGATGTTCACGCCTCCCGGCGGTCTCACCTACATTCCGCGCGAGTACGTCGTCTATCTCAGCTCCGACGACGACAAAGACTGGCAGGGCGACAAGCGCCGCGGGCTCGAGCAGGGCCTGTTTCATGTGCTGTCGGAACGTGCGCGCGAACTGAGTGGGTCAAACCAGCTGGCTGCCAAATCGTTTGCCGTAGAGCTCCGCGTTGATGGCACACTCGAAAAAGGGCAGTTTCGCGTTCAGGCCGTTTGGGATGAAACGGAGACTGGTCACACGCAAGTCAATGCGCGCGTAGGTTCGACTTCGCAACCGGGAGCTCCTCCGGTCAATCTCAGCGACACAATTCGCGAACGCGCCGACGGCAGCCGCGGCGACACGGAAGAAGGCGACAACGAAATTGGTGAGGCGACTGTCGTACGTCCACGCATTAAGGAACTTTATTCAGTTGAGGTCTGGCGTGATGGCGTGCGCGAGTCGGTCGTGCCGATCACAAAACCGGAGATCACGATTGGCAGAGGTTCACGTTCAATCACGGTGGACTTGCCGTTAAAAGGTGATCCGGAAATCAGCCGGGTGCACGCCACACTCACCCGCGAAAACGATGGACGTTATTGGCTCGTTCCGAAAGGCCGCAATCCTACGCTGGTTGGCGGTAAAGAGATCCCTCGCGAAAACCGCGCCGAAGTCCGACCCGATGAGAAGGTCGCAATTTGTAATTTCGTTTTGCGAATCCAACCGCGGTAGACGCTTCAAGCCGCAAAGACGCAAAGACGCCGAGTCGTTAATCTTCAGGATGGAAACGGTCCGGATAATTTTCGTTTTGCGAATCCATCCGAAGTCTCCCAAATCCGAGCCGATGCAAATAATTTGGCATTTCGAAGAAACGGGACTTTTGCGTCCGGTGCACCGCGTCGCTGATGTCTTTACGGGATTTGAAGAGAGACGCTTCAAATTGGGTAAAAGATAACTTCGAACAACGTTTTGCCTGGCAGGAGGGATACGCCACGTTTACGGTGAGCCCGTCGGCTGTGAGTGACGTGAGGAATTACATTGAACGTCAGGAACAACATCACGCGAGACACTCATTCGTTGATGAGTTGAAACAATTATTGGAGAGGGCGGGCATTGCATACGACGAGAAGTATCTCTTGTGAGTCTGGCACCCCTTCAGGGTGCGAACCACATAAATATCGGTTCCCCGGTGGTCTACGCTTCGCTTCGACCACCGGCTACTATCGCTCAACCCGTCGGGTTGAAAACCGAGAGCGATCTGAGTTAGCCGAGTTCAGAAATTCTGTTGGAGTACTAACCACCCGCCGCTGCAGCCTTTGTATTGGGATCGAGTTCGCTTAGCAGTTCTCTGAGTAGCGGGGCGTCCTTCTCGGCGTCGAGATAATTTTTACCGAGCATCTTCAAGAACTTCCGTTCCTTCGTTTCGCCATTCAACTCCCGCAACAACGCACGACAGAAAGCGGTTACCACCACCGGGTCAAACTGCGTCCCGGTGTTTCGTCGCAAGTCATGCACGACTTCATCGAAGGAGCGCCGCGTCTTGTAGGGCCGGTCGGTCGTCATCGCGTCAAACGAATCAGCGAGCGTGACAATTTTGGCGCCGATCGGAATTTGTGTATCAGTGAGTCCGTCGGGATAGCCACGGCCATCCATGCGCTCATGATGATGCCGGGCCATTAACGGAATGTCGGCATAGGGATGGTGAATTGGCGACAGGATATCGAAGCCGGCGCCGGGGTGGCGGTTTAGTTCGCTCGACTGCTTCGCATCAATCTTGTACGGCGCGTTGATGATGTCGCGCTCGACCACCAGCTTGCCGACGTCGTGAAGGTAACCGGCGATGGCCATCCCCTCAACTTCCTCTTCTCCCCAACCCATTTCGAGCGCAATGATCTCGCTGTACTTCCCTACTCTCTCGGAATGGCCCTGCGTGTACTTGTCTTTGATGTCGATGGCCGCAGCAAAGGCGCGAACTGTATCGCGATAGATGGCGCGCAGATCGAAATAGAGCCGGCGGTTCTCTTCGGCCTGTTGCTTCACTTCCGCGAGCAGGCGGTGCGCATGAATGCCAACCCCAATGTGCCTGACCATCGAGTGAATCACCTCAATGTCGTCAGCGCCGAACGGATCGCCACTGGCTTTGCCGCCCAGTAAAACCAGGCCGGTGAGTTGACCGCGAACAATCATCGGCACAATCAACTCTATCAACTGCTCGCGATACTCAGCCTGATGTTGCTGCAGGAACGTTCGCAGCGACGCCGGCTGCGTTTCGTCTTCCGCAGTAGCAAACACTCCTTCGCCGTAATCCAGGAAACCTTGTTTCGTGGCAGCGTCGATCTCAAAACGCGCGTCGTAGTTTTCACCCAACCCCCAAAGAGCCAGTGGATTTGTCACCTCCAGATGAGCCGGACACTCGACTATAGCGCCGCGGCGGATTGCGAGGGTGCCGAGCAACAGATGAAGAGACGTGCGGACCATCTCGATGAAGTCGCCGGTGCTGGCAATCTCTTCACCGAGGTCAGCAAGCGCGCCGAAGGAGTGAATGAGTTTCTGGGTATTGGGTTCCATCAAACAAATTCGTCTTTGGTCTTTGGTCTTGGGTCTTTGAACTTAGAGCTTTGTACTTCGTACTTAACTGCCTTACAGTCGCAAAGAATAAACTTCCAAGAACAAAGTTCAAAGCACAAAGCTCAAAAGCTCTAGTGACCAATTGATTGCGTTTGAGGAGGAGGAGCTGAGAGCCGCGAGATAGCTTCCTGTTCGTTTTGAGCCATGACGACGTGGCGAGTCAGGCCGAGCATTTCAAACAGTTGGACGGTTTCGCTGTTCACATCTGAAAAGACGACGAGCGCGCCGCTTTTTTCTGCGATATCGATGATGCCGAGGAGAATAGAGATGCCGATACTGTTAACCAATTCTGTATCGCTGAAATCAATAACCAGCGCGCGCGCGCCCGAGTCTAGTTGCTTCCTGCACTCGCGCTCAATTCTTTCCCCAGTTAGTTTGTTGAGATAATCGCTGGCGTAAACAACGGCGGTGGTGCCGATGCAATGCGAACGAATCTTTGGCTTGATTGAGTCTGCCATTCCTTCTAGTTAGTCTTACGAAGATACTTGGTCATTCGCAGGCTGGTGCCTTCGTCCACGCGCTCGAATTCAACTTCATCCATCAAGGTCTTGATCAGTTTCAGTCCCCAACCGCGCCGTTCATCTGTCGCCGCTTCGCTGCCCTTATCGGCGCTTTCGGTCTGAAGTTTCTCGCTGATATTTACCGGTAAGACGCCCCGGCTCGATATGGTGACCGTCAATTTATCATCTTCGACGCGAAAACGTTGATAAATTTTTCGGTCCGGACTCAGGCTATGCTCGCTCGCGTTGATGCATGCTTCAACCACTGCGGTCTTTATCTGGTTGATTGCTTCGCGGGAAAAGTTTATCCGGCGCGCCACTTGCTCGACCGTCATGGCTGCCAGCAGTTCGTTGTCTGCGCCCATGGGAACGACCAGCGTGAATTCGTCTTCAGAGGACAGCGGCGGCTGTGCCTCGAGATTGCTTAGCCTCATGGTCAGAAGTTCAAATTGCTGGCGACTCGATCCGTAAGCTTCGCGCTCGCGTAGTAACTCTATGGCGGCCGGCGAAAAACCTTCATCCGAAATTAACCAAACCTGAGTCCGCACAAAGCCTGACTGACGCGACAAGTCATCAAAGCGTTTCAACCACTGTTGAACCAGGTTGAGGCTCGCTTCGAGTTTGCTCTCCAACTTCCCAACCAACCAGACAATCTCATTGGCGTCGGTATAGGCGCTGCCGTCAAAAGCATGGGCCACCGCGGTGCTCTCTTCGCTCACTTCATTGAGGACGCGTCCAAACGAATGGCCACTCGCGATATGGAACACTTGTGGCAGTCGCAACAAGTTTTGATCGGCGTCCAGCTGAGTGGCGATCTCCTCCATCGTGGCGCCCTTGTGCGTATCAGCAAACGTGGAGTAGTCAAACAACACCTTCGGAACCAATTGAGAGTTGAACTGATCTACAAGTTCGCGTAGGCGGAGACTGGCAGTGCGCCGGTAGTGACGCGCTATTGTTTGGGGCGCCCGCTTCAAAGCATCCGCCATCACATCGGCAACAACCAGGGCGCGCGGTTCTCGCAATGAGTCGAGACGAAAACGGCTTGTCAGAAAGTCTTTCCAGACCGCCGAATTCCCGGTAGGGTCGATCGTTTCGCCGTCCCAGTTGATCAATTCCTGAAGGTGTAGCCGCCGCAGCAGGTCTTCAAAGTCTGCTACGTCCTCGAGACGCCGGCGCCAGCTTGCTACGGGCACGGTGTTATGGCGCCCGGTCGTCGCTTCACAAAGCAGTCGCACAATCGCGGCGCGGGTTTCCGGCTCCGGAGCGATATTTTCCAGCACGGCAGAAAACGATCGATGCAGCCGTCCACCCATCAACTCATCGACATAGAGCCTTTCGCAGGCAAGATAAGAATCGAGCGAGACCTGACGTTCACGCGCGGCTTGCAACAGTGACATGATGAAAAATGGACTACCTTCAAGTTGCTGCACGAGCAAGTCGCGAGTTTCATCAGTAATCGAAACCTGGCAACGTTGCGCCGCCGAAGTCACCAGCCGGCGAGCATCGTCATCCGCGAACTGTTCTAAACGCATCGTGACAAATGAATCGACTGCCGCGCCGGCGCGTTCAATTGCATCCACGATGCCTCTGCGCAATCCTGCAAGCACAAACGGATTCGCGCCGGCTTGCAAGGCTTTGACGATCTCGACAGCAAACGGCGAATCGAAATTCGCCAGTTGGACCGCATCAAACATCACGAATGTCCGGCCCAGGTTTGTCGGCACTCGGGCCGGCGCCGTCAAACACAGACGCACTAAGTCCCGATCGTCCTCGCCAAAGCGTTGGCGGTGATACGCGCCAACCAACTCTTCAATCCAACCGAGGTCACTTGATGGAGCCAGCCGCAACAGGTCATCCAACGTTAGAGAAGTCTGGCAAAGTGACGGTTCGTCGCGACGAAAAGCGAGATACTGCGCCAGGAAGGTGTTGAGGAATTCGATCGCCGCGCTCACCGGTGTCGTTTCGGCGGGTGGCAAC
>JADMIO010803739.1_pt1 | contig 14036 bp, 9 predicted proteins | sample 8958161 | NCBI WGS metagenome assembly JADMIO01 (sample SAMN16585339, study PRJNA669376) | soil metagenome | isolation source: Crop rotation soil | place: USA: Cullars Rotation, Alabama | collected 2011 | reverse complement strand
GGTGGCGGCGGTGCCTTCGCGGGCGGTGGCGGTGGCGGCGCCTTCGCGGTCGCGGGCGGTGGCGGCGCCTTCGCGGCCGCGGCGGATGGTGCCGGCCCTTCGACCTCGCGGATGTACTGCTCGGCGGCGGCGCGGTTCTCGCGGCCGCTCCCCTCTTTCAGATACTTCTTGTAGAAGCGGACCGCCTCGGACTTGTGCCCCATCTGCTGGTGGCACTGGGCGATGTTGAAGAGGAGGCGCGCGTCGAGCTTGGCGATGTACGCCTGCTCGAACTCCACGAGCGCCTCGGCGTACTTCTCGAGGTTGTAGAGCGCGGTCGCCTTCTTCTCGTGCTGGCGCGCCGTCTCCGAGCGCGAATCGGCTGCGATCGCCGGCGACGGCCGGAGCGTCGTCGCCCCCAGGGTGGCGGCGGCCAGCGACGCGGCCAGCGCCACCGTCGCCGGCACCGTCCGCCCGCGCAGGCGAACCGGCGCGGGCGCGCGCGCTTCGGAGGGGGAGGGTGAGGCCACCGGGAGGATGGAGGGAGACTAGTGGTGCGTTTCGCTAGCGTCAATTGCCTCTGGGGCGAGCCTGGGCGCGGGGTGCGGCGTCCCCGCCGGGCCGCCGAGACGCTGGCGTCGACCGAAGAACGACCCGTCTTCGTCGACCCGCCTCGTCTACCATCTCTTCGGCCGGCTGCGGCCGATCACCGGAGACAGAAAGACGATGAGCGCAGCACTCACGATCCGACCCGACGGCGACCTCGACTTCCTCTCGCTCGGCGCCCTGGTGCACCGCCTGGACCCGGGCGTCATCCCGTTCCGCAAGGCCACCCACTGCGACATCCACGTGAGCGGCGGCGAGTTCAACGTGGCCGCCAACCTCAGCGACGTCTTCCGCCTGCGGGCGGGCGTGGCCACCGCCATGGTCGCCTACCCCATCGGCGACCTCATCGCCGAGCGGGTGCGGGGCATGGGGGTGCGCCCGTTCTACAAGCCGTTCGAGCACAACGGCGTCAACGGCCCCAACATGGCCACCGTCTACAGCGACCGCGGCCACGGCGTGCGCGCGCCGGTGGTGTTCTACAACCGCGCGAACGAGGCGGCGGCCCAGCTCAAGCCCGGGGACTTCGACTGGAGGGCGATCTTCGGCGCGGGCGTGCGCTGGTTCCACAGCGGCGGCATCTTCGCCTCGCTGTCCGAGACCACGGGCGAGCTGATCATCGAAGCCATGAAGGCGGCGCGCGCCGCCGGCGCCGTCACCAGCTTCGACCTCAACTTCCGCGAGAAGCTGTGGGCCATCTGGGGCGGGGAGAAGCGGGCCGTCGACGTCGTCTCGCGCATCGTCGAGCACGTCGACGTGCTGGTCGGCAACGAGGAAGATCTGCAAAAGGGCCTGGGCGTGCCCGGGCCCGAGGTGGCGGGCCGGCCGCCGCTGGCCGCCGAGGCCTTCGTCGCGATGATCGAGAAGGTGACGGCCAAGCACCCGGGCGTGAAGGCGGCGGCCACCACGCTGCGCGAGGTGCACGGCACCAACCGCCACCGCTGGAGCGCCGTGGCCTGGCTGGGCGGCAAGAGCTACGCGGCCCCCACCTGCGACCTCGACGTGCTGGACCGGGTGGGGGGCGGCGACGGCTTCGCCGCCGGCTTCATCTACGGCCTGCTTGCCGGCGAGAGCCCCGAGGACGCCGTGCGGCTGGGGTGGGCGCACGGCGCGCTGTTGACGACGTTCCCCGGCGACACCAGCATGGCGACGCTGGAGCAGGTGCGGGCCTTCGCCAGGGGCGGGTCCGCGCGCATCCAGCGTTGACAGCTGATCAAAGGAAAACCGGACATGGCAGACAAAGCAGCAGCGGACATCGGCCTCATCGGCCTGGCGGTCATGGGCGAGAACCTGGTGCTCAACATGGCGAGCCGCGGCTACACCGTCGCGGTGTTCAACCGCACCGTCGACAAGGTCGACGCCTTCGTCAAGGGGCGGGCCGCCGGCAAGAACGTCGTCGGCACGCACTCGCTGCAGGAGCTGGTGGCGGCCCTGAAGCCGCCGCGGCGGGTGATGATGATGGTGAAGGCGGGCAAGGCCGTCGACGACCTCATCGAGCAGCTGCTGCCGCTGCTCGACAAGGGGGACATCCTGATCGACGGCGGCAACTCGCACTTCCCCGACAGCGTGCGCCGGGCGCAGTACCTCGAGGGCAAGGGGATGCTGTTCATCGGCACGGGCGTCTCCGGAGGCGAGGAGGGGGCCTTGAAGGGCCCGTCGATCATGCCGGGAGGATCGGCGGCGGCCTGGCCGCACGTGAAGCCGATCTTCCAGGCGATCGCCGCCAAGGTGGCGGATGGCACGCCGTGCTGCGACTGGGTGGGGCCGGACGGCGCCGGTCACTTCGTGAAGATGATCCACAACGGCATCGAATACGGCGACATGCAGCTCATCTGCGAGTCGTACCAGATGATGAAGGAACTGCTCGGGCTCACCGCCGACGAGATGCACGAGGTGTTCAAGCAGTGGAACGAAGGCGATCTCGACAGCTACCTCGTCGAGATCACCCGCGACATCCTGGCCTTCAAGGACGAGGACGGGGCGCCGCTCGTCGACAAGATCCTCGACACCGCCGGGCAGAAGGGGACGGGGAAGTGGACCAGCGTCGTGGCGCTGGACTTCGGCATCCCGCTGACGTTGATCAGCGAGGCGGTGTTCGGGCGCTGCCTGTCGGCAGCCAAGGACGAGCGCGTGGCGGCGTCGCAGGTGCTGCACGGCCCGACGCCCAAATTCACCGGCGATCGGAAGGCGTTCCTCGCCGACCTGGCGCGGGCGCTCTACGCCTCGAAGATCGTCTCCTACGCCCAGGGCTACGCGCTCATGAAGGCGGCCTCCGACGAGTACAAGTGGAACATCAGCTACGGGGGCACGGCGCTGCTGTGGCGGGGGGGCTGCATCATCCGGTCGGCGTTCCTCGGGCGCATCAAGGAGGCGTTCGACCGCGACCCGGGCCTGACGAACCTGCTCCTCGATCCGTTCTTCCGCGGGCACATCGAGGCGTCGCAGGACGCCTGGCGGCGCGTGGTGGCCACCGCCGTGGCGAACGGCGTCTGGGTGCCGGCGCACGCCACGGCGCTGAGCTACTTCGACGGCTTCCGCCAGGGGCGGCTGCCCGCGAACCTGCTGCAGGCGCAGCGCGACTACTTCGGCGCGCACATGTACGAGCGCATCGACAAGCCGCGCGGCCAGTTCTTCCACACCAACTGGACCGGCCGCGGCGGCAAGACCGCGTCGTCCGCCTACAGCGTGTGACGCCGGCCCGCTTCGTTCGACGGAGGTTCGAGCCATGAAGACCAGAGCCGCCATCGCCTTCGCCGCCGGCAAGCCCCTCGAGGTCGTGACGCTGGACCTCGACGGTCCCAAGGCGGGCGAGGTGATGATCGAGCTCGCCGCCACCGGCGTCTGCCACACCGATGAATTCACGCGCTCGGGCGCCGACCCCGAGGGGCTGTTCCCGTCGATCCTCGGCCACGAGGGGGCCGGCGTGGTCGTCGAGGTGGGCGCCGGCGTCACCTCGCTGGCGAAGGGCGATCACGTCATCCCGCTCTACACGCCCGAATGCCGCGCCTGCAAGTCGTGCCTGTCGCGCAAGACCAACCTCTGCACGGCCATCCGCGCCACGCAGGGCAGGGGGGTGATGCCCGACGGACAGTCCCGCTTCTCGCTCGACGGCAGGCCCGTGTACCACTACATGGGCTGCTCGACGTTCTCGAACTTCACGGTGCTGCCGGAGATCGCCGTGGCCAAGATCCACGAGGACGCCCCCTTCGACAAGGTCTGCTACATCGGCTGCGGCGTCACCACGGGCATCGGCGCCGTCATCAACACCGCCAAGGTCGAGCCCGGCGCCAACGTCGTCGTGTTCGGCCTGGGCGGCATCGGCCTCAACGTCGTCCAGGGGGCGCGCCTGGCCGGCGCCGACAAGATCATCGGCGTCGACGTCAATCCGCGGCGGCGGGCGCTGGCCGAGAAGTTCGGCCTGACCCACTTCGTGAACCCGAACGACGTTGGCGCCGAGATTGTCCCGCACCTCGTGGCGCTCACGGGCGGCGGCGCCGACTACAGCTTCGAGTGCGTGGGCAACGTCGAGCTGATGCGCCAGGCGCTGGAGTGCTGCCACCGCGGCTGGGGCGTGTCGGTGATCATCGGCGTCGCGGGCGCGGGCCAGGAGATCAAGACGCGCCCCTTCCAGCTGGTCACGGGGCGCGTCTGGAAGGGGACCGCCTTCGGCGGCGCGCGCGGCCGCACCGACGTACCGAAGATCGTGAGCTGGTACATGGAAGGGAAGATCGAGATCGACCCTCTCATCACCCACGTCATGCCGCTCGAGCGCATCAACGACGCCCTCGACCTCATGCACGCGGGCGAGTCGATCCGCTCGGTCGTCACCTACTGACGGTCAGCGGTGGATGTCGATACGGCCGTAGACGCGCGGGCCCGGCTCGGGGCAGCGCCAGTGGCCCGGGTGCCAGTGGCCGTAGGGGCCGTGGTGGCCGTCGACCCAGACGCCGCCCGCACACGGCGGCGGCGGCGGCGGGTACGCGGTGCGGGCGTACGTCCGCTCGCGCACCACGCATCCCGCCAGCGCCGAACTCAAGAGCGCCGCGAACGCCAGCCCCGATCCCAGTCGCAAGAGCCTTCGCATGTGTCCCCCCCCAAGCCCGAAAGTAAGGCCGTCGCCGGACGGGGGGAGTCAGGGGCGCTCTCTATCTCGTCGCTCGCGTATCTGGCCCGCGCCATGGCGGCGGCGCCGGCTCGCAGCGAGTAAACGCGCTGGCGGGCCGTCTGCGAGGCAACCGCGGCGGCCTCGTGGCCGTTACGGGTGGTACCATGAAAGCCGTGTCGAAAGATCTCCCGAAGCCTCCCGCCACCTACGCCGATCTCGTCGCACTTCCCGAGCACGTCGTCGGCGAGATCATCGACGGCGAGCTGGTCGTCAGCCCCCGTCCCGCCTCCCGGCACGCCACCGCGGGCTCGCTGCTGGGTGCCGAGCTCCTCTATTTCTTCTTCGGCAGCGGGAGCCGGGGTGGCCCCGGTGGCTGGGTCATCATCGACGAGCCCGAGCTGCACGTCGTCGGTCAGGTGCTGGTGCCGGACCTGGCCGGGTGGCGCCGCGAGCGCATGCCGGAGGTGCCCGACGTCCCCTACTTCGAGCTCGGCCCCGACTGGACCTGCGAGATCCTGTCGCCCTCCACCGCCGCGCGCGACCGCACCCGCAAGATGCACCACTATTCCCGCGCCGGCGTCCGCCACGTCTGGCTGCTCGACCCCGGCCCGCAGACGCTGGAGGTCTACCGCCTCGACGGCGACGCCTGGCGCCTCGTCCTCTCCGCCGCCGGCAACGACAAGGTCCGCGCCGAGCCGTTCGACGCCGTCGACCTCGACCTGGCGATCATCTGGTCGAGGTAGCCGCCCCGGCGCCGCGGCGATTGCTTGATTGCGATCGCGGGTCGGCGGTACGCTCGGGCGCGAGCGGTGGGTAGGGGCGTCTTCATCTCGCATTCGAGCCAGGACGACGAGGTCGTGGCCGGGATCCGCGACGCGCTCCTCGCTTGCGGCGTCGGCGTCTGGGACGACGCCCGCCAGCTCGTGGCGGGTGACCAACTGGCGCCGGCGATCCTGCAGGCGATCGACCAGGCGGAGGCGGTCGTGGTCGTGCTCAGCCCGCGTACCGTCAACTCGCGGTGGGTGACCAGGGAGGTCCGGCACGCGCTCGCGGTCCAGAAGCGGCGGGGGCCTGATTACCGGGTCATCCCGGTGATGGTCGGCGGCATCGAGCCGGCGGGCCTGCACATGTGGTTCGGCGAGGAGCCGGTGGGGCTGAAGATCGCCGTCGAGGTGGGGGGCGTGCAGAGGGCGCTGCCGTCGCTGATCGAGGGATTGGGGCTCCAGCTGCCGGTGGGCGCCGCGCTGGCCACCGCGGTCGCCGTCGCGCCAGTCGCCGAGCTGACGCTGGAGTTGCGCGACCCATCCGTCGAACGGGGCGGCGGCACGCTGCGGGGGGCGGCCACCGCCGAGCTGGTGTACCGCCCCGCCGACGCGGGGGCGCGCGAGGTGCGCAGCCGGCGGTTCCGACTGACGGCGCCGCTGGGGCCGATCGAGGCAGGCGAGCTGCGCTGGTACCTCGAGCGCTACGTCAGCTGGCCGAGCGGGGTGTTTCAGGAGCGGGCGCGCGCGGTCGAGGCGCGGCTGCCCGAGTGGGGCAAGCTGCTGCACGCGGCGGCGCTGGAGCACGGGGACGCGCGCGAGGCGTACGAGGCCTGGAAGCGGAGCGGGGGCGCCGCCTCCCGGCGGCTCACCATCCGAGTCGACCGCGATCTCGCGACCGGCGCCCAGCCGGTTGAACAGGCGGACGCGGCCGAGGGGGCGACCTTGCTGCTGGGGCTCCCCTGGGAGCTGGTCCACGACGGCGGCGGCTTCTTGTTCCGGGCGGCCGAGCCGGTGGGCGTGCGGCGCGCGCTGCCGAACCGGACCGAGAAGGCGGCCCTGGTGACGGGGGCACCGCTGCGGGTGCTGCTCTGCAGTCCTCGCCCGGAGGACGACGTCGCCCGGTACATCGACCACCGCGTGAGCGCGCGCCCGGTCGTCGAGGCGCTGGCGGCGCTGGGCGAGCTGGCGGAGCTAACGCTGCTGTCCCCGCCGACGTTCGCCGCGCTGACGGCCGAGCTGGACGAGGCGCGGCGGCGCAAGCGCCCGTACCACATCGTCCACTTTGACGGGCACGGCGTCTATTCGAAGCAGACGGGCCTCGGGGCGCTGTGCTTCGAGAACGCCGACGACGAAGGCAAGGTCGGCGGGCGGCGGAGCGACGTCGTCGACGCCGCCCGCCTGGCCGAGGCGATGCACAATCGCCGGGTGCCGCTGTTCTTCCTCGAGGCCTGCCAGACCGCCGTCGCCGAGAAGGATCCCACGGCGTCAGTGGCGGGGACGCTGCTGCAGGGGGGCGTGGCCTCGGTCGTGGCCATGACCCACGCCGTGCTGGTGGAGACCGCGCGCCGCTTCGTGACCGAGTTCTACGGGCAACTCCTCGTCGGGCGGCGGGTGGGCGAGGCGCTGCTGGCGGGCCAGCGGGAGCTTGCCGCGCGGACGTTCCGCCACCGCACGTTCCAGGGCGAGCTGCACCTCCAGGACTGGTTCGTGCCTGTCCTCTACCAGGAGGAGGAGGACCCGCAGCTCATCCGCGAGGTCCCCTCCGAGCGCGTGCGGGAGGTGCTGGCGAAGCAGCGCACCTCGAGCCTGGGCGAGCTGCCCGCCGCGCCCGCGCACGGCTTCGTGGGGCGGAGCCGCGAGCTGCTGGCCGCCGAGCGCCTGCTGGCGCGCGAGCGCTACGCCGTCCTGCGCGGCGAGGGGGGCGAGGGGAAGACCACGCTGGCGGCGGAGCTCGCCCGCTGGCTGGTGGCCACGCAGCGGTTCGACCGCGCAGCCTTCGCGGCCCTCGACCGGCACGGCGACGCGCGCGCCGTCCTGCACGCGCTCGGCGGCCAGCTGGTCGTCGACTTTGCCTCGAAGGCGGGCCAGGACGCCGGCCGCGCCTTGCTGGAGGTCGAGCGGGCGCTGGTCGAGCGGCGGACGATGGTGGTGCTGGACAACATGGAGTCGGTGCTGCCGCCCGAGCCGGGCGCGCCCGCCGGCGCCTTCGAGCCCGAGGTGCTGGAGAAGGTGCTGGAGCTGGCGCGGAGGCTGGCGGGCGCGGGCGAGACGCGCGTCGTCTTCACCAGCCGGCAGGCGCTGCCCGCGCCGTTCGCCGACAACCACGTCGTCATCGGCCGCCTGGATCGCCGCGAGGCGATCGATCTGGTAGCGGACGTGCTCGGCGAGGAGGAGGCGGCCCCCCAGGCCGACGACCCGGGCGAGAGCGAGGATGAGGTCGCGGGCCTGGTCGACGCCGTCGGCTGCCACGCCCGGAGCCTGGTGCTGGTGGCGCGCGAGGTGGCGGCGTCGGGCGTCCGCCACGCCACGGCCCGCCTCACCGAGATCATGGCCGCGCTGCACGCCCGCCACCCCGACGACCGCGAGCGCTCGCTCTACGCCAGCGTCGAGCTGTCCCTGCGCCGCCTCCCCACCGGCATGCGTGAGGCCATCCGCCCCCTCGGCGTGTTCCAGGGCGGCGGGCACCTCGCGGCGATGGCGCAGGTGCTCGGAATCGATCTCGAGAAGCCCGAGCCGATCCATGCAATCGCCGCGTCGCTCGTCCGGGTGGGCCTGGCCGAGCCGCTGGAATACGGTTACCTGCGCCTCGACCCGGCGCTAGGACCGTTGCTCACGAGCGAGCTCGGCGAGCCCGAGCGGGCCGCCGCGCGCGACCGCTGGGCCCGGGCGATGGCGGGGTTCACGGGATTTCTTTACAAGTTGGCGTTCGGCGACGACCCGAGGATGGTGGCGGTCCTCACGTCGCTCGACCTTGCCAACCTGCTTGGCGCGCTGGAGCATCTGGCGGCAACCGCCGAGGCCGAGTTGGCCGTCGGCGTGGCGACGCAGATCGAGGGACAGCTCCAGTTTCTCGGGCGCCCGAAGGCGCTTGCGCGCGCGTCCCGGGCCCGCGCCGTTGCGGCGGCAAAGCTTGGCGGGTGGAGCCACGCCCGGTGCCTGGCTGATAGCCAGGCGGTGGACCGCCTCCTCGACGCTGGCCGGTTCCCCGAGGCGATCGCGGCCGCGCGGGCGGTCTTGGCTCGCGCGCAGGCTGCCGGCGAGGGGGCCTACGGAGCTGCCGCGTACGACACGGCGCTGGCCCACTTGCGGGTGGGTCGCGCGGTCCGAATGGGCGGCGACGCCGCGTCAGCCCTCGCGTTTCTCGACCAGGCCCGGGATCGCCTCCAGCGTCTGGCCGGTGCTGGAAATCTCAATGCTGCCGCGATGGCCTCGGCCGCCATAACCGAGACCGGTGACTGCCTGCGAGCTCTCGGACGGCTCGACGAGGCCGTGCTTGCCTACGAGGAGGCGATCAATCTCGACGAGCAACGGGGCGCCGAAAGGGATGTGGCCGTCGGGAAAATCCAGCTCGGAACGGTGTGGCTGTTCAAGGGCCAGTACCGGGAGGCGGTCGAGGCATTCGAGGACGCCCGGCGGACATTCGAGCAGCTCAGTGAGCCAAGGACCGTGGCCGTCTCTTGGCATCAGATCGGAATGGTCCATAAAGAAGCAGGGAACCACGAGGCCGCTGAAAAGGCCTATCAAGCATCTTTGCGGATCAACGTGCAGACAGCCGACCGCTCCGGGGAGGCGAACACGCTGGGCGAGCTCGGCAACCTCTACAGGCGTATGGGGCGGGTCGAAGAAGCCGTGAGCTTCTACCGGCAAGCGGCAACGGTTTTTGGCGAGCTGCAGAATCCCGCCGCCGAGGGACGCCAGCATGGCAACCTCGCCTACACGTTTTTCCAGCTCCGCCGCCACGACGAAGCACGGCGTGAGATCCTGCTGGCGATCGAGTGCGGGCAGCCGTTTGGCCACACCGCGGAGCCGTGGAAGGCGTTCGCGATCCTCGCGAACATCGAACGGGCCGCCGGGAACGCAGGCGCCGCGGACGTCGCTCGTAGTCGCGCGATCGAGGCCTACCTCGCCTATCGCCGCGACGGCGGCGAGAACCTAGGCGGCGGCGGCGAGATCTTCCGTCTCGTCGAGGAGGCGATCGCCGGGGACCAGATCCAGCCTGCCGAGGGGCAGCTCGCCGCGCTCGGGTCGGCCGCCAACCTGCCGGCGCACTTGAAGCCTCTCCTCCCCAAGCTCCAGGCCATCCTCCGCGGCGCGCGCGACCCCGCGCTCGCGGCCGATCCGGACCTCGATTTCGACGACGCCGTCGAGCTGACGCTCCTCCTCGAGTCCCTGGCCGCGCGCCCGCTCACTTGAGCGCGCGGTAACGTCGCGGCCGGCTCGACGGCGAGCGAGCCGCGGCGCTTGGCCGTCAGCTGACGCGGCCGAGCGCGAACAGCGCCAGCAGCGCGGCGCCGAGGACGATACGGTAGGCGACGAAGGGGAGGGTGGTGCGCGTGCGCAGGAAGCGGAGCAGCCAGGCGATGCTGGCGTAGCCGGTGACGGCGGCGACCACCAGCCCCACGGCCAGCGGCAGGCCGGCGGCGCTCGAGTGCAGCACGTGCTTCATCTCGAAGACGCCGGCGCCGGCGATGGCCGGGATCGACAGCAGGAACGAGAAGCGGGCGGCGGCGGCGCGCTCGAGGCCGAGCGACATGGCGGCGAGCAGCGTGATCCCCGAGCGCGACACCCCCGGCACCAGCGCCAGCGCCTGGGCGCAGCCGACGATGACGGCGTCGCGCAGGGTGATGTCGGTGAAGGCTCGACGGTGGGCGGCGCGCCTCTCCACCACCCACAACCCCACGGCCACGACGATCAGCGCCACGGCGATCACCGGCAGCGCCCGCAGGCCGCCGTGGATGGCGTCCTTCAGCAACACGCCGGCGACGACGACCGGGATCGTGCCGACGACGACGTAGGCCGCCAGCCGCGCCTCGGGCGTCCGGCGGCGCTCGCGGTTGGCCAGCGCCGCGAAGCTCCCCCGCACCATCGCCGCCAGGTCGCCCGCGAAGAACGCCACCACCGCCCCCAGCGTCCCGAGCTGCAGCACCGCCGTGAAGGCGGCGCCGGCGTCGCCCCAGCCCAGCAGCGCCGGCACGATGCGCAGGTGCGCCGTCGACGACACCGGCAGAAATTCCGTGATCCCCTGAACCACGCCGAGGACGATCGCTTCGATGATGCTCACGGCGCGAGGATCTACACCGCGGGCCGGCCCGAGGGCCAGCGGCCAGGCGTCGTGGGCCCGCTGGATCAGCTCCCCGGGGCTTCGTGGCCCTCGCGGGCGAGCGTTCCGTGCCAGGGGTCGTCCGGGTTCAGCCTGAGCCAGTCACCCATGATCGTGGCGCGCAGGTGCCAGGCGCCGTTCCTCTCGACGGTCAGCTGGCGCCGCCGGAGCGCGCTGCGCACAGGGCCGTCCGGCGCAGGCTGATGATCGTGCTCGGCGAAGCCGCGCAGGTAGTCCCATTCGGCCGCGCTGGCGCACTCCTTGTTGAGGAGCTCGTAGAAGACGTTGTGCCCCTGGCGCGCGGCCCGGTCGATCGCCTCGTGGAAGAGCTCGTCGGTCAGCTCGCGGGCGGTGCGCCGGTTCATCACCGTGATGGCCTGCTCGGCGACGAGCTGGACGAGGTGCGGCCACCCCCCCGTGCAGGCCTGGATGCGTTCGATGCCGCCGGTCGGGCCCCAGAGCGCCTCGGGGAAGGCGGGGCGGCGGGGGTCGTCGCCGGTCCAGGCGGTCGAGTGCTGGAGCGGGCGCGTGAGCAGCGCGCGCGTCTCGTCGAGGGTGAACAGCGGCACCTCCACGGTGCGGACGCTGACGAGGTGCGAGGTCCAGTCGCCGTGGCGGAGCTCGCGGATGTCGTGGCTGCCGGCGAACAGCCAGACCAGGTTGCGGTGGAACTGGATCGACTCGCGAAAGGCGGCCAGCAGATCGGGCGGAAAGACCCCTTCGCCGATCTTGCGGTCGATGTTCTCGTACTCGTCGAGGCAGATCAGCACCTTCGATCCGCGCTGGGCGAGGCGCGCGTCGGCGGCGGCGAGCGCCCGGGCCAGCCCGGGCAGATCCGCCGCGCGCGGACCGCCGTCGGTCGTGTCGGCCGCGCGCTCGAGGTCGGTGACGATGGTGTCGACGAGGCCGCCGAGTGAGCTGAACGCCTCGGCGTTCTGGAGCGACACGTAGACGGGCGCGATCCGGGCCGGCAGGAACCCGCCGAGGTTCCGGAGCACGGTCGACTTGCCGACGCGCCGGCGGCCGTAGAGGACGATGCCGGGACAGCCGGTGGCGAGCTCGATCGCCTCGGCCAGCTCGGCCACGATCGGGTCGCGGGCGACGAACGCTTCCTGCTCGCGCTTCACGGGGTCGCCGGCGCGGAAGACCTGAGTCAGTCCGCCACCGGCGCCCTGCGCGCGGGCGTGCGCGATCGCGCCATCGGCCACGGCCAGCCACGCCGCTGCCGCCGCGCGCAACCCGGTCGCGAGGGGCTCGGAGAACCCGCTCACCTGATCGCGCAGCTCGGCGATCTGCTGGCGCAGGTGCACGGCCCGCGCCTCGCGCAGGTGCGGCGTCGGCGCCGCCTTCACGCTGTCGGACGCCTCGGCCACCTCCCGAACCAGCTTCAGCAGCGGTGGGACCTCCGCGAGATAGCCCTTGTCCCCGTGAGGCAGGCGGGAGAGCAGGGCAGGCAGCTGCCCGAGGTCCTCGATGCCCGCTGCCTCCCGGAGGATGAGCACTGTGCGCGCCCAGAGCGCCTGGCCGCGCTGGCTCGGGTAGCCGTCCACGAGCCGCTCGATCTCCGCGAGTGCAGCGTTGCGATCCGTTTCGGCGTACATCACGAGCAGGCGATGGAGCCCCGGGAAGGGCGCCTGGCAACCATGATCCCATGCCACCGGATGCCACCGGTACCTCGCGCCGGCCGGGCGCGGATAAAGGAGACACAGATGAATTGGTAGGTAGTAGACGCGGGTGAGCGCAACAGCGAAAGAGAGGGCAATGGCGAGACCAGTGGCGCGACCAAACACGAGGCCAGAGGCGAGACCAACGAAGAGACTACTGGCGAGAGCTATAGCGACATCGAGGCGACCGGTGAAGAAACCAAAGAGATAACTAGTGGCGAAACCAGCGCTTATACCAATGGCGATACCAGCAGGGAGACTGCCAGCGAGATCCCAGGAGACACCAAAGGAGACACCAAAGACGAAGCCAGTGGCGAGGCCATTGGCGGGACCAATGGCGAACCCGACGACGAGAGCATCGGCGAAACGACTGGCGAGACGATCAGCAGCACCAAAGACGAGGCCAATGATGATACCAACGGAGAGACCGCCAGCGAGACCACTGGCGAGACCAGCGGCGGCGTGACTGGAGGAGCAGCACGAGCTTGCGTTCGTTGCCGATGAGGTCGCGGAGGGTGGCGAAGAGATCCTCGCCGTAGTCGCGCTGTGTGGCCGCTGCGCGGTCGAAGTGCAGGAGCGCCACGCACGCGGGCGCCTCGAGCTGCCGCACCTGCCGCGTGAAGGTAACCAGGTCCTCGTTCCGCCCCTTCGGGAGCTGGCGGGGCGCGCCCGCCGCGCGCAGCAGCTCCTCGAGGAGGCCTCGGCGCGAGCTGGTCGCGCCGCTCTCGAGATCCACCTCTCCGAGCGCCCGGGCCGGGCCGAGCCGGCGGCGCACGTCCGCGATCAGGGGGCGCCACCGCGGCCGGCGGCCGGCGGCGTTGCCGGCCGCTTCGCGCACCACCAGGTTCACCGAGACGTCGCGGGACAGGAAGTCGACCAGCGCGGCCCGGGCGTCGAGCCAGGAGGGGGCGGAGCAGCCCAGGTCACCGCCGCAGGCGCCGACGAGCCTCTGCCACGTCCCCGCATCAGCGTCATCGCGGAGATCGACGTAAAGAGGCTCGGCGCGCGCCAGCGCCGGGGGCAGCGCGACGCTCTCCCGGATCACCGGCACGACCCGCCCGTCGCGAAGCTCGGGATCTCGCGCCACGGCGCGATCGAGCTCGTGCATGCAGTAGCGGCTGTCGACGTAGCTCGGAGAGAGGACGACGATGCTGGCGTCGGCACCGTCCTGCATCGAGTCCATCTGACCGACGACGCCGCGGCCGGCGACGAAGCTGTCGTCGCTCAGCACCTCGACCCCCGAGGCCCGCAGCACCGGGCAGAGATCCCCGAGCACCCAGTCCGCCTGCTTGTGGCTGAAGCTCACGAACACCCTTTTCACCGCGACCTCCGTCGTTCGCCGAGCGAAGCGACCGCGATGGTAACTCAGCGGCGCTCGCGCGAGGGGCCGGAGCACGCTTGCCACGAGCCTCGTCGTCCACCGGCCCCGGCCGACGCTATCTCTCGACCCCGCGTTCGAAGTAAGAAGGAGGCAGGCACTACCCATGAGCCGGCGAGCACCGCGGGCGCGGACGGAGCGGCGGGCGCGGCAGCGCGAGGTCGGGCGCGCCGTCGAGCGGCTGGATCGGCTGGCGGCGGGGCTGCCGGGGGGATCGGGAAAG
>JADMIO011283482.1_pt1 | contig 14038 bp, 13 predicted proteins | sample 8958161 | NCBI WGS metagenome assembly JADMIO01 (sample SAMN16585339, study PRJNA669376) | soil metagenome | isolation source: Crop rotation soil | place: USA: Cullars Rotation, Alabama | collected 2011 | reverse complement strand
CCGCCATGCTCGCGACGGCGTACTGCACGAGGTAGAAAAGAATCGCGCCGAGGCCGAGCGCGTTCATCGCGACGATGCCCATCAGCAGGTAGCCCGCATGGGCGATGGAGGAATAGCCCAGCAGCCGCTTCACGTCACGCTGCCAGATGGCCCCGAGATTTCCGTAGAGTATGGTCAGCGCCGCCACGTAGATCGTCACCGAATCCCACATCCCGCGCGCGGGCAGGAGGCCCTCGTACAGCAGCCGCAGGAGCAGCGCAAATCCCGCCGCCTTGCTGCCTGTCGCCAGGAACGCCGTCGCCGTCAGCGGCGCGCCCTGGTAAACGTCCGGCGCCCACATGTGGCCCGGCACCGTGGCGAGCTTGAAGCCGATGCCGAGCAGCACGAGCATGATGCCCAGCGACAGCGCCGTGCTGAGGCCTGCCTGCGAACGGATCGCCTCGGCCACGACGTTGTAGTTCGTCGAGCCCGTGGTCCCGAAGATGTAGCTGATCCCGTAGACGAGCAGCCCGCTCGAAAGCCCGCCCATGATGAGGTATTTCGTGCCGGCCTCAATGGACGCCAGCCGCGTGCGGTGGTGGCTGTTCAGGACGAAGAAGCTGACGGTAATCAGCTCCAGCGCGACGATGAGCAGGATGAAGTCCGTCGCCGAACTCAGGACCAGCATGCCGACGGCGCTGAGCAGGATGAGGACGTAGTGTTCCGCGACGCTGTGCTCGAGCCGCGGCGCGTATTCAGCCGCCGTCGCGAGCACGAGCGCGGTGACGAGCAGGAAGAGCCGTTTGAAAAACAGCGCGTACGCATCGAGCCGGTAGGTGCCGCTGAAAAACGGCGTCGCGGATGTGGGAATCACGAAGCTGTAGGCGAGCAGGCCCAGGACGGCGATCGCCAGCACGCAGCCCAGGCGGCGCACGTTGCGAATCGGCTGCACCGATTCCGCGATGAGCGTGCCGAGTGCCAGGATGATCAGCATCGCCTCGAGTTGAATGGGATAGATCAGGTTCATGGCCGATCTCCCGGAGCTTGGGCTTCCGCGAGCTGCGGCTGTGGTGTTTCGGCAGGCGCGGCAATCTCGAGCGGCTTCTGGGAAAAGAGGTCCGTGACAAAACGCGGCCAGAGGCCCAGCGCCGCGGAGCTGAGCACGAGAATGGCCACCGCGAGGATCGCGGCCGTCCGGGGCCGCGGTGGCGGGGTCGCGCCCTTGCTTTCTCCATAGAACGTGTTGCGCAGCGCGCGGAAGAAATAGGTCGCGGTCATGACGACGCCCCAGACCGCAACGACTGCGCCCACCACGAACAGCGGCCGGCCCGTGGTCCACGCCGCCACGAACACCATGACCTCCGCAAAGAAATTAGCGAACCCGGGCAGGCCGCTGGCCGCGATCGCGCCGACCGCGGCCGCGACGGACACGAACGGCATCGAACGCGCCAAGCCGCCCAGCTCCGGCACGTGGCGCGAGCCCGCGCCGCGGTAGAGGAATCCCGTCACGGCGAACAGAAGGCCGACCACGAGCCCGTGCGCGACCATGAAGAAGATCGCCGCGGTCGTGCCGAGCCGGCCGCCAGCCGCCAGCGCGAGGAACAGGTAACCGACGTGGCTGATCGAGCTGTACGCGACGATGTAGCACCAATCCTTCTGGCGCATCGCGGCGAATCCGCCATAGAGGATGTTGATGATCCCGATGACCGCCAGCGGCTGCGACCAGTCGTGCGCACCGTCGGGAAGGAAGCTGGACCCGAGCCGCAGCAGGCCGTACGCGCCGAAGTTCTTGAGGATGCCGGAGAACAACATCGCAGCCGGCGGCGGCGCGGCGGCGTATGTCAGCGGCGACCAAGTGTGGAACGGCCACATCGACGTCCAGATGCCGAAGCCGAGCAGGAACGCGCCGTAGATCCAGTACTGCGCCGTGCCCGAAATGGGGGCGCCCAGGGCGCGCGCGTGCAAGGCGTTGAAATCGAGGCTGCCCGCGAAAAGGTAGAGCGAGGCGAGTCCGAGCAGGACGGCCATCGCGCCGGCTGCGATGAATAGTGTTACCTGCATCGCCGCATAAGGAGGCGTCACGCGGTATTTGCCTTCCGGCAGCTCGCCCCACGCCGCGGTCAGGAGATACTTCGGCACGGTGGTCATCTCGCAGAGAAAATAAAAAATCAGCAGGTTCCGCGACGCGAACGCGGCGAGTCCCGAGCCCACGGTCGCGAGCAGCAGGATGTAGAAAAGCTTGTCGCGATCCTTCACGTCGGTGACCAGGACCGCCGTGAAGCCGAGCACGGCGGACATGACCAGCAGCGGCAACGAAAGGGCGTCGAGCCCGAACGCGAGCGTGACGCCGAGTTGCGGCAGCCAGGGAATGGACCACGGGAACCGTACGTCCGCCGCGCCGCGGTCGTACAAGACGGCGAGCGCGATGGCGCCGACCAGGGCGACGGCGGACGCCAGGAGCGCCACGGCGCGCGCGAGCCCGCGACGATCCTCGGGCGTGACGATCAGCGCCAGGATGCCGGCGAACGGGGCGAGCAGGGTGATGGGAAGCAGAAGGTTCATCAGCGAATCAGCACCAGGTAGAGGATCAGCGCCGCGCCGACGCCGAAGATGAAGGCATACAGGTTGACCTGTCCGTTCTGCAGGAAGCGGACCAGGCGCCCGGCCAGCGACGTTCCGCCGACGATCCCGCCGACGCCGAGGCCCTGGATCACCCAGCGATCGAATACGTCGCACAGCGCGGCGAGCGCGCCTTGCACGTACTTCACGAGGGCGTTGTAGAACTCATCGAAAAACAACTTGCCGGCGAGGACGCGATACAGCGGGCCCGTGGCCTTCAGGGCCTTGTCGCTCGGGTTCTTCAAGTAGAGCAGCGCCGCGACGATGAAGCCCGCGGCCGGGATGCCGAGCAGGACGAGCGTCAGCCGCAGTTCGTGGTGCTCTTCGCCCAGCCCGGGCGCGATGAAATGCGGAATGCGATCGCCCCAGCCGCCGATGATCGACAGCACGGCGAGAAAGGCCAGGGGCAGGATCATGACGGCGGGGGACTCGTGTATCGGAGCGTGGTGATGTGCCGAGCTGGCGCCCGGCGCTCCCGGGTTTCCCAGGAAGGCGACGAAGAGGGTCCGACCCATGTAGAAGGCGGTGAGGAAGGCGGTGAACGCGGCGATGCCGAACAGGGCGTGGTTGTGCGACATCGCCAGGAGCAGGATCTCGTCCTTGCTATAGAACCCGCTCAGCGGCCAGACGCCGGCGAGGGCGAGGGTGCCGATGAGGAAGGCGACGAACGTCAGCGGCATCTTCCTGGCGAGGCCGCCCATGTTCCAGATGTCCTGTTCGTGGTGCAGCGCGTAAATCACGCTGCCGGCGGAGAGGAAGAGGAGCGCCTTGAAGAATGCGTGCGTCGTGAGGTGGAACATCGCCTGCGTCGTGCCGCCGAGGCCGACGGCCATCATCATGTAGCCGAGCTGCGAGAGGGTGGAGTAAGCGAGGACGCGCTTGATGTCGTTCTGTGTGACGGCGATCAGTGCGGCGAGGACGGCGGTCGCGCCACCGGTCCATGCGACGACCTCCATCGCGATCGGGCTGGCGGCGATGAGCCAGGAAAGGCGGCACATCATGTAGACGCCCGCGGCGACCATCGTCGCCGCGTGGATCAGCGCGCTGACCGGCGTCGGACCTTCCATCGCGTCCGGCAGCCAGACATGCAGGGGGACCTGCGCGCTCTTGCCGACGGCGCCGCAGAAAATCAGCAGGCCCGCGGCCGCGGCGAGGCCCTGCGTCAGGTCGCGCGGCGGCCAGGCCTTGGCGACTTCGCTGAAGTCGAGGCTACCCGTGAGCGTGAGCACGAGGAGGATGCCGAGCATGAAGCCGAAATCGCCCACGCGATTCGTCAGCAGCGCCTTTTTCGCGGCGTCCGCCGCGGACGGGCGTTCGAACCAGAAACCAATGAGCAGGTACGAGGAAAGGCCGACCAGCTCCCAGAAGACAAATAGCTGGATGAAGTTCGTCGAGAGCACGATGCCGAGCATCGAGAACGTGAAGAGCGAGAGGCACGCGAAGTAGCGCGAGAACCCGGTGTCGCCGCGCATGTAGCCGATCGAGAAGACATGGATCGCCGTGCCGACGCCCGTCACAACCAGCAGCATCAGCACGCTGAGTGAATCGACGACCGCGCCGAGCGTGACGCGGAGGCCTGCGACATCGAGCCAGACGATGGAAGCGGGAGCCGCGGCGGTGCCGTGTCCAAAATCGATGAACAGTTTCACGGAGAGCGCGAAGGCGAGCGCGATCGCGCCGACGGAAAGCGCGGCGCTCAGCGCCGCGGATTTCCGCGTGCCGAAGGCGATCAGCGCCGCCGCGACCAGCGGCGCAAACAAGATGATCCAGGCGATGTTCATGCTTTCAGCGAGGTGACTTCGTCCACGCCGACGTTCTGCCGCAGCCTGAAGAGCGCGACGACGATGGCGAGGCCGACCGCGACTTCCGCGGCGGCGATGGCGATGATGAAGAAGACGAGGATCTGGCCCTGGACCTGGTTGTTGAAGCGCGAGAAGGCGACGACGGACAGGTTCGCCGCGTTCAGCATCATCTCGAGCGACATCAGCACCACCAGGATGTTGCGGCGCAGGACGACGCCGGCCATGCCGAGCGCGAAGAGCAGGCCGCTGATCAGCAGGTATTGGTTGAGCGAAATCATGTGACTTCCCTCTTGGAGAGCACGATGACGCCGATCATGGCGACGAGGACGATCAAGGCTGTCAGTTCGAACGGCAGCAGGTAATCCGTAAAGAGCGGCCGCATCACGTCGCGCAGCCCGCCGTGCATATGCTCGGGCGACCGGCCCGCGAGGTGAATGCGCTTGTGGAGCAGGATGTAGAATTCCACGCCCAGCACGACGGCGAGGGCCGTCGAGCCTGCGACGGCGATGCGGGGGAAGACCTTTTCCTGCGCCGGGTCCACGTTGAGGAACATGATGACGAACAGGAAAAGCACCATGACCGCGCCGGCGTAGACGAGGACCTGGAGGATCGCGAGGAAGTACGCCTCGAGCAGGAGGAAGAGCCCGGCCATGCACAGGAAGAGCTGGATCAGGAACATCGCGCTGTTCACCGGGTTGTGGCGCGTGATGACCAGCGCGCCGCTGCCCAGCATCGCGAGGCTGAAGATCCAAAAGAATATGACCTGCAGATTCATGGGGAACGGGAGGAGTGTTGGAGTGATGGAGTGGTGGAGTGATGGGCGGATTCACGGTGCCCAATACTCCAATACTCCATTACTCCAGTACTCCTGGTCCTCACTTGTTCTTCCACTTCCAAGTCTTGTCGTCGTGGATGCCGCCCATTTCGAGCAGCTTTTCCTTGTTCAAAACAAATTCTTCGCGCGCGTAGCCGGTGACGGCGAAGTCTTTCTTCAGGAAGATCGCTTCCTCGGGACAGGCTTCCTGGCAGAGGCCGCAGTAGATGCAGCGCAGCATGTCGATTTCGAACTCCTTCGGTTCCTTTTCGACATTCGCGTCGGGACGCTCCTCGCCGCGCTCGCGCGGGACGATGCGGATGGCCTTGGGCGGGCAGACGAATTCGCAGAGCTGGCAGGCGACGCATTTCACGCGGCCTTCGGGATCCTTCACCAGCACCGGCACGCCGCGGTAGGGGCCGTGCAGCGTCGGCCGCTCCTCGGGATACTGCATCGTCAGCTTCTTGCGCGGGATGTGTTTCAGGGTCAGCCAGAGCCCGTGCAGGAGCTGCGGCAGGTAGAGCTTTTCCATCCAGCTGAGCTTGGGGCGGGTCACTTTCATTTCAGGGTCCCCCACATGACCAGGGCGGCCGTCACGAGGACGTTCACCAGCGCGATCGGCAGCATGACATTCCACCCGATGCGCATGAGCTGGTCGTAGCGGAAGCGGGGGAAGGTCCACCGCACCCAGATGAAGAAGAAGATGAAGCCGAGCAGCTTCAAGAGGAACACGCCGATGTGCAGGAAGCCGACCAGGGTCGTCGTCGCAGGCGCGTTGAACGGCGCGAAGGGCAGCGACCATCCGCCGAAGAAGAGCGTCGTCATCAGCGCCGCCGAGATGGTCATGTTCGCGTACTCGCCCATGAAGAAGAGCGCGAACTTCATCGAGCTGTATTCGGTGTGGTAGCCGCCTACGAGTTCCTGCTCCGCCTCGGGAAAATCGAACGGGAGGCGATTCGTCTCGGCGAAGGCGCTGACGAGGAAGATGAAGAAGCCGACCGGCTGCGTCAGGATCAGCCAGTGATGCTGCGCCTGGTACTCGACGATGCCGCCCAGGTTCATCGTGCTGGTCTGGAGGATCAGGCCGACGACGCTCAACCCGAGGCACACTTCATACGAAATCATTTGCGCACTGGAGCGGATGCCGCCCAGGAACGGGTACTTCGAATTGCTCGACCAGCCGGCGAGGACGATGCCGTAGACCGTGAGCGACGTGACGGCGAACACGTAGAGAATGCCGACATCGAGGTCCGCGATGACGCACTTGCGCCCGAACAGCATGCTGCCCCACGGCACGACGGCGATGGACATCAGGGAGGGGATCATCACCATCGCCGGCGCGAGCATGTAGTACACCTTGTTCACGTAGCTCGGGACGATGTCCTCCTTGAGGATCAGCTTCATGAAATCCGCAATCGGCTGCAGCAGGCCCTGCGGGCCGACGCGGTTCGGCCCGATGCGGTCCTGGATGAACGCCGCGAGACGGCGCTCGAGCAGCACCGTGTAGGCGACGATGCCCAGCAGCACGAGCACGACGATCGAAATGCGCGCGATTTCTATGAGGACGCTCTGCATCAGATTATTCGCCCGGGTACGACGGGCCCACGATGTACCGCTCCAATTCCTTGATCGTGAACTCCTGGTCCGAGATCAGGTTCTTCACGACGTCGCCGATCGATATCACGCCCAGGAGCTTGTCGCCTTCCATCACGGGCAGGTGGCGGATCTTGTGTCCGGACATCAGCCGCATGCAGTCTTCAACGGTCTTGTCGGGATCGACGACGAACACCTTCGCCGTCATCACTTCGCTGACGGTGACGGTCTTGGAATTGCGCCCCTTGAGGATCACCTTCCGCGCGTAATCGCGCTCGGAAAAAATCCCCACGAGGTTTTCCTTTTCGTCGACGACGAGCACCGCACCGATGTCCTTGGCCGCCATCAATTCCAGCGCCTGGTACACCGTGGCCTTCGGCGGCACATGCCATGCCGCGGAAGGCTTCACCTGAAGGACCTGCCTTACGGTCGTCATGATTTCGTTTCCTCTCTTGCGCCTGCTTTCAAAGACTGCGGGTCGAGGGCGATGCCCTGGTCGCCGATCGTGGAAAATGCGAGGCCGTGCAAGGTTTCGATTTCACGCGTCATGGCGTCAAAAGCCACGTCAAAAGAAGTCAGCGCCAGCGCCGGCCGCAATTCGCCGATCAGCGTCGCCAGGATCGACCAGTCCTCGTGCGCGTCGCCGGGCGGCTGCACCGCCGCGTTGAAGCGCTGGAGGAGCCCGTTCTTGTTGATGAACGTCCCGCGCTTCTCCACCCAGGCCGCGCCGGGCAGCACGACGTGCGCGAGCGCCGTTGTCGCGCTGGGCAAAATGTCGATCACGACCAGCAGCTCGAGCTTGCGCAGCAGGTCCTCGCCGATGCCGTGCTTCACGACGTCCTCGCCGTGTACGAGCAGGCCGCGAATCGCGCCGCTCCGGATGCCGTCGGCCATGCGCGCGATGGTGGAGCCGGGCGGTTCCGCGGCGACGCCGGTCAGCCGCGCGCCGTTCATGTTCGGATTGCGGTCCGCGCTCAGCAGAATCGCGTCGGCTTCGCCCGCGCGCGGAATGCAGTCCAGCTCGCCAGCTCCCAGGATTTCGCGCGCGAGCGTGGCGAAGAGGAATTGTTCCTCGGTCGAGGCGCGGGCCGAGCCGATTGCCGCCACGGCACCGGAGAGCGACGAGAGTCCCGCCGCGGCGCGGAGGGCTTCCGTCCACGAAGCTTCCTTGCCGTTCAGGGTCGGGCTCGCCAGGCGTTTGGCATCGTCGACGAACTTGTAATTCAGCCGCCCGTAGTCGCACATCCAGCTGCCGTTGACGGCATCGTTGTCCCGCGGCGTCTGGCGGTACACCTGGCCGTTGCGGGTCCAGACGAGCGTGTTGCAGCCGGTGGAACAGTGCGGGCAGATGCTGCGCGTTTCCTTGAGGAACCACGGGCGCATGCGGAAGCGGAAGTCCGTCGACGTCAGCGCGCCGACCGGACAAATGTCCACGATGTTCAAATCGTAGTTCGTGTTCGGCCAGCGCTCCGGGTAGCAGGTCAGCTCGACGTGGCTTCCGCGGCTGACGAAGCCGAGGCAATCCTGCTTGGGCACTTCGCGCATGAAGCGCTCGCAGCGCGAGCACATGATGCAGCGTTCGTTATCGAGCATGATCTTCGGGCCGAGCGGAACCTTCTTCGGCTTGTGGACCTTTTCATCCACGAAGCGGCTGCCGCCCTTGCCGTAATCGACCGCAAATTCCTGCAGGCGGCATTCGCCGGCCTGGTCGCAGATGGGGCAGTCGAGCGGGTGGTTGATCAGCAGAAATTCCATCACGCCCTGGCGCGCCTTTTCGACCTTCGCCGAACGCGTCAGGCAGACCATGCCTTCGGAGACGGGCTGGTTGCAGGCGATCTGCAGCTTCGGCATGAACGCGATGACGGGTTTCCCGTCCGGGCCGATCTCCGGCTTCTTCTCCGGCGTCATCTTCGGCGTGCCGACTTCGACCAGGCACATGCGGCAGTTGCCCGCGACCGTGAGGTTGCGATGGTAGCAGTAGTGCGGGACTTCGATGCCCGCGGCCTTCGCCGCTTCGATGAGGTTCGTCCCGCGCGGAACTGCAACTTCCCGCCCGTCGATCGTTACGTTGACAAGGTTCTCAGACATTTTCGGAACCGCGAATTAACGCCAATTGACGCGAATTTAACTTCCGCATTTCGCTTCGAAGTCCTTCCGGTATTTCGACACAAAGGCTTTCACGGGCCAGGCGGCGGCTTCGCCGAGCGGGCAGATGGTCTTGCCGTCGATGTTGTCGGCGATGTCCGCGAGCTGGTCGACGTCGCTCGGCCGGCCCTGGCCGTGCTTCATGCGATGCAAAATCTTTTCCATCCACAGCGTGCCCTCGCGGCACGGCGTGCACTGGCCGCACGATTCGTGGGCGTAAAACTGGGCGAGGTTGAACGTCGCGCCCACGGTGTCGGTCGCGTCGTCGAGCACCATGATGCCGCCCGAGCCGGCCATGGACCCGGCCTTCACGATCGCGTCGAAGTCCAGCGACACGTCGATCTTGTCCGGCGTCAGCACCGGCATCGATGAGCCGCCCGGGATCACGCCCTTGAGCGTGCGGCCATCGTGTAATCCGCCGCAGACGTCGAAGATGAGCTGCTTCAGCGTCAGCTTGCCCATTTCGATTTCAAAGTAGCCGGGCTTTTTCACCGCGCCGCTGACGCAGACCATGCGCGTACCGCTCGAGCCGGCGACGCCCATCGCGGAAAACCACGCCGCGCCCTGGTTGATGATGTGCGGGATGTTGCAGAGCGTCTCGACGTTGTTCACGACCGTCGGGCAGCCGAAGAGGCCCTGGACCGCGGGGAAGGGCGGCTTGATGCGCGGGTACGCGCGCTTGCCTTCGAGCGATTCGATCAGGCCTGTTTCTTCCCCGCAGATATAGGCGCCCGCGCCGCGGTGCAGGTGGATCTCCAGGTTGAACCCGGAGCCGAGGATGTTCTTGCCCAGGAAATTCTTCGCCTTCGCCTCGGCGATGGCCTTTTCGAGGATCTCGATGGCCTTCGGGAATTCGCCGCGCAGGTAGATGTAGGCCGTGTTCGCCCCGACGGCGAAGGCCGAGATGATGACGCCTTCTAACAGGAGATGCGGCTCGTGGTGGACCAGCACGCGGTCCTTGAACGTGCCGGGCTCGCTTTCGTCGCCGTTGCAGATGAGGTAGACCGGCTTGCCGGACTTGCGGTCCACGAACTTCCACTTCATGCCGGTCGGGAATCCCGCGCCGCCGCGGCCGCGCAGTTTGCTGTTCAGGACTTCGGTGACGATGTCCTCGGCCTTCATGCCGAGCGCCTTCTTCAGCGCGGTGTAACCGCCGGCGGCGACATAGTCTTCCATGTTGCCGCGGTAGTTGGGCTTGGTGATGTTCGCGAGCAGGACGCGCTTCTCGATGGCATGCGGCGGCGGGGGCGTGGGGAGCGTTTGAGCGTGGAGCGTGCCGGAGCGTTCGAGGTCGTCGATCAGCTTCACCAGCTTCTCGGACGTCATGCGGTTGAAGTGCTCATCGTTCACCATCAGCGCCGGGCCGTTGGAGCAATCCGCGAGGCACTCGAAGGTGGAAAGCGTGAACTTGCCGTCGGGCGTGGTCTGGTCGACGTCGATGCCGAGGCGATCCTTCGCGGCCTTGAGGATTCCGCCGCAGCCGGCCATTTCGCACGAGAGCGTGCGGCAGACCTTGAGCTGGAACTGGCCGCGCGGCTCGGCGGAGAACATGGGGTAGAAGGTCACAACCTCGTGGACGTCGATCGGCTCGACGCGGAGCTTCTTCGCAATCCACTCGACCTGTTCCGGTCCGAGCACGCGGTACTGGTTCTGCAGGAGATGGCAGAGCCAGAGCATCGCCGCGCGGCGATTCGCATCGGGATAATGCGTGATCAGCTCGTCGATCTTCGCTTCGAGATCTTTTGGAACAACCAAGCTCATGTCAAAAACACTTACCACGGAGGCACGGAGCCCCCTGCGCCCCGAGGCTGCGTTTCAAGGATTCCTTCTCCCGGGCTCGCGGGGTCTGAACTCCGTGGTTGAGGAATTTCATCGGTCGCATTCTCCCATGACGAAATCGACGCTGCCCAGAATGGAGACGAGGTCGCTGACCATGTGGCCCATCGCCATCTTCGGGACGGCCTGGAGGTTCACGAACGAGGGCGCGCGGATCTTCAGGCGGTGCGGCGTCCCGCCGCCCTTGCTGACGATGAGGAAGCCGAGTTCCCCCTTGGGGTTCTCCCCGGAAAAATAAATTTCGCCCGGCGGCGCGTTGATGCCCGCCGTGACGTGGATGAAGTGGTGGATGAGCTCCTCCATCTTCGTCAGCGTCTTTTCCTTCTTCGGCAACACGATCTTCGGGTCGTCCACGTTAACCGGTCCGCCCGGAAGCGAGTCGATCGCCTGCTGCAGGATGCGAATGCTCTGGCGCATTTCCTCCATGCGGACGAGGTAGCGGTCGTAGCAGTCGCCGACCGTGCCGACCGGAACTTCGAACTGGAACTGTTCGTAGCCGCCGTACGGATGGGCCTTGCGGATATCCCAGTCGACGCCCGACGCGCGCAGGATCGGTCCGGTCGTGCCGATGTCGATCGCGTCCTCGCGCGAGAGAACGCCGATGTCCTTCGTGCGGTTGATGAAAATCTTGTTCTTGGTCAGGAGCTTGTCCGACTCGTCCAGCGCCGCGGGAAAGTCCTGGATGAATTTCCGAAGCATGGGCTCGAACTCCGGCGGCATGTCGTTGGCGAGCCCGCCGATGCGCGTGTAGCTCGTCGTGAAGCGCGCGCCGCTAATGCACTCGCAGAGGTCGTAGATTTTTTCGCGCTCGGCGAAGGTGTAGAGAAAAACCGTGAAGGCGCCGAGGTCGATGGCCAGCGCGCCAATGCCGAGCAGGTGCGAGCTGATGCGCGCGAGTTCGGCGCAGATGACGCGGATGTGCTGGCAGCGCGGCGGGACGGTGACGCCGAGCAGCTTCTCGACCGCGTACGCGTAGGCGACGTTGTTCGCCAGCGGCGCGAGGTAGTCGAGCCGGTCGGTGTAGGGGATGAACTGCGTGTAGGTCATGTTCTCGGCGATCTTCTCGTCGCCGCGGTGCAGGTAACCGACGTCCTGCTCGATGCCGGTGATGACCTCGCCATCCAGCTCGAGAATGAGCCGCAGCACGCCGTGGGTGGACGGGTGCGAGGGGCCCATGTTGACGATCATCCGCTCGCCGCCCGCAGAGCTCTCCATCGCGAGCTGCGCGCGGTACGCGGAATCGATCATCTGCATCTCGTGCTTGGTTCCCATTTTAAGCGACCGCGAATTAACGCGAATTTTCAGGCAGTTCCTAGACCTGTTCTTTTTTCGTCGGGTTCTTGATCTTCACAAACTGTTCCACGCCGGTGTCGTACTGGCGCGGCTCGCGGTAAATCGTGCTGCGCGTGCCGGTGCCGGGCACGAACGGGCCGCCGGCCATGGGCGCGACGTTGACCCGGCCCGCGCCTTCGGCGGTGTCCGGCAGTTCCGCCGGCAAACCGGCGAGGGGGAAATCCTTCCGCAGCGGGTGGTAGGGATATCCTTCCCACATCAGGATGCGCTTCAGGTTCGGATGGCCGCTGAACCGGATGCCGAACATGTCGTAGGCCTCCCGCTCGTGCCAGTTCGCGCCCTGCCAGACGCCGGTCACGGACGGCACGACGGGGTCCTGCTCGGGCACGCGGACCTTGAGCCGCAGGTAACAGTGGTCCGTCATGGAGTAGAGGAGGTATTCGACCTCGAACCGCGGCTGCTCGCCGTAGTGGTCGAGGCCCGAGAGGTCGGTGAGCATGTCGAAGCCGCATTCCTTTTTCAGGAACGTGCAGACCTCCGCGATCCGAGGCAGCGCGACGGAGATCGAGTGCTCGTCGCGGAACGTCGTCGCATTCGACACCGCGTCCGTGAACCGCTCGTGCAAAGTTTGGATGGCCAATTGGGGCGTCATTTTTTTAACCACAGAGGACACGGAGGATCACAGAGGGTTCTGGAGATCCCGGTCTTCGCTACTCTGTGTACCTCTGTGTCCTCTGTGGTTAACCTCTGACGATGATCGGGCCCTGGAGCTTCTTCGCGAGCTCGCCGTGGTGGTTGTCGTCGCTCAAGTTCGCGACGGACTTCTCTTCCATGATCTGGCGCTGCAGGGCCATGAGTCCTTCGAGCAAGGCCTCGGGCCGCGGCGGGCAGCCGGAAATGTAAACGTCGACGGGCAGGAAGCGGTCGACACCCTGGACGACCGCGTAGCTGCGGTACATGCCGCCGGTGCTGGCGCAGGCGCCCATGGCGATGCACCACTTCGGGTTCGGCATCTGGTCCCAGATCCGTTTCACCGCTCCGGCCATCTTGTAGACGCAGGTGCCGGCGACGATCATCAGGTCGGCCTGGCGCGGGGAGAAGCGCATGACTTCGACGCCGAACCGCGCGAGGTCGAAGCGACTCGCGCCGGTCGCCATCAGTTCGATCGCGCAGCAGGCCAGGCCCATCGGCATGGGCCAGCACGAGTTCTTGCGGGCCCAGTCGATCACGGCATCGAGGCGCGTGACCATCACGTCGCGGCCTTCGCCCTTGGGATCGAATGCGACAGGGGCGACTTCGCTCATGAGCGTACCTCCGTGCCCGCCTTGCGTCGCGGGGCCCAGGTCAGCGCGCCCTGTTTCCACGCGTAGAAGTGGCCGATTTCCAGCACGAGAATGAAGAGGACCATGGCGATGAAGATGATCGGTCCCACGCCGCCCTTCGCGACGGGCTGGACGAGGTCCTTGAAGACCGTCGCCCAGCTGATCACAAACACAACTTCGAGGTCGAAGAGGATGAACAGCATCGCCACGAGGTAGAACTTCACGCTGAAGCGGGCGTGCGATTCGCCGGCCGGCGGCATGCCGCATTCGTAGGGCGTGTCCTTCACCGCGCCGTAGGTTCGCTTCTTGCCGATGAGGGAGGGAAGGGCGATAGTCGCGGCCGAAAAAACGGCCGCCATGATCAGCAAAATGCCGATCGGCGCAAATTGTTGGAGTTCGTAACTCATCGCCTTCTTTAGGAGCCTGTCCGGAAGCCCGTGGAACCTAGGGTCACTAAATCGTCCATGCAAGGAGAAACGGGATCATCGGAAATTGCCGCCGTAATCCGCGCCAAAATCGCTGAAAACGAAGGACGTATCACGTTTGCCGACTTCATGGAAGCGGCACTGTATCACCCGCAATTGGGTTATTACCAGCAACCTACGTCACCGATTGGGCCGGCGGGGGATTTCTAT
>JADMIO010960131.1_pt1 | contig 14038 bp, 9 predicted proteins | sample 8958161 | NCBI WGS metagenome assembly JADMIO01 (sample SAMN16585339, study PRJNA669376) | soil metagenome | isolation source: Crop rotation soil | place: USA: Cullars Rotation, Alabama | collected 2011 | reverse complement strand
AGTATGAGGTAGAAGTCCAAAGCCGCCCCGCCGACCCCAGACGTTCTCGATCTGTATGCTGAAGCGCGCTCAACGTGCGCCGCGATAAAACGGTAAACCTCCTCCGCATTAACTTCGTCGCCGCAATCCGCCAGAGTCAGTCCAACAGGAATCTGGTACTGCTCATACCAATCAGGCCGCGGCGACTTGCTAGCCGCTACTTTGATCGGTTCGTCCCAAGCGTCGACGTTGTCGGCGTCGGCGATCAGTGCATCCTCAATCTCTCTCGATGGAATCTTCTCTAGATTTCTCATATGTCCCACCCAGTAATAACGCGAATGAGGCCCTTGCGTTTCTCGTAGGCTATCACTTTCAGTCTACGACCGGCGTCGGTATGACCGATTAGCTGATAGCCGCCATGAATCCGTTTATTTCGGCGCACGTCAAAGCCGTTCCAAACCACCTCGACGACCTCATCGGTTGTGATTCCGTGCCGGGCCAATTCGTCTTCATCAAATTCTAACTCGAACTCACCAGGGTCGAACTTTTGCCAGAAGACCACGGGTGACCATTGTATCTTAATATTGCCAACTCAGCGGATCTCGCCTGCACCCTTCGGCAACTGAAAGCGTTAACCTCCATTGCGATTGCCGTTTCAAGCTAAGTTGTTGCTATTTTGTCCAACGGCTGGTTCCGACTATCTCATCGATCCTCTGCTCTAAAGCAAGCAATTCCTTGGGATAAACCAGTCCGGAGTTGCTGTCCGATGACTTCTCTCGACACCCGTAATCATGAGTTATGGTTTTGGTTCGACCGTTGACTCTGAAGGAAGTCACCGCCGAAGGAAAATCGATCGCACTATTCGGACATCCGTCCGGCCAATACTGGTATCGATCTTTCAACGAAAAATAATCCAGCTTCTCAAACTCAGACCGCAATTGCCCGAGCTGTTCAAGCGTGAGCCTGGTTTCAGCTCTTCCCCTCGTCCTCACGAATTGCTTACCACGGTAAATCACACGCCCGTCGGCCAGAACCCTTAACGAGTAAATCGGACATGCACCTTCACAGCCGGTTCTTTCCAGAGTAATCAGCAAATCCGGAGGAATCGATTGAGGAGATGAAGTTTGCTGGAAGCCAACGTGAAACCAACTCCAGGCACTGCCGATAATGAGCAACCAAAGAAGTGTACCGGGAAACATTTCTGAACCTCCCTTCAGGTTTAACCCGACGGTAAAGGAACGATTTGTTTCCGATCACTTGCGGATGCGACGGCAGCGCAACCTGGAAGTTGAGAGCTGAAGCGCTGTTGGCGAGTTGAGGGACTAACCTGCTCTACCTGCTGAGAAACGATGTACTTTGGGCCGTATGATCGAATTCGTAGTTGTAAGTGTAACCCGGGAACGAGATTGGTCGGGTGAACTGAACCCGCACTACGAGACGACCTTCTTTGGTCGTTGAACTTATCACCGCATCACCCGGCACATGATAGTCGGGACCGCTCTTTGAAAGTTGATCTTTCACCCAGTTGCCGTCAAAACCCTGCGCCGACGCCAGGTCCACTTTGTTCTGCATGACATCTTTGAAATAGTAAGCGTCAATCGCGACGGGAATGTACATGTAACCGACGTAGAGGATCGCCGCAAACACCGCGATGAAGATAATAAATTTAAGGCGCGCTCCGCCTCGTTCGTTTTGCATATTAAGTCCCCTGTGCTTATTGACTACCATGGAAGTTAGTGTGGTGTGTCTCGCTACGCCCGGTCGGCCACCTCGGCCCACGATTGACGTTAGGGCTTTCGCAATCCATCTCGCAACGCACCTTTGAGGTTTCGCAAGTCGATTTCGCTGCCGTCAACAATTCTTGCTTTGCCAATCCTTTCCAGCAAGACCCATTTTACCTGGCCGGCGACCGATTTCTTGTCGCCCTTCATTGCGGCTAACAACTTGTTACTGTCGAGGTCATTCGCTCGGGGCAAGGATCCGCACGCCCTTACCGCCTCGCGCAATAATTCTAACTCGTCCGGCCTGAGCATGCCTAGATTTTTTGAAATCTCTCCGGCTACCAACATCCCGTAGCCAACTGCCTCGCCGTGACGAAAACGCCGGAACCCAGTCAAGGCTTCCAACGCGTGGGCGGTGGTGTGGCCAAAATTGAGAATCCGGCGCGAGCGCGCGTCTTCGCGACCGGTGCTCTCGCGCTCGTCTCCGGCTACGATTGATGCTTTAAAGGCGCAATGAGCGGCAATCGTTTTAAAAACTTCAGTCTGTGATTTCTCGTCTTCCAACCACAGATTGAAGTCTGTGCCGCTCTTCCTCAGCAATCGCAACGTGCGATCAAACAACGTGCGATCACCGACCGCGCCTTGCTTAACGGCTTCGCACCAACCGGAAGTCAGCTCACGCGCCGGCAAGGTTCCCAACGTGTTCGTGTCGATCAAAACCAGACGGGGCTGATGAAATGCGCCGACCAGGTTCTTACCGGCCGCCAAATTGACTCCCGTTTTCCCCCCTACTGAAGCATCGATTTGCGCCAGCAGAGTTGTCGGCACCTGGATGAAAGACACCCCGCGCAAATAAGTCGCCGCCGCGAACCCCGCAAGATCACCTACGACGCCGCCCCCCAGAGCGACGACACAATCATTTCTTTCCAGACCTGAGCTGCTAAGAAACGAGAGTGCTTGTTCCAGCGAGCGCAGAGACTTGTTTTGCTCGCCTTCCTGCATCAGCCAATGACTCGCTTCAAGTTTTGAATCTTTAAAGCTGCGCATGGCGGCCATGCCGAACAAATCGAAGACGGTCCGGTTTGATATGAGCGCGATACGACGGACGCCTGCTCCAGGAGCGGATCGTATTTCCCTGCCTAACGCCGGCAGCAGACCTTTGCCGATTTTTATTTCGTAGGCTTGTTTTCGCGCGGGCAAGCGCACCTGAACTCTTCGCATTGATTAGACTGTACCGTGAGAGATAGCGAAGGCGTCAAGCTTGAACCGGCAAAGATTTCGAAAACTCACCGGCGAGAGCAGGTCTGATCGTCATCGTCCCACGTTTCGCCCCCGACCTCTCACTCTAATTTGATCGGTAATTTTGAACGAGGGCCTTGGAAACAGGTCCTCATTCAGTCTTTCACTTCCTTGTCATCTCTGGATTTCGGGGGACAGGGGGTCTAAACTTCCCCCAAAAAACTTCAACCGGCGTGGCCCGTTGCCCGGCCACGTCCATTTTGAAAGGGTAAAAATGAAGATGTCTCGAAAGGGTTTGGGGTTCGGTATCACGCTGGCTGCAATTCTGGTCGCCTTGATTTCTTTTCATGAGAATGCCAGCGCGCAAAAACAAAAGTATGTATCTTCGGGTCCGCCGACTATTTCGCTGGTTGCAGAGCCGAGCGTAGTAAAGGCCTGTCCGGATGAAACGCGTGTGCAATTGAACGCGAACGCTCGCTCCAGCGACGGATCGGCCCTGCGATACCGTTGGACCGTCAACGGCGGCAAGCTGAGAGGCGACGGAGCAAACCCGAGCTGGGACCTCGCCGGTACGCAACCTGGCGTCTACCAGGCCGTGGTCGAAGTTGATGATGGCAAGGACTTGAACTGCGTCGCATTTTCATCGATTTCGGTGATCGTGCTTGATTGTCCGCCGCCACCGCCGCCGGCCCCAGTGTGTCCGACTGTTTCAGTTTCGTGTCCGGAAGCCGGCAAGGAAAACGAGCCCGTAACTTTCACCGCTAACGTGAGCGGCGGCACGCCGAACATTACCCCGAGTTACAACTGGACCATTTCAGCCGGTCGCATCATCAGCGGCCAGGGCACCCCGAGTATCACCGTGGACACCAATGGTCTGGCGGGACAAACAGTTCGCGCGACTCTGGACATCGGCGGTTTTGGCACGCCGTGCCCGGCCAGCTGCGCTGTGTCGATTCCAATTGTGAACAAGCCGCGGAAGTTCGACGAGTACTATGACATTGCCCGTAACGATGAAAAGGCGCGGCTCGACAACTATGCTATTCAACTGCAAGCCGAACCCGGTTCGCAGGGTTACGTGATCGTTTATCCGGCCCGCAAGGCCAAAGGCAATCAAGCCCAGGAACGTGCACAGCGTATCGTCGATTACCTTGTGAATACGCGAGGCCTCGATACGAGTCGCGTGGTAACCGTCATGGGTCCGGCACGTGAAGGCTGGGTGATCGAACTCTGGGTAGTGCCGGAAGGCGCTCCGCCTCCGCAACCTCAACGTTAGATCTGAATATCTCTGTTCTGCATTCCGGCGCGGCTTGAAAGAGTCGCGCCTTTTTTTTGTTAGGCACACCGCGGTGTACGTTCGGGATTCCGCGTGAGCCATAGTCCCTTGTCATTGATCAGCCAGAGCGGATATGTAAAACTCTCGAACCGCAACGCGGAGTTTTCGAAATAGGCGCCCACATTCAGGAGAATCCAAGATGAGCCTCAGCAGACGGTGCCGGCGCGTGTTGCGTCTCTGCCTGCCATCGGCTCTCTTCCTGGTTTGCGCCTCGAACGTCCAACCAAAGCAGCTTCCAATCAAAACGTACACCCTCGCCGATGGATTGGCGCATGACCGGGTGAAGCGGATCGTGCGTGACTCACGGGGCTTTCTGTGGTTTTGCACAGCCGACGGGATCAGCCGCTTTGATGGCTACCAATTTCTCACCTTTGACTCGCGACAGGATCTGCCTAATCCTTCAACCAACGATCTGCTGGAGACACGCGCGGGAGTCTATTGGATCGCGACTAACGGCGCCGGCATAGCCCGATTGGATCCATCGCCAGACACCTCAGTCCAGGGTCGCAGCCGCGTTACCCCCGTCACTGCAGGCGATCAAAACCAGAGTTTATTTAAAATCTATACGGTTGGGGATCAGGCCAGCACAAACCGCGTTAACGTCCTCTTCGAAGACCGACAGGGACGCATCTGGGCGGGTACAGACGGTGGCCTGTTTCAGATGGATCCGAGCTCGGGCGGCGAAACCTTCGCACCTGTCGACCTGAATCTCGCAGACGGGTCGGACTTTAGAGGCAACATTTGGGAGATCGAAGAAGATCAACAGCAAAACCTGTGGTTTGCCACGACTCGCGGTCTCTGGTTTAGGCGACCGGATGGTCGAATAGTCCAGTATGGCGCGCCGGCTGTCATCAATCAAAATATCCACGCCCTCTCCATTGACCGAGAGGGCCGCATATGGGCCGGCTACCAGGGCGGAGTCCTCGTTTTCAAACCCGATCAGACTTCCGGCAAAGTCACCGAGCAGAATGCGCGCTGGCAAGAGATCACCTGGTCTCAAAGAAGTCATGAAGATACGCGGGTGCGGTTGCCGGAAGCGCCGGGCGAAGCTCTGCGATACACAACAGCCGAGGGACTTCCAAGCGCAGTAGTACATGCGATTTATCAAGCTGATGACGGGGTCATGTGGATCGGCACTGCGAGTGGCCTTGCGGAATTCGACGGTGGGCGGTTCAGCACTTATACCGGATTGCCGAAGGTTAACGACTCTACTCTGATCTCCTTCGCGGAAGATCGCGACGGTAACCTTTGGATCGGTACCTATAGCAATGGCGCGCTAAAACTGGCGCGTAACGGTCTCACCTCCTTTGGAAAATCTGATGGACTTGAAGGTGACATAACGCAAATAGATCACATCTTCGAAACGCCTGAAGGTGAGCTTGGTATCATCACCGACGACGCACGGCTTTACGATTTCGACGGCATGCGGTTCACACCGATTCAACCACGGCTGGCCGCGGGAGCCGGTGGCATTAACCACGTTATGCAAGACAGGGCCGGCGATTACTGGATCTCGACCACAAGCGGGCTCTATCAGTTCCCGCCTGTTCGCTATTTGCGGGACCTTGCCCGAACCGCCCCGAAAGCTGTTTATACGGCGAGCACAGAGTCTAACAGCAACAACATTCGGTTCGCGTTTGAAGACTCGCGCGGCGATATTTGGATTGGCACCAACGGCCGCGGTTTAATCAGCCGGTGGGAGCGATCGACAGGAACTATTCACCGTTACCAGGAATCGGATGGGGTACCACGGGGGAGAACGATCGATATTACCGAAGATCAGGGAGGGACGATCTGGTTCAGTGTTCGAGAGGGCGGCCTGGTGCGTTACCGTGACGGACACTTCAGAAGATTTACTGCGGCTCAAGTTCCCGACGGGTATGACATCCTTGGGCTTTTTCCGGATCACGCTGGCCGCCTCTGGCTGGCGATAAATAGCGTTGGCCTGGTACGAATAGACCAGACGGAAGCCGAGCAACCGCGTATCACTACTTATACGATTGCGCAGGGGCTTTCCAGCAACGGGGTCCGCCAGGTCACTGAGAACCAACTGGGACAGATCTACGTTGCGACTGCGCGCGGGATAGATCGGCTCGACCCCGCGACCGGTCACGTCAAACACTATTCCACCGCGGATGGCCTGGCGGGAAACGAAACTATTACTGCATACAGGGGCCGCCAAGGCATCCTGTGGTTCGGTTCATCACTCGGCCTCTCACGTCTCGAGCCGGCGTCCGAACGAAAAGACCCGCCGCCGGTGTTTATTAGCGGTTTGCAGGTTTCGGGTATTCCCTACCGGCTTTCGCCATTAGGCGAAACTCGAATCGAAGGCCTGGTCTTTGAACCGGGCCAGCGCCAGTTTCAGCTCTCTTTCTTTGCGCTCGGAGAGTCACTCCGTTATCAATACTTCATCGAAGGCTTGAGTCAGAATTGGAGTGTGCCGACCGAGCAACGGACTCTGACCCTTAATCTGGCGCCAGGAGGCTATCGCATCAGCTTGCGAGCGGTCAGCGGTGACGGCGGGTTGAGCTCGGTTCCCGCCACCATTTCTTTCACCATCCTCCGCCCAGTTTGGCAACGCTGGTGGTTTATCGGTCTGGGTACTTTGCTGATGGCCACGCTGCTGTTTGCGTTTTATCGATACCGCATGGCACGGCTGCAAGAAGTCAACATGGTCCTGGTCGAAGCGAAGCTCGCTGAAGAACGCCTGCGCAAATCGAAAGAAGAACGATTGCGAGAGCTGGAACTGGTGCGCGAACGGATCGCCAGTGATTTGCATGATGATATTGGCTCGAGTCTCACCCAGATTTCGCTTTTGAGCGAGGTCGTCAACCAGCGAATCGATGGCTCCAACGAGGGGGTCAGGCGACCTTTGATGATGATCGCTAATTCGTCCCGCGAGCTGATCGACGCCATGAGCGATATCGTTTGGGCCATTAATCCGCAGAAAGATCACGTCAGCGATCTGAGCCAACGCATGCGCAGTCTCATCAGCGAGCTATCGACGTTCAGCAGTATCAGATTCAACTTTCGCACCTTACCACTCGAAACTGACCTGCCGTTGGGCGCCAATTTGCGGCGCGAAATTTTTCTGATTTTCAAAGAAAGCGTCAACAACATCGTTAAGCATTCGGGCGCGACTAAAGCAGAGATGGAGTTTCGAGTCGAAAAGAACCAGTTGTTTTTGCGCCTCAGGGATAATGGTCGGGGCTTTGACCTGAATGAGGAAAGTGACGGTCATGGGTTGATCAGCATGAGAACTCGCGCCGAAGCGTTCGGCGGCAAGTTAGAACTGGTCTCGGTTCCGGACCAGGGAACCACGGTAACTCTTCAGGCCTCTCTGGAAGAGCAGTCAATGCGAGTCCTGTGAATCTCCGACAAACTTTAAGTTTGTCGCCAGGGCTTCGACAAGCTAAAGCTTGTCGGTCGCGCGCCTACGGATTGGTGTAGTGCCTGACAAGGGAAACTCGGATAAGCTTTGCCTCGGACGAAAGGGCCAGGGCAAATGCTTGAAAGGATGCCGGAGATAGTTGTAATGGAAATGCCGCCGCCATCAATGATCGAAGTGGCCATCGTAGAAGATCGCCGTGAGATTCGCGAGAGTCTCGCCCTTTTGATTGGTGGAACCGCGGGCTTTAGCTGCATCGGCAGTTATCGTTCAATGGAAGAGGCGCTGGAAAAGTTGAAACATCATCAGCCTGACGTGCTTTTGAGCGACATCGGCCTGCCGGGGATGACCGGGATCGAAGGCATATCAATTCTCAAGCAACGGTATCCTGATTTGCTTATTCTGATGCTGACGGTCTACGACGATGACGACCGAATATTTGATGCGATGTGTGCCGGGGCCTGCGGATACCTGCTGAAGAAAACACCGCCGGCGCGGCTGCTGGAAGGTTTGAAGGAAGCAGTTACCGGCGGTGCGCCGATGTCTCCCGAAGTCGCGAAGCGTGTGATTGCTTTGTTTCGCGAGATGCGCCCGACCGACCGCGCCGGCTACGAACTTACGCCTCACGAGACCCGCTTGCTCAAACTTCTGGTCCAGGGTCACAACTACAAAACCGCCGCCGCGGAACTGGGCGTAACCGTGCACACCGTGTCGTTTCATCTGCGCAGCATCTACGAAAAGCTGCAGGTCCACTCAAAGTCCGAAGCTGTCGCCAAGGCCCTCCAGAACCGTCTGGTCTAATCAAAACTCAATTCTGCGTTATTAGAAAAAACTCCGATTTGCCCGCCGGATCGGACCTTGAGCTCTGGTGTGACTACAGCTCCAAGCGGTCGAAGATTCTCAAACCGAAGCTACAGATCAACGTAGTGACGGGGCCGCTCCTTTTGAATTCAAATACGTTCACGCGCGGGAAGCGCAGACGAGATTCACAAGGGATTGAAAAGGAGCTAAATCGATGGAGTCAAGAAACCAGAATGTATCAACCTGGCAGCGGAAGTCATTCGGCGGTGCGTTTTACCTGTGCGTTATCTTACTGGCGACGACCTTCGCTCACGCCCAGACAACCTCGTTCACCTACCAGGGGCGTTTCACCGACAGCGGCGCCGCAGTGACCGGAACGTACGACATGCAATTCAAGCTGTTCGATTTGGCGAGTGCGGGAAGCCAGATTGGATCGACGATCACGAATGGTGCGGTCACGGTGAACAACGGCGTGTTCACGGTGCAGCTCGATTACGGCGCAGCTGCTTTTTCGGGCGCGGATCGATTTCTGGAAATAGGAATTCGCCTCGCCGGCGACGCGAATCCTTACACGATTCTGGCGCCACGACAGCAACTAACCTCCGCGGTTTACGCGATCCGCGCGGGTTCGGCGACCACTGCTGACACGGCAACCACGGCTACGACTGCGAACACAGCAACAACCGCCGCGACTGCAGCTAATGCGACGCAGCTGGGCGGGGTGGCAGCGAATCAATATGTGCAGACAAATGATTCGCGCCTGGCAGACGCTCGGACCCCGAGCGCCGGCTCGTCGAATTACATTCAGAACACCACAAATCAACAGGCGACCAGCAACTTCAACATTAGCGGCAACGGCACGGCGGGAGGCACGCTCTCCGCGAAGGTCATAAACGCGACGACGAACTACAGCTTTGGCGGTAGTCCGGTGCTTAGCGTAGGTGGCGGGACCGATTTCAATGTCGACCCCAACAGCAATACCTTTGTTGGTATCGGAGCAGGTGCTTCCTCTGCACCGACGGCCGATCTCGGGAATTACAACTCGTTCTTTGGAGAGAAGGCAGGTAATGCAAACACGACTGGCGCCGTAAATGCTTTCTTTGGCGCCTGGGCCGGTCGATCGAACACCACCGGCAATGCAAACTCGTTCTTCGGCCCCAGTGCGGGCAGAGACAACAAGGACGGCCAGAACAACTCTTTCTTCGGCCTTTTTTCCGGCATTTCGAACACCAGCGGGAGCAACAACGTCTTCCTTGGCTCTCAAGCCGGCGGAAACAATGTGACGGGCAATTCTATAACCGTTCTGGGCTCCCAAGCGGAAGTTGCGTCGTCCAACCTCACCAATGCAACTGCCATCGGCGCTAATACCCAGGTATCTCAATCCAATAGCGTGGTGCTCGGAAGTATCAATGGCATCAATGGCGCCAGCGCCGACACAAACGTCGGGATCGGAACCACCGCACCAAAAGCCAGGTTCCACATCGCCGTGAACGGAGGCAACATCCTGGCAGGCAATGCAGGCTGCAATTCAGGCTTCATCGGCATTGGTTTCGGAGCCTCGCTGGCAGGCTGCGCGAATTACTCTCTGATTGGCGACGGCACAGACACCATCATCAATCGTCCCACGGGGGGCGTCATCTCATTTCGTGAGAACAACACGACCCAGTTGCAGATCGCGCCGGGCGGCGCAGTTGCCATCACAACGCTGGGTGCCGCCGGCAGCACCTCTCTCTGCCGGAACGCCTCGAACCAAATCTCTACCTGTTCATCCAGTCTGCGCTACAAGAAGAATCTTCAACCGTTCACACGCGGTCTGTCCTTGCTCAACAGTCTCAAGCCAATCACTTTCAACTGGAAATCAGACAACACCGCCGACCTCGGATTCGGCGCGGAAGACATCGCCGCGATTGAACCTTTGCTCGTCACGCGCAATGACAAAGGCGAAGTCGAAGGCGTGAAGTACGACCGCATCACCGCCGTGCTGGTAAATGCGGTCAAGGAACAGCAGGCACAAATCCGGCAACAGCAAACCGAGATCGCGGGTTTGAAACGACTCTTATGCGGCCGCAACCGCAGCGCGTCTATATGCAAGCGATAGCGAGTCAGTAATGCATTCAGACTTCGTGACGGAGGAAAAGGTTATGCAAAACACCGGTCGAGCGGTGCTCACTCTGCTAATCCTGGTGCTGGTTCTCTTTCTGAACGCGAGCACAAACCTGGCCCAGGTGATGAGTAACGGCAAGTACTCAGTAACTTCATCCGTGCAAGCCGGTGGCGGTGGCGTCAGCACGGGCAGCGCCAACAAGGTGATTGAAGGGACCGCGGGTCAGGCTGCCGCCGGCGGGCCGTACAACAAATCGACCGTCGGACACGATGTGGGCTTTTGGGCAACGGTAACGGCCGCCGGATTCACAGCGACGCCAACTCCGTCGCCTTCGCCGACGCCGGCCTCAACACCAGCTTTGTCGATTAATGATGTCGCTCTCGCCGAAGGCAACGGTGGTGGGACGAACTTCGTCTTCAACGTCACGCTTTCATCCGCCGGCAGTGAAACCATAACCGTCGACTATGCGACGGCGTCGGGCACGGCAACAGCAGGAAGCGATTACCAAACGACCAACGGCACACTGATCTTTGCTCCAGGTGAAGTCAGCAAGACCGTTACGGTACTGATCAGCGGCGACGCCCAGGTCGAACCTGATGAAGCCTTCTTCGTCAACTTGTCCAATCCGGCCAATACCACAATTTTGAAAGGCGTCGGCCAGGGCACGATCATCAATGATGATGCCGCGGCCGGCCCGGCGATCCAATTCAGCCAGGCGACCTATGCGGCGGCGGAGCAACTCGGCGCGATAACGGTTACCGTCATTCGGTCTGGTGATAGTAGCGGTGCAGCGTCCGTCGACTACGCAACCAGCGACGGTTCAGCGGTTCAGAAGAGTGATTTTGAATACGCCGCGGGAACGCTCAGTTTCGGACCGGGTGAAGTCACTAAGACTCTCGTCGTGCTGCTCAATCAGGACAGTTACACCGAAGGTTCGGAAGGTTTCAATCTGGTGCTAACCAAACCCACAGGTGCGTCTCTGGGAGCGCAAAGCGTAGCCCAGGTAATGCTAACCGACGATCTTCCCGAGACGCTTTCGAACCCAATCGATGACGCGCGCAGCTTCGTATATATGCACTATCACGATTTCCTCAACCGGGAACCCGATGCCGCCGGACTCCAGTTCTGGATCAACCAGATCGAGAGCTGCGGCGCCAACGCGCAATGCCATGAAGAGAATCGCATCAATACTTCCGCGGCCTTCTTCCTTTCGATCGAGTTCCAGGAGACCGGTTATCTTCGCTATCTCCTGCAGAAGGAGTCCTTCGCGTCAACCTCGAAATATGCCGAATTCATGCGTGACATCCAGGAAGTCAGCTCCGGCGTGATCGTTAACTCGCCGGGTTGGGAACAGAAACTGAGGGATAATCAGCGGCAATTCGCCGACAAGTGGGTTAACCGGCCGGCCTTTAAAGCCATCTATGACAACATGTCGAATGCCGACTTTGTGAATTCAATTTACGCGAATGCAGGCATACTGCCTTCGTCGGCGAAACTGGAAGCGCTGGTGAAAGCGCTGGACACGGCCGGTAAAAGTCGCTCGGCGGTTCTGCTCGAAGTGGCCGCGGATGAAACCTTCAGGCAGAAGGAGTACAACGCAGCGTTTGTGATGATGCAGTACTTCGGATATCTGAGACGTGATCCGAACGCTTTGCCTGACTCGGACTTGAGCGGCTACAACTTTTGGCTGAGCAAACTGAACGCCTTCAAAGGCAACTTCCAACAGGCCGAGATGATTAAAGCCTTTATCACCTCATTCGAATATCGCCGGCGGTTTGCTCAGTAGCTTCACGTAATGACTGGCGACACTCTTGCGGCGCGACTCCGAAAGGACTCGCGCCGGTTTATTTCACAAATCTCTTTTCAAAGATGTCGCGCCTATCGGCCCCCAGTCCTAAGCGGAATTTGGTCACGGAAATGACAAGGTGTGTAGTCTTGCATTAAACGAACTTTTCCAGCAAAGCCATGCTTATATTTGCGAAAGCGCAGCTGGCCCTCCCTGACGGTCGGGCTTCTGACACGCCTACCTGAACAGGTGGCGAGCGGCATCATCATTTAGTGTATTTCTTGGTGCGTAGCCGGGAACGAGCCCCAGCATTCATCAACAGCACTAATGCTCGCGCCCAAAAGCTAAGCTTGCAGATTTCTTCTTAACCACCGCCAGAGCGCCTGCCAATGCGCCAACCTTTTCGGACCGTTGCGTGACTGGGACACGCGACGGTCTTCGTCTTTGTGGCACAGACTTCAGTCTGTGTTCTTTCTCGATCCGCCAATCACAGACGGAAGTCTGTGCCACCAATCAACGCCACTTGTTCAGGTGGTGTCGCCTCTCTCCCCACTCCGTATCTTGTGACCGTCGCGATGCTTTTCGCGGATTGAGAAACGAACGAAGGAGATGACCGAAATGAGTCGACCACAAAAACCAACCCGCCAGATGGGCCTTGAGAAAACCCACGCCAACACGGAAGCGATCACCGAGGAAATCGAGATCGCATCTGATGCTCGCCCCGCTAACACCTCAGCCACCTGCACGGGCGGCGATCGCGACGGCTGGCGGAAATACTTTGCCGAAGCGAAGAGCAAGACCTTGAAAAGGAGAATGTCGGAAATGAATTCCCATAACAGATACGAGCGGCTCTGTGCCCGCTTTGGCATTACGCTGACAACCGTTTTGATGCTGGTCGGATTTACCTTCTTTGCGGCGTCGGCTTCAGCCAAGACGATCACCGTTACCGGGATCGGCGACACCATTGCGATTGACGGCGTCGTGACGCTGCGCGAAGCCATTACGGCCGCCAACACCAATTTGCCATGCGGAGACGCCCCGAAGGGCGATCCGGGTTCGGACATAATCAACTTCAACATCGCGGGAGGAGGCGTCAAGACGATTAATCTGAACGGGGCCTTACCGGTAATCACAGAAGCCCTCAAGATTGACGGCTACACCCAACCAGGCGCGAGTCCGAACACGCTCGCGGTGGGCACCAACGCGGTGCTGTTGATCGAATTGAACGGGGCCAACGCGGGTGCCACAGTTTCAGGACTGAACATCGACGCTGCGGGCTGTACCATCAAGGGTCTGGTGATCAATCGCTTTCGACTCTACGGCATCTTTCTTCACACCGGCGGCTCCAGCGCCGTTAGTGGTAACTTCATCGGCACAAATAGCGCCGGCACGGCGGCGTTTCCGGCGCCTAACAACGAGGCAGGCGTTTACATCAATTCCGCCAGCAACATTATCGGCGGTGCGAATCCCGCCGATCGCAACGTCATCTCGGGTAACGCCGGCCTGGCCCTCGGTATGGGCGTGCACATTGATTTCAACATTGCTTCAAGTAACAAGATCCTGGGTAACTACATCGGTACTGACGCGAGCGGCATGGCGGCAATAAAGAATGCCACAAATGGTGTCTATGTCAGCGGCGGTGATTTCAACACGATCGGCGGGACGACTCCGGGAGAGCGCAACGTCA
>JADMIO011678519.1_pt1 | contig 14040 bp, 11 predicted proteins | sample 8958161 | NCBI WGS metagenome assembly JADMIO01 (sample SAMN16585339, study PRJNA669376) | soil metagenome | isolation source: Crop rotation soil | place: USA: Cullars Rotation, Alabama | collected 2011 | reverse complement strand
CACCCGAAGGTGAGCCAGTGTGATTACATTTGCGGCCTAACTGTGGCCAGTCCAGTTACGCTGGAGTCACTAGTATTTAGGTGACACTATAGAAGCGGCCGCGACAACTTGTCCACGTGGAATTCTAAGCTTAGGATCCCAATGTGCTGGAAAGGCACCGATAGCCTTCGCGCCATGAGTGCAGGACTCTTCGGCCTTCTCGACGACATCGCGGCTGTGGCCCGCCTGGCTGCCGCATCCATCGACGACGTGGGCGCGGCCGCGGGCAAGGCGACCCTGAAGGCGACCGGCGTCGTCGTCGACGACACCGCGGTCACGCCGCAGTACGTGCAGGGCATCGCCGCCGAGCGCGAGCTTCCGATCGTCAAGAAGATCGCCATCGGCTCGCTGCGCAACAAGCTGCTCTTCATCCTCCCGGCGGCGCTGCTGCTGAGCGAGTTCTTGCCGTCCGCGCTGCCGGTGCTGCTGATCCTCGGTGGCACCTACCTCGCGTTCGAGGGCGCGGAGAAGCTCTGGGAGGCGCTCACGCACCACGACGACCACGTCGGCGACCTCGAGACCGTGGAGCACACGCCGCACGAGGAGAAGCAGCTCGTGGCCGGTGCCGTGCGCACCGACTTCATCCTGTCGACCGAGATCATGGTCATCGCCCTCGACTCGGTGAAGGACGAGGCGTTCCTGTCGCGCCTCTCCATCCTGGTGGTCGTCGCGATCGCGATCACCATCGGTGTCTACGGCGTCGTCGCCGCGATCGTGAAGATGGACGACGTCGGCCTGGTGCTCAGCCAGCGGAAGTCCGCGGGCCTGCAGAAGCTCGGCCGCGGCATGGTCGCGGCCATGCCGCGCGTGCTGAGCACCCTGTCGACCGTCGGCATCGTGGCGATGCTGTGGGTCGGCGGCCACATCCTGCTGGTCAACGTCGCGGAGCTCGGCTGGTGGGAGTGGCCGTACGACACGGTCCACCACGCCGAGCACGACGTGCACCACTGGGTCGAGCACGCCGGTGCCCCGTGGTCGGCGATCGCCGGAGCGGTTGCCTGGCTGGTCAACACCGCCTGCTCGGCGGTCGTCGGCCTCCTGGTCGGAGCCGTGGTGGCGGTCGTCCTGCACTTCCTGCCGCACCGCAAGGGTGCCGACGCGAGCCACTGAGTCGCCGGTCGCGGTGCCCCGCTTGTAGGCTGGGTCACTGTCGTGCGCGGGAGATCCCGGACGAGTGCAGATGCACCGCAAGACGCCCTTCTTCACCGCATGAGGAAATTCATGGACTACAAGGTTGCTGACCTTTCCCTGGCCGAGTTCGGCCGCAAGGAGCTGACCCTCGCCGAGCACGAGATGCCCGGTCTGATGGAGATGCGTCGCCGCTATGGCGCCTCGCAGCCGCTCAAGGGCGCGCGCATCGCCGGCTCGCTCCACATGACGATCCAGACCGGCGTCCTCATCGAGACGCTGACCGCGCTCGGTGCCGACGTCCGCTGGGCCACCTGCAACATCTTCTCCACCCAGGACCACGCCGCTGCCGCGGTCGTCGTCGGCACCGGCACGCCGGAGGCCCCCAACGGCACGCCGGTCTTCGCCTGGAAGGGCGAGACCCTCGCGGAGTACTGGGACGAGGCCGAGAAGGTCTTCCAGTTCAAGGACGCCGAGGGCAACGCCATCGGCCCGAACATGATCCTCGACGACGGTGGCGACATCACCATGCTCGTCCACCTCGGCACCGAGTACGAGAAGGCTGGCGCCGTCCCGTCGCAGGACAGCACGGACAACGAGGAGTTCAAGGAGGTCCTCCGGGTCCTCGCGCGCTCCCTCGACAACGACGCGACGTACTGGACCAACATCGGCGCCGGCATCAAGGGCGTCACCGAGGAGACCACCACCGGTGTCCTGCGTCTGTACGACCGGTTCAAGGAGGGCTCGCTCCTCTGGCCCGCCATCAACGTCAACGACTCGGTCACCAAGTCGAAGTTCGACAACAAGTACGGCTGCCGCCACTCGCTCATCGACGGCATCAACCGTGGCACCGACGTGATGATCGCCGGCAAGACCGCGGTCATCTGCGGCTACGGCGACGTCGGCAAGGGCTCGGCCGAGTCGCTGCGCGGCCAGGGTGCCCGTGTCATCGTCACCGAGATCGACCCGATCTGCGCCCTGCAGGCGGCGATGGACGGCTACGAGGTCAAGCGCCTCGAGTCGGTCGTCGAGTTCGCCGACATCTTCATCACCACGACGGGCAACTTCGACATCATCCGGGTCGAGCACTTCGAGAAGATGAAGCACCAGGCGATCGTCGGCAACATCGGTCACTTCGACAACGAGATCGACATGGCCGGCCTGGCCAAGATCCCGGGCATCGTCAAGGACGAGATCAAGCCGCAGGTCCACCAGTGGATCTTCCCCGACGGCAAGAAGGTCATCGTCCTCTCCGAGGGCCGTCTGCTGAACCTCGGCAACGCGACCGGCCACCCGTCGTTCGTCATGTCGAACTCGTTCACCAACCAGGTGCTCGCGCAGATCGAGATCTTCACCAAGCTCGACGAGTACCCGATCGGCGTGTACGTCCTGCCGAAGCACCTCGACGAGGAGGTCGCCCGCCTGCACCTCGACGCCATCGGTGTCGAGCTCACGGAGCTCTCGCAGGCCCAGGCCGACTACCTCGGCGTTCCGGTCGAGGGTCCGTTCAAGTCGGACCACTACCGCTACTGAGCAGGGGTACGTCGGGGCAATGGTGAGTGATCAGACTGTCGCGTTCGCGACCAAGGGCAAGGTGCTCGTCGTCGACGACGACGCGTCCCTCGCCGAGATGCTCACGATCGTGTTGCGTCAGGAGGGTTTCGAGAGCCGCGTGTGCGCACGCGGCGACCTGGCCCTCGCGGCGTTCCGCGAGTACCGCCCCGACGTGCTGCTGCTCGACCTGATGCTGCCCGGCAAGGACGGCATCGACGTGTGCAGGGAGATCCGCGCCGAGTCCGGCGTACCGATCGTCATGCTCACCGCCAAGGGCGACACGGTGGACGTGGTCGTCGGTCTCGAGTCCGGGGCCGACGACTACGTCACCAAGCCGTTCAAGCCCAAGGAGCTCGTGGCCCGCATCCGCGCGCGGGTACGCCGCCTGGACTCTCCCGCCCCCGAGACCCTCTCGATCGGGCCGGTCTCCATCGACGTCGCCGGCCACGTGGTGACCCGCGACGGCGAGCCGGTGAACCTGACGCCGCTCGAGTTCGACCTGCTGGTCTGCCTGGCGCGCAAGCCGTGGCAGGTCTTCACCCGTGAGGTGCTCCTGGAGCAGGTCTGGGGCTACCGCCACGCCGCCGACACCCGCCTGGTCAACGTCCACGTGCAGCGGCTGCGCTCCAAGATCGAGCTCGACCCGGAGAACCCGGAGATCGTCGTCACCGTGCGCGGTGTCGGCTACAAGGCCGGACGCAGCTAGGGCATGTCCCTCACGTCCCGGCCTGCTGCGCGGCGTCCTGCGGGCGCCCGGACTGCGTTGTCGTCACTCGGCGATGCTCGGCCTTGCCAGACGCTCCGCACGGCGCCGCTCGCGACGGCCCTGGCGTGAGAGACGTGCTCTGACGTGGCCGGTCGGCTGAGCCTGGCCCTGCGCCGGGGCACGGGGTTCCTACGCCGTTCCCTCCAGGTCCGCATCGTGCTGAGCGCGATCGCCCTCGGGGCGATCGTCATCTGCGCGACCGGCTGGTTCCTGATGAGCGAGATCCGCAACGGTCTCATCGACGCCAAGGTCGCCTCGTCGCTGGCGGAGGCGGCGCACGAGACGCGCGAGGTCGAGAATCGGCTGGCCGCGCTGCCCGGCACCGACTACGACACCGCTGAGCAGGTCGCGTTGCTCTTCGAGCCGCTCGCAGAGCTCGGTCAGGTGCGCGGCTTCGGGGTGGTGCTCACCGGTCCGGTCAGCGCCGCCCCGGCCACCGCCGCCGGGATCCGCTCCTCACCGGGGCTGGACGTCACCTCGGTTCCTGCCTCGCTCACGGAGCACTTCGTCAGCAGCGACCGGTCGTCGTGGTCGTTCACGCGGGTGCGGATCGACGCCTCCGGTCCCGGGGCCCGGGAGGTCGACGTCGCCGGGGTGGCGGTCGGGCATGTCGTCGTACTGCCCGCGGACCGTGGGCGCTACGTCATCGACTACCTCTTCCCGATGGAGCAGGAGGAGGGCACGATCGACCTGGTCGGTCGCGCCCTGCTCACCGCGGGTGCCCTGCTGCTGGTCCTCGTCGGTCTGGTGACCTGGCTGGTGACGCACCAGGTGCTCTCGCCGATCCGGATGGCCCGCCGGGTCGCGGAGCGGCTCGCCGCCGGGCAGCTGGAGGAGCGCCTCCGGGTCCGGGGCGAGGACGACCTGGCGCGTCTGGCGCAGTCGTTCAACCAGATGGCGGCGAACCTCCAGCGGCAGATCCGCCAGCTCGAGGAGCTCTCCCGCGTGCAGCGCCGGTTCACCTCCGACGTCTCCCACGAGCTCCGCACACCGCTGACCACGGTCCGCATGGCCGCCGAGGTGCTGCACGACGCCAAGGACGGCTTCGACCCGGCCACCGCCCGGTCGGCGGAGCTGTTGCAGACCGAGCTGGACCGCTTCGAGGGCCTCCTGGGTGACCTGCTGGAGATCAGCCGCTTCGACGCCGGTGCGGCAGCGCTCGACGTGGAGGACCTCGACCTCGGCGAGCTCGCCCGCCGCGTCGTCGACATGACCCGTGCGCTCGCCGACCAGCGGGGCACCACCGTGACGGTCGAGATCGCGAACTGGCCGGTCCGTGCCGAGGTCGACCACCGCCGCGTCGAGCGGATCCTGCGCAACCTGGTCACCAACGCGATCGACCATGCCGACCCGGCGACCGGTGTGATCGTGCGGGTGGCGGGAGACGAGCACTCGGCGGCTGTCACGGTCCGTGACTTCGGTGTCGGCCTCGCGGTGGGGGAGTCCGCGCTGGTCTTCAACCGGTTCTGGAGGTCCGACCCGGCCCGGACCCGGACCTCGGGTGGCACCGGCCTCGGCCTCTCGATCGCCCTCGAGGACACCCATCTGCACGGCGGCTGGCTGCAGGCATGGGGACGGCCGGGCAGCGGCGCCCAGTTCCGGCTGACCGTGCCGCGCCGCGCCGGCGCCCTGCTGCGTCAGTCGGCGCTGCCGCTGGTGCCCTCCGACGCGGGCGAGACCCCGTGAGCCGTACGGCGTTCGTCGGCGTGCTGCTGACGGTCCTCGCGACCGCCGGCTGCGTGACGCTGCCGGACAACGGTGGCCTCGAGGCCGAGCGTCGCGACGTCCTGCCGTCCGCCACCGGCATCCGCTACGCACCGCCCGGTCCGAGCCGTGGGGAGTCGGCGGAGGAGATCGTCCGCGGCTTCCTGGAGGCGATGCTGGCCAGCCCGGTGCAGACCTCGACGGCACGCGCGTTCCTGACCGAGCGGGCCGCCAACGGCTGGCGTCCGCAGCAGCGCGTGGTCGTCTACGGCAGCCTGTCGGAGACGGACGACGCCGTTCCCGGGGACTTGACGCTGGCGGACGCCGCCTGGGTCGATGCCGCTGGTCGCTGGCGCGGAGCGCTCCCGGAGGACCAGCGCCGCGTACGGCTCGGTCTGGTCCGGGACGACGGCGAGTGGCGGATCGACTCCCTTCCCGATGCGCTGCTCGCGCGACGGAGCTGGTTCACCCGCGAGTACGTCCAGCGCGACGTGCACTTCCTCGATCCTGCCCTGTCGGTGCTGGTACCAGAGCCGGTCTTCGTGCCGCGGGGCGGACAGCTCGCAACCTCGCTGGTGCGCTGCCTGCTGGCCGGTCCGACGGATCCGGCGGCGCCCTGGCTGGTCAACCGCCTGGGCGGGCTCCGACTGGCCGAAGGGGCGGTCACCGTCACCCGTGGCACGGCGCGCGTCGACCTCACCGGCGAAGCCGCGCTCGCCGGACCCGAGGCCCGCACCCAGCTCGCCGCGCAGCTGGCCTGGGCACTGCGTCAGGTCGTCGGCGTGCGCACCTTCGAGGTGCGCATCGATGACACGCCGCTCACGCTCGCGGGCGGCCTCACGGAGATCCCGGTCGGCCACGGCGCGCTCCTGGACCCGGCGGTGGCCTCGGCCAGCGACGGGCTCTTCGGGCTGGTCCACGGCACACCGGTCCGCGTCGAGGGCGACGTCGCCGAGCCGTTCGGGGGACCGGCCTGGCCGGAGCATCCGCTGCGCGACCTCAGCGTGGACCTCGACGCCCGCCGCGCTGCGGGCGTCGGGAAGGACGGGCACGAGGTCCGCGTCGCTCCGCTGGACGCGGCCGGGCCTGCGACGACCGTCGAGGGGCAGGACTTCGCCCATCCGGGATGGGACGGTGCGGGGCGCGCCTGGCTGCTCGACCGGCGTACGTCGGGGGCGACGGTCTCCGTCGTCGTGGGCCGGAAGCAGACCACCGTCTCCGTCCCCGGGGTCAGCGGCCGCCGCGTGACCGACCTGCTCGTCTCGCGCGATGGCACCCGGTTGCTCGCCGCGGTCAGGGCCGGGAGCCGCCGCAGCACGGTCGTCGAGAGCCGGCTGCACTGGTCCGGCGCCACCGTCGCCGCCTCTCCTGCCACCGCGGTCGCGTCGACCCCGGGGCTGCGTGACCTGGCCTGGGACGGCCCCACCCGCGTCATCGCGCTGACCGCCCGCGGACGCGTTGCCCAGGTGCGCTGGCTCTCGCTGGACGGCACACCGGAGGACGTACGGGAGGCGCTGCCCGTCGACACGATCTTCGACGACGTACGCCGTGTGGTGTCCTCGGGTGCGGACCGCGAGCCGGCCTGGGCGGAGACGACGGAGGGTGCCTTGATCAGCACCGGACCGGTCCGCGAGGCGGCACCCGCGGTCGCGGTCGACGCGTTGACCTGGGTCGGCTGAGGGCTGTCCACAGGCACTGGTGCCGCGACTTGTGCCGGGCCGCCACGTGCATTGCCATGGGCGTGTGCCGGGGGCGAGGTCATGGGTTGATCCGGTGCTCGACCTGCTCGCGGGCAGCACCTGCATCGGTTGCCGCAGGCCGGGTCGGCAGCTGTGCGCGGTGTGCTCCGCTGCCTTGCCGGTGCAGTCACTCCCGGTCGCCCCGGTCCCCCGCCCGTCGGGGCTGGCACCGTGCCGCGCCGCCGGGGAGTACGCCGGCATCCTGCGCGCGATGGTGCTCGGCCTGAAGGAGCAGCATCGTCTCGCGCTCGCGCGGCCCCTCGGCGTACTGCTGGCGACGGCGGTCACCGGGTTGCTCCCCGCGTCCTCGGTGGCTCCGGTGGTCCTCGTCCCCGTGCCGTCCCGGCCCGGCGTCGCCCGTCGGCGCGGCCACGAGCCGACGCGGGATGTCTGTCGTCGTGCGGCGGCAACACTACGTCGTCAGGGCCTCGACGTGACAGCGGTCGGCCTGCTCCGGGTCGGGCGGGTCGGGGACCAGCGCGACCTGTCGGCCGCCGGCCGCGCGGCGAACCTGGCGGGTGCCATGGCCGTGGACGGCACGCGGCTCGCCCGGTTGGCCCGCCGGCGGCCGTCGGCCCTGCTGGTGCTCTGCGACGACGTCCTGACGACGGGGTCGACGGCGCGGGAGGCGCAGCGGGCGCTGGCGGCGAGTGGCGTCGAGGTCGCCGGCATCGCGGTCGTGGCGGCGACCCGGCGCCGGTCCGTGAGACCCACAGGGAAAGTTCAGCAAGAGTCCTTTCATCGTTAGGCGTTCGGGTCTAGCGTCGGTGCATGGAGTCAGTCCGGTTCCGTGGATGCCACGGCGGGACGCCCCCTCCGGGCCCCCGCACCCACGTCGATGCCGTAGACGAGCCCGACTCCATGCTCCGGTCTCTCCGCCGTCGGACGACGGTGGAGCGCTGATAACCAGCAACGACACCGAGAAATCACGGAGGTCTCCATGGAAATTGTGGTCAACGCCCGGCACTGCGACGTGTCCGACCGGTTCCGCAGTCACGTCGAGGAGAAGCTCGCACGCCTGGAGAAGCACGATCACCGGATCATCCGCATGCAGGTCGAGGTGGAGAAGGAGCGCAACCCCCGTCAGCAGGACCGCAGTGTGCGCGTCGAGCTGACCGCTTTCACGAAGGGCCCGGTCGTACGGGCCGAGGCATGCGCGGTCGACAAGATGGCCGCGCTCGACCTCGCCCTGGACAAGATGGCCTCCCAGATGCGCCGAGCGGCTGACCGCAGGCGTGTGCACCACGGCCGCCACACACCGGTCTCGGTGGGCCAGGCGCTCGCCGGCAGTGCGTCGATCCCGGCGCAGGCGACGGGTGGCGAGGACGCCGTACTGGAGCACCAGGTCGGTCCGATCGCCGTGCTCGGCGACGGGCCGCTCGTCGTACGCGAGAAGTCGCACCCGGCGACTCCGATGACGCTGGACCAGGCCCTCTATGAGATGGAACTCGTGGGCCATGACTTCTACCTGTACGTCGACAAGGAGAGCGAGCGTCCGGCTGTCCTCTACCGCCGCAAGGGTTATGACTACGGGGTCATCTCGCTCGATCTCGTGTAGTCGTCGGGCGGAGCGGACGGCGGGTTCTGCAATGATGCACGTGTGACAGCGATGCAGGTCTCGGGAGAGCGTGAGCCGATCAGGGTTCTGGTCGTCGACGACCAGGAGCTGTTCCGCAGCGGACTGACGATGATCCTGGGCACCGACCCAGCGATCGAGGTCGTGGGCCAGGCTGGCGACGGAGTAGAGGGCACGTCCCTCGCCGCCAGCCTGGCTCCCGACGTCATCCTTCTCGACGTGCGCATGCCGAAACGCTCCGGCATCGAGGCGTGCGTGGCGATCAAGGAGACCGTGCCGTCGGCCAAGATCATCATGCTGACGGTCAGCGACGAGGAGGCCGACCTCTACGAGGCGGTGAAGTCCGGTGCCTCCGGCTACCTCCTCAAGGACTCCTCGATCGACGAGGTCACCCAGGCCGTGCGGGTCGTCGCCGACGGCCAGTCGCTGATCAGCCCGTCGATGGCGGTCAAGCTGATCGACGAGTTCAAGCAGATGTCGCGCCCCGACCGCGACCAGGTCTCGCCGTTGCGGCTCACCGAGCGCGAGCTCGAGGTCCTGCGTCTGGTGGCCACGGGCATGAACAACCGTGAGATCGCCCGCCAGCTCTTCATCAGCGAGAACACGGTGAAGAACCACGTGCGCAACATCCTGGAGAAGCTCCAGCTCCACTCGCGGATGGAGGCGGTCATGTATGCCGTCCGCGAGAAGCTGCTCGACATCCCCTGACCCGATACGCGGCACATCGCCACGTTGTCGTCACTCGGAGTCCGCTGCGCTCTGCCGATGGGCACCTTCGCTCCTCCGCATTGCGCTGCACCCCGTCTAGGGTCAGGGCCATGGAATCGCTGAGCCGGGCCCAGGCGCGACGGGTCGCGCTGGCGGCGCAGGGTTTCCTGGACCCGCCGCACGCGCGGCCGACGCTGCGGACGCTCGACCGCGCGCTGGCGCGGACCGGCGTGCTGCAGATCGACTCCGTCAACGTGCTGCAGCGAGCGCAGTTCATGCCGCTCTATGCACGGATGGGCCCCTACGACACCGAGCTGCTGCGCCGTGCGGCCGAGGAGCAGCCACGTCGCCTGGTGGAGTACTGGGCGCATGAGGCGGCGTACATGCCGGTCGACCTCTGGCCGCACATGCAGCACCGGATGGCTCGTGCGCACGAGCGCGCCTGGGGCGGCCCCAAGTCCGTCGCCCGGGAGAACCCGCGGCTCCTCCAGGACGTGCTGGCTGACGTACGCGACCGCGGCGCGCGCAGCGCCCGCCAGATCGAGGCCGACCTGACCGGCGGCACGTCCCGCGCGAAGGAGCACTGGGGCTGGAACTGGTCGGAGGTCAAGAAGGCCCTCGAGTACCTCTTCTACGCCGGTGACATCACCGTGGCCGGTCGCAACGGCTCCTTCGAGCGCCTGTACGACGTCCCGGAGCGCGTGCTGCCGGCTCGCGTGCTCGCCGCGCCGACGCCGTCGCCCGCCGAGGCACACCGCGAGCTGGTACGCCGGGCGGCCGTCAGCCACGGCGTCGGCACCGAGCAGTGTCTGCGCGACTACTACCGGATGGGTGTGGCCGAGGCGCGGCAGGCGATCGCGGAGCTCGTGGAGGCCGGGGAGCTGCTGCCGGTGGAGGTCGCGGGCTGGCGTCGGCCGGCGTACCTGCACCGGGAGGCGCGGGTACCGCGGAAGGTCGAGGCGCGCACGCTGCTGAGCCCCTTCGACCCGGTGGTCTGGGAACGCTCCCGTGCCGAGGCGCTGTTCGACTTCCGCTACCGGATCGAGATCTACGTGCCGGAGGCGAAGCGGGTCCATGGCTACTACGTCCTGCCGTTCCTGCTCGGTGACCGGCCGGTGGCCCGGGTCGATCTCAAGGCGGAGCGGGCCACGGGGACGCTGCTGGTGCCCGGCGCGTTCGCGGAGCCGGGAGCACCCGCGGAGACCGCCCTCGAGCTGGCCGCTGAGCTGCGTCGTCTGGCGGGCTGGCTCGGCCTTGAACGGATCGCGGTGGGGGAGCGTGGCGACCTCGCCGCCGCGCTCGCCGCCGTTGTGGGCTGACGCTGTTTGTGACGCGGGTAGCATGACCCGCGTTTCCCGACGACATCACCAGGAGCGACCTCAGTGGCCGTGCTCGACAAGATCCTCCGCATCGGCGAGGGCAAGATCCTCCGTGAGCTGGAGGCCGTTGCCAAGGCCGTCAACGCCATCGAGGACGATTTCGTCGCGATGAGCGACGACGAGCTCCGCGGTCAGACCGCCGAGTTCCGTGAGCGCCTGGAGAAGGGCGAGTCGCTCGACGACCTCATGCCCGAGGCCTTCGCGGTCGCCCGTGAAGCGGCCAAGCGCGTGCTCGGTCAGCGTCACTTCGACGTCCAGGTCATGGGTGGTGCCGCGCTGCACCTCGGCAACATCGCCGAGATGAAGACCGGTGAGGGCAAGACCCTGACCGCCTCGCTTCCGGCGTACCTCAACGCGCTGGTGGGAGAGGGCGTCCACGTCGTCACCGTCAACGACTACCTGGCGAAGTACCAGTCCGAGATGATGGGCCGCGTCTTCCACTTCCTCGGCATGAGCGTCGGCGTGATCCTGCCGTCGATGTCGCCGGCGGAGCGTCGCGAGGCCTACGCCTGCGACATCACCTACGGCACCAACAACGAGCTCGGTTTCGACTACCTGCGCGACAACATGGCGACCAGCATCGAGGACACGGTGCAGCGCGGCCACGCCTTCGCGGTCGTCGACGAGGTCGACTCGATCCTGATCGACGAGGCCCGCACGCCGCTGATCATCTCCGGCCCGACGCAGGACGAGCCGCGGTGGTACGGCGAGTTCGCCAAGATCGCCACGCGCCTCACCAAGGACGTCGACTACGAGGTCGACGAGAAGAAGCGGACGATCTCGGTCCTCGAGCCGGGCATCACCAAGGTCGAGGACCACCTCGGCATCGACAACCTGTACGACACGGTCAACACGCCGCTGATCTCGTTCATGAACAACGCGATCAAGGCCAAGGAGCTCTTCCGCAACGACAAGGAGTACGTCGTCATGAACGGCGAGGTGCTCATCGTCGACGAGCACACCGGCCGCATGCTCGCCGGTCGTCGCTACAACGAGGGCCTCCACCAGGCGATCGAGGCGAAGGAGGGTGTGCAGGTCCGCGAGGAGTACCAGACGCTCGCGACCGTCACCCTGCAGAACTACTTCCGCCTCTACAAGAAGCTCTCCGGCATGACGGGTACCGCCATGACCGAGGCCGGCGAGTTCAACAAGATCTACAACCTCGGCGTGGTGCCGATCCGCACCAACAAGCCGATGGCCCGCATCGACCAGGCCGACCTCGTCTACCGCACCGAGGAGGCGAAGTACCAGGCCGTCGTCGAGGACATCGCCGAGCGCAACAAGCAGGGCCAGCCGGTCCTCGTCGGCACCGTCTCGGTCGAGAAGTCCGAGCACATCTCGCAGCTGCTGAAGAAGAAGGGCGTCCCGCACTCGGTGTTGAACGCCAAGTTCCACTCCGACGAGGCGAAGATCGTCGCGCTCGCCGGCCACAAGGGCGCCGTCACCGTGGCGACCAACATGGCCGGTCGAGGCACCGACATCATGCTCGGTGGCTCGGTGGAGTTCCTCGCCGATGCCGAGCTCCGCAAGAAGGGCCTCGAGCCGACCGGCGAGACCGCCGAGGCGTACGACGCGGCCTGGCCGGCGACGCTCGACCGGATCAAGGAGCAGGTCAGGGCCGAGCACGACGAGGTCAAGGAGCTCGGCGGTCTCTACGTCGTCGGCACCGAGCGCCACGAGTCGCGCCGCATCGACAACCAGCTCCGCGGTCGTTCCGGCCGTCAGGGTGACCCGGGCGAGTCCCGCTTCTACCTCTCCCTCCAGGACGAGCTCATGCGGCTCTTCAAGTCCGACTGGGTCGACCGCGTCCTGACGATGCTGAAGGTCCCGGACGACGTCCCGATCGAGAACAAGCGCGTCACCGGCGCCATCGCCAACGCACAGGGCCAGATCGAGGGCCAGAACTTCGAATCCCGCAAGAACGTCCTCAAGTACGACGACGTCATGGATCGCCAGCGCAAGGTCATCTATGCCGAGCGCCGTGAGGTGCTCGAGGGTGCCGACCTGGAGAAGCTGATCCGCGACTTCATCGACGACGTCGTCGCGGGCTACGTCACCGGTGCCACCGACGGCTACGCCGAGCAGTGGGACCTGGACGCGCTGTGGACCGCCCTGCGCCAGCTCTACCCGATCTCGCTCAAGCACGCCGACCTCACCGCCTCGGCGGGCGGCATCGAGGGTCTCGACCGGGAGGCGCTCATCGAGGCGATCCGCGCCGACGCCCAGGCGGCGTACGACGCCCGGGAGGCGCAGATCGGCGACGAGACGATGCGCGAGCTCGAGCGCCGCGTCCTGCTCTCGGTGCTCGACCGCAAGTGGCGCGAGCACCTCTACGAGATGGACTACCTCCGCGAGGGCATCTACCTCCGTGCCTACTCGCAGCGCGACCCGCTGGTGGAGTACCAGCGCGAGGGCTTCGAGATGTTCACCGCGATGATGGACGGCATCAAGGAGGAGGCCGCCGGCTACCTCTTCAACGTCGAGGTCCAGGTGGAGGAGGCACCGGTCGCGGAGGGTGGCGAGTTCCACTTCCACGCGGACGGCTCCCGGCACGACGGCCCGATGCACGAGGGTGCCTTCGCCGAGCCGCCGAACCAGCGTCCTCAGGTCAGCGCCAAGGGTCTTTCGGCTCCGGAGCCGCCGCGGAACCTCTCCTACGCCGGTCCGACCGAGGACGGCGAGGTCGCGGTCACGCATGAGGCCGGCCCGGCCGACCCCTTCGAGGGCACCGGGCGCAACGACAAGTGCCCCTGTGGCTCGGGCAAGAAGTTCAAGCAGTGCCACGGCGCTCCTGGTGGCCCCACAGGACTCACCACCCGCGTCAACGGCTGATCTGTGCCGCCCGGCGGAGCGTCCGCGGCGTTGTCACGCCTCGACGACCCGCTCCGCTCAAAGGTCGCCTTCGGCGTTCCGCCTTGCGGCCGCACACGCCGGGCGGTACAGATCGCCCTCGGCCCCCACGATCCCTGCGTGATCACGCGAACTCGAGCACGGTGCAGAGCCACCGGCCGTCCTCGCGCTCGAGTCGGGCGGCGAGAGCGCGCAGGCGCGGTCCGTACTGCACGGTGAGGGCGACCTCGGCGACCCCGGCATCGACGAAGCAGATCCGCGCCTGGCGGACCTGTGGCCTGACCGCGGGACGGCGCGCGCCGTGACCGCCGGCCTGCCGCAACGTCGCCTGGGAGATCACGCGGGTGCGGTAGGCGAGCTCACGGTGCACCGCGGGCGAGGTCCAGCGGAGCAACTGCGAGACGGGCCCTTTCCAGCACAGTGGGATCCGAAGCTTGGAATTCACGTGACTTGAAGTCGCGGCCGCACTGACCCTATAGTGAGTCGTATTAATTTAAATCATACCAACATGGTCAAATAAAACGAAAGGCTCAGTCGAAAGACTGGGCCTTTCGTTTTAATCTGATCGGCACGTAAGAGGTTCCAACTTTCACCATA